>Ga0268299_1003833_pt1 | contig 12942 bp, 11 predicted proteins | sample NOBtaG_FD_193484 | JGI IMG/M metagenome (GOLD analysis project Ga0268299, IMG submission 193484) | Activated sludge microbial communities from bioreactor in Nijmegen, Gelderland, Netherland - NOB reactor | ecosystem: Engineered > Bioreactor > Aerobic > Activated sludge | place: Netherlands...
CATCATCAGGTCGAGGATCAGCAGTCCCGCCTCGGGGTCGCGTTCCAGCGCATCGAGCGCCTCGGCGCCGTCGTACACGAGCTCCACGGCGAACGGCCCCTGTTCGAGCTTGGTCTTGATGATGCGTCCGATGTGCGGCTCGTCGTCGGCGACGAGGATGCGGCGGCGCGGGGTGGGGACCGGCGAGGTCACGGCAGCCGCCGTCAGACGAGCGTCGCGAGGCCCGCCCGGTGGCGGCGGATATCGTAGACCAGCGCGCCGAGGTTCGCGTCCGAGCGGACGAGGACCAGCAACACCACGTCGGCGGACATCGCCGCGAGCACCACCGTCGCCTCTTCGTGCTCCAGCACCGCCGTCTGCAGGCGGCCGGCGGCGGCCGCCGCGCCGAGCTCATCCGCGAACTGCAGGATCGACGGCACGTGTGCCGCCACCTGCTCGGCATCGATGCCGGCATTCGCGTCATGATCGATGAGCAGTCCGTCCCGGCCCAGCACGGCGGCGGCGGTCACGCCGTCGAAGCGGCGGAGGGTCGCAACAAGGTCGCGGATGGTGGCCACACGGCACTCCGGGAAGGGGTCGTGGAAGTGTACGTCCGGCCATCGGCAAGTCAAGCGGAACTCGCTTGATGGAAGTGCGTGCGGCGGGGTAGTTTACGGTGTGAATATCCCGCTCAAGTTCCGTCGCGCCGCACGCCCTGCGTTCGCGGCCCTGTTGCTCGCCTCGGCCGGCGCCGCGCTCGGCTGCGGCCCCGATCCCTTTGCCCCGCGGGCCGACAGCGCCGTGGTGCGAACCATCTTCACGGTCTGGGCCATCTCGGGGTCGCCGACGCCGTATCCCACCGGGTACTCGGTGCAGAACAACGTCACCGTGCGTCTCGAGCCCTCGGGATCGTTCGATCTCGCGTTCGATATCACGCCCGCCGGCAAGCTGCGCGTGCTGCCGGTCAGCGCCGTCGTCGCGCCAATCGGCGGCGCGCGCTCGATCGGCGTCCTGGTGCCCGGCACGCCCTACGAGGACATCACCTCGGCGCCGCGCAGCCGCTACGCCACCGATTCGATCATCGAGGTCGACGTCGGCGAGTCGTTCGTCGTGCAGGTGCCCACGCAGCTCTGCGGGTTCAGCCAGACGCCGGTGATCTACGGCAAGTTCGTCGCCGACACGATTGACGTCGTCGGGCGACGCGCCTTCCTCGTGGGGCGCATCAATCCGAACTGCGGGTTCCGCTCGTTCGCCGACGGCGTCCCGAGGTTCTGACGTGCTCGATCCCCGACTCGTCCGCGAGGACGCCGCGGCGCTGCGCGACGCCATGCGCCGCCGCGCGAAGCTCGACCTCTATGGCCCGCTGATCGACGAACTCGAGGCCCTCGACCGCACCCGCCGCACGTCGATCGCGCGGGTGGAGGAACGGAAGGCGGAGCGCAACCGCGTCACGCAGGAAGTCGGCAAGCGCAAGAAGGCCGGCGAGGATGCCAGCGAGCTGCAGGCGAATGCCCGGGTCATCGGCGAGGAAATCGCCGCCCTTGAGGCGCAGCTGGAAGTCACGCAGCAGCGCTTCGACGAGCTGCTGCTCGGGCTGCCCAACCTCACGCTGGCCGACGTGCCGGCCGGGGACGAGACGCACAACGTCGTCGTGCGGAGCTGGGGCGAGCCTCGCGCGGCCGAGAGCGTCAAGCCGCACTGGGACGTCGGCGAAGCCCTCGGGCTCTTCGACCTGCCGCGCGGCGCGAAGGTCTCGGGCTCGGGCTTCATCGTGTACCGCGGCGCCGGCGCGCGCCTCGTGCGCTCGCTGATGAACCTCATGCTCGACCTGCACACCACGGAGTTCGGATACGACGAAACCTGGGTGCCCGTCGTCGTGAACCGCGCGACGATGACGGGCACGGGCCAGCTGCCGAAGTTCGAGGATGACATGTACGCCCTGAAGGACGAGGACCTCTTCCTCATCCCGACGGCGGAAGTGCCCGTGACCAACCTGTTCCGCGACGAGATCCTCGCCGCCGACGAGCTGCCGAAGGCACTGTGCGCGTACTCGCCGTGCTTCCGCCGCGAGGCGGGCTCGGCCGGCAAGGACACGCGCGGCCTGCTGCGCGTGCATGAGTTCGACAAGGTCGAACTCGTCCGGTACTGCGCGCCCGAGGACGGCGAGGCGCAGCTCGAACTGCTGCTCTCGCATGCCGAAGCGGTGCTGCAGCGCTTGGGCCTGCCGTATCGCGTGGTGCTGCTGGCCGCTGGTGACACCGGCTTCGCCAGCGCGAAGACCTATGACCTCGAGGTCTTCGCGCCCGGGGTGGGGAAGTGGCTCGAGGTCTCGAGCTGCTCGCTGTTCACGGACTTCCAGGGTCGTCGCGCCAACATCCGCTTCCGCCCCGCGCCGGGCGAGAAGCCGCGCTTCGTGTACACGCTGAACGCATCGGGCGTCGCATTCCCCCGGGTGATCGCCGCGTTGCTCGAGCACTTCCAGCAGGCGGATGGCAGCGTGCACCTGCCGGCCGCGCTCGCGGCCGTCTTCGGCAGGGATCGTCTCGGGTGAGCGGCGGCGCGCCGTTCCCCTCGCTCAACCCTGCCCAGCGCGCCGCCGTCGAACATGGAGACGGGCCGTTGCTCGTCGTCGCGGGCGCGGGGTCGGGCAAGACCCGCGTGCTCACGGCGCGCATCGCGCGGCTCATCGCCGAGCGCGGCGTGCTGCCGCAGGAGATCCTCGCCGTCACCTTCACCAACAAGGCGGCGGGCGAGATGCGCGAGCGCGTCGGGCGTGCGCTCGGCGAAGACCCGAAGGGCATGTGGATCGGCACCTTCCACGGCATCGGCGCGCGCTTGCTGCGGGCCAACGCCGAGCGCGTGGGGCGGACGGCCGAGTACACGATCTACGACGAGGACGACACCCTCGGCGTGATCAAGCGCCTGATGGAAAGGCACCGCGTCTCCACCAAGGAGTTCGCGCCGAAGGCCATCAATGGCGAAATCAGTTCCGCCAAGAACGCGCTGGTGGACGTCGCCGAGTACGAGGAGCTTGCCCGCACGCCGTTGGCGAAGGCGGCGGCCAAGGTGTACCGCGACCTCGAACCGACGATGCGCGCCGCCAACGCGGTGAGCTTCGATGACTTGCTCGTGCTGCCGGTGCGCATCCTGCGCGAGCACGAGGACGTGCGCACGCGCCTCGCGCGCCGCTTCCGGCACGTCCTGGTGGACGAGTACCAAGACACGAACCGCGTGCAATACGAGTTCGTGCGGCTGGTCGCGGGTGAGCATCGCAACGTCGCCGTCGTCGGGGACGACGACCAGGCGATCTATGGCTGGCGCGGGGCCGACATCCGCAACATCCTCGATTTCGAGCGCGATTTCCCGAGTGCCACGGTCGTGCGGCTCGAGGAGAACTACCGCTCGACCGCGGCCATCCTCGAACTCGCGAACAACGTGATCGCCGAGAACGTCGGTCGGCGCGGCAAGACGCTCCGGCCCACGCGCAGCGGCGGCGACAAGGTCACGCTGCTCGAAGCCGCCGATGACCGCGACGAGGCGGAGGCGATCGCCGACGCCATCCAGGACTGGCGGCGCAGCGGACATCGCTACTCCGACGCGGCGGTGCTGTATCGCACCAACGCGCAGAGCCGCGGCTTCGAAGAGGCGATGCGCAAGCAGGCGATTCCGTATCGCCTCGTCGGCGCGACGCGTTTCTACGATCGCCGCGAAGTGCGCGACCTGCTCGCGTGGCTGCGCCTCGTCGCCAACCCGCAGGACGATGAGGCGTTCCGGCGCGCCATCCAGGCCCCGAAGCGCGGCATCGGCGACACGTCCGTCGAACTGCTCGCCGTCGAGGCGGCGCAGGCCGGCGTACCGCTGCTCGAGATCGCCCGGCGGGCCGCGCGCGGTCAGGTCGCCGGGCTTCCGCCCGCCAAGCGCGAGTCGCTCGACATCTTCACGACCCTCGTCGATCGCCTGCGCGAGGCGGCCCGCGACACGTCGGTCGATCGCCTGCTCATCGAGATCGTCGAGAAGTCGGGCTACGAGGTCGCGCTCCGCGCCGAGGGACCGGAAGGCCTCGAGCGCCTCGAGAACGTGCGGGAGCTCGTGACTTCTGCGGCCGAGACGATCATCGACGACGGCGGCGAAGTGGGGCTCCGGCCGCTCGATCACTTCCTGCAGCGCGCGACGCTGGTCACCGCGCTCGACCAACTCGGGCCCGATGCCGATGCCGTGACCATGATGACCGTGCACACGGCGAAGGGCCTCGAGTACGGCTTCGTCGCGGTGACCGGCCTCGAGGACGGGTTGTTCCCGCTGGCCCGCGCCTTCGACGATCCGGACACGCTCGAGGAGGAGCGTCGCCTGCTGTACGTCGCGATCACGCGGGCCGGCGAGCGGCTCGTCCTCAGCTGGGCGCACCAGCGCCGTCGCAACGGCGAGCTGCTGCCGAGCATCCGCACCAGTTTCCTGCGCGGCATCGACGACCGGCAGTTCGACGCGCAGCGCACCGTGCGGCTGCGTAGCACCACGCGCCTCGCCGCCCCGCCGCGGGACTACGGCTACCGACGCCGGCAGCCTTCGGACGACAGCGGGGAGTTTTCGCGCCCGCGTGCCGCACCGGCCTGGTCTCCGCGCGAGGGCAGCGTGCCCAGCTTCGTCGCGGATGAGGAAGCCTCGCAGGATCTCCCGCACTTCACGAAAGGCGAGCGCGTCTCGCACGGGAAGTTCGGGTCGGGCACCATCGCCGAGGTCAGCGGCGGCGGCAAGGACGCGAAGGTCACCGTGGACTTCGATGACGAGGCGATCGGCCGCAAGCGGCTCGTGATCGCCTTCGCTGGCCTTACGCGGGCGTTCGAATAGGCTCGTAGAGCGGCCGCGGCAGCTTCGCCACGAACGGCAGTTCGGCCGCGGGGAGCGCGAAGCGGTCTGCGGCATCCTTGCGGGCCGCCCGCTCGCCGCCGCGCTCGAGCGCACCCTTCCGGATGAGCTTCGCCTCGCGCAGCGCCTCCTCGCCGCTCGGGTCGCTGCGCCGCGCGACGGCGTGCTCGCCGCGCACGAACAGATCGACGATATGGTCGAACGCGCGGTCCACGTGCGCGCCGACGGCGGACTCGCGCAGCGGCCAGCGGCTGTTGGCCGCCATCAGCCCGAGCACGCGCTGGTACGCGCCCACATCGGAGGCGTGCACCATGCCGCGGAAGATGCGCCGGTTCGTCGGCGTGCTGAAGATCGTCGGCGAGAGGATGCGGTCGAGATGCTCGTCGGCCTGGTTGTGCTCCAGCAGAATCACCTCGCGGGCGCGTCGCGACCACTGCTCGCCCAGTGCCGATTCGAAGCGCGCTTCCCAATAGGCGTGTCCGGCGCCGCTGGTCGCGCTGGAGATGGCCAGTTGGTGCGGCACGAAGTGGTTGTGCGCGACCACATCGGCCGCGAGGTGCGCGAGATAGCCGTAGCCGAACGCGCGCAGCGCGTCATCGCGCGCGCGGTCGAGGATCTCGTCGCCGACATGCCAGTAGTGGCAGTGGCGGCCGACCTTCGCGTAGCGCTTGGCGAAGCTCGTGTCCGCGGCGATCGAGCCATACAGGAACTCGAAGGGATGGGCCTTCAGCAGCTGCGCGAGCGCGGCCGGCAACAGCAAGTCGGCGGAGCGGAGCAGGGCTTCGCCGAGCATGACATGCGTGCCGGGCGTCCACGCCCAAGCGTCCGTCGGCGTGAGCGCCACGAGCAGGAGCGCGACGACCACGAGCCCGGCGGGCCCGCGCCGCGTCACGCGTGGACGAGCCGGCCGCATCGGGAGGTCAGCGGCGGCGGCGCAGCCGCGGCTTCTCGTCGCGCTCGCGCAGAACGGACGCCGACTTCGGTTTCTTGCGGCCGAGGCCAAAGATCTTCGCACCCGCCTTGATGCCGCCGATCGCCGTCGCCGTCACCGACGCGATCCGCGTGGCGAGGCGCGTCACCTTGCCGATGATCTCGGAGAGTTCCGCGACGCGGTCGGTGAGGTCGTCCACCGTCTCGCGGACCCGCGTGTTCGCCAGCGACACCGTCTCGCGCGACTCGGCGACCATCGCCTTCGCCATCGCCGTCGCGTCGCGCAGGTCCTGCGAGGCGGCATTGGCGTTCTGCGTCAGCGGCCGCAGCTCCGTGAGGACTTCGTCGAGCTTCGCCTGCAGCGCGATCGCCGCCTGCCGCATGCCGAGCAGCATCACGAGGATGACGAGCACGACGAGCAGCGTGAGGATCGACGTCAGCCCGGAGGCGACGAAGACCAGTTGCTCGAAGGCCGTCCGCACGGGCGGGACCTGGCGGACGATCATCGTGTCCGCGACGGCGGCGACTTGCAGGAGAAGCATACCGGAACACTCTCCAGACGGCCGCGTGGCGTCAAGCATATATTGTGCGCCTATGTCCCAGCCTCAGTTCATCGTCGAGGGCGGCCGCCCCCTCGCCGGCAGCATCCGGCCGACCGGCAACAAGAACGCCGCCCTGCCCATCGTCTGCGCCGCGCTCCTGACGGACCAGCCCGTCACGCTGGAGAACGTGCCCCGCATCCGGGACATCGAGTCGCTGCTCAGTCTCGTGCGCGCGGCGGGGGCCAGCGCCGACTGGACCGCCGCGAACACGCTGGTGATCCACGCCAAGACCGTGCGCGGCGACACGCTGCCGCCCGACCTCTGCGCGCGCATCCGGGCCAGCATCCTGCTCGCCGGCCCGCTGCTCGCCCGCTGCGGCGAGGTCACGCTGGCCCCGCCGGGCGGCGACGTCATCGGCCGCCGCCGGCTCGACACGCACGTGCTCGCCCTCGAGGCCCTCGGCGCCACGCATGAGTTTGGCGAGCGGATCGTGTTCCGCGCCAAGGCCCTCACGGGCGCCGACATCTTCCTCGACGAGCCGTCGGTGACGGGCACCGAGAACGCCATCATGGCGGCCGTCGCGGCCAAGGGGACGACGATCCTCCACAACGCGGCCTCGGAGCCGCACGTGCAGGATCTCTGCGAGATGCTCGTCGTGCTCGGTGCGCAGATCGAGGGCATCGGCTCCAACGTGTTGACCATCCACGGTGGCCGCCCGCTGCACGGCGGCACGTTCCGCATCGGGCCCGATCACATCGAAGTCGGCTCGTTCATCGGCCTGGCCGCCGTGACGCGCTCGCGGCTCGTCATCGAAGACGCCGGCGTGCAGCACCTGCGTTCGATCCGCATGGGCTTCGATCGCCTCGGCGTCACGACCGAGATCGGCGGGGCGAACTTGATCGTGCCGGCCGAGCAGGAGCTGCGCATCCGCAGCGACCTCGGCGGCGCCGTCCCGAAGCTCGAGGACCAGCCCTGGCCGGCGTTCCCGGCCGACGTGATGTCCATCGCGATCGTCACCGCGACGCAGTGCGAGGGCATCATCCTCATCCACGAGAAGATGTTCGAGTCGCGGATGTTCTTCGTGGACAAGCTGGTCGGCATGGGGGCGCGCATCGTGCTCTGCGATCCGCATCGCGCGCTCGTCAGCGGCCCGACGCAGCTGCGCGGGGCGCAGGTGGAGAGCCCGGACATCCGCGCCGGCATGGCGATGCTCATCGCCGCGTTGTGCGCGCAGGGCACGAGCGTGATCAACAACATCGGCCAGATCGAGCGCGGCTACGAGCGCATCGATGAGCGGCTCAATGCGCTGGGCGCGAGCATCCAGCGCGTCGCGAACGGCTGATGGCGGGTTGCGGGATGGAGCACGCGTGAACGTCGCGGCGTTGCCGCCACGGCTCGACGTCCCCGCCTTCGAGCGCTGGGGCGTGCGCGCCTTCACCACCACGCGCGCCGCGGGGGACTTCAACCTGAGTGCGGCGGACGAGGCACTCCGCGCGCAGGCCCGCGAGCGGTGGATCGCGCTGCACCAGGCGCTGGCGGGCGTCGGCGCGCCGCGGCTGGCGTCGGCCCTGCAGGTACACGGCACGAGGGTGCTGGTGCACGACAAGCCGTTCGAGGGCTGGGTCCGCATCGAAGGCGCCGATGGCCACATCGTGATCGGCGCCGGCGCCGCGGCCGTCACCATCGCCGACTGCGTGCCGGCCTTCGTCGCGCATCCCAGCGGGACGGTGGGCATCGTCCATGCCGGTTGGCGCGGCGTGGCCGGCGGAATCCTGCCGCAGGCGCTGCGCCTGTTCTCGCAACTCGGCTTCCCGGTGGACGAGTGCCACGTGCATCTCGGGCCGAGCATCTGCGGGCGCTGTTACGAGGTGGGCACGGACGTGTACGAGCAGCTCACCGGCTGGGAGACCAAGCGTCCGCGGCACGTGGATCTCCGCGCGCTGCTGGCGGAGCAGGCGAGCCAGCTCGGGGTGGCGCGCTGGAGCGCGAGCGGCGAATGCACCCGCTGCGACAACGGCGAACTGTTCTCGCATCGGGCCGGCGACGCCGGTCGCCAGGTGGCGTGCATCTATAGCCCGGCGGCTTGACGGAGTCGCCTCCGGCAGGTATCCTCAGGGAGTCGGAGACATTCCGGATGTGTGAGCGGAGTGTGGGGGAAGGTCTCCCCGCACTTTTTTTGTTCTCTATGAGGCCGTCAGGACCGTGAAGGAAGCGCTGGAAACCCTTGTCAATGAAGAACTTGCGCCGTTAGGCCTCGAGCTCGTCGAGCTCAAGGTCGGCGGGTCGAAGGGGCGCCCGGTGCTGGACGTTCGCGTGGACCGGCTGGACCTCCAGAAGGTGCAGGTCGGTGACTGCGAGCGTGCATCGCGGGCGATCGAGGCGCGGCTGGATGCCCAGCCGGATCTCATCACGTCGCGCTACGTGCTCGAGGTCTCGTCGCCGGGAATGGAGCGGCCGCTCCGGAACGAGAAGGAGTGGCGGCGGTTCGTGGGGCGTCGGGCGAGCGTCAACAGCCTGGCGCTGCATGGTCGGCAGGAAGTGGAGATTGTCGCGGTCGAAGGCGAGGCCCCCGCGGTCTCGTTGCGGCTGCGCGATCTGAAGGGCAACGAGCACGTGGTCGCGCTCGCGGACGTCACGGACGCCCGCCTCGCGTTCCACTGGAAGCCATAGATCCTTTTTTCGAACGGAGTTTTGGGATGGCGGGTTCAGCGGAAATCCTGATGGCGCTGCGCGAGCTGGCGGACAGCAAGCAGATCCAGCGCGGGGAGCTGCACGATTTGCTCAAGGACGGCATCCTCGCCGCCTTGGCCAAGAAGCACGGCCCGACCGTGCAGGCCGAGGTGGAGATCGATGACGCCAAGGGCGACATCCGCATCGTCATCCTCAAGAAGGTGGTCGAGGACGTCGCCGACCAGGTGACGGAGATCGACCTCGAGGAAGCGCGCTACGAGGATCCCGACTACCAGCCGGGCGACCTCATGGAGATTCCCGTCTCCTTCGAGGAGTTCGGGCGTTCCGCCGTGCAGGCCGCCAAGCAGCGCATCGTGCAGCGCGTCCGCGAGGGCGAGCGCACGAAGATCCGCGACGAGTTCGCGGGCCGCGTCGGCGACCTCCTCTCGGGCGAGATCCAGCAGATCGAGCGCGGCAAGATCGTCGTGATGCTCAACAAGTTCCGCGAGGCGGAAGCGATCATCCCGTACCGCGAGCAGAACCACCGCGAGACCTACACGCAGGGCGAGCCGGTGCGCGCCGTGCTCAAGCGCATCGAGGAGACGCCGAAGGGCCCGCGTCTGATCCTCTCGCGCGCCGACGCGCTGTTCGTGCAGGCGCTGTTCCGCCTCGAGGTGCCGGAGATCCAGTCGGGCATCGTCGAGATCCGCGCGGCCTCTCGCGAGGTCGGCAGCCGCACCAAGATCGCCGTCGTCTCCAAGGACGACGCCATCGATCCGGTGGGCGCCTGCGTGGGCCTCAAGGGTGCGCGCGTGCAGGCCGTCGTGCAGGAACTCGGCGGCGAGCGCATCGACATCGTGCCGTGGTCGAATGACCCGGAGCGCTTCGCCAAGCTCGCACTCGCGCCCGCCAAGGTCGCGCGCGTGTTCTCCGATCCGACCACCAAGACCATCCAGGCCGTCGTCGACGAGGACCAGCTCTCGCTGGCCATCGGCCGCAACGGCCAGAACGTGCGCCTCGCCTCGGAGCTCACGGGCTGGAAGATCGACCTGTACTCGAGCCGCGAGTGGCTGGAGCGCGGGGGCGACATCCCGCTCTTCGCACCGCTCCCCGACGAGGACGCCGCGGACGTGCCGCTCTCCGACATCGAAGGCCTCGCCACGGCGACCGTCGCGGTGCTCGAGGCGGGTGGCTTCCGCACGCTGAACGACATCATCGACCTCGAGCGCGAGGACTTCCTCAAGCTCCCCGGCATCGCGCCGGAAGAGGCCGATCGCATCATCGCCATCCTCGACGAGCTCACCGAAGTGGGTGGCGAGTCGACGGCGGAGTAGGGAAAGACGCGCATGGACGAGGCCCAGCAGCGCAAGGTGCTCGGGCTCCTGGGCCTCGGAATGCGCGGACGGCTCGCGGTGGTCGGCGTCGACCGCGTCCGCGAGGCGGTGAAGGGCGGGAAGGTGCACGTGGCGGTCGTGGCGAAGGATGCCTCGGCCAACGCGCGGCAGAAGGTGGATGGCTTGCTGGCGGGACGCCGCGTCCCGACGCTTGAGGTGGAGTCGGCCGAGGCACTCGGCCGCATCGCCGGCAAGCAGAGCGCGGCGATTGTCGGCGTGGTGGATGGCAAGTTGGCAGCGGGACTCCTGGCGATCGCCGCATCGGCGGACGCAGGACGTGAGGCCTAACGGAGGCGGGTTTGACCAAGGTTCGGGTTAGTGAGCTGGCAGCGGAGTTCGGGATCGGCGCCGACGAGGTGCTGAGCCTCCTGCGCACGATGGACATCACCGCACGCAATCCTGCGTCCGTCTTGACGGACGACCAGGTGGCGCGCGCGCGCGTCCGCTGGGAGCGCGAGAAGCGCAATCGCACGGAGCCGGTCGTCGCGGAGAAGGCGCCCGCGAAGAAGAAGGCCGCCGCGAAGAAGGCCGCCGAGACCACCGAGGCCAAGCCATCCGCCAAGAAGAAGGCAGCGGCGAAGAAGGTCGCCGTCGTCGAGCCGGAGCCCACGCCGGACGCCGGCGCCGACGAGCCGGTGAAGACCACGCGCCGTCGTCGCGCCGCCGATGTGCAGAAGGCCGAGGAAGAGGCCGCGGCCGCGCAGGCGGCTGCCGAGGCCGCGGCTGCCGCGGCGGAAGCGGAGCGCGCGGAGCGGGCGGCCCGCGAGGCCGAGGAAGCCGCAAAGGCCGCCAAGCTCGCCGAAGAGCAGGCGGCCGCGCGTGCCCGCGCCGACGAGGCCGAACGCCTGCGTCAGGCGGAGCTCGCCGCCGCCCGTGAGGCGGCGCAACCCGCGCCGTCAACGCCGGCCGCCGAGCCGCCGAAGGCTGCGGCGCCTGCCGCTCGTCCGGCCGCACCGGACGCCGCGCGTCCCCGCCCAGTACCGCCGGCCCCGCCGCGTCCGCGGCCGGTCAGCGGGCTCAATCTGCCGCCCCGTCCCGTGGCCTCGGCCACGCCGGGCGGCGGCATGGGTGGTGGCCGCCGTGACGAGCGAGGTGGCAGCGGCGGGCGCCCGGGCGCGCCGGCCGGCAGCAACTTCGGCCCCAACGCGACGCCGTCGTCCGGCCCGCGTCGCGGCAAGAAGGGCAAGCGCGTGGACCAGGAGCAGGTGACGGCCAACATCTCGCGCACCATGCGCCAGATGGGCGGCGCCACCGGCAAGCGTCGCGGCGTGCGCGACGACTCGGCCGCCCGCGAAGAACTCGCCGCCATGCGCGCCGAGATCGCCGCCCGCGAGAAGGTCACGATCCGCGTCAACGAGTTCATCACGGTCAGCGAACTCGCCGAGAGCCTCAAGGTGCCGGCGACGCAGATCGTCTCGTTCGCGTTCAAGCACCTCGGGTTGATGGTCACCATCAACCAGCGCATGGACTTCGACCAGATCGAGCTCATCGCCAGCGAATTCGGCTACATCGCCGTGCGCGAAGAGGACTACGCCGCCTCGGCCGAGGAGGACGAGGTGAAGGATGCCGCGGAAGATCTCAAGCCGCGGCCGCCGGTGGTCACGATCATGGGTCACGTCGACCACGGCAAGACGTCATTGCTCGACTACATCCGCAAGGCCACGGTCGTCGCGGGCGAAGCGGGCGGCATCACGCAGCATATCGGTGCCTACCACGTCTCGCTGCCCGATGGCCGGCAGATCACGTTCCTCGACACGCCGGGTCACGAGGCGTTCACCGCCATGCGTGCCCGCGGCGCGCAGGTCACGGACATCGTCGTGCTCGTGGTCGCCGCGGATGACGCCGTCATGCCGCAGACGATCGAGGCGATCTCGCACGCCAAGAATGCCGGCGTGCCGATGATCGTCGCCATCAACAAGATCGACCTCCCGACCGCCAACGCGATGAAGGTCCGCCAGGACCTCCTGCAGCACGGCGTCGTGCTCGAAGACTTCGGCGGTACCACGCTGGCGTCGGAGATCAGCGCCAAGAAGGGCACCGGGGTGAAGGAACTGCTCGAGCAGATCCTGCTCCAGGCGGAAATCCTCGACCTCAAGGCGAACCCGGACCGTCGCGCGACGGGCTCGGTGGTGGAAGCGCAGCTGGACCAGGGCAAGGGCGCCGTCGCCACGATCCTCGTGCAGAACGGCACGCTCAAGGTCGGCGACGACTTCATCTGCGGCCTGCACTCGGGCCGCGTGCGAGCGCTGCTCGACGAGCGCGGCAAGCAGGTCAAGGAAGCGGGTCCCGCGGTGCCGGTGCAGGTGCTCGGCCTCACGGGCGTGCCGATGGCCGGCGATCAGTTCATCGTCGTCGCGGACGCGCAGGAAGCCCGCGAGATCGCGCAGCGGCGCGAGCGGCTCGATCGCGAAGCCAAGAGCCGTCGCACGGCGAAGGGTGCCGTGTCGCTCGAGGACTTCATGGCGACCGCGGCCAGCGGCGAGAAGCGCCAGCTCAAGCTCCTCATCAAGGCCGACCAGGGCGGTCCGGCGGAAGCGCTCGCCGACGCCCTGCAGCAGCTCAGC
>Ga0268299_1003834_pt1 | contig 12937 bp, 13 predicted proteins | sample NOBtaG_FD_193484 | JGI IMG/M metagenome (GOLD analysis project Ga0268299, IMG submission 193484) | Activated sludge microbial communities from bioreactor in Nijmegen, Gelderland, Netherland - NOB reactor | ecosystem: Engineered > Bioreactor > Aerobic > Activated sludge | place: Netherlands...
TTGAGGGACAGACCGTTCTGCTCGGTAATCGAAGTCTCATGGACGCGCAGAAGCAGCAGATCGGTGACCTCGCGAGCGCGGCAGAGCGGTTCGAGGGGGCCGGCCGGACGGTTGTTCATGTCGGCCGAAGCGGGAAAGTGATCGGGCTTATCGCCATTGCGGATGCGCCGCGGCCGACAGCCAAGGCGACGATCGCAAAATTACGTGAGCGCGGAATTCGCGTCGCCATGCTTACTGGTGACAACGCGGGTACCGCCCAGCGAATTGGGCAGCAGCTCGGAATCGACATCGTGCTGGCCAACGTCCTTCCGGGGCAGAAGGCCGCAAAGATCAAAGAGCTGCAGGCGCGAGGCGACAAAGTCGGGATGGTCGGAGATGGCATCAACGATGCTCCGGCACTCACACAGGCCGATGTCGGCTTCGCGATCGGAGCCGGGACCGATGTCGCGATGGAGAGCGCCGATATCGTTCTCATGAAGAGTGATCCGTACGACATCGTCGGCGCGATCGAGCTTTCGCGCGCAACCCTACGAAAGATGCACCAGAATCTATGGTGGGCCGTCGGCTACAACGTCGTGGCGTTTCCGCTAGCAGCGGGGGTGCTCTACCCCTTCGTGCTCAGCCCGGAGATCGCCGCTATCGCCATGTCGGGCAGTTCCGCTCTGGTCGCGATCAATGCGCTCATGCTGAAACGTACTCGGTTGTCGGGAATCAATAGTGGCGCCTCCGAGGCCAGCCAACCGCGCCAGTTCGCGGCAGTACCGTCATGAGCGGAATTGCGTCGACCGTTACTGCCATGCGGACAACGTCATTGGTCTCGCTCCTGTTTGCGAGCTTTGTCGTTGCTATGGGGTTCGGAATCGTCCTGCCCATACTGCCCTTTGTCGTCGAGAGATTCGTCGAGAGTCCCGACGCAGCCGTCATATCGAAGCACACCGGCCTGCTCACGGGCGTGTTCATGTTTGCCATCTTTCTCTTTGCGCCGCTGTGGGGCAGAGCTTCCGACAGATGGGGGCGCCGTCCGATCATCCTGGCAGGGTTAATCGGCCTCGCCGTTTCGTTCGCCGCCAGTTCGGCAGCCGAGAGTCTGTTCCGACTTTACGTCGGCCGATTTCTCGACGGGGCCTTTGCCTCCGCGGTCGCCCCGGCCTCGATGGCTTTCGTCGCCGACGTGGCGCCCTCGAAGGAATGGCGCGCTCGCCGCTTCGCCTGGATTGGGATGGCGATTACCGCCGGGTTCTTCATCGGTCCAATACTGAGCAGCGCCGTGGCTCGTGTCGGCCTGCGTGGTGGGATACCGGCACCGGTTCCGTCCGTCGAGCTGCCGTTTCTGTTCGCTGCCTTGACTGCTCTCGTCGCTGCGGTGGTTGTCAGTTGCTTCGTTGGGCGCAGTCCACGGCGGCCAATAGCGGAACCGGGAATAATCTCGGGTAAGAGATCTCAGGCAGGCATCGCCGTACGCATGATTGTGCTTGCTGTCCTCGCGACTGCGGCGATCGGAGTCATGGAGGTCTCATTGACACTTCGGGCCAAGCTGCAACTGGGATTGGACCCGTTACTAGTCGGCGTCATGTTTGCGGAGTGCAGCTTCGCCATGTTCGTTGCGCAAGCCGTCGTGTTCTCACCGCTGGTCAAGCCGGAAGCGACACGTTGGCTGATACCGGTTTCCGTCGTCGCGCTTTCTCTCGGGATGGCGGCGTTGCCGCTGATGAATAGCTATTTTGTCTTGATCGGGATCGTCGGCGTCATTGCGGCGGCTGCCGGTGTACTGGCGCCAGTCTTGGCCTATTGGCTGTCGCTGATGGCCGGAGCGACGCAAGGGACGCAGTTAGGGATCCTGTCCGCCGCCACGTCCGCCGGGCAAGCGGTCGGCTCAGCCGCCGCGGGGCTGCTCTTCAGTACTCAGCTCGGTGGTTACGCCCTCTTCCTCACGCTTTCGGCGATTCTGTTCGCCGCCGCGCTTTGGTCGGCACGGCTGCCGTGGCAACTCGTGGCGACCGCGGCTCAGAGTAATGCCGGAAAATTCGACGAAGGTCAGTCGGTTTCTGCCGGCAAACCTTCACATCTTAAGGTCGAAGGCGCCCATGGTGCGCCTTAGGCCCGCCGCCTCCGTGCATCCAAGAATGCCCGTGCCACTTGGTTCAAAACGTAGCCTAAGACGACAGCGCTGACTCCCAGCGGAGGAATTATCATGAAGGCCAGAGACGTGATGACAAAATCGGTCGTCATCGTTCGTCCCGAGACGAAAGTGCGCGAAATCGCAAGACGACTGATCGAACGGAACGTCAGCGCCGTCCCGGTCGTCGATGCGGAGGAGCGCGTCGTCGGGATCGTCAGCGAAGGCGACCTGATGCGGCGACCCGAGTCGGGAACCGAACGCCATCCTTCGTGGTGGCTCCACCTATTCGCAGGTGCCGAGGACTGGGCCCAACAGTATGTGAAATCCCATGGGCTTACGGCAGCAGATGTGATGACACGCAGTGTAATCACAACGTCGGAAGAGACACCCGTGGAAGAAATTGCGACGCTTCTCGAGAAACATCGGATCAAGCGGGTTCCAATCGTCCGGGACGGCAGGCTTGTCGGCATCGTCAGTCGCGCAAACCTGCTTCACGGACTGATCGCCGGCATGCTCAGAGTCTCGCCTACGCCGAGCGACGATCAAATGAAGCAAGCCCTAGACAAGTCACTCGCGGAAGCCGGACTACGGATGGATTTTCTTAATGTTGTGATTTCCCAAGGCGTCGTACGGCTTTGGGGAATGGTTGAGTCCGAGGAAGAGAAGCGCGCGGCGCAGCTTGCCGCGGAGCGCATACCTGGCGTCAAGCGAGTGTTGATCGACGCCGATGTGTTTCCAGCTGATCGCCGATTGAAATTTTGGGAGTAGCGGCGCCTTGCGCTTCGGGAGCGAAGAACAAGTCACGTCCCTTTTGAGCGGTAAAGCTGGAGCACGCGCATTAGCTCTTCGATTTTCCGACGTTGATCGCGCTGATCGCCGCTCTTCACAGCGGCATCGACACAGGTGGCTACATGATCTCGAAGTATCAATTCCTCTACCCGAACGAGTGCCGCCCGCACCGCGAGAAGCTGGGTTACGACGTCGATACAGTAGCGTTCCTGCTCGATCATACCGACAACACCGCGGAGTTGGCCGACAACGCGCCCAAGCCGGCCAAGGATGGCAGTTTTATTGTCCGACTTCATCGGGCGATCTCCGGTGTCCTCATGACGGTGCTGGCCCGGCGAAGGCGGACAGGTCTCCGCATGATTTCGGACTTCTTATCACGCAATTTTGGAGAGCGGTGTTGATCCAGATCAAGGTGCCCCCTGGGGGTATCGGGTATTCGTTGTGTGAACCGCTGGAACGAGCGGCCAGACCGTGAATTTACCGGGCCCAAGCCTGCGAAGGCTCGATGGAGTAACCATGAAGGCTGTCGATCCAGTTTGCGGCATGACAGTGGAGGCCGGACCGGCCGCTCCGCAGTATCGTTTCCGCGACAGCACGTTCTACTTCTGCGCGGAACATTGCCGCGAGAAGTTCGTGGCCGCGCCGGAGGTGTACGCAGGCGGACGAGCGGCCCCTTCTGAGCAGCTCGCCCCGGCGGCAAAGCGTTCAGCGCCGTTGCATGCCAGCGTGGCGATGACGCGTGAGGCGCGTGTCGACGCGCCTGTCACGACAGCGGGCAAGGATCTCGCCAAGGATCCCATCTGCGGAATGATGGTGAACAAGGCGACGGCGTTGCGCACCGAACGCGGCGGCCGCACCTATTACTTCTGCAGCCCGCAATGCCAGCGCACCTTCGCGGACCCGGAGCGCGAGCTCAAAGCCATGCGCACGCGCGTGACCATCGCGCTCACCGGCGTGCTGGCGCTCGCCATCCTGCGCGCGGGCGCGTTCCTGGCGCTCGCCGCCGGCGCCACCATCGTCACCTGGGCGCCGATTCCGGCGCTGCCCTGGTTCACCTGGGGCGTGTGGCTCTTCATCCTGGTGACGCCGGTGCAGTTCATCGGCGGCTGGAGCTTCTACAAGGGCTCCTGGACCGCGATCAAGACGCGCACGATCAATATGGACTTCCTCATCGCGCTGGGGACGACGGTTGCCTATTTCTACAGCGTTGCCGTCATCTTTGCCCCGGACGTGCTGCCGATCAAAGTCGAGGAGCGCGACGTCTATTTCGAGGTTTCGGCGGTCATCATCGCCTTCGTCCTGCTCGGCAAGTACATGGAGGAGATCATCAAGAAGCGCTCCTCCGCCGCGGTCAGGAAGCTCATGGATCTCCGGCCCGCGGTGGCGCATGTCGTGCGCGACGGCACCGAGGCCGAAATTCCCGCCGAGCAGATCATGGCCGGCGAAACTGTCGTGGTGCGCCCGGGCGAGCGCGTCGCCACCGATGGTCAGGTGATCGACGGCACGTCCTCGATCGACGAATCGATGCTGACGGGCGAGTCGATGCCCGTCGAGAAGCGGCCGGGCGACAACGTCATCGGCGGCACGCTCAACCGCAGCGGCATGCTGCGCTTCAAAGCAACGCGCATCGGCAGGGACACGGCGCTGGCGCAGATCATCAAGCTCGTCGAGGAGGCGCAGGCGAGCACGGCGCAGATTCAGCGCATCGCCGACCAGGTTACCGGCTACTTTGTTCCCGCGGTTGTCATCGTCGCCTTTCTTGCCTTCTTCGGCTGGTGGATCGCGGGGAGCTTCCCGCAGGGCCTGCTCGCCTTCATCGCCGTGCTAATAATCTCCTGCCCCTGCGCGCTCGGCGTGGCGACCCCGGCGGCGCTCATGGTCGGCGTCGGCAAGGGCGCCGAGGCCGGCATCCTCATCCGCGGCGCCGAGGTCCTCGAACGTGCGCGCAAGATCAATGCCGTCGTGTTTGACAAGACCGGTACCCTCACGCGCGGTGAGCCCAACGTCACGGACATCGTGCCGCTCGCTGGCGCAAGCGAAGCCGAAGTTCTGCGACTCGCCGCAGCAGTCGAGATCGGCTCCGAGCATCCGTTGGGCGAAGCAATCGTGCGCGCGGCCAAGCATCGCGCAATCGCCCTGCCGGCGGTCAATGAGTTCGAGGCCATCGCCGGCCACGGCATTCGCGGCGTGGTTGAGGGACGGGACGTATTTCTGGGCAATCGCCGACTGATGAGGCGCGAGAATATCGATCCGGCACCCGCCGAAGCGGCGATGACGCGGCTTGAGGCTGAAGGCAAAACCGCGATGCTGGTGGCACGGGCGGGCGCGCTCGCGGGCATTGTCGCCGTCGCGGACACGCTCAAACCCGAAGCGAAAGAGGCCATTGCCGAACTCCGGCGTGAAAAGGTCGAGGTCATCATGTTGACCGGCGACAACCGGCGAACCGCCGAGGCTATCGGCCGCGAACTCGCCATCGACCGCGTCATCGCAGAGGTGCTGCCGGGCGACAAGGCCAAGGTCATCAAGGAGCTGCAGGGCCAGGGCAAGGTGGTCGCCATGGTCGGCGACGGCGTCAACGACGCCCCGGCGCTGGCGACGGCGGACATCGGCATCGCGATCGGCTCGGGCTCCGACGTCGCCAAGGAGACGGGCGGCATCATCCTCATCAAGGATGACGTGCGCGAGGTCGTGCTCGCGATCCGGCTCTCGCGTGCGACGCTGCGCAAGATCAAGCAGAACCTGTTCTGGGCCTTCGCCTACAACACGATCGGCATCCCGATTGCTGCCTTCGGCTTGCTCAATCCGATCATTGCCGCGGCGGCAATGGCCCTCTCCTCACTCTCGGTGGTCGCGAACTCGGCCCTCCTCAAGCGCACGAGGTTGTCAGAGCTATGACGAGTAAACCCGGAAGATCCCCTGATCGCAGTTGCCGTGCTCGGTGCCTGCCTTGGCATTGGCGTGGTGCTGGCGCTGCTCGCGTTCCTCTTCCTCGGCCTCACATTGTTGACCGCCGCGCTCGCTGCGCTCCTGGTGGTCTGCCCCGTCGTCATAGGGTGGGGCTTTTTCGCGATACGACGCCACCCGCGCCTGCCGGCTAGCGACAAATCGTCGTGAATGGAGGGCGGCGATGACCAAGATGACGCCAGTGAAAGTAATAGCAACGTTGTTTTTCGTGGCGCTTGCATTCATTGCACCCACGGCCGCCGGCGCTCAGCAATATCGCGTCGCCGGAGGCCTTGCCGTGTACTTGGGCGTCCTACCGGCCCAAGCGCTCCGTGGTCATATACCCGGTCAACTTTCGGAGCCGCCGCCGCACGGCCGCGCTCCCCGGGGCGTGCACCAGTATCATCTCACGGCGGCCGTATTCGACGAAATGACCGGCCAGCGGATTTCGGACGCGCGAGTTTCGGCTACGATTGCGGGCCTTGGGCTCGCGGGCAGCCGAATCGAGCTTAAGCCGATGCAAATCGCGGGAACTGTCACCTACGGCGGGTATTTCAACCTGCCGGGTGGCGACCGTTACACGATCAGAATCGAAATTCGCCGACCGAATCAGCCGACGGCGATAAGGACTGATTTCGTCTACGAGCACCGCCTGCGCTAGCGATGAGACAGGGAAATTAGGAGCAAGCCATGCCCGAACACCAACATCATCAACCGAGCGGAGACGAACACAAGCCGTTCTGGAAGACGCCGCTCGGCTGGGCCTTCATTGGCTTCGCCGCCATCGCCGGATTCTTCCTCATCACTGAGCACACGGCTCACACCATCAGCTTCCTGCCGTGGCTGCTCCTGCTGGCGTGCCCGCTCATGCACATCTTCGGGCATGGCCACGGCGGGCATGGTGGACACAAGCCCGACAAATCCGACGATCCGGACAAGCCTGCCGGCAATGACGGCAAATCTGCCCATCACCACTAAACGAGAGTGCGCGTCATGCATGCCGGCCAAGACACCACCGCCTACGGCCTCTGGACCCTCGTAATCCTCAACTCGGCGATCTTCATCATCTTCGCCCTTACATTTTTCAAGCCACAGAGCAAGCGCGACTGGCGATCGTTCGGTGCATTCAGTGCGTTTCTCCTCGCACTGTTCACGGAAATGTACGGCTTCCCACTGACGCTCTACTTCCTCTCGGGTTGGCTGCAGAGCCGCTTCCCGGGCGTCAACTGGTTTTCGCATGACGCCGGCCACCTCCTCGAGATGTTGTTCGGATGGAAGGCCAATCCGCATTTCGGTCCGTTTCACATCCTCAGCTTTGCGTTCATCATCGGCGGCTTCTACGTGATTGCGAAGGCATGGCGTGTGCTCTGGGCGGCGCAGCGTCAACACGCGCTCGCGACAACGGGGCCATATGCCCGTGTGCGTCATCCCCAGTATGTCGGCTTCATTCTCGTGATGTTCGGGTTCCTTCTGCAGTGGCCCACGCTGCTGACACTCGCAATGTTCCCGGTGCTGGTATGGATGTATGTCCGCCTCGCGCGCAGCGAGGAGCGCGAGGCGCGCACTCAATTCGGCGATGCCTACGCCGTCTACGCGGCACGTACGCCCGGCTTCATTCCCCGCCTCGCCAGTCTCTGGCGCCATGCAACTCCGTAACGTCCTCCACTCTTCACCGGAAAGTCCCTCCAGCAACTAGGAGCCTTAGATGTCACGTTTGCTTTTTCGCCACGCGATCCTTCCAGCGTTCTTCGCTGCAGCGCTCGCCCTGCCCGCCACCGCCCAAGACGCGCACCATCCGCCCGCCGACCAGACCAAGCCGCCCGCGACCGAGCCGGCTCAGCCGCGCGCGGCGCAGCCCGGCATGCCCGGTGGCATGATGACGGGGGACATGATGCAAATGATGCAGATGATGCGTCAGATGATGTCCGGGATGCAGGACCGCGGTGCCACGCATCGGATGGGCATGATGGGCATGGGTGGCATGGGCATGATGATGCCAATGCAAAGGCAGATGGCGGGAAATGCCATCGAGCACAGCGAAGGCCACATCGCCTTCATCAAAGCCGAGCTTAAGATTACTCCAGCACAGGGCAAAGTCTGGGACGACTTCGCCGCCGCGATACGCGCCAATGCCAAGCAACTCAACGAACTCCGCGCCGAGTTAGCCAAGGCTGGCACGACCGACCCCTCTCCTGTGGAACGCATCACCCAGCAAGAGAGAATTCTCGCGGCGCGGCTCGAAATCGTGCGCCGGACCAAGCCGGTGCTGAACGCGCTCTACGCGGCGCTCTCGGACGATCAGAAAAAGGCCTTGGCGCAACTCGCGTCCCACCGCACGGGCATGCGCTGACCAACGCGGCCCGGCGAGCGGGGATCGGCGACTCGCCGGGTCATCACTCTTGCGGGAGCAAACAATGTCCCAACCCGAATCCAAGCCTGCGCTGACCAGCCGACGCGGATTCATCGTTGGCGCGAGCCTCAGCATTGTCACCGTCTATGGCGTGTGGGCTGCTTACGATGCCGCGCCGTTTGATTTCGGCAGTGGCAAGGAATCCGGCCATGCCGATCCGGATGCGGGTCACCGACCGATGCAACCGCAAATCACGCGGCCCGATCCCGCTCACGCCGGGCACGGCGGCCCAGCCACCGATAAGGCAAGCGTGATAGAGCGGTTTCGCCGCGACACAGACGCCTTCGTCGCCAAATATCGGCAGGCCGACGGCTCGGTCGCGGTCCTGGCGGATAAGTCTGGCGAAGGGCACGAGGGTCATGGAACCGCGTCGAAAGCCGACCTCGACGTCTATCTCCTCGTCCAGCGATGGTCTTTCGAGCCGGGGGCGCTCCGGCTCGCACGCGGTCAGCGCTATCGCTTCCGCATGATGGCCGCGGACGTGGCCCATGGCGCCTCTATCCAGGCGGGCCGCGGCAGCGTGATGACGCGGCTGCGCCCGGGAGTGCTCGTCGAGCGCGCGCTCGAATTCCGCGAGGCCGGCAATTATCTCGTCTACTGCACCACCTACTGCGGCGCTCCGCACGACCGGATGTGGGCAAGCATTGAAGTCGTGTGAGGAACCCCATGGAACATCGTCGCCTCACCGATCGCATCGCACACATGTCCACAAGCGATCGTGCGTTGATCGGAACCTTTCTGGCCGGCAGCCTGGTCACACTGCTCATCGGCGTTGTCGCCGGCTCACTTGTCGCCTTGACCCGCGGCGGGGCAATGGCACCCGAGCCCGATACCGGATATCGCCTGCTCACGAGTCACGGAGTTTCGGCGTTCTTTTTCTGGCTCTATTTGGCCCAGGCCGGCCTTCTGCTCTGCCTTGCCGCGGCGCATGCGCGACCGCAGCCAGCCGTTGCTTTGCGCTCACTCGCCTGGATCGGCTGCACCGTGATGATCTTGGGCTTTGCCGCCACTCAGGCTGGGACCTGGCTCGGCACGCCACTGCTCTACGACGCCGACCCCGATCTTGCACAGGATGATCGGACGAATGCATTTCTCATCTATGCGGGCTACCTTGCCTTGGCGCTTGGACTTGGCCTCGGCGCCCTCTCGGCACTGGCCACGGCGATCGCGGGCAAGTCCGAAAACGGCGGAAAGCCATGGTCGGCCGTCACCTTCGGCGCAGTGGCCTGGGCCGGGCTCATCCTGGTGAGCGCGTTCGCGATCGCGAACGCCTTCCTCCCGGCCGCGCTCTGGTCCATCGGCGCCGGCCCGCGTCCAGCCGATCATTCGACCGGCTGGCACATCCTCTTTCACAATCTCCATTATCTGCCGCTGATGGGTACCGTGCTGATCTGGTACGCGCTGATGCGCGACATGACCGGCGCGCGCTCGGTCTTCGGCGAGCGTTTTTCAAAGATCGTGTTCGCACTGTATCTCGTCTTCGTACCGCCGACTTCGCTCTATCACATGTTCCTCGAGCCCGGCCTGGCGCCGCTGGTGCGCGCGCTGGGCTCCGTCCTCTCGCTCTTCGTGGGCGTGCCGACGATTGCAGCGTTCCTCGTCATCGTCATTTCGCTCGAGGCACGGGCGCGCGCAGAGGGACGGCGCGGCCTATTTGGCTGGACACGCGTTCTGCCCTGGGGTCAACCAGCAGTCGACGCTCTGGCTATCGCCGTTCTTGCGCTCGCATTCGGCGGCGCGTTCTCTTTCGTGCTGATCCAGGAGAAGCTTGCCGGGCTCTTGAGCGATACCTTCTTCGTGCCGGGCTACTTCCATTTCCTGACCGTCGGCACGGTGTCGCTCACGCTGCTGGCCGCGATCGGGTACATCATCCCCGGCGTCACGGGTCACGCAGCTCCGGCACGCCGCTTCCTCCGGGCGCTGCCTTACATTCTGGGCGCCGCGCTGCTGGTGTTCGCTCTAGCGGGGGTAGTCGGCGGCTTGTCCGGACTGCCGCGGCGCGCGCTCGATGTGAGCTATGAAGGCCAAGCCCCGGCGCTCTGGCGCACCGCATCGATCATCATTGCCGCCGCCGGAACCGTGATGGCAGCGACGGTCTTCGCCTATGCCTTCGTCCTTTTGGGGGGAATGTTGCGCGGTGCCACGCCGGCAGGCGTGCCCAAAATTGCTCTCCAAACCGGGCCACAGGCCGATGCCCAGGCTGCCCGCAGGGCAGCGTGGACCGCGCCGGCTTCCGTGGCCGTCCTGATCCTGGGAATCTACGGCCTTACCGCTTTTGCCTTCGCTGTGATGCGCGCGTTGCCGGTGCTCGCCTCGGGCAGCGGCCATTGATGGAGGAAGCAATGGACGAGGATCTTGTAGCGCTCTTGGCGGTCTTCGGAGTGTGGGTCGCGCTGGCATTGGCCTATGCGTTCGTGCCGATGTTCGACATGCCGGCGGCGGCGCGGGTTTGGGGCGCGGGTGCAACGGTGTTCCTGGCCCTGTCGATATGGGTTGTGCTGTCGGGTGCTAGAGGCCGACGCAGGAAGGATCCGGCACCGTGATCAAGCACACGAGCCACGACCCGTCCGATCGCACTGTGCGTCCTGATGTCGGACCGGAAAACGCGCATGCCGTCCGCGATGCGAACGCGGCTTCCCGGCGCAGCGTCTCAGTCGAGCAGGGTTCCGGACCCAGACTCACGTTCCTCGGCGGCGTCGGGACCGTCACCGGCTCCAAATATCTGATCGAGGCGGCGAGCGCGCGCATATTGGTGGATTGCGGCCTCTTTCAGGGCCTCAAGACTCTCCGCCTGAAGAACTGGGCGCCGCTTTCCGTTGATCCACGAAGCATCGGCGCCGTGGTCCTCACACATGCGCATCTCGATCACTCCGGCTATCTGCCGCTGCTCGTCAAGAACGGATTTTCGGGAAAGATTATTTGCACCGAAGCCACGCGCGATCTTTGTGCCGTGTTGCTAGCGGACAGTGGCTATCTGCAGGAGCGCGATGCCGAATATGCCAATCGCCACAGTTTCTCCAAGCATAAGCCGGCGCTGCCGCTGTACACGCGGCGCCACGCCGAAAGCGCGATGGAGAGATTCGCGCCGATCTCATTTGGGCAGGAGCATTCATTCGCGGACGGCTTGAAACTTCGATTTTCGCCCGCAGGCCATATTTTGGGTGCGGCGATTGTGGAATTGTCGTCTGGCGCAGCCAAGATCGTTTTTTCGGGCGATCTCGGGCGGCCCAACAGCGCGACGATGGTCGACCCCACGCCGATCCGCCGCGCCGACTACCTCATTGTGGAATCGACCTATGGCAATAGGAAGCACAACGATGGCGATCCCGAGCAGTCGTTAGCCGAGATCATCAACGAGACGGCTGCCCGTGGCGGGTCCGTGCTCGTTCCATCGTTTGCTGTCGGCCGCGCGCAGACCATCCTTTTTCATCTGCACCGCCTCAAGGCGGCGAAACGCATTTCAGGCTTACCCATCTACCTCGATAGCCCAATGGCAATCGATGCGAGTGGCATCTTCTGCGATCACTTGGGCGAGCACAAGCTAAGCGAGCCCGAGTGCCGAGGCGCATGCAACGTCGCTCGCTACGTGCAGAGCGTGGATGAATCGAAATCACTGAATTCCAACCCGATGCCAAAAGTCATCGTATCCGCAAGCGGGATGGCAACCGGCGGCCGCGTCCTGCACCACCTCAAATGGGCCGCGCCCGATCCGCGCAACACGATTTTGTTCACCGGGTTTCAGGCCGCCGGGACGCGCGGAGCAGCGATGGTCGCGGGTGCTCGCAGCGTCAAGATTCATGGTCAGGAGGTGCCGATTCGCGCTCAAGTCCGCAATCTCGATGTGCTCTCGGCTCATGCCGACGCGGATGAAATCATGGCTTGGCTCAGGAATTTCGAGGTTCCGCCGAAAATGACGTTTGTCACTCACGGCGAGCCCACGGCTTCGGACGCGCTGCGCCGGCGCATTCAAGACGAGTTCGGCTGGAACTGCGGCGTTCCGGATCTCGGAGAACGTGTCGTGTTGTCATGACCCTCATGCCTTCCTCGACCGCAATTGAGCAGGGCCACGACGCACACGCGAACACGCTGCGAGCCAAGCAGGTTGGCATCGATACGCAGCACGATAACGTCGTGTACATGCACCGGGACTGCCACGTGTGCCGTTCGGAGGGTTTCAGGGCGCTTGCGCGCGTGCGGCTGCACTATGGTTCGAAATCGGTCATCGCGACGATCAACCATGTCTCGGGTAATCTCCTGGCAGCGGGCGAAGCCGGGCTTTCCGATTCGCTGTGGCGGCGTTTAGGTGTCAGCGAGGGCGACGAGCTTCGCATTAGCCACGCGCCGCCGCTCGACTCATTGAGCCTGGTCCGCGGCAAGGTCTATGGAAAGCGTCTCGATGGAGCCGCGTTCCAAGCGGTCATTTCCGACGTCGTCGCCGGCCGCTACTCCGACATTCACCTGGCTTCCTTCATAACCGCGTGCTCTGCCCGGCCATTGGACTTGGGTGAGGTGATCAGCCTGACTCGCTCGATGATCGATGTCGGTGATCAGCTGAGCTGGGGCACGGGGCCCATCATCGACAAGCACTGTGTGGGCGGCCTGCCCGGAAATCGCACGACGCCCATTGTCGTATCCATCGTGGCGGCGTGCGGGCTGACCATGCCGAAAACCTCTTC
>Ga0268299_1003835_pt1 | contig 12926 bp, 12 predicted proteins | sample NOBtaG_FD_193484 | JGI IMG/M metagenome (GOLD analysis project Ga0268299, IMG submission 193484) | Activated sludge microbial communities from bioreactor in Nijmegen, Gelderland, Netherland - NOB reactor | ecosystem: Engineered > Bioreactor > Aerobic > Activated sludge | place: Netherlands...
TCTTCGCGATCCTGATCGTGACGTTCAACCTGATCGCAGACCTGCTTTACGGCATGCTCGACCCGAGGATCCGCTATGACTGACACCACGCTGAACCTGCCGCCACCCGAAAGCCAGTTCCGGGCGGTCTGGGCGCAGTTCGTGAAGCACCGGGGCGCGATGTTCGGGCTGGTCGTGCTGGTGCTGCTGGTGCTGTTCGTGGTGCTGGGCCCGCTGGCCTGGCACCCCGAGAAGCTGAAGGTGGCCGAGGCGCTGAAGTCGAAAAGCCTTGGCCCGTCGCTGAAATTCCCCCTGGGGACCGATCAGCTGGGCCGCGACCAGCTGCAACGGATGATGGCCGCAGGCAAGGTCAGCCTTGCGGTGGGCTTTGTCGCCATGTCGATCGCCATCTTCCTTGGCACGACGATCGGCGTGCTGGCCGGCTATTTCAAGCGGCTGGACGGCGTGCTGATGCGGCTGACCGACATGTTCCTGGCGCTGCCGCTGATCCCGCTGCTTCTGGTCATGGTCATGCTGTTCCGCGACCGGGTGGCCGGCATCATCGGGCCCGAGATGGGGGCCTTCCTGCTGATCGTGCTGGCGATCGGGATGACCAGCTGGATGCATGCCGCCCGGATCGTGCGGGGCGAGGTGCTGGCGCTGAAGGAACGCGAATACGTTCTGGCGTCGCGCTCGATCGGCACAAGGCCGCGGCGGGTGATCCTGCGGCATATCCTGCCCAACGTGCTGTCGCCGGTGATGGTGGCGGCGACGCTGGGCGTGGCCGAGGCGATCATCACCGAATCCGTCCTGTCGTTCCTTGGCCTTGGCTTCCCGCCCGATTTCCCGACCTGGGGGCGGCTTCTCTACGAGGGGCTGGAATACATGCAGATGAACCCCGAACGGGTGATCTTCCCGGGCCTCGCGATCTCGCTGACGGTGCTTTCGGTGAACCTGATCGGCGACGGCTTGCGTGACGCGCTGGACCCGCGCATCCGTGGCCGGTAGGGGCGGCGCTGACGGGGCCTAGTGCATCCCCTTGCGGATGCGCCGGACCATCAGCCACACCAGACCGACGACCGGCAGCACCAGCGCCGCGGTCAGCGTTTCCTTCGCCAGACCGGCGGCATGGGCCAGCGGATAGGCCAGATAGGCGGCCAGGCTGACGGCATAGTAGCTGATTGCCACAACCGACAGCCCCTCGACCGTGTGCTGCAGCCTGAGTTGCAGGTCGGCCCGTCGGTCCATGCTTTCCAGCAGCCGCTGGTTCTGCGCGCTGCGTTCCACATCGACCCGCGTGCGCAGAAGCTCGGCCGCGCGGGCGGCGCGTTCCGTCATCGCCGTCAGCCGCTGTTCGGCCGATTTCACCGTGCGCATCGCCGGGTCGTAGCGGCGCATCATGAATTCAGCGAAGGTCTGGCGGCCGTCGATCCGTTCCTCGCGCAGCACCTCGATCCGCTGGTTGAGGATCGCCTCATAGGCCGATGTCGCCCCGAAGCGGAAGGAAAACCGGACGGCCAGGCTTTCCAGTTCGGCCGAGATGGCCAGCAGGTCGTGCAGCGCGGCCTCGGCGGTGCCGCCGGTGCCTTCAAGCCCCGAGACCAGCGCAGACAGGTCCGGCTCCAGCGCATTCAGCCGGCCGCTCAGCGCGCGGGCCCGGATCAGCCCCAGCATCGACATCGCCCGGTAAATCTCGATCTCGCACAGGCGCTGGACGATGCGGCCGACGCGGCGCACGCCGGTGCCGGGGCGGACGAAGACGGCAAACCGCATGTGGCCCTGGGTGTCGATGTGGAAATCGCCGGCGATCACCGCCGCCCCGTCGACCACGCGCGACATCGCCATGCTTTCGGGCACGAACCAGGCCTCGGCCTGCGCCAGCATCCGCGCATCGTCATCCGGCATCGGCAGCACGCGGACCAGAAGCGAGGTCAGCCGCCGGCCCGGTGCCACGGCAAGCCAGTCGTCGGGGAAATAGCCCGCGTCGACCGGATCGAACGGCCGGTCCGCCACGCCGGGCAGGAAGGCCGAGTAGGTGACGAACTCGGTATGGCTTTCCCATTTCAGCACGCCCCGGCCGATCGCCGCGGCGAAATGGGTGGCGTCGGGCTGCGGATGCGCGCGGCCGTAGCGGTCGAGAAGCGCCAGCAGATGATCGCGGTCCCGGCCCCGGTCACGGTTCGCCGCATCGACCGGTTCCTTGAAGGCGACGAAAAGCGCCGTCGATGGCACGGTGACCGCGGGAAACGGCCGCGCGTGCAGCTCGTTCACGGTGGCGTAGCGAAGCGGATGGTCCTGGTCTGGCAGCATGTCGGCACCTTCGGGTCTTGACCCGCGCCATAGGGCGGCAGAGGACATGCCTGCCAGAAAATTCACGGAATACAGGGGTATGCAATCGCGCTGTTGCGCGAATGCCAGAGCGGCCTGCCGCGAAGGCAGCCTCAGCCGCGGATCGCGCCGTCGCCGGTGACCAGATACTTGAAACTGCACAGCTGTTCGGCGCCCACCGGGCCGCGGGCATGCAGCTTGCCGGTGGCAATGCCGATTTCCGCGCCCATGCCGAATTCGCCGCCATCGGCGAACTGCGTGCTGGCGTTGCGCAACAGGATCGCGCTGTCCAGTTCGCGGAAGAACTGCTCGGCCGCGGCGTCATTCTCGGTCAGGATCGCCTCGGTATGCTGGCTGCCGTATTTGCGGATATGGGCGATCGCCTCGTCCACGCCATCGACCAGCTTGGCGGCAATGATCATGTCAAGGAATTCGCGGCCGAAATCGTCGGGCGCGGCCCGCTTCGTGCCGGGGATTTTCAGAAGCTCGCCCTCGGTCCTGACCTCGACCCCGGCCTTAAGCAAATCCTCGATCAGGACGCCGCCGTGCTGGGTGTAGAAGCGCCAGTCGATCAGCAGGCATTCGGCCGCGCCGCAGATGCCGGTGCGCCGGGTCTTGGCGTTCAGGACCACGCGGCGGGCCTTTTCAAGGTCGGCGTCCTTGTCGGCATAGACGTGGCAGATGCCTTCAAGATGGGCGAACACGGGAACGCGCGCTTCCTTCTGCACCAGCCCGACCAGCCCCTTGCCGCCGCGGGGCACGATCACGTCGATATGGTTCACCGCCTGCAGCATGGCGGTCACCATCTCGCGGTCGCGGGTGGGGATCAGCTGGATCGCCGCCTCGGGCAGGCCGGCCTCGCGCAGGCCCTGCACCATGCAGTCATGGATCGCCTCGGAGGAATGGAAGCTTTCGCTGCCGCCGCGCAGGATGACGGCATTGCCCGCCTTCAGCGCCAGCGCGCCGGCATCGGCGGTGACGTTGGGCCGGCTTTCGTAGATGACGCCGATCACGCCGATGGGGGTGGCGACACGCTTGATGTGCAGGCCGTTCGGCCGGTCCCATTCGGCCAGCACGCGGCCGACCGGGTCTTTCTGTTCGGCAACCGAACGCAGCGAATCCACGATGCCGCGCAGGCGGTTCTCGTCCAGCTTCAGCCTGTCCATCATCGCCGGCGACAGGCCCTTTTCGGCGCCGTAGTCAAGGTCAAGGCAGTTCGCGTCAAGGATTTCCTCGCGCCGCGCCCAGACGGCGGCGGCGGCCGAGACCAGCGCCGCCGCCTTGCGTTCGGACGAGGCGCAGGCAAGTTCCGCCGCCGCCGCCCGCGCCTTGGCGCCGATCTGTGCCATCAGGTCGGTGAACTGGCCGTCCATTCTCTCGCTCCATCCCGGTTTGGCGCAAAGGTCTTGAAAAACCTTGCAAATTCCTTCGAAGGAACTTGCGCCCTCACATCACCATGTCGTCCCGGTGCACCAGCGCCGCGCGGCCCTGATAGCCAAGGATCGCCTCGATCTCGCCCGAGCGGTGCCCGGCGATGGCCCGCGCCTCGGCCGCAGTATAGCGCACCAGACCCTTGCCCAGAACCACCCCGTCGGGCCCAAGGATCGACACCGGATCGCCGCGCCCGAAGCTGCCGGTCACCCGCGTCACCCCGGCCGGCAGCAGGCTTTTGCCCGCGCGCAGCGCCGTGGCGGCGCCGGCGTCCAGCATCAACTCGCCCCGTGGCTTCATCGCGTTGATCCAGCGCTTGCGGGCCAGTTGCGGGTCGGCGGCGGGCACGAACCAGGTGCGGGTCGCGCCTTCGGCCAGCGCCTTCAGCGGCCGCAGGGCCGAGCCTTCCATGATCGCCATGGCGCAGCCGCCGGCAATGGCGGTCCGCGCCGCCAGCAGCTTGGTCTTCATCCCGCCCTTCGAAAGGCCCGAGATCGGATCGCCGGCCATTGCCTCGATCTCGGGCGTGATCCGGTCCACCACGTCGAAGCGGCGGGCGGCCGGGTCTTCCTTGGGGTTGGCGGTATAGAACCCGTCGACATCGGACAGAAGGATCAACTGGTCGGCGCCCACGGTGACGGCGATCTGCGCCGCCAGCCGGTCGTTGTCGCCGAAACGGATTTCATCGGTCGCCACGGTATCGTTCTCGTTCACGATGGGCACGACGCGCAGGGAAAGCAGCGTCTCCATCGTGGCGCGGCTGTTCAGGTAGCGGCGGCGGTCCTCGGTATCCTCCAGCGTCACAAGAATCTGCGCAGTGGTGATGCCGTGGGGGGCAAGCACTTCCTCATACGCCCGGGCAAGCCTGATCTGGCCCACGGCGGCGGCGGCCTGCGACTGTTCCAGCGTCAGCGCGCCCGCCGGCAGGCCGAGGATCAGCCGGCCCAGCGCGATGGAACCCGAGGATACGAGGACCACGTCGGTGCCGCGCGTCCGCGCCTCGGCCACGTCAAGGGCGAGGGCGGAAAGCCAGGCCTGTTTCAGCCCCTTCTGCCGGTCAACCAGCAGCGCCGAGCCGATCTTGACGACCAGCCGCTTGGCGTGGCGCAGGTCGGGGGCGCTGCGCTGTTCGCTCAGGGCTGCCACGATCTGCGCTCCTCGACCGGGGCGCCGGCGGCGGCGATCCTGGCGTGGATCGCGCGCAGCACTTCGGGCAGGCCCTTGCCGGCGACGCCGGAAATCACATGCACCGGCCCGCCGCTGGCCTTTTCCAGCGCGCGGCGGCGGTCGGTGATCTGGCGCGGCTCCATCGCATCGGTCTTGTTCATGGCAAGGATACGGGGCTTGTCGCCAAGCACGTCGGAATAGGCCTCAAGCTCGGTCACGATGGTGCGGTAGTCCCTGGTGATCGTCGATGAGGTGCCGTCGACCAGGTGCAGCAGCACCTTGCAGCGTTCGACATGGGCCAGGAACTGCATGCCCAGCCCCCTGCCCTCGCTTGCCCCCTCGATCAGGCCAGGGATGTCGGCCATGACGAATTCGTGCCCGTCGATGCCGACGACGCCAAGGTTCGGCACCAGCGTGGTGAAGGGATAGTCGGCGATCTTCGGCCGCGCGTTCGAGACGGCGGCCAGGAAGGTGGACTTGCCGGCATTCGGCAGGCCGACAAGGCCCGCATCGGCGATCAGCTTCAGCCGCAGCCAGATGGTGCGTTCGATCCCCTCTTGCCCCGGGTTGGCGCGGGCGGGCGCGCGGTTGGTCGAGGTCTTGAACCGCAGGTTGCCCCAGCCGCCGTTGCCGCCTTCGGCGAGGCAGACCCGCTGTCCCGGCAGGGTCAGGTCGGCGATGACGGTCTCCTCGTCCTCTTCGAGGATTTCGGTGCCGAGCGGCACCTTCAGCACGATATCCTCGCCCGACTTGCCGGTCTTCTGGTTGCCCATGCCGGGCTGGCCGTTCTTGGCGAAGAAATGCTGCTGGTAGCGGTAGTCGATCAGGGTGTTGAGGCCGGTCACCGCCTCGGCCCAGACCGATCCGCCATGGCCGCCGTCGCCCCCGTTCGGCCCGCCGAATTCGATGAACTTCTCGCGCCGGAACGAGGCGCAGCCGGCCCCGCCCCCGCCCGAGCGGATCTGGACTTTGGCAAGGTCGAGGAACTTCATTGGCCAAGGCTTTCGATGGGATGGAAGGGCGATACAGGATCGGCGGCGAAGGCTCAAGCGGCGGGCGCGTCGGGATCAGCCCGGATCGCCTTCTCCGTGGTCGGCAAGCGCCTCGGCCAGAAAGCCGCGCGGGTCGGCGATGAAATCGGAATAAAGCCGGAAATGCGGGGTCTGGTGCAGATCGACCGGGTCGAAGCCGTGCCGCGTCACCTGCCACAGCGCCGCGCCGGGCAGCGCCATCAGGATCGGCGAATGGGTGGCCATGATCACCTGCCGGTCGCCCGCCCGCTGCAGGCGATCAAGGAAGCGCAGAAGGTCGATCTGCCGGCGGGGGGAAAGCGCGCTTTCGGGTTCGTCCATGAAATAGATGCCCTGACGGCCCATCCGTTCCTCGAAGAAGCGCACGAAACCCTCGCCATGGCTCCACGACAGGAAGTCGGGCGGGGTGCCGCCGCCCGTTCGCGCGGCATCGTCCAGATAACGGGCGATCGAGAAGAAGGATTCGGCGCGGAAGAACCAGCCGTTCGTCACCTTCGGCAGCCACGATCCGCGCAGGGCGCCGGCCAGCCCGCCGCCGCTGGCCGCAAGGGCGGTGGAATGGTCCATCGGCATGTAACCCTTGCCGCCCCCGGCCTCGTCATAGCCGGACAGGGCGGCAATGGCCTCGATCAGGGTGGATTTTCCGGTGCCGTTCTCGCCGATGATGATGGTGACGGGCCGGTCGAATTCCAGTTCGAAATCGTCGCGCAGCCAGGGCAGGTCAAAGGGATAGGGCCGCCCCTCCGGCAGACGATCGGGCACAAGGCGAACGGCGCGCAGGAAGGGCGCGGGAAGTCGCGTCTGGACCTGTTTCCTGCCCGCCATGCCTATCCGCCGTGTATCTCGGGACGGCGGTCAGCCTGCCGGGTTTGGGGACCCGCGGCAATGGCGGCCACGGCATCCGGCCGCGCCGCCCAATCCGCCCGGGTCAGCCGCTGCCGCAGCAGCGGCCGGGGCTGGCCCAACGCGCGGCACATCGCATGTTCGACCGCCACGGTGCGGAAGCCCAGCTTGCGGTGAACGCGGACCGATGCGGCGTTGTCGCGGAAATAGCCCGACGATACCGGCCCGGCGTCCGGGTCGGCGAAACGGGCGGCGATGACGGCGGCCGCCGCCTCGGTCGCATAGCCCCTGCCCTGCCGGTCCGGCGCGATCCAGAAGCCAAGGCCGGGGGCAAGCGAGATCACCCCCACCAGCCCGGCGCCATCGTCGATGGCCCAGAACCGGCCGGGCTCCGCCAGCGGCAGGAAGGCATCGAAATCGGCCGCGCCATAGGGATGCGGCACGACCGAAAGCCAGCGGCTGACGGTCAGCCGGCCGACGCCGTCGATCACGGCGGCGGCGTCCTTTGGTCCCAGCGGGCGCAGCACCAGCCGCGCCGTCGCCAGGACCGCGCGGATGGCGTGATCCATGGCGTCAGTCCAGCTTGCGCAGGTAGGTCCAGGTTGGCACGCAGGCGCCGCGGGCGACCGAGAAGGCCTCGGCATCGCCCAGATACTGAAAGCCCGCATTGGTCAGGACGCGGGCCGAACCGGGGTTGTCCTGGAAGACCTCGGCGAAATAGGTGCAGTCGGCCAGCGGATTGGCCGCGATCAGCGCCCTGACCGCCTCGGACGCGATGCCGGTGTTCCAGTAGGCGGGGGCAACCCAGTAGGCCACCTCGGACTGGCCCGAGCGGCCGGCCTTCACTTCCATCGGCTTCAGGCTGATGACACCCAGCACTTCGGAAAGACCGGTCATCGACCCGTCCATCACCCAGACGGAACCCGGGCGTTCGTGTTTCATCGCCCGGGCGACGAAAGCCTCGGCCGCGCCGGGCGGGAAGGGATAGGGGATGTTCTGCGTCGCCTCGGCCAGGCGGCGGTCTGACGCGTGATGCGCGATCAGCCCGGCGTCCGAGGCGCGGACGGGCCGCAGGACGAACCTGCCGGCGGCGATCTGGCCCTCTGCGGCCGCGATCGTATCAAGAACCATGGCTTCCTCCTCTGAAAGCACATGTGGGGCGGTTGGCCCGGTTTTCCCAGAGCCGCCCGGCCAAAGCAGGGCGGAAATGAGGAAGGGGACCGGCTTTTTCAGCCGATCCCCCCGATACAGTCGGATTGTCAGGGTCTTTCGGCTTACTCGGCGGCCTCCGCCGCGGGGAGAACCGAAATGAAGGTGCGGCCCTTGAGGCCCTTCTTGAAGGTCACCTTGCCCTCTACGGTCGCGAAGATCGTATGGTCGGTGCCCATGCCCACGCCTTCACCCGGGAACCAGGTGGTGCCGCGCTGGCGACAGATGATGTTGCCGGGCTGCGCGTGCTGGCCACCGTAGAGCTTCACGCCAAGGCGACGGCCGGCCGAGTCACGGCCGTTGCGGGACGAACCGCCTGCTTTCTTGTGTGCCATCGGGTGTTACTCCTTCGCTTCGGCGGCCTTGCGGGCGCGCTTCGGTTTTTCGGCGGCGTCGGCGGCGGCCGGGGCAGCCTCGGCCTTCGCGGCTTCGGCCTTCGCAGCCTTGGCGGGCTTCGCCGCACCCGGCGCCTCATGCGCGGCGAGGCGGGCGGCGGCGGTGCCGGTCGCGGCCTTGACGCCGGACTTCTCGGCGCCCGAGGCCAGAACCTCGGTCACGCGGACCAGCGTCAACTGCTGGCGGTGGCCGCGGGTGCGCTGCGAGGAATGCTTCCGGCGGCGCTTGTGGTACGAGATGGTCTTCTCGCCCTTGATCTGGTCGATCACCTCGGCCTGCACGGCGGCGCCGGCCACGAAGGGCGCGCCAACGGTGGCATCGACCACGAGGATTTCGTTGAACTGGATCTTGTCACCGGCGACGGCATCAAGCTTTTCGACGCGCAGGACATCGCCCGCCTGCACCTTGTATTGCTTGCCGCCGGTCTTGAGGACCGCAAACATGGGTCTTTCCTTCATCTCTCCGCGCCCTGTGGCCCCGTTTCCGGCGTTTCGGGGAAGGTGGCCGATGGCCCCTGCCCCGCCTCGGACAGCGCGCCCGGTCAGGGGCGGTGTTGCAACAAATGACCGGCCCGGGATTCGCACCCCGGGCAGATGCGCGCTTATGCGCCGGGGGGGGCGGGAGTGTCAAGCGCCCGAGGGGCCGGTCGCCGCCGGCCGCCTCAGATGTCGATGCCGCGCGCGATGCGGCCGGTCGCGAGACCCAGGTCGCGCGACACCGGCGCGAAAGCCGCGTCGAACCCGGCGAAAAGGGCGGCGTTCAGCGTCTGGCCCGCCGGGGTTTCCCAGAAGTCGACATAGGCGCCAAGGTCGGCATCGGACAGCGGCCCGTAGGCCAGCGCCATGTAGCTGAAAAGCCAGGTGCTGGTCGAGGCGCGGGTCGCCGCCTCCTGTCCCCAGACATCGGCCATCATCTCTTCGGCCGGAATGTCCTGCGGCGCGGTCTCGGCGAGGCCGCGGGTGAATTCGAGGTTCGCGGTCAGCGCGGCGGCGACATTCATCTCCAGCAGGTCGCCCGCCTCGATCAGGTCGCGGATCAGCCGCAGCCGGGGGTCGCGCGCTTCCTTCATCTTCTCGGCCTGAACCTCGGCCTCCTCGGTGATGTCGGGGTCGAGCATGGCGCGGCGGGCCTCGATCTCAAGCCGCAGGATGCGCTGGCCCAGATCGGTTCCGAAGAAGGCCGCGGCTGCGGCAAGATCGGCATCGTGGCCGGCATAGGCCGCGGCGAAGGCGGCAAGGAACCGGTCGCGCAGGCGGGCCGTGTCATAGATCGCCGCAACCGTTTCGTCCCAGTGCGCCCCGCCGCGGCCGGGGAAGAACGCCTCTTCCAGATCGTCGCCGTGGACGCGGCCCTCTTCGGCCATGATGGCGAAGGTCTCGTCCATGCGCAGAAGCCCGGCCAGCGCGGCGGCATCGGGCGCGGCCTCCTGCGCCTGCGCCGCCGGCGCCAGCGCCGGAACCGGCAGGAGGGGGGACAGAAGCCCGGCGGCAAGAAGGGCGGCAAGGATCGCGGGTCTGGGCATCGCGGGTCTGGGCATGGGCTCCTCGGATCGGGCCGGATGCGCCGGCGACCGGGTCAGGCTACGCGGCCTTGCGCCCCGCGCCAAGCACCCCTCGCCCCGCCGCCCCGTCAAACCTGCGTGTGCCCCGGGGATGCGCATGGTCCCCCTGCTGAAACGCATGCCCCCGGCCACGCCTCCGGCACCCGCCGTGCCAGCGCCCCCCTCGCCGTTGCGGTGGCGAAATCGGGGTTGCGCATCTCGCGCCGGGCGGCTACATCCCCGCCTCACATAGACGACCCCCAAAGCGCGGAGAGGTGCCGGAGTGGTCGATCGGGGCGGTCTCGAAAACCGTTGTGGGTTTGCGCCCACCGTGGGTTCGAATCCCACCCTCTCCGCCACTTGCCCTCGCGAAAGCGTTCTCCCGATCCAGTTGCCGGCAGATTTTCTCGCGTTTTCAAAGGGGTTTGCGGGTAAGGCTGAACACTGCCCTCGGCGCGAGGAGGCCCGGAAGCGGTCTCTCAGGGCCGATATTCTCCGGACCTCATGACTGTGGCGATTTGGTGAATTTGTCTCAAGGTATTGGAATGTCGGAATAATTTTGGTGCGAAAGCTGAGTGCTTCGACGTCAGTGGCGGCAGCAAAGATGGAACAGAGATCGAACCTTGGTGATGCGAGAACAGCCTTGCTGCTCGGTACACGTCGACGTCCGCTGTCATTTCGCTTGGCTGGCAAGCACCCACCTTGCGATCTTCCATGCCCACAACATATCGAGCCCCTTCGCCACCGACTATACCAGATGCTCGAGATCATAGGTCCGCAGCACGGGCGCAAGTGTGTGATAGGCTTCCGACCGGTTCTCGGATAGAGACGAGAACTCGGCAACCCGCCCCAGTTCGGATTTGATCAGGCGTTTCGCGTAGTCCGAGCCGGTTTCATAGCCTTCCGGCAATACGACGATGAAATCGTGGATCAGCGCCCGTTCCTTTCCGGGTGAGCGCCGCAGGATGCGGCCGCGGCGCTGAACGAACTGGCGCGGATCGCGTGAGCTTGCGAGAATATAGGCCGTACTGCATGCTGGGACATCGATACCTTCGTCGAGACAGCGGATCGCAACCATCGCATCAATGATGCCGAGCCGAAAATTCTCCAGAATGTTGTCGCGGTCCTTGCGGGATTCGCGCGAGGTGAAGCGGGAGACGTCCCAGGACATGCCGTGGAGCATCGCGCTTACGGCCTCGACTTGCCTTCTTCCCAAGCTGACACTGTCTTCGGCGCCGCTCTGTTCTTCATCGGTCTCGACCGTGCCGTCGCCGCAATAAAACAGTGTGTGGCTTGTAGGTTTCTCGCCTGTCAGTACAGCCTGAAGAGTTGGTAGTTTGTTTGCTGCCGAGCCAACAAGACGCGCCCGTCGCATCAGAAGCCCTGTGAGCTGCGGCGACATCTCGCTTGCCTTGCCGTTCTGCCGCGCCATGATACGGCCGATCTGCTCCGACAGGTCGACGAACACGTCGGCTTCAGCCTCCGTGAATTCTACAATGTGTGGGTAGTAGACGTAAGGTGTCAGCACCTTGTCAGTGATGGCCTGTTTGAGCGTGTAACGCGACACGATATCGCCGTAGAACTCGTTCAGGCGCTCGTTCCGCTCTTCATCGAGATAGTGCTGCGGCGTCGCGGACAGGCCGATCCGGTATCGCGCATGTGTGGGCAGGAACCCCTCATACGCTTTAGACGTATGATGGTGACACTCGTCGCCGATCCAGAGCAGGCGGTTGCCCTTGATCTTCGAGAGACAGTCCTGGAACTCTGGACTCTTGAGCGTCCGGTTGACCACAACAACGGCCCCGAATTTGCGGCTGCCCATGGTCAGTTCGTGGACCATGTTCCGCAGCTTGTCCTCCCATTGCGAACGGGAGATGTAGCATTTGACCGGGTAGATGTTGAATGTGGCTAGGATATCGACCCACTGGTCGGCAAGGTTCTGGTATGGCGCAGCGATGACGCATGCGAGCCCGTCTATCGCTTCGGAGAGCTTGACGATGGCATGAATGGCCGTGATCGTCTTGCCCGCGCCCGTGGCAAGGTCGAAAGTTCCCTGGAAGTCGCCCTTGGCTTTCCAGGCTTCAAGCGCGGCGATCTGATGATCGCGCATCTTGAATGGCTGGCCATTGATGGTGGCCGGCTCCCGCGGCTGGCCGGATGTCGTGCTGTGCGCCGAACCTGACTTGGCCAGAATCCGAGCAACAATCGCGGCCTCGATTTCCGGATCGGGCGTGTAGTCCATGGCCCTTGCCGTAGCGATCAGTTTTTCCCTGACGGCCGTGGGTATATCGATGACGGCCGTTGAACGACTTTCATTCCGCCAGAGGCGTTCGAAGCTGTCGATATGCGGATCGTAGAACTCGGCTTGCTCAGGCAGCCATGTCCTGAAAACGTTGATGGACTCGTAGTTGTGCGTCGGGAGTAGGGCGTGTGTGCTTTCGTTTGCCGAGCCTGCGAAAACGACGCGGTCACCCGCCTCGTCCGTGATAATGCCCACTTTGTCGTGATACATGCCGCGCTCGCGCAAGGCGATTTTCACGTCTAGCCGGCCATGCGCGACAAGCCAGGACAACGTATCGAAGCGATTCTGGAACAGCTCGTCGCTCACGTTGCTGATCATCGCAAGCAGCTCGGCTCCGATCTTCTCGGAAATCTCCTTTTCCTTATAGCCCCGCTTTACGGCTTCGAGGTCCTGCGCATCCGAGAACGCGCCGAGGATCAGCCTGATCTTACCGCCATGCTTGATGAAAACCGAAAGTGCCTGGGCGGCATAGCTGATTGTCGAAGCGGAGAAAAAGCCTACAGCGCGGTCGTAGGAGTTCGCGACGGAGAGCGCCGGAAAGTAGAAGTCTTCCAGTATGTTATCGAGGTCGGATGTTGATTTCCACTGAGAAGTGACCCGGGTTTTCCATCGAGAAGTGACCCGGGTTTGATTATGGATTTCTGGTCATTTGTGGGTCAAGGGCGGGTTTCACTCCTTCTTTTTTCGTGCTGCTGCGGCT
>Ga0268299_1003837_pt1 | contig 12924 bp, 11 predicted proteins | sample NOBtaG_FD_193484 | JGI IMG/M metagenome (GOLD analysis project Ga0268299, IMG submission 193484) | Activated sludge microbial communities from bioreactor in Nijmegen, Gelderland, Netherland - NOB reactor | ecosystem: Engineered > Bioreactor > Aerobic > Activated sludge | place: Netherlands...
CCACCGACTGGCAGCGCTGGGGCACCTATGTGAGCGACCGGGCGTGGGGCACGGTGCGCGAGGACTACAGCGCCGACGGCAACGACTGGGACTACTTCCCGCACGACCATGCGCCAGCCAGTCGCGACGGCCGCTACTTCGACGTCACCGTGGAGTTTGGCCGCCATCGGCTTCGTCGAGGCGCAAGGCCTGGCCGTGATACTCGCGGCGCTGTTGTGGCGCGCGACTCCCGACCGCGCCTGGCATGTCGTCGGCGGGGCGATGGTGACGCTGCTCGGCGTGTCGAATCTCGTGTTCTGGACCGGTCGGCCGGCATATGCGCGGGCGTGACGCCACGACCCGCCCCCTCAACCACCTCGACCAGGCGTGCGTCACGCTCACGTCGCGGCAGCAACTTGCCGCGTCGTGCCGCCGCGCGCCCAGCGAGTTGTACGGTCCCGCGGGTGCCGCGTTCCGGCGCCGTGCTCGTTTCGACGCAGCCTGCCCCGATCGGCGCAGCGTGCGCCACGCCTCTCAACGGGCCGCGGGCGGCCCGGGCGGGAGAAACGCGGTCGCGGGCCGATTTCGCCGAATTCACGTGATCTATGGCGAGTTCACCGGCTGGTCCGGAAATTGCCCTCTGTCCAGGCGATGCGGGACATGACGTCCCGCCCTCGAAAGGACAGACCGATGAAACTCATGACCGTCGCCGCCGCGCTGCTCGGCGTGGCCCTCAGCACCACCGCCAGCTTCGCCCAGTCGATCACCTTCGACTTCGATCGCTCGGTGCACTTCGCCGGCTTCCGCACCTACGCGTGGGTGCCCGGCACCAACGTCCCCGATCAGCTCGTGCACCGCCGGATCGTCAACGCCGTGGACGTGCAGATGGCCCTCAAGGGGCTGACGCAGGTGCACGAGGGCACCAAGCCGGACCTGCTGCTGGCCTACCACGCCAGCTTCGAGCAGGACCTGCAGATCACCGGCTTCGGGTCGGGCTGGGGCGGCTACCGCTTCGGCGGCGCCCGCTCCGGCACCGCCCGCGCCGAAGAGATCCTGGTCGGCACGCTGGTCATCGACCTGGTCGACGCCCGCAGCAACACCATCGTGTGGCGCGGCACGGCGACCAAGGACATCGACGTCAAGGCCTCGGCCGACAAGCGCGACAAGAACATCACCAAGACCGCGCAGAAGCTCTTCAAGCACTACCCGCCGCAGTCGTAGGCCTGTCCACGCCGCAGCCATGGACAGGTCCATGACGTTGCTTCCGACCTCCACCGCGACTCGCCTCGGCGGCCCTGCGGCCGCCGAGGAGCCGCGGACCGGCGCCGCCCTCGTGGCTGGCGCCGCGTCGTTCTGGGCGGCGTGGGCGCTGATGCCCGGGGTGGGCATCGTCGACCCACGTCACATCTTCGCCATCGTCGCCGAACGGCGCGGGCTGGTCGCGCTGTCGGTCGTGCTCCAGCTGGTATCGGCCGCGCTGTATGCGCCGGCCATCGTCGGGCTGGCCGCCGACCCACGGGTCAACCGCCGTCCGGTCCGCCTCGCGGCGACGCTGCTCGCCATCGGCGCGATGGGTTCGGCGGCCGACGCCGTGCTCCACCTGCTCGCCTATGCGATGACCGCGCCCGGCCTCGACCGCGAGGCGCAGGTGCCGGTGATGGCCTTCATGCAGGGGCCGGGGCTGCGCCTGCTGACGCCGCTGCTGCTGGCCTTCTTTGCCGGCGGTGCCTGGCTGTCGGTGGCGTTCGCCCGGGCCGGACTGGTGGCGCGATGGAACGTCCGCGCGCACCCGCTGGCGCTCGGCGTGGCAGTGATCGGCGTCGCCTTGGCCGGCGTCGGGGCAGTATTGCCGGCCCGGCTCGCCGGTCTCACCGCGCTCGGCCTGGTCAGCGCGGCGCACGTCGGCGTCGGGTTGGCCCTGTATCGACTCCCGGGGCGCGCGCCCCTTTCAACTGAGGACCCTGCGTCATGATCCCGTCGTCGTTACGCCCGATCGCCCTCGGTCTCGCGCTGCTGCTGGCCGGCGCCTCCACTGCCGCCGGCGCTGCCGACCCCGGCTGGCCGCGCACGCACACAACCGCCGCCGGCGCGCGCGTGCAGGTCTTCGCGCCGCAGATCGCCAGCTGGGACGAACAGCGCCGGCTCGTCGCCTACGTAGCGGTCGCCCACTCCCGCCGCGCCGGTGAGCCGCCGGTGCTGGGCACGCTCAAGGTCGCGGCCGATACCGCGGTCTCGGTGGCGGAGCGCCTGGTGCGCTTCGACGTCTTCACCGTGGCTGAAGCGCACTTCGCCGGCGTCGAGCGCGAGCGGCTGCGGCAGATCCTGGCCGACGTCGAACAGGCGCTGCCGGCGTTCGAGCGCGTCATCGCCCTCGACCGCGTGCTGGCTGGCGTCGATGCCAGCCTGATCCGGCCCCGCAACGTCGAGGGCGTGAAGGCCGACCCGCCGGCGATCTTCGTCTCGTCGACGCCCGCGATCCTCGTCGGTCTCGACGGCCCGCCAATCTGGAGCCCGATCGCCGGCACCGATCTGAAGTACGCCGTCAATACCAACTGGGACCTGTTCGCGTACGGCCCGGCGCAGACGCTCTTCCTGCGTCACGGCGACTTGTGGCTGACCGCCGCGGCGTTGAGCGGCCCATGGACGCCAGCCGGCACCCTGCCGGCCGGATTCGCCCAGCTGCCGGCCGACCCCAACTGGCGCGAGGTGCGTGCCAATGTGCCCGGACGTCGGCCCCGCGCCGGCGAACGGATCGCGGTGTACGTCAGCACGACGCCGGCCGAACTGATCCTGCTGCGAGGCGCCGCCAGCTACGTGCCGGTCGTGCCGGGCAGCCCGCTGCTGTGGGTGGCCAACACCGACAGCGACGTCTTCCGCATGGGCGCGACCGGTCCCATCTACTACCTGGTGGCGGGCCGCTGGTTCTCGGCCGCCGACTTCGCCGGGCCGTGGTCGTTCGCGACGCCGACGCTGCCCGCCGACTTCCAGCGCATCGGCGCCGCGCACCCGCGCGCTCGCGTGCTGGCCGCCGTGCCGGGGACGCCTCAGGCAGCCGAAGCCGTCGTCCTGGCGCAGATTCCAGAGACCGCCCAGGTCAGCCGTCGCGGGATCGCCGCACCGGAGGTGCACTACACCGGCGCGCCGCAGTTCCAGCCGATCGATCGCACGACCGCGGCCCGCGCGATGAACACCGACAAGGACGTCCTCCGCGTCGGCGACCTGTACTACCTGTGCTTCCAGGGCGTGTGGTTCGTCTCGACGCGCCCGACCGGGCCGTGGGAGGTCGCATCGAGCGTGCCGCCGGCCGTCTATGCGATTCCCGCCAACTCGCCGGCCCATCGCGTGACCTACGTGACCGTCGTCGACACGACGCCTGACGTGGTCGTCTTCGCGACGGCGCCGGGCTACACCGGCGTGACGATCGCGTGGGGCTGCGCGGTGTGGGGCACCGGGTGGTATTACCCGCCCTACGTCTGGTACGGCGGCGTCGCCCCGATCTACTACCCGGCCCACGCCACCTACGGCGCGGCCGCCTGGTACAACCCGTGGTCGGGTGCATATCAACGCGGCGCCGTCGCGTATGGCCCTTACGGCGGCGCCGGCGCGGCCGCTCGCTACAACCCCGCGACGGGCACCTATGCGCGTGGCGCCGTGGCCTGGGGACCGTACGGCGCCAACGGCGCCGCCCAGGCCTACAATCCGCGCACCGGCACCTATGCGCAGACGCGACAGGCCTCGGGGGTCTACGGCGATTGGGGATCGAGTTACGTGCAGCGCGGCGATGACTGGGCCCGCGCCGGCCACGTCACCAACGACGTCACCGGGGTAACCCGCGCCGGCGTCCGCACCGACGACGGCGTCGCCGTGGGCCGCGGCGGCCCGAACGGCAGCGGCTTCGTCGCCGCCGGCGAGGACGGCGTGTATGCCGGGCGCGACGGCAACGTCTACCGCCGCGCCGACGGCGGCTGGCAGAAGTACCAGGACGGCGCCTGGGGTGCGACCGAGACGCCGGCCCGAGACGGCGCCACCGCGGCGCGCGAACGGGCCGGGGCGTCGGGCGAGGGCGCGACCGTGGACCAGCTCGATCGCGACCGTGCGGCTCGACTCGACGGCGGCCAGCGCGCCCACGAGCGCAGCCGTCCGGCGCGGCCGAGCGGATCGCGACCGAGCCGTCCGCGGCGCTAGTCCAGGCCGTGGCGGCGCAGCCGCACGTAGAGCTGCGTGCGCGTCAACCCGAGCGCTCGCGCCGCCTTGGCCTTGTTGAAGCGGGCCTCGGTCAACGCCTTCTCGATGGCGGCCCGTTCGAGCGACGCCAGGGCGGCTGATGGCGGTGCCGCCTGGCCCGTCGGGCCGGCCGGGCCCGGCGCCGGCGCCGCGGCGGGCGGCACCGGTGGCGTCGCGACCGCGCCGGGCAGCGACAGGTGCTCGCCGGTGATGAGCCCGCCCTCGCACAGAATCGCCGCGCGTTCGAGGGCGTTGCGCAGCTGCCGCACGTTGCCCGGCCAATGGTAGGCGAGCAGCATCTCGCGGGCCTCGCGCGAGATGCCGGCCGGCGGCCGCCCGAACTCGCGGCCCAGCTCCTCCAGGAACGCCTCACTCAGCGCCAGGATGTCTTCGCGCCGCTCGGCAAGGCGCGGCAGGCGGATCTCGAACACGTGCAGCCGGTAGTAGAGGTCCTCGCGGAACGTGCCGCGGGCGATCGCCTGCTCCAGGTCGCGGTTCGTGGCGGCGACGACGCGCACGTTCGACTTGAGCGGCCGGGTGCCGCCGACGCGCTGGAACTCGCGCTCCTGCAGCACGCGCAGGAACTTGGCCTGCGCCGCGGTCGGCATCTCGCTCACTTCGTCGAGGAAGAGCACGCCGCCGGCGGCCTGCTCGATGAGTCCGGGCTTGGCCGTGACGGCGCCGGTGAAGGCGCCGCGTTCGTGGCCGAACAGCTCGGACTCCAGCAGCTGCTCGGGCAGCGCGGCGCAGTTGAGGGCGACGAACGGCCCGTCAGCGCGCTGTGATGCGCGATGCACGAAGCGGGCGACCACTTCCTTGCCGGTGCCCGAGTCGCCGAGCAGCAGCACGGTGGTGTCGGTAGCGGCCACCTGCGTGGCCTGGCGCAGCACCTGCTTCCACTGCGGCGACTCGCCGACGACGCGGCGGCGTCCCGTGCGGGCGTCGAGCTCGTCGGTGAGCGCCTTGACCCGCGCTTCCAGTCGCGACACACGCTCGCCGGCCTCGTCGGCCCGCTTGCGCAGCGCCTCGCGCCGCTCTCGCGCGAAGCTCTGCACGATGTGCGCCGCCACCCGCTTGGCGGTGACGACGTCGTCGGCGCCGTAGGCCCGGGGCGTGAACGACAGCACCGAGATCGCCGCCACGAACTCGCCGTCGAGGCGCAGCGGCACCCGCACCACGGCCCGGTAGCCGAGCTTGGTGGACTCGAGAGCGGCCTGGTCGGGCCGGGCCTGGAGGTCGTCGACGACGTCGTGGTCCCACTGCGGGTTCTGCAGCACGGCCGGCGGCACGTGGACGATCTCGGCGAAGGCGGCGTCGCCGGGTGCGACCGAAGCGTAGACCCGGCCGCGCACGCCGTCGGGGAGGAGGGCGGCCAGCAGCAGCGCGTCGTGCGGCAGCACTCTCTGCACCACCGCAGAGATGCGATCCCAGACCTCGGGCAGCCGGCCGGCGTCGGTCACCGTGGCCAGCACGTCGTCCAGCAGTGTCAGCGCCGCCTCGCGGGCGCGCAGCGCCTCGGCGCGGCGCTGTTCCTCGGCCAGCTGGTGGTGCGAGAGGGCCAGCACCACCTGGTCGGCGATGCGGCGGGCGACGGCGACATCGACCGGGCCGTAGTGGTCCGGGGTCCGGGACACGAAGTTGAGCGTGCCGGCGAGGCGGCCGCGCAGCCGCAGGGGCACGATCAGCCGCGCTCGATACCCGGCCTCGGCCGCGTACCTGGTGCTCTCGCGCTCGTCCTCGAGCACGTCGCGATCGATGTGGTACTCCCACGCGCCGCCGAGGATCCACCGGCTGTCCTCGGGCAGTGCGACCGTCCGCGGAAACTGGATCTCGCCGCCGGCCACGGCGTGGACGGTGATGGTGCCGTCGTCAGCGACGAGCAGCAGCGACAGGAGGTCGTGGGGCACAGCCGCGCTGGCCACTTCGGAAACCCGGGCGAAGACGTCGCGGATGTCGAGCACACCCGCCAGGGCCGGCACCAGGGGATCGAGCGCCTGGAGCCGGGCCAGCAGCGCGTCGGCGTCGGAGCGTCGATTCGGGGGCTCGGCGGGCATCGACATGCGCGCCGAGAGAGTGTGGCACAGCCTGCGGGTGCCCCGCGCACTATGCGCACCGCCGCGCACAGTGCGAGGAGCGCCGTCGGCGCGGCCCGGCGCCTGGCGCGGATTTCGGCCTGAATTCGCCGATCCCGCCGGCAGGCGGGCTGGCCTGCCGCTTGCCCTGGGTCCCGGTACCTGTTCAAGGAGGTGTCCGTGGAACCCGGTCTGCTCGCGCTGATGTTTCCCGTCTTCTACGCCACGTCGGCCGTCACCCTGGTGGCGATCGCCGCCGGCCTGTGGGTGTGCCGCACCGCGTGGCGGGCCCGCCGCGCCGCCACGCAACTCGGCTGGCTCGCTGCCCGCCTGTCGGGAGGTGCGCGATGACGCCGCTGCCGCTCACCACGGACGTCGTCATCGCCGGCGGCGGCCCGACCGGCCTCGCGCTGGGCTGCGTGCTCGCCGCCGAGGGCGTGCCCTTCGTGCTGGTCGATCGCCAGGCCGAGGGCGCCAACACGTCGCGGGCCGCGGTGATCCATGCCCGCACGCTGGAAGTGCTCGAGACGCTGCAGGTCACCGACCGCCTGCTCGCCGAAGGTCACATCGTGCCGCGGTTCATCCTGCGCGACCGCGATCGGGCGCTGACGACGATCCGGTTCGACCACCTGCCGACGCGCCATCCCTACACGCTGATGATTCCGCAGTACCGCACCGAAGCCATCCTGCTGGACCGGCTGCGCGCGCTGGGCGGCGACGTCCAGCGGCCGCTGGCGTTGCGCACGGTGCGTCAGGACGCGGGCGGGGTCCGGGTGACGGTGGCCGGCGACGGCGGCGCGATGCGCGAGATCCGCGCCCGCTACCTGGTGGGCGCCGACGGCATGCACAGCGTGGTGCGCGAGCACGCCGGCATCGGCTTCACCGGTGACGCCTACGCGCAGAGCTTCGTGCTCGCCGACGTCCGCATGGACTGGGGGCTGGCCGACGACGAGGTGATGCTGTTCCTGTCGCCCGACGGCCTGGTCGTAGTGGCGCCGCTGCCCGGCGGCGCGCATCGGATCGTCGCCACGCTGGACGAGGCGCCGGAGCATCCCGGGCTCGCCGACGTGCAGGCGCTGCTCGACACCCGCGGCCCCACGACGCCGCCGGCACGCGTCCGCGAGATCCTGTGGAGCTCGCGGTTTCGCGTGCACCATCGCCTTGCCGATCACTACCGCGCCGGGCGGATCCTGCTCGCCGGCGATGCCGCCCACGTGCACAGCCCGGCTGGCGGTCAGGGCATGAACATCGGCATCCAGGACGGCGTGGCCCTCGGCCGGCTGCTGACGACGGCGCTGCGGGTCGGCGACGACGCCGTACTCGACGACTACGAGCGCACGCGCCGGCCGGTGGCCGAAGGGGTCGTCGCCTTCACCGATCGGATGACCCGCGTGGCCACGCTGCGCACCCGCCGTCAACGCGCGCTGCGCAACGCCGCCATCCGGACCATCGGCCGCCTGCCGATGATTCGCACCCGGTTGGCGACCCGGATCGCGGGGCTCACCCACGGGTGAGCCCCGCACTGCGTCGCGGCGGCTACGCGACCTTGGTCGCGGCCTGACGCACCGCTTCGACCTCGATCTCGAGCGTCACGCGGTCGCCCACCGCGACGCCGCCGGTCTCGAGCACCTGGTTCCAGGTGAGGCCGAAGTCCTTGCGGTCGATGGCGGTCTTGGCCGAGAAGGCCGCCCGTTCGTTGCCCCACGGGTCCTTCACCTGGCCGAGCTGTTCGACTTCGAGCGCTACCTCGCGGGTGATGCCCTTGATCGTGAGCTGACCCACCACCGTCAGGTCGTCGCCCTTGGGCGTGACGCGGTCGGCCTTGAAGACGATCTCCGGGAACTGCGCGACATCGAAGAAGTCGGCCGACTTGAGGTGCGCGTCGCGGTCGGCGACGCCGGTCTCGATGCTCGAGGCGTCGATCGCCGCCTCGACCGAGGCCTTTGTGAAGTCGCCGTCGGGGACGACCACGGCGCCGCTCCACCGGCTGAACTGGCCGCGCACCTTGGCGATCACCAGGTGGCGCACCGAGAAGTGGATGCCGGAGTGGCTGCTGTCGATTTCCCAACGTTCCGTGGCCATTGTCGTTGCTCCCTTACTGCTGAGTTGTGCTCGACCTTCGAGCGATGCAACCCATAGAGCAACTGATGTGCCTGTCTAGACAATCAACAAAATCAACAACTTACGGAAATTGATCGTCAAATTGGCTCTCTAAATGATATGGTGATATGTCGTTTTGAGAGCTTAAATCATGAAAGCCACAGATCTCGACCTCCGCGAGCTGCTGCAGTTCGACCCCAAGGGCGGCATCCTGCGTTTCGCCAACGAACGGGCCTTGCTCCTCGACGCCGTGGCCATGGGCCTGCTGCGCCGGGAGCTGATCGATACCCTCGGCGTCACCGGCGCCCGCGCGGTCCTGACCCGCTTCGGCTACGCGCACGGCTGGCGCACCGCCGAGACGTTGGAGCACGGGCTGCCGTGGGACAGCGAGGAGGAATGGAAGCGCGCCGGCGGGTGGCTGCACACGCTGCAGGGCCAGGTGCGGGTCGAACCGGCCAGCTGGGATTCGTCGCGCGGCCCGAAGCCGATCGCGGTGTCGACCTGGCAGGACAGCTACGAGGCCGAACAGCACCTGCTGCACATCGGCCGCGCCGACGAGGCGGTGTGCTGGACGCTCACCGGCTTCGCCAGCGGCTACCTGTCGCGCGCCTACGGTAAGGACATCTACTGCCTGGAGGAACGCTGCCGCGGCAAGGGCGACGCGGTGTGCCAGCTGGTGGGCCGGCCGATCGACGAGTGGGGCGAGACGTTCGCCGACCACCTGCCGTTCTACAAGAAGGCGTGCATGGAATCGGCGCTGGCCCAGGTGACCGAACAGCTCAAGCGCGTCGAGCGCACGCTGCGGGCGCGCCGGCAGGCGCTGGGCCCCGACGACGTGGCGCAGGCGAAGCTGCGCTCGCCGCTGGGCACGCAGAGCGCGGCGATGCGCAAGGTGCTCGACCTGGCGCGTCGCGTCGCGCAGGTGGACACCACCGTGCTGATCACCGGCGAGAGCGGGGTGGGCAAGGAGCGGGTCGCCCGCGTGATCCACGACGAGTCGGCGCGCACCGCCGGGCCGTTCGTCGCCATCAACTGCGGCGCCGTGCCCGAGACGCTGCTCGAATCCGAGCTCTTCGGGCACGCCCGCGGCGCCTTCACCGGCGCCACGCAGGATCGCCCGGGGCTCTTCGAGGCCGCCAACCACGGCACGCTGCTGCTCGACGAGATCGGCGAGGTGACGCCAGCCATGCAGGTGAAGCTGCTGCGCGTGCTGCAGGAACGCGAGGTGCGCCGCGTCGGCGAGAACAAGGGGCGGCCGGTGGACGTGCGCGTGCTCGCCGCCACCAACCGCGACCTGGTGGAGGAGATCCGCGCCGCGCGCTTCCGCCAGGATCTCTACTATCGGCTGCGCGTGGTCGAACTGCGCGTGCCGCCGCTGCGCGAGCGGCGCGACGACGTGCTGCCGCTGGCCCGCACCTTCCTGGCCGCCACCGCCGAGCGGGCCGGCCGCAAGGGGCTCAGCCTGTCGTCGGCCGCCGCGCACCAGTTGCTGCGCTACGACTGGCCGGGCAACGTCCGCGAACTCGAGAACGCCGTCGAGCGCGCGACGGTGCTGGCCGCCGGCGATCGCATCGAGGTGGACGACCTGCCCGACGAGGTGCGGGCCATCGCGGTGCCGACGGCCGGCAGCCCGTGTTCGCTGGCCGAGGTCGAGCGCAAGCACATCCTGGCCGTGCTGCAGGCGTCGGACGGCAATCGCGCCAAGGCCGCCGCCACGCTCGGCATCGGCGCGGCGACGCTCTACCGCAAGCTGAAGGAGTACGGGCCGGTCGGCGTCGCTTGACCTTCGATCGGCGGTCTGGTGAAGTGACGGCCACCGTGTCCGTCCTCGACCGTTCCGCAACGGAAATTCGTGCGCTCGTGGTCTCTGGCCGGATCTCGGCGCGCGAGCTGCTGCGGGCCACCCTCGAGCGCATCGCCGCCGTCAACCCGGTGATCAACGCGGTGGTCACGCTGAACGAGCGGGCCGACGCCGAGGCGCAGGCGGTCGACGACGCGCTGGCCCGTGGCGAGGCGCCGGGCGCCCTGTGCGGCCTGCCGGTCGGCATCAAGGACGTGACGCCGGTGGCCGGCGTGCGCACCACCTTCGGCTCGCCGCTGTTCGTCCACCACGTGCCGGTCCGTGACGCCGCGGTGGTGACGCGGCTGCGCGCCGCCGGTGCGGTGATCGTCGGCAAGACCAACTGCCCCGAGTTCGCCGCCGGCGCCAACACCTTCAACGAGGTGTTCGGCCGCACGCTGAATCCGTGGGACACGAGCCGGAGCGCCGGCGGCTCGACGGGCGGCGGCGCGGCGGCGCTGGCCACTGGCATGATCGCGCTGGCCGAAGGCACGGATCTCGGCGGGTCGCTGCGTATCCCGGGGGCGTTCTGCGGCGTGTGCGGCATCCGCCCGTCGGTCGGGCTGGTGCCGACGGCGCCGACCGCCTGGGCCTGGGACACGTTGCAGGTCAGCGGGCCGATGGCGCGCACGCCCGGAGACGTCGCCCTGATGCTGCAGGCCATGGCCGGGCCGTCGCCGGACGCGCCGCTGGGCCAGCCGCTGGCCGGCCGAGACTTCCCGGCCGCGGTGGCGTGTGGGGTGCCGCGCGGGCTGCGCGTGGCCTATGCGCCCGACCCGGCCGGCATCGGCATCGACGCCGACGTCGAGCGGGTGTGCCGCGAGGCCGCGGCCACGCTGACCGACGCCGGCGCCGTCGTCGAGGAGCACGCGATCGACCTGGCGTTCGTGCGGCCGGCCTTCCTGGCGCTGCGCGGGCTGTGGTTCGTCACGCAGCTGCACGGCCAGCTGGCGCATCGCGACCGCTTCGGCCCCAACGTCGGCACCAACATCCGCGCCGGGCTGCAGACCACGGTCGAGCAGCTGGCCGAGGCCGAGCAGGCGCGCGGCCGGCTCTGGGACCTGTGCCGCGATCTCTTCGCGCGCGTGGACTGCGTGGTCACGCCGTGCATGGCGGTGCCGCCGTTCCCGGTGACCGAGAACTACCCGGCGACCGTCGCCGGCCGGCCGATGGCCACCTACGTCGATTGGATTGCGCCGACGTTCGTGTGGAGCATGACCGGCCTGCCGGTGGCTGCCGTGCCCGCGGGCCTCGACGCCAGCGGCCTGCCGGTGGGCCTGCAGGTGGTCGGTCCGCCGCTTGGCGAGGAGCTGGCCCTGGCCGTCGCGGCCGCCGTCGCCCAACGACGGCCCCTGGGGACGGTTCCCATTCACGCCTTGACCGGAAAGGGACAGTCCTCCAAATGACGTACCTCGATGAGCGCGTGCCGCGGCGGATCGACGGCTGGCAGAGTCCCGCCCTCGACCTGCCGATGCCGATCGTCACCTACGGCGATCGCGGCCGTCCGCTGCTGCTGTTCCCGACCGCCGCCGCCGACTTCCTCGAGAACGAGCGCTTCTTCCTGGTCAAGGCGATCGAGCCGGCGATCCTCGCCGGCCAGGTGCGCGTGTTCTCGATCGACAGCATCAACAAGCACGCGTGGATGGATCGCGAGGTGCCGGTGGCCGAACAGGGCCGGCGGCAGGCGCTCTACGCGCGCTACATCGAGGACGAGGTCGTGCCGTACATCCGCCACGCCTGCGGCGACCCCGGCGTGCGCATCGCCACGACCGGCGCCAGCTTCGGTGCGTTCCATGCCGCCAACAGCCTGTGCCGGCGGCCGGACCTGTTCGACGGCCTGATCGCGATGAGCGGCTTCTACGACCTGGCGCCCGACTACCTGAAGGGCTACAGCGACAGCAATTGCTACTTCAACAACCCGGCCTGGTACTTGCGCGAGCTGTCGGGTGAGCCGCTGCACCGGCTGCAGACCGCCTGCCGCATCGTGATCGTGAGCGGCCGCGGCGCTTACGAGTCGCCGCAGTCGTCGCAGGCGTTCGCCGACGTGCTCGCCTCACGCGGCATCCCGCATCTGCTCGAGTTCTGGGGCCACGACGTGAACCACGACTGGCCGTGGTGGCGGCGGATGCTGCCGCACTACCTGCCGCAGATCTGCTGACGATCTACTGCACGGCCGCCAGACCTTCGGTGAGCTCGACGTAGGTGCCCCACGGGTCGGTGAAGAACGCGATGGCGATGTTGAGTGCCGCCACCTTCGTGTAGGGGCGGTCGAACTTCACGCCCTTGGCCTCGAGGTCCTTCACGAACTGCTCGAGGTTCCGCACTTCGAAGCCGATGTGATCGAGCGCGCGGCCCTTGGTGGACACCGGGCTCTCGCCGGCGGCCGCGCCGCCGAACGTCAGGTTCACGCCCGGCAGGTCGCCGGCTTCGAACGTGCCGCGCCTGCCGGGTTTGGCGCCGAGCATCTGCACGTACCACGCCTTCATCGCCGCGATGTCGGGCGCCGCCCAGTGGATGTGGTGCATGACGATGGCGTGCTTGACCGTAGTGTTCTCGATCAGCTCCACCTTGGTGTCGTCGGGGCCCAGCACGAAGGCCAGCCGGTTCGGGCTGTTCGGCGGCGAGGCGATGTCGTCGACGACGGTGTAGGCGGCCGGCGACTCGGCGCGGGTGGCCATGGCGAACCCGTTGGTTTTCAGCCGATCGATG
>Ga0268299_1003838_pt1 | contig 12922 bp, 7 predicted proteins | sample NOBtaG_FD_193484 | JGI IMG/M metagenome (GOLD analysis project Ga0268299, IMG submission 193484) | Activated sludge microbial communities from bioreactor in Nijmegen, Gelderland, Netherland - NOB reactor | ecosystem: Engineered > Bioreactor > Aerobic > Activated sludge | place: Netherlands...
TGGCCACGCCAGCGACGGCGCGGGCGCCGGCGACGCGGAAGCTGAGCACATCGTCGATCCAATCCTGGCTTGTTCCGTCCCAATTCTGTGTGGCGGCGGTGAGCGTATATTCGTGTCCGGCGAGGAGGCAGTCGAAAGTGAATTCGACCACGCGCTCATCGCCCGCTTCCACGGGCTCCAGTTCCCTGCCTTCGACCCGTGTGTTCGTGCCGAACACGTCGAGGCCCAGGCGGTTTCGGATGAGCATTCCAACGACGGGGCGTTCGCAGCGGTCGCGGTATTGGGCGCGGATACGGACAGTGACGCTTGCGCCGGACGGGACCACCGCGGTTTCGCGCCCGTCCGCGTCGAGCAGGGACACATTCACCACGCGGCTGCTTCCGTCGCCATGGCGGTATGTGCTGTCGCCCTGCTGAACGCGCTCGCTTTTGTCGCGCGGAGCATGGTGTTCGAGGACCAACCCGACGTAGCGGTTGACGACGTCCGACGGGCGGCCCTCGGCCATGACTTGCCCGTGATGAAGAAACACGGCGCGGTCGGCGAGACGCTTGACGAGGCCCAGGTCGTGCGACACGAACAGAATGGTGACTCCGCGCGCTTTCAACTCCTCGAACTTCTCGACGCACCTGCGGGAGAAGATCGCATCGCCCACGGCCAGCGCTTCATCGACGATGAGCACGTCGGGGTCGACGTGGATCGCCGTCGAGAAGGCGAGGCGCACATACATGCCGCTGGAGTACTCCTTCACCGGCCGGTCGATGAACTCGCCGATACCGGCGAAGGCTTCGATGCGCGGGAAGGCTTCGATCATTTCCTGGCGGGATCGGCCCATGATCTCGCCATTGAGGAGCACGTTTTCGCGTCCGCTGAATTCGGGGTTGAACCCGGCGCCCAATTCGAGAAGCGCGGCCACTCGCCCTTGGACTCTCACCGTGCCGCGAGTCGGCTCGACGATGCCCGCGACGATCTGGAGCAGCGTGCTCTTTCCGGATCCGTTCGGGCCGACGAGCGCCAGCATCTCTCCGGCGGCCACTTGCAGCGTGACGTCGCGGAGAGCGTGGAAGTCCTTGTGACGGGCGCGCCCGGTGGCCGCCTCCAGCAGACGGTCCGAGGGCCGGTTGTACATGGCGTAGACCTTGCTGATGTTTTGAATCGCGATCACGGGGCAGCCTCGGCGGCGCGCGTCCCGGGCGGTTTGCCCGGATGAATGACCCAGGATACGACAGGGCGCGAGCGATTACGGCGGAAAGCGGGAAGAATCGTCGCGCCGGCGCCGGGCGCCGCTACGGCTCTCCGAACGAGTACACCTCCAACCGGAGGAAACGGCCCAACAGGCGTGGCCTGCCCCGCTTCGCGGCGATCAAGGGAATATAGGGCGACGGCTGCTCGGCGGTGGCGTAGACGATGGCGGCGAATGGAGTTCCACCGGCGCGATCCACCACTTCGCCAATGTCGAGGATGGGCCGGGAGCCGGCGCGGAATGGCAGGACGAAGGTGGGACCCGCGTGAGGGTAATAGAGGGCGGGGGCATAGAGAAACGCCTGCCTTCGTGGATCGTTTAACGTTCGTTGCCGCATCCCTTCGACAAAACCGGTCTCCAGGAGCAGCGGAGTGGGACGGCCGCCCTCCCACTGGCGAACGGTGGCCATGGCGCCGCGCCAATCTGCGTCGGAGTGGCGCGGAATCCATCCCTGACCGTAAAGGCTTGCGCCCAGGGTCGCGGCGGAGTAGACGGCTCCGAACCACAGCCGGCCGTCGCTATGCGTATGCCGCGCCAATACCGCACAGAGAATCAAAAGGTATGCCGGGTAGATCGCTATCAGGTAGCGCGGGAGCATGAGATCGATTCGCCGCCCATAGGAGTAGACCGCCAGAAGGCTTACGGTGGCGCAGACGATGAAGGCGCCGAGTGCGGCCAGTTGGCGTGCGCCTTCGTCCCAACCGGCTCGCTTCCACGCGCGCATTGCCAGCAGCGCAAGAGCGGCAAGCACCGCGGGAACGAGAATGGAGGCGGGAGACGCGCCCTTGAGCACATTGGCGAGATCGATTCCACCGGCAAACGCGGACGGGTCGCCGGGGCGGATCAGCCGGCGCAGGCGAAACACCTCCGGCGCGGCGCCCAGCGCGGCGGCGCCGAACATACCGGCATAGGCAGCTGCGGCGAGCAGCGTCCAGCCACGCCGCGTGGCGCCCCAAAGAAGCCAGACGACCTGGCCGCCTAGGGCCGCGGACACGAGCGGCTGCAAATTCACGAGCAGCGCGGCGCTTAACGCCCATATGGCAGCGGCGCGGAAAGTGATCGCTCGTTGGAGGCTGGCGCAGGCGGTCAGCGAGACCATCACCAGCAGGAGCGCAAATCCATAAGGCCGGGCATCGAGCGCGAAGAAGGAGATTTCCGGCGAGGCGAGCAGGAATACGGCGGGCAACCAACTGGCGTCCTCCCCTAGCTTTCGCCGGACCAGCGCGGCGAGCATCGCGGCCGCGGCGAGCGCGGCGAGCATGGAAGGTAGGCGGAGGGCGGCTTCGCTTGTGCCGGCAATCCTGGTCCAGGGCAGGAGCAAGGCGCCGTATAGCCGGGAATGCGGGCTGATGGCCGTGCGCTCCCACAACTGTTCCCACCCGGCGGCGATGGTCCAGTAGGTGCCGGCTTCGTCGATCCAGAGTCCGTCGCGGCCGGGCAGGATCCAGAAGCGCAAGAAATGAACCGCGCACAGGACGCAGAGGATAGTGAAGAGTACTCGCCGCAAGCGATTCAGCATAGCAACCAGCGCGGAGGGTTCCCAGGCTGGCGGTGAGGCCCACGGGTGTGCCCGGCCAGTGAGGCCAGTGCGACGGGACCTGGTGAAACAATGAAACGGCGAGGCAGGGAGTGTTACTCTCGTGGAAGCGGCACTCCCGCGCCTGCCTGCGGGAGAAATCTATGTCGAAGTTTCGGAGATCGTTCAACATGTTCAGTGCCCTTCGCGCCGTTTTCCGCCTCACCGGCTGCCTCGCGGCGGCCGCTCTCCTCAACGGCCAGATCCCTCTGAACCTCTCGCCTTCGCGCGTCGTGGGCCATCCGCAACTGCGCCTCGTGACGGGCGCTCCGAATCTCGTGGAAGGCCGGGAGATGAACTCCCCGCAGGCCGTGGCGGTGGACGAGAGCAGCGGCTACCTCTACGTGGCCGATAGCGGGAACAACCGGGTCCTGGCGTTCCGCGACGCGCAGTCGTTCGGTAACGGCGCCACGGCGGAGTTCGTGCTCGGCCAGCGCGACCTGCTGTCGACGGCGTCTCTTGGACCGGGCACAAGTTTCACCAGCGGCTTGACGCTTCCGACCGGCGTGGCGGTGGACTCCAGCGGGAACGTGTATGTGGCCGACACAGGCAACAATCGCATCGTGCGCTACCCCCGGCCCGTGAGCCAACCAGCGGGCGAGCCTCGCCTGGCCGACTTTCTCATCGGCCAAACCGGCTTCTCCGGAAACCGGGCGAACCAGGGCGGCGCGCCGGGCGCGTCGACGCTCGCGTTCGTCACTTCCGCCGGGGCCCTCAAGATCTGCGTTCGCTTCGACGCGGCAGGCAATCTCTGGGTAACCGACGCGGGCAACCACCGCGTGCTTCGCTACCCGGCCTCCTCGCTTTCGAGCGGCGCTTCCAATGCACCAGCCGCCGATCTTGCGTTGGGCCAAACCTCATTGACCTCGAACGCCGGTTTTCCGAACAGTGTCGCGCTCAATGTTCGCTCGTCCAAGAACGGGATGCGCGAACCCTCTTCGCTGGCCTTCGATCAGGGGGGCCGCCTGTTTGTCACCGACGCGCTGGCGCGGGTTCTGGTTTACGCGCCGCCGTTCAACACCGGCCTCGACGCCGCGCGCATTCTCGGCATCGCGCCCGTTCCCGGAGCGGGACAAACTCCGCTTAAACCGATCAACGATTACAGCACCGGCTTCTTCGGCACGGTGAACGGCGCTCTCCGGGGCTTTCCCGCCAATGGCGTGATCTGCATCGGTAACATCCCGGTCGTGATCGACACCAACGCTCACCGGTTGGTGCGGTTCGATCCGTTCGACCAGTGGCCAGCCGAAGCGGTGTCGTTCTCGCCGGCAGGTAAGGCGTTCATCGGCCAGGACGCGTCGGCGCAGGACCAGCCTCTCCCGAATCGCGGCCTTGCCGAGCCCAGGGAATACTCGTTGTTCGCACCCGCCGACGCCGTCTACTCCCGCGGCGAGACCTTCGTCGTCGATTCCCAAAACAACCGCATCCTCGCGCTCCCCGATATCTCGAGCGGTCCGATACTGGCCGCCAACGCGCCGTACAGCGCGCGGCGCGTTCTGGGACAGATCGCGTTCGAGTTCCGCTCGCCTAATTTGATCGAAGGCAAGGAGATGCAGTTCACGAGCGGCGAAGGCGTGGCCGGATCGGTAACGATCGACGCGCGATCGACGCCTCCGCGCCTCTATATAGTCGATCCCAGCAACCACCGTATTCTCTGCTTTGCCGATGCGCGCGCCGTACGTCCGAACTCCACCGCCGATTTCGTTATCGGCCAGCCGGACAAGTTCCGCGCGTTGCGAAACTTTCCCAACAACAAGGCCGAGCAACTCAACGACAGCGGATTGAACTTTCCCGTGGCCGCCGCCGTGGACCGGGACGGCAATCTTTGGGTCGCCGACCAGAAGAACTCGCGGGTGTTGCGGTTCCCGTCGCCTTTCAACTATCAGGGCGCTCACCCGATGAAGGCGGACCTTGTGATCGGACAGTCCGGCTTCACCGTCGCCGCGACCGACGCCACGTCGCGCACGCTTTCAAAGCCTGCGGGCGTGGCCTTCACCGCCGAAGGGAATTTGCTGGTGTCCGACAGCGCGCACAACCGCGTACTGCTCTACCGGCCGCCGTTCCAAAACGGCATGCCGGCGAGCATCGTGATCGGCCAGCCCGACTTCGCTACGGTGGCGGCCGGCAATGCCGCGAACCGTCTCAACAACCCGCAGGAGATCTCCACCGACACCGACGACCGCCTGTATGTTGCCGATCTCGGCAACAATCGCGTCCAGATCTTCGACCGCATCACCGCCGCGGCCAACAGTCCGAACGCGGCGTTCAGCCTCGGCGCGCAGAGCGGACTTCGCACGCCGACGTCCGTCTTCGTGAGCGCGAACAATGGAGAGATCTGGGTCTCCGATTCCGGCCGCTTCCGCATGTTGCGGTTCCCGAGATACGACGTTCTGGTGAGCCGCGGCGACGTGGCCGACTACACGATTCCGATGCCGACAAACGTTGCGCCGCTCGGCGCCACGGTCGATCCATTCGGAGCGCTCTATGTGACCGATACGCTCAATCGCGTGGCGATGTACTTCCCCGGCGTAGTCGTGCAGAACGGGGCCAACTACCTCACGCGCATCGCCCCCGGCATGGTGTCCACGCTGAGTTGCCGCAACCTGAACTATTCGTTTACCGAGCAGACGCGCGTTTTTAACGAACTGCCCAATCCAATCCCGATGCCGCGCAATCTCGGCGATATTCAGGTGCTCATCGACGAACAGCCCGTGCCGCTCTATTTCATCTCGCCCTTCCAGATCAACTTCCTGATGCCCAACAGCGCGCCGACAAGCGGGACGGTCGAGGTCCAGGTGGTGCAGCCATCCACGGGCCGAATCATCGCGGCGACGCAGGTGACCATGGACGTCGCCTCGCCGGCGTTCTTTACGCTCGGCTCCACCGGCACAGGCCAAATCGCCGCGCTCAACGAAGACAATTCCGTCAATATGGACACGAATCAGCTCACGCGCGGCCAAGTGATCCAACTATTCGCCACGGGCGCGGGCAATATTCCCGGAGCGCCTCCGGACGGCGAACTGGCGCAAGGGGCGATCGAGACGCCCACGCGGCCCCGCGTCTTTATCAACGCGCGCGAACCGGAGATTCTCTACTCGGGGCTCGCGCCCGGCCTGCTCGGGGTGTGGCAGATCAACGTTCGCGTTCCCGACATCACGGCGCCATCCAACCAAGTGCTGGTGGTCATGACGCAGAACAGCATTCCCAGTAACAACCCGGCGAACCCGAACCAGATCCGCACCACCATTGCCGTCAGGTGATGAGCCAAGCGGCGCTGATTCTGATCGATCTGCAACGGGCCATCGACGATCCGTCGTGGGGAGTCCGGAACAACCTGCATGCCGAATCCAACGCCCGCGCCCTCTTGGAGAAGTGGCGCGGGCTGGCGGCGCCCATTTTCCACGTCCGGCACGACTCGACGGAGCCCAACTCCACCTACCGCCCCGGCCAGCCGGGGAACGAGTTCAAGCCGGAGGTCGCGCCGCTCGCCGGCGAGCCGGTTGTGGTCAAGCAAGTCAATTCGGCATTCGTGGGAACAAACCTGGAAGCCCTTCTGCGCGCGGCGGAGATTACCGAGTTAGTAATTTGCGGCGTAATCACAAATAACAGCGTCGAAACTACGGTCAGGCATGGCGCGAACCTGGGCTTCTCAATTACGCTAGTCGAAGACGCGTGCTTTACTTTCGGCCGGACCGATTATCATCGGAGGCCGCGCAGCGCGGATGAAGTTCACGCCATGTCGCTCGCGAATCTGGAGGGCGAATACTGCCGCATCACCCAGACTAGTGAGTTACTCTTAGCTTCCCGTTCAGGGGCCTAAGGTATCGAGCACCCTTCCCCGGCCTCGGCTTCCGTGACATAATTACACCGCCCGGTCCAGTAACAAGAAGGAGTGCAGATAGATGAGAGAGCCGAATATCCTTGCAACGTCACTCACGTTCGCGGCCTTGATGCTGGGAGCCTATGCAGGCCAGGCCCGAGCGCAGGAAGGCAACGACAACGGAAACAACTACGACCATCGCGACTCGTGCCGGGACCTCCCCTCGCAGGCCGATTTGAGAAACGCGCTCATCGCCGCGCGGGGCCTGAACAGCAGCCAGGCAAACGGTGGCTTCGGGCTCCACATGTGGGGCACGATCGTGAACCGCGATGGCGTGGTCTGCGCGGTCGCCTTTACGGGCAGCGAGCGGGGCGAGCAGTGGCCGGGAAGTCGCGTGATCTCCGCGCAGAAGGCGAATACCGCCAACGCCTTTAGCCTTGCGTCGCTCGCGCTTTCCACGGCGAACATTTACAGCGCGGTGCAGCCTGGAGGATCGCTGGCCGGACTGCAGCACAGCAACCCGGTCAACACGGAGGTCGCCTACCGGGGCAATCCCCGCAACAACGGCGCGGGGAACGACGGCATGGTGGGAGGGCGCATCGGCGGAGTGAATATCTTCGGCGGCGGCCTGGCCCTGTACCGCTTCGGCCGGATTCCCGTGGGCGCGGTTGGCGTGAGCGGCGACTCCTCCTGCGCCGACCATAACATCGCCTGGCGGGTTCGCAATTTGCTGCAACTCGACTACGTTCCGAACGGCGTGAGCGGCGACCCGGCGCGTCCGGACAACATTGTGTACGACATCGTGACGCAACCCGGCGCCTCGACGGGCGTGAGCGCTGGCGGCTGGGGCCACCCGGCTTGCAGCGCGGCGGCCACGGAAATCGCGCCTACGCTGCCCGCGCGGCGGCAGTAGAGCGGCCAATAGGAGCGGGCCCGGCGCATTGTAGGCCGGGTCCGTCCTGATTGGCAGGTTGGCGCGGAAGAGGCGGTTGCATCCACGCCGGATGCCGGGGCCGGCCTGGAGCGGATGCGCCAGCGGCTCGCCCCGGTTCACTCCAAGTTCCGCTATCGTATGGCATGAGGCCTATGATTATGAAATTCGCCGCGGCGCTTGTGCTGCTTTCCTGTTCCGCCTTCGCCCAACAGGTGGAGATCGTCCTCGCGACCTACGGCTCGACTCAGTTGCACGACGTGACAACCGCCGTACGATCCGCGATCGCCAGAGGGCGGCGCGACCTGCCCGTGACGCTGGACGCGCTTGGCGTATCCGACCCGGCCCCTGGACGCGTGAAAACGCTCCGAATCGTCTACCGCACGGACGGTGCGCTGCTCGAAACGATGGCGAACGATTTTGAGACGATTTCCCTGCCCGCAGGCACGCTGGTCACGCCCGCCGCAGCGGCGGCTCCGTCCGCAGGGGGACCACCCACGGCCTCGCAGCCAACGACAGTCCAGTCCACGACAGGTGGCTTCTTCGATACGCCCGGCGCACCTGCATCGTCCGCCGCACCGGGCGCCGCCGCAGCGGGCGCCGCTGGTGCGGCCTCAGGCTCCACGGCTGGGGCGGCGTCCACGCCTGCCTCAGCTCCCGTGACTATCTCGCCAGTTTCGTCCGTCCCGAACGGCGCGTGCTTTTACACGCAAGCCAATTATGCGGGCACGCCCTACTGCTACGCGGCCGGTTCGGCGACCGCCACGCTCGGCGATCAGCGTCGGCGATTCCGCAGTGTGCGCCTGGTGGGCTCCGCAAAGGCGGTGTGGCTCTTCGACGCCGACAACTTCACCGGAGCCTCGGTGCGTCTTACCCAAGCTCAGGCCGACCTCCGCGCCGCGCAGGGCGGATACTACTCGACCGACTTCGAGGACCGCGCTGCCAGTTTAAAGGTCGAATAGCCGGCGGCCACAACCACTAACCGCAACCAACGGAGACCGGAATGCCTTTCGATCTGACAACCATCGATTCGTGGAACGAAGAGGAGATCGCGCGATTCAAGCGCCAGTCGCTGAAGCCGCAGATGGAGTTTCTCTCGGCGGACGGTCCCGGTCCGCTGGTGGCCGAGGGCGACTCGTGGTTCGACTACCCGGTTCCGCTCGCCGTAGACATCTTGGATTGCCTCCGCACGATTCACGGATTTCAAATCGAGAAGCACGCCAAGTACGGCGACACGCTGGAGAACATGATTTTCGGTTCGGGCATTACGCCGTTATTGCAGGCGATCCGCGAAATCCGGCCGAAAGCGCTGCTGTTTTCCGGCGGCGGTAACGATGTCGCGGGCGACGAGTTCGGCGGCTATCTCAACCACCAGCGCTCCGGCCTGCCGCTGGTGCGGCCGAACGTGACCGACTACCTCATCGACACGGTGTTCGAGAAATACTTCCGCCATCTGATCGGACAGGTGGCCGCGGCGAGCCCGAACACGACGATCGTCGCTCACGGCTACGGCCGCACCCGCGCCACCGGCAAGGCTGTGGTGAATCTTCCGGGCCTGTCGTTCATCGGCCCCTGGCTGCTGCCGGCGCTGCAAGCCAAGCACATCTCGGACCCTGCCGAGCAAACCAAGTGTGTGTTTACGCTGATCGACCGCTACAATGCGATGCTCGCCCGGCTGGCCACCGAGTTCCCTAGGTTCCGCTACGTCGATCTGCGTCCGCTGATCGATCCGGACAAGGACTGGGCCAACGAACTGCACCTGAAGAACAGCGCGTGCGTGCGCGTTTCGGCGAAGATCGCCGAAGCGGTAAAGGCGCTGTAATCTGGGGCCGCCCGCTAGAACGTCCGGCTAGGCCGGTATCCGGGACGCGCCCGGACACGAAGCTTTCTGGCGGCGTCGGAAACGATCTCGATGTTGATGCGCCGGAAGCCGTCGTTCGGGTTCGGCTGCGGGTAGTAGGTCACCGTATACGAGTTGCCGAGCGATTCGCGGATGGACTCGAAGGCTTCCACCTGCTTCTGCCACGTCTTGGCGAAGAAAACCTGGCCTCCGGTGCGCTGCGAGATGCGCTTGAACACGTTGGACGAAATGGCGTCGCGATTCACGTCGTTCGTGGAAATGACGTAGATCGGAATTCCTTCGTCCTCCGCGACGGCGCGGACGTCGTCGGGGGCGACCATGCTGGCGTTGTCGGGACCGTTGGAGAAGACGATGACGACCTTGCGTCCGGGAACTTTGGCGGCGTCGCGAAGAGCCAATAAAAGTGCGTTATAGAGAGCCGCATCGTCGCCGGCAACGGCCTTGCGGAGGCCCATGATCGCCTGGTTGCGGTCGCGCGTGAGATTGGCGGCGCGGGAGAGGTTGCGCGAGAAGGTGTAGACGGCGACCGAGTCCGCGCGGTCGAGGCCTCGGACAAAGTCGGCGATGGCGTCCGAAGCGTAAACAAAGCCGCGGTACATGTAATTGCTGGTGTCGAAGAGGACGAAGACGTTGGTGCCGACAAAGGCGTCGCCGCGCGCTTCGGCCGAATCGGGCGCGGCGGTGGGAGCGGCGGCGGCGGCTACGATGGGACGCGTGCTGCCGTCCTCCAAGACCTGAACGGGCGGCTTGTTGCCTTCCGAGAAGGTGCCGACCTTCTGGATGATGCCGTCTTCGGTGATCTTGAAATCTCCGGGGCGGAGGCCGGTAATGTACTTGCCCTTGTTATCAGTGACGGTGAAGCTCAACACCACCATGTCCACCTTCACGCGGAAGGTGGGGCGGTCGTCTTCGTCCGAGGCCTGAACCGCGCCGGGGGGAGCGGGAGCCTGCGCGGCGAGTAATGCGCCGGCGGCCTGAAGGCCGGTACAGAGTGCGAGCCTGCGGGTCATGGCGCCGCGAGCGTTCGTTGGTTGCTCTGGCATGAATCAGAATCCTCCACTGGACAAACTGATTGAGGCGTCCTGTCCGCGCGCGCGGACCTCTTCGCCGACCACGCGCAGGGCGCGCAAGAGCGCGGGCCAGTCCTCGAGATGCGTGGCGAAGATGCGCTGCACGGTGTGCTGCGTCCACTCGGGGACGGAGACGGCCATGCGGCCGGGATCGATCTGGAGCTCGTCGGCGAGCGACGCATAGAACAGGATGCTCGATTCCCAGCTCTCGGCCATAATGCGGCTCGAGTAGCCCATCAACGTGGGGAACGTGCGCAGGAAGAGCAGATCCGGGCGGTTCGAACCGGTGAGTGTCGGCTTCGGCGTGCCGAAAGCGGCCGCGATCGCGGCGGGCGAGACCTTGGGCGAGGAGGCGAGTCGCTGGATCTCGCGGCCCATCGGCGTGGACGATCCGCGATGGGTGAGGGAGATTTGATACAGCTCGGCGGGCGTGACGTTTTCGAGGGCCTGGTCCAGTTCGCCGTGCGCGAGTTGTTGTTCGACGCGCGCCGTGCGATTGGGCGCCGCCTGTTTGCCGAGGACTTCGATCACTTTGGCTCGCGTTGCCGTGTTGAGGACGCTCTCCGCCAGCAGCGACCGGCCTTCCCGCATGTGCAGACCGACCCAGTGGATCTGCTCGTGCGAAGCGCTCCACCAGCGCGGGGCCTTGGCCATCAGCATCATCTGCGGAACGAGATCGCCCCAAATGAGGGCCTGTTCGCGGGAGGGAATCAGGAAATTTTGCTCAGCTTCCGCCAGCGCGTAACCGAGGCCGGCGAGCGAACCGACGAGGCGGCCGCCGGCGCTGGACGGCCAGCCGGAGCCGAGGACTTCCGTGTTTCGCCAGGTCTGGTTAGTGCCCTGCACGCCGAGGAAGTCGTGGCTGCGGGCGAAGAGGGGGTTGGTGCGCAGAACCTGCGCTCCGGGCGGAGCGTAGTAGAGATAGTTGAAGCCGACCAGCGTGTCGCGCAGCATGGCGGCGAGCGCGCCCCGCGCGGAGCGGAGCTTGACGGGATCGGCGCCGGCCTTTTCCACTTCGGCGCGGATGTTGACCTTGCGCTGGCTATCGATGTGGCGCTCCGTCCAGTAGCCGAACGACAGGGCGTTGCGCTCCGCCGTCGTCAGCGAGGCTCGCGGAAGCTGAATCTCCTGCATGCGGGTATTCAGCCGGTTCAGGAGCGCGACGTTGATCTTGTCGCCTTTGGCGATGGCTTCGGTGTGATCGGCGATGTCGAGCAACAGTTTGAGAGAGATGAGCTTCTGCGAATCGAAGATACGCGTCATCTCCTGGACCATCAGCGTGTGCGCTTCCTGATCGCGGGGCTTGAGCGATCCCGCGATGAGGTCGAACATCCGGTCCTGTACAGAGCCCTGGGTGGCCGAGGCCGCCTTCATGAGATTCACTACGCCGGCGCGGCTTACCTCAAACAAGTCGTCGTCGCCGCGCACCTTGGCGAAATCGCCGGCGATGCCCGAGAACAACCCATCGCGTTGGGCCGCCGGAATGAGGCCGTTGCGGGAGAAGATTTGCCACAAGCCGATCAACGCCTGGAAGCTGCCTGCGGTATCGGCGCGGCGCGCCTGATCGCGGATTCCGCTGATCGCCTGCGCGGTGGCGAGAAACTGCTGAATCGACTGCGGGCTGAGCGTAGGCTCTTCGGCAAGGACGGGAAGCTGCGCCCCGTAGAATCGGTAGGAGCGGGCGATCTTGTCGATCGTCTCGGCGTCGAGGGGGGCCGCCCGATTCCGGTTCATGTCCGTGACGGCCATGAAGATCTTCAGCGGCTCGTTCTCCACGGATTTGCGGCAGAGCGCGAAGAGCGCTTCGATGATGTCGTCGGGAGTCTTCCAGGTGGTGGCGAGCTTGGTGAGTTTGCCGTCGTACTTCCCATGTGGATGGTTGACGAAAAGGTTCTTCCACACCTCGATGCCGCCCGGAACGTGCGGCTGGCCATTTGCGTCCATGCGGAGGCGCGTGGTAAGCAGCATGAGGTCGGTGTTCGAGCGGAAGACCGGACGCGCGGGCCCGGGGCTGGTGATTCGCCCCTTCAACGCGGAATAGAAGCGCTTCAGCCGTTCGGGCTCGGTGAGATAATCGCGAATCGGGCCCTCGATCCGCATCAGAGAGTCGTAGTAGCTGGTCAACCAGCCGTCGTCCTTGGCGATCAACTTGTCGTAAAATTCGACGCCCTTGTCCGGCGCCGCGCCCACCAGATCCGTCCATGCCGAGACGGTGGCCGCGTTACCGGGAACGACGGCGCGGCCGTCGCGAACGACGAACATGCCGCCGAAGAAATCGAGCACGTGGGCGAACGCGCGTAGGCGCTGAATGGAGATCGACTTCTTCATTTCCGCCGCGGTGTGGGCGTCCAGTTTCGAGAGTCCGAGATAGAGGCGGCACAACGAGGGATCAGACAGGAAGATGTCGATAAACTCCTTCTTCTC
>Ga0268299_1003839_pt1 | contig 12918 bp, 12 predicted proteins | sample NOBtaG_FD_193484 | JGI IMG/M metagenome (GOLD analysis project Ga0268299, IMG submission 193484) | Activated sludge microbial communities from bioreactor in Nijmegen, Gelderland, Netherland - NOB reactor | ecosystem: Engineered > Bioreactor > Aerobic > Activated sludge | place: Netherlands...
CTTCGAGAAAGCGTTCTGGTCGGGCCAATCGATCGAAGAACTCGACGATCGCGTGTCCGATCGCCCGCGCGACAGCATGGGGCGCGTGTTCACCGCGATGTCGCGCGAATGGCGTGAGGCGCGCCGCGGCACGCTGACGCCCGCGAGCGCAGCGCTGCTGCAAGCGCGCGTCGATCGTTTGATGCAGGCGCAGATCGCAAGAGAGATCGCGCGTGCGGGCAAAGGGCTCGGGCTTCTCGCGACCGTCGGCGCGACGGCGCCGTTTGTCGGTCTGTTCGGCACGGTCTGGGGCATCATGACCGCGTTCACCGATATCGCGCGCGAACAGCAAACCAATCTCGCGGTCGTCGCGCCCGGCATCGCGGAAGCGTTGTTTGCAACGGCGCTTGGGCTTGTCGCGGCGATCCCGGCGGTGGTGTTCTACAATCTCTTCACCGGCCAGCTCGATCGCTTCACCGACCGGCTCGAAAACTTCGCCGATGAAGCCGCCGCGCGCTTGTCGCGCCGTTTGGGCGAGCGCGGCTGATGGCGATGAGCCTCTCCGGCGGCGGAGGCGGGCGTGGACGCGGCCGCACGCGCCGGCGCGGGCGCCTCAGCGAAATCAACGTCACGCCGTTCGTGGACGTGATGCTCGTGCTGCTGATCGTGTTCATGGTGACGGCGCCGTTGCTCACGGTGGGCGTGCCCGTGGAATTGCCGCGCACGGATGCAAAGCAGCTGCCGAGCGAGACCGAGCCGCTGACGGTGACGATCCAAGCGAGCGGGGCGATCTACGTGCAGGAAACGCGCGTGGAGAAGGACGCGCTGCTCGATCAGCTGCGCGCGATCGCGCGTGAAGGCTATGAGCGGCGCATCTTCATTCGCGCCGCCGCCACTGCCGATTACGGCCGCGTCGCCGAGGTGATGGCGATCATGTCGGCCGCCGGCTATCGCAATCTTGGGCTTGTCACCGACACCGCCGACGCACCGCGCCAAAGTTCAAACTCGGGCGAGGCTGCGGCGCCGACCGGCAGGCCCTAGATGCGGCTCGGTTGGATCGTCTCCGCGATCGGCCATGTCGGCTTGGTGATGGCGACGCTGTTTGCGTGGCCATCGCAAAGCATGGAAACGCCGCGCGAAGGCATGGTCGTGCCGGTCGAGGTCGTGAACATCGCCGATGTCTCGAACGTGATGGCGCTCGCGCCTGAACCAGAGCCGGAAGACGAAGCCGATACGCCTCAGCCGCAGGACGAACCGGTTGCCGCTGAAGAACCCGTTCCAGAACCTGCGCCCGCGCCCACGCCGCGCCCGCAGGAGCGGCGAAATTCGAACGAGCTCGATCTCGCCGCGCTTAATCGCGAATTGCTGATGGATAAGCAGCGGCCGAGCGGGGAGCGGCGCAATCCGCGTGTCGACAACGCCCAGCGCGCCGATCGCGCGCGCGAAGGCGCGGGGCTCGGCACACAGGAAGTGGCGGCCATCGAAGATCGCTTGCGCGCTTTGATGCGCGCGCACTTTCAGCGCCACCAATGCTGGCGCGAGCCTGCAGACGCCACCGATCCCGCGCGCCTCGTCGTCACCGTGCGCATCACGCTCAATCGCAACGGCTCGCTCGAAGGCGAGCCGCAACTCGTCTCGCCGACATCGACAGGCGGCAATCCTGAAATGCGCGCCGCGATTGACAACGCGATCCGCGCTGTGCGCCAGTGCGACCCCTTTCCGATGGCTGACGATCCCGTCGCGGCCGAGCACTACAATCTGTGGCGGCGCATCGAATATACGTTCCGCCCCCGCGGATGATCCCAGCAGCATGAGTTGTTCCGTATGCGCCTGATCGATCGCCTTTTTCACGCTCTCGCCGCCATCGTGGTGGCGCTCTTTGCGTTTGCCGCGCCCGCACATGCGCAATTGCGCGTCGATATCGATAGCGGGCACCTCAATCCGATGCCGATCGCGATCCCCGATTTCATCGGGACCGATGCGGCGGCCGCGGGCGTTGGGCGCGATGTGGCGGGCGTGATCCGCGCGGATTTGGAGCGCTCGGCGCTGTTCCGCTCGATCGAGCCGGCCGCGTTCATCGAACGCGTGCAGGGTGTCGATATCCCGCCGCGCTTTCCCGATTGGCGCGTGATCAGCGCGCAAGCGCTCGTGGTTGGCCAAGCGACGATGCTGCCGGATGGGCGCCTGCGCATCGAGTTCCGCTTGTGGGATGTGCTCGCCGAACAAGAGATCGCCGGCCAGACATTTGCGACGACGCCGGACAACTGGCGGCGCATCGCGCACCGCATCGCTGACCAGATTTATGAGCGTCTCACGGGCGAGCGCGGGTATTTCGACAGCCGCATCGTGTTCGTGTCCGAAACTGGTCCGCGTGGCCGGCGCGTGAAGCGCTTGATGATCATGGATCAGGACGGCGCCAATCCGTACTTCCTCTCTGGCGCGACGAGCGATGTGCTGACGCCGCGCTTCTCGCCGTCGACGCAGATGCTCACCTATATGAGCTTCGAGGGCGGTCGCCCGCGCGTGTTCCTCTACAATCTCGAGACCAATCGCCGCGAAGTGCTGGGTGATTTCCCGGGTATGACGTTTGCGCCGCGGTTCTCGCCGAGCGGCGGCAGCGTGATCCTCACGCTCGATATGAACGGCAATTCCGAGATCTTCTCGATGGATTTGCGCACGCGCCAGCGCGTGCGGCTGACGAACCATCCCGCGATCGACACGTCGCCGTCCTATTCGCCCGATGGGCGCCAGATCGTGTTCAACTCCGATCGCGGCGGCAGCCAGCAACTCTACGTGATGAACGCAGACGGTTCGGGCGTACGGCGCGTTTCGTTCGGCGAAGGGCGCTATTCGACGCCGGTCTGGTCCCCGCGCGGCGATCTGATTGCGTTCACGCGCCAGAGCGGCGGGCGTTTCGCGATCGGCGTGATGCGCCCGGACGGGCAGGGCGAACGCATTCTCTCAGAGAGCTATCTCGATGAGGGCCCGACATGGAGCCCGAATGGCCGGGTCATCATGTTCTTCCGCGAAGATCGCCCCGGCGCTGGCCCCAAGCTCATGTCGGTTGATCTCACTGGGCGAAATCTGCGCGTGGCGCCCACGCAAACAGATGCGTCAGACCCTGCCTGGTCGCCGCTTCTTCCTTGAAGAATTCGTGTGAAGGCATGTTCTGCGTTGAATGCTGAGGTTTTGAGGGTATCTTCGCCCACGTTGAGGGGTGAGAACCGAAGGTTCGAGGAGTATTAAGCATGCGCCAAATGTTCGTCCTTGCAGCGGTTGCTGCGGCAACGGCTTTGACAGCCTGCCAAAGTCGTCCCGCGCCGGTCGCTGAAGGCCCCGTTACGGGCCCAGTGCAGCCGGAAGCGCCGCGCGGCCCCGTGCCCGGTTCTGTCGAAGATTTCCGCGTCTCCGTGGGTGATCGCGTGTTCTTCGGTCTCGATCGCTCCGATCTTTCCGCTGAAGCGCGCCAGATCCTCGAACGCCAAGCCGCATGGCTGCAGCGTTATCCGAACGTGCAGCTCCTCGTCGCGGGCAATTGCGATGAGCGCGGCACGCGCGAATACAACCTCGCGCTCGGCGCCCGCCGCGCCGCGGCTGCGCGCGATTATCTCGTCTCGCTCGGCGTTTCGGGCGCGCGCCTGCAAACGGTGAGCTACGGCAAAGAGCGTCCGCTCGATCCGCGCTCGAACGAAGAAGCGTGGTCGGTGAACCGCAACGCGCACGCCCAGATCGTCTCGGGCGCCGTCTCGTAAGCGTTCGTCCTTAACTGTGTCTTGTAGGTCCCGGGCCGTGGCGAAAGCTGCGCCCGGGATTTGCATTTGTGGTGAACGTCAAACTTTCGCCCGGCAAAGCAAGCAAGCGTCGTCCCATGACTGAACGGAATTTCGCCCAGCACGCTGTTGCAGCCGCCCTTTGCGTGGGCGCGCTCGCCTTCGCGGCGCCGGCTTTCGCGCAAGCTTATCCCGGCCCGAGCGATATGGCGCCTGCGGCTCGGCAGGACCGGATCGAAGAGCTGGAGCGCCAGCTGATCGAAGCGACCGCGGAGAACGAGCGCCTGCAGCGCGATCTCGCCGCGTCTCAGCGCGAAGTGGGGCGGCTGCAAACCATCGTGAACGATCTCGCCGCCGTGCGCGACGCGGTCGCGCCCGTGCAGGTTGCGCCGCCGGCTGCGCCGGCAACGCCGGGCACGCCCGCGCAGCAGCGCGCGCAGGGCACGCTTGGTGAATTGCCCGCTGGCGCTGCGCCCCCGCCGCCCGCTGCAACATCGGCGGCAGGCGCGGGCGAAGCGTATTCGCGCGCGCGCACGCTCTTGAACAACGGCCGCCTTGCCGAAGCCGATGCGGCGTTCGCCGAATTCCTGCGCGATTACCCGACCGCGGAGACCGCGCCGGACGGGCGCTTCTGGCACGCGTTTACGCTGCTCGCGCGCAACAATTATCAGCCCGCGGCGGCAGGCTTCCTCGACTATCTCAACCGCTACCCGAACGGCCCGCGCGCGCCAGAAGCGCTGGTGCGCCTCGGCATGGCGCTGGGCGGGCTCGAACGCGGGCGCGATGCGTGCGCGGCGTTCCGCGATCTGCCGCGCCGCTATCCGCGCGCCGCGCAAACCGTGCGCGATCTCGCCGCGCGCGAAAGCCGTGCGATGGCGTGCCCGGCTTGATGTAAACTGCCGGCAATGCCGGCTTTGCCTCCAGGCGCGACGATTGAAGACCTGCGCGCCGTTCTGGATGTGGCGGGCGATGCGCCGATTGTTGTCGCGCTTTCGGGCGGCGGCGATTCCACAGCGTTGCTGCATTTGCTCGCGGATATCGCGCAAGAGCGCTTGATCGCAGGCATCGTCGATCACGCCTTGCGCGCGGGTTCTGCGGATGACGCGCGGAGCGCAGCAGAGATTGCAACGCAGCGCGGCGTGCGTGCTGAGGTGATGCGTCTGGCGTGGCCCCAAGGGGCAAAGCGCACGCAAGCTGCGTTTCGCGCGGCGCGCTATGGAGCGCTCGCCGCGCTCGCAGCACAAAGCGGCGCGCGCGTCATTGCGCTTGGGCACACGCGTGATGATCAGGCGGAAACAGCGGCGATGCGCGCGGCCCGTGGCGCGCTGGGCGGCATGCGCCGGTTTGCGCCCGCGCCGGTGTGGCCGGAAGGGGCGGGCGTTGTGCTCGCACGGCCGTTGCTCGGCGCCCGGCGCGCGGATTTGCGCGCTTGGCTCAACACGCGCGGCGCAAATTGGTGCGAAGATCCTTCCAACGAAAACGCGGCGTATGAGCGCGTGCGCGTGCGCCGCGCGCTCGGCGACGCCGACATCGCACGCCTTGCCCGCGAGGCGGACACAAACGCTGAGGCCGAGATGGCGCGCGATAGGGCGGCGGCGGCGTGGGTGGCGGCGCACGTGCGCTTTGAGGCTGGCCGCATCGCGCTTGCGGGCGCGCCGCCGCCGCGCGCGCTCGGCGCGCTCGCGACGGCGGCTGCGGGCCGCATACAGACCCCGCCGGGCGCGGCCATAGAGCGCCTCGCGGCGCGCATGGCCGCGCCCGGCTTTCGCGGCGCGGCGCTGAGCGGCGCGCGCCTTAGCGTGGAGCGCGGCGGCTTTTCACTTCGGCGCGATCCGGGCGCGGTGTTCGGGCGTTCGGGGAGCGCCGGGCTTGGCGCGCGCGCGTTGGAGGCCGGGCAAACCCTGGTCTGGGACGGGCGGGTGCGGATTTCGGCGCGGGCGGCGGTGACTCTGGCGGCCGGCGGAACAGACCCGGATGCGCCGGTCGTTGAGGCCGCTGGGCGGCTTTTTTCGCTAACGGAAGCTGAAGAAGCGGGCCTGGTGCGCGCCGATTGGCTGCTCGAGGCGCATGTTTCTCACATCCTGTTCACCCCGCCTTGACCGGCGGGATGGCATAAAGGGGTGTTAACGGGGGCCTTGGCCCTTATTTACAGGATTGGCGCGGGCCGGACGGGCTCGTGCGTAGGACCCGAAGGTCGGAACCGCCAATGCCCATTCGCACCCCGCTCATCTGGGGCATCATCGCCCTTGTTCTCGTTGTCCTGTTCATGGCCGTGCAAGGGCCGCGCACGGGCAACGCCGAGACTTGGTCGTACTCGCGCCTGATGGATGAAGTGCAGGCCGGCAAGGTCGGCGCCATCACCACGGCGGGCGATACGATCACAGGCCGCACGACGGACAATCAGACCTTCGTCACCTACACGCCCGCGGGCACGCTCGATGATATCGTCACCGCGGCGGACGCGGCGAACGTCACCGTCTCCGCGGCGCAGCCGAAAACGGGCCCGACGCTGGTGGATATTCTGATCGGCTCGCTGCCGATGCTGCTGCTGATCGGCGCGTGGTTCTTCTTCATGCGCCAGATGCAAGCTGGCGGGCGCGGCGCGATGGGCTTTGGGCGCTCGAAGGCGCGGCTCCTGACGGAAGCCAAAGGCCGCATCACATTCGATGACGTGGCGGGCATCGATGAAGCCAAGGAAGAGCTCGGCGAGATCGTCGAGTTCCTAAAAGACCCGGGCAAATTCCAACGCCTCGGCGGCAAAATTCCGAAGGGCGCGCTGCTCGTCGGCCCGCCCGGCACGGGTAAGACGCTGCTCGCACGCGCGATCGCGGGCGAAGCCAACGTGCCGTTCTTCACGATCTCTGGTTCGGACTTCGTTGAAATGTTCGTCGGCGTCGGCGCGAGCCGCGTGCGGGACATGTTCGAGCAGGCCAAGAAGAACGCGCCCTGCATCATCTTCATCGACGAAATCGACGCGGTCGGGCGCCATCGCGGCGCGGGCCTCGGCGGCGGCAACGACGAGCGCGAACAGACGCTCAACCAATTGCTCGTCGAGATGGACGGCTTTGAAGCCAACGAAGGCATCATCCTGATCGCGGCGACGAACCGCCCCGATGTGCTCGACCCCGCGCTGCTGCGCCCGGGCCGCTTCGACCGCCAGGTCGTGGTGCCGAACCCGGACGTCACCGGCCGCGAGAAGATCCTGAAGGTCCACACCAAGAATGTGCCGGTGGCGCAGGACGTGGAGCTGAAGACGATCGCGCGCGGCACGCCGGGCTTCTCGGGCGCCGATCTCGCCAACCTCGTCAATGAAGCGGCGCTGCTGGCGGCGCGGCGCGGCAAGCGCGTCGTCACGACGCGCGAGTTCGAGGACGCGAAAGACAAAGTGATGATGGGCGCCGAGCGGCGCTCGATGGCGATGAGCCCGCAGGAAAAGCTGCTCACCGCTTGGCACGAAGGCGGCCACGCGATCGTGGCGCTCAATGTGCCGGACACAGACCCGGTCCACAAAGCCACGATCGTTCCGCGCGGCCGCGCGCTCGGCATGGTGATGCAGCTGCCGGAAGGCGACCGCTATTCCATGAACTACACCCAGATGATGAGCCGCCTCGCGGTCATGATGGGCGGGCGCGTCGCCGAAGAGCTGAAATTCGGCAAGGACAAGATCACCTCGGGCGCTTCGTCCGACATCCAGGCCGCCACCGGCCTTGCGCGCAACATGGTCACGCGCTGGGGCTATTCGGACGAGTTGGGCTTTGTGTCCTACGGCGATAATCAGGAAGAAGTCTTCCTGGGGCATTCCGTCTCGCGCACGCAGAACATCTCCGAAGAGACCGCGCGCAAGATCGATGGCGAAGTGCGCCGCTTGGTCGACGAAGGCTATCAAGAGGCCAAACGCATTCTCACCGAGAAGGCGGAAGATCACCGCCGCCTCGCCGAAGCGTTGCTCGAATACGAGACGCTGTCGGGTGAGGAGATCGCGATCGTGCTGCGCGGCGAAAAGCTCGCGCGCCCGGAAGACACGACCAACACGCCGCTGCCGCCAGCGCCTGCGCTCCCGGTGACGGATGAGGACGATTACCCCGAACCGCGCCGTGGCAGCGGATGGGGCGATCCGCAGCCGCAAGGCGCGTAACGCTTCCAAGGCGAAGAATGCAGACGGCTCCAGCGCAGGCTGGAGCCGTTTTGCTGTCAGATATGACAGGCAGATTTTGGGTCACGATCCGGCCGAAATTCCCGATTGCCCCCCTTTTCGGAGGGTACGGCGCTACGCCGAATCGCTGCCCCTTTAGCCTATGACCAACGGCGATAAGGCGCGGATAGGGGAAGTCGCGGCGTATTTGGAAGAGATGTGCGCGCAGCTCACGGCGTTGGCGCGCGAATACGGCTTGAAGGACGCCGCCCGCTATCTGCATGCAAGCGAGCGCGTCGCCGCGCTCGAAGCGCGCCGCAGCAAACAAGTTACGGTCAAAGCGCAACCGCCCATTGGCGTCGCGCAAAGCCATGCGCGTAGCCGATGACCGCGCACTAGAACTAAAGGCGGAGACGCTTTCTGCCATGAGTTCTAATAGGCGCACTACGCGCACGGGAATATTGCTCGGCTTGAGTTGGAAAAACTCATGCCATTGAGCGAGTTTATGCTGCTTGGCGCGCTAGAGACGATCGAGGCCATTTACGCCGCACGTTCGCAGGAAGCGATCGCGGCGGCGGTCACTATGCATGCCGAAAGCTTGGGGGCGAGTTTCGCGCTCGTCGTTCAGGTCTCTGGTGACGGTGGCGCGACGAGATCTCGGGCGATCGTGGATACCGCGCCACAAGCGCTCTCGTTCATCGAGCTGGAAAAGAAATACCCCGACATCGCCAACATTGCTGGCCAGTTTGTCGGAGGCAGCGGCGTTGTGCGTGACGCGCGCAAGACAGGCGAGGATTGCCCGCCAGACCTCATGAAAGTGGGGACCCATTATGTTCGCCATGGCGCGGTCGCGACGTTTGTTGGCGTGCCGCTCTATGGGCATGAAAAGCCGGCTGGCTACGGCCTCTACTGTTTCGCGACCCCGCCCGCAGAACGTGATCCGCTTGATCGCGTGGTGCGGTTTGTCTGCCAGGCCGCGCTCAACCAGTTCGAGGCCATCACTGGCGAGACGAGCGATGCGCCCGCGACGCCGCTGACGCGCCGCCAGCGCGAGGTGCTCGCCCAAGTCGTCGATGGAAAGTCGGACGCGGAAATCGCCGCGGCCCTTGGCGTGTCGCAGAACACGGTCCATGAGCACATCGAAGAGGCCAAGCGGCGCATCGGCGTGCGCACGCGCGTGCAAGCCGCTGTTATCGCCGCGCGCAATGGCTGGGTCTCTTCGTAGCGCGCGCTGCTATCAGGAAATCTTATAGCGCGGCGGAAGTGGTCCAATATCCCCCGGTTAGAGGGATAAACGCGAGCGCCGACTCATGGCGCAATTGGCCTATGACAAAAGCCAGTCCTCTCTCCGCGACCGACGTGCAAACGTACATGGCGGACATGTGCAGCGATCTCGCTGAGCTTGCCCGCACACACGACATGCCCGAGGCCGCGCGTTATTTGACCCTTGCGCAACGGCTTATCGCTTTGGAGATACGCGAAAACGTAGCGCCAACGACGGATTGCGCGTCAGCCGCGTGAGCTTACGTTCGCGGCACGGGTCGCACCGTGGGAGTCGCGAATGCCGTACAGTGCCGAAGCCTTTCGAAGGGCCGCAGAGATGCAGGCAGCGCTGCTCTCTGGCGATCCTGGCGCAACGGTGGCCGCGCTCGACAAGGCGCTCGATCCATTCGGCGTGCGCTACTATCAGGTTCTCGAGTGCGACGCTGCCTTGCCCTCACAGCAGCGTTTCAGTGCGCTGATCGACAAAGCGCCAACACCTCTCATGTTTCACGCCATGACCGCGCGATACAGCGAGATTGGCGATCTCGCATGCGAGTTGCTCAGCGTGGCGCGGACCTTCGACACCGACTCTGCGCAGATCGATGCGTTCGAGCGCGTGTACCAAGCGGTGATCGACGAGCACCGGCAAATGGGCGGCGCGGGCTATTTCATCACCGCGCCGACATGGCGCGAGCAGCGCATCGCTGGGTTCGCGACGTACTATTTCGATGAAGCGCCAGATCAGCGCGATGAGTTCATGGCGTTGCTCGCTGTCCTATCGCAAAGCGCCTTCGATCATCTCGGCGCGCCTGCCGATACGGCGGGCGCCGCCAATCCGCTCACGGCGCGACAGCGCGAAGCGCTGCGGCATTGCGCCGACGGCAAGTCCGATTGGGACATTGGCCAACTGATGAATGTCGCGACCGCTACGGCGCATGAACACATTGAAGCTGCAAAGCGGCGGATTGGCGTGAAGACGCGAATTCAGGCCGTGCTCGCCGCTTACAAGAACGGATGGCTTTAGGAAGCGCCCCCTAATTAGGGTGAGGCCGCGCCAAGTACTATTGCTGTTGGACATGGATCGCACGCAGTTATGTGATCTAGCTCAAATGCGCAGCCGCGCTGGTGACGCGAAAGTAAGATGCGGGCGCGTCGCGACTGCACCGCGTCTCTCTCGGTCTCCGCGGAGCAATCATGGGCTATAGTGCAGAAGCGTTTCGCCGGGCTCTCGGCGCCTTGGCGAGCCTGCAGGAAGCGCGCGGGCTCTCCGAATTGCATGAAGCGATTGGGCGCGGCGCCCAGGCGCTCGACGTGCTGTACTTTCGCATCGTGGAAGTTTGGATGAACGCCGCGACGGTCGAACGGTTCGAACCGTTGATGGACACAGCGCCCGCGGCGATGACGCTGGCGGCGCTTCTCGCGCGCCACGTCGACTATCCCGCATTGACCTTCGATCTCCTCGCGGCAGATGAGATGGTTGAACCCGAAGCGCACAATCCAAACAAATTCGCGGCGCTCAAGCGTGCGCTGCGGGATGAGCATGCGGAGATCGGCGCGCGCCATTGGGTGTTGCTGCCGCTCTCGCGCGGCGACCAGTGCGGGGGATTTGCCGCTTACTTCTTCGGCGACAAGATCGAAGACCGGGAAACGCTGAAACCCTACCTGCGGCTCTTTTCGCAGAGCGCGTTCGATCACCTGCGTATTGCTGAGGGCAAGCCGGCGCCGGCGAGCGAGTGCCCGCTGACAAAGCGCCAGCGCGAAGCACTCAATCAGGTTGCGTTGGGAAAATCGGATTGGGAGATCGCCGTGCTGCTCGGCGTGTCCCAGAGCACGGTCCATGAGCACATCGAAGCGGCTAAGCGCCGGCTCGGCGTGCGCACGCGCGTGCAGGCCGTGTTGGCCGCGTACAAGAACGGCTGGATCTCTGTCTGAAAAAGTACGCCGCACCGGCCCTGGAGCGGGGCCGGCGCGGCGACTGGAACGACCGCTTCCCATTCAGGGATTGGGAAGCGGGGCGGGGGTGCGCCGCCCGCCCCCTCCAAGGCGGAAGAGGGGGCGGGCGACTGCCGCTCCAGCCCGGAGCGAGGACCGGGAGCGGTTTCGGTGCGGCGAGACGGCGCTCTCGCCAGCATTTGCAATTCGCGCTAGAGCGCTGCGGACCTTGTGGGACTCACGTCAGCGGCTCGGGGAAATCCATGACTGCGGTTTATTTCATCGCCGGCTTCGTGGCGTTGATCTTCCTCCTCAACTTCATTGAGTTCCGCCGCCTGGATTAGTCCGGCGACGCCGGTGAGAAGCGCGATCTGCTCAGCCAAACGCGCGGCCTCGATCGGCTTGACCAAGAACGCATCCATGCCAGCCTCGGCGGCCGCGGTTTGCAGGCCCTGAGAAGCGCTCGCGGTCATCGCCGCGATCGGCAGGCCTGACCACGGGCGCGCCAGCGCGCGGATCCGGCGCGCGGCCTCAAAGCCGTCCATCCCCGGCAAGTGAACATCCATCAGCACCAGATCGAAACGTTGCGCCGCAACCGCGGCCACCGCTTCGTGCCCGGAGCCGACGCCAGTGACCCGGTGCCCAAGCGCGCCGAGCAGCGTGCGCATGAGGCGCATCGCGCCGGTGTTGTCTTCCACCACCAGCACGTCGCGCGCCGCCGTGGCTGAGACGCGTTCGGCGGCGGGCGCAATCGGCAGGAGCGCTTGCGCGGTCCAGTAATCGCGTGCGGCGTTGCGCGCCACCAGAAGCCCGCCTTCGGCTTCGATCAGCGCGCGCGCGGCGCAGAGGTGCTCGTCTTCGGCGCGCGGGGCGCCAGCATCGATGCCGCGCGCTTCGATCTCGAGCTCAAGGCCGTGCGCGCCAAATGTCGCCACCAGGCGCGCGTCACGGGCGCGCTGGCCGGCGGCGTCGATCAGATGTTCGGTGATGCGCGTGACGCGCGATGCGGCGCCGAGCGCGTGATGGCCAGGCGCGCAGCCGACGCGCATATCGAGCCGAAGCTCTGGGCGCGCGGCGGCTGCGCGGTCTCCTGCCTGGGTGAGGAGCGCGTGAAGATCGAACCGCTCGGCGGCTTCATCGTGCAGCAGCGCGCCGACATGGGCGACGCGCGTGAGAAGATCGTCGCAGGCGGCGAGCGCTTCGTGCGCTGCCTCAGCGCCTTCTTCGGTTTGCGAGAGCGCGCGCAGATGCGCCTTGGCGCGCCGGAGCGGGGGCGCGAGCGAACGGGCGGCGGCGGTGTAGAGCCCGCGTTGCGCGCGTGCGGCGACATCGGCTTCGGCGCGCGCGGCGGCGAGCGTGCGGCAGGCGTGCTCTTCGGCGCTGACATCGATCAGCGCGAGCGCGACGGCCGGTTCGCCGTCATGCCAGACGATGCGGCGGGCCACGAACTCGGCGCGAAAGAGCGCGCCATTGCGGCGGCTGAAGCGGCGCCGGCCAAAGGTTGCGCCGGGCTGGGCGATGAGGCGGCGCCACGTTGCGTCTGGGTTGGCGCGGGTGTCGGCGTCGAACAGGGTGATCAGCGCGCGCTGGGCCAGCACGTCGGCCGGATCGTCGAACAGAAACATGTCGGCGAAGGCGGGGTTGGCGTAGAGCGGCTTGTAGGCGCGGTGAACCAGCTTGGCTTCGAGCGAGGTGCGGGCGAGCGCCTCGAACACCGCCTCCGTCTGCGCGCCTACAACCATCGGCCGATCCCCTTTGATCTACTACCTGAGGTAGCAATCCAGGGTTGCTGAATCGTTAACGCGCTGCGGTATTCTGCGGTGTGCGGCTAGCCGAGCGCGG
>Ga0268299_1003840_pt1 | contig 12910 bp, 11 predicted proteins | sample NOBtaG_FD_193484 | JGI IMG/M metagenome (GOLD analysis project Ga0268299, IMG submission 193484) | Activated sludge microbial communities from bioreactor in Nijmegen, Gelderland, Netherland - NOB reactor | ecosystem: Engineered > Bioreactor > Aerobic > Activated sludge | place: Netherlands...
TATCGCGCCGTGTGGCGGTGACAGCATGACCGATCGTGCGCGGATCATGGTGGTGGATGACGAGGTCAACATTCGGAGCGCGCTGGTGACCGTTCTCTCAAAGCTGGGGTATGACGTCCGCGGGGCAGCGGCGGGGGAAGAGGCTTTGGAGGAGCTGACCCGCCAGGGCGCGGAATTGGCCATTACCGATCTGAAAATGCCGGGCATGGGAGGCATCGAATTCATCCGCCGCTTGAAAGCTTCGCGGCCGGACACCGAAGTCGTGGTCATGACTGCCTACGGCTCCATCGATACGGCGGTGGAAGCGATGCGGGCTGGAGCCTATGACTACCTGACGAAGCCCATCGACCGCGAGCGGTTCCCGCTGGTCGTCGCCAAGGCCTTGGAGCGACGGGCTCTGGCGAGCGAGAACAAGCAGTTGCGAGACCGTCTCGAAACCAGGGTGCGCTTCGATCAGATGGCCGGCGAAAGTGAGCCCTTGCAGCGCGTATACAGCCTAGTCGAGATGGTCGCCGACAGCGGCGTGACCGTCCTCTTGACGGGAGAGAGCGGCACCGGCAAGGAGCTGGTGGCCAGGGCCATCCATCACAAGAGCGCCAGATCCGGCCCCTTCGTGACGTTGAACTGCGGGGCGCTTCCGGAAAATCTATTCGAAAGCGAGCTTTTCGGTTTTGAGAAAGGCGCCTTCACCGGCGCGACGGCGACGAAGGTCGGGCGCTTCGAGTTGGCGGACGGCGGCACCCTCCTGCTCGATGAGGTGGGGGAATTGTCGCTGAAGTCCCAGGTCGATTTTCTTCGTGTATTGGAGACGAAGGAATTCCGGCGGCTGGGCGGCACGAAGGTGATCACGGTCGACGCCCGCATTGTCGCGGCCACGAACCGGAATCTGGAGGAAGCCGTCAAGCAAGGCGACTTTCGGGAAGATTTGTATTACCGGCTGAACGTCGTTCCGATCCATCTGCCTCCGCTTCGCGAACGAGGCGACGATATCCCGCTTCTGGCTGAGCGCTTTCTTCGGGAGTTCTCCGCGCAGCATCACCGGGAGATCAAAGAGGTTTCCCGTGACGCGATGCGGTTGATGAGGCTCTATGCGTGGCCCGGTAACATCCGTCAATTGAAAAATTTGATGGAACGGCTGGTCATTACGGTCAAGGATCCGGCGATCCGGCCGGAGCACTTGCCGGAGGAGATTCAGGTCAGCCGGGAAGATACGCGGACCATGGTCGTGACGCTGGGCACGTCGCTCGAGGACATCGAACGGGAAGTCATCCGCCGAACCTTGGCCGAAGTCGTCAATCACCGTGAGAAGGCCGCCAAGCTTCTGGGAATCAGCCTCCGCGCGCTTCAGTATAAGATCAAGGACTACGGCATCCGTGAGTAAGTTGCGCGGCGCGAAGAGGGTGACAGATCCAATCGGCCTGCAAAATTTGCAGGCCGATTCCCTTGGAAGAGTAAGAATCTGCAATTCTTGCAGGAACCACCCGAGCAGCCTGTTTTAGGGACCGCCTTTTTTTACGATTTCCTGTCCTTCCGACTTCCTCTATTTCCGGCATCATCCCTGCACTGTTTCGAGGAAACGAGTCGTGTGGAATCTCATGTCGACCGAATGGATCAATCGACTTTCGGCATTGCAACAAACCCTGACGGTCTGCCCGACGGATGGGAACACGCGCTGCGAACTCGCCTCATTGCTCGAGCGCCTGAATCAGCCTGAGGACGCGCTCATCCATTGGAAGACGGTGCTGGCCGCCGACCCCAATAGTCTTCAGGCGCGTGAAGGTATCGCCCGCTGTCTCGTGAAAACGGGACGTCCGCTGCAGTCTCCGTTATGAACATGCGCCGGCAGGTTCAGAGGGGCATTCTCGATTGCACCCATCGGAGCGGCAGCGATTTTTCACGGATTGAGGTGAAAGGAGCAAGGAACAATGATCCACTGGTACATACTCAACATAATTCTGACGGTGACGACGTATCTGGCTTCGCCTGCCATGGCCTCGTATGAAGCGATCACGGTTCAGGACGGGGGGACCATCACAGGGATTGTGACGCTCGATGGGGCGGTTCCAAAGCCAAAGGGCTACAACCTCACAACGCTGCCGGACCCGTTCTATTGCGGGCGCATTTCAGACGGGCAGGGGTGGCGGATTCTTCAGCCGTTCGACATCGGCCCGACCGCCGAGTTCCGGGATGTCGTCATCTATTTGGAGGGCGTCGAACAAGGCAAGCCGTTCGAAGAGGGAGGCATCCCGCAAATCGAAGCGAGGGATTGTCGGTTTCTGCCCTTTACCACCGTCGTCCGTGACGATCAGTCTGTGACGGTCGTCAACATGGATCCGGTGATGCACGATATTCAGGCCTATGAGACTTCGCACTTGGGGGCGCGCGTGCTCTTCAACCTGCCGCTGCCGATGAATCTCCAACATCCGCGTAACTTCAAAGACCGCAGCGAAGCGGCCCTCTATCACCGGCACATGGCCGGCCCGCCGATGAAGGAACTGGTCAAACTCAGCAAGGGTCGTCGAATCTTCATGATGCAGTGCGGCTTCCATGCGTATATGGAAAGTTGGGGGCTTGCCGTGAGCAATCCCTATTTTGCCAAAACCGACGAGCATGGCCGTTTCACGATGACCGATGTGCCGGCCGGCACGTACAAACTGGTGGTCTGGCATCCCTATGTCCGGACCGCGACCGAGCAGACGGTCACCGTAGACGCCAAGGGAACCTCGACGGTGAAGCTGGCGATACCGGCTCCGACCGGCCGGCTCTACGCCAATGAGGTGTTGGATCACGAGTATGTGCGGTATAGCGTGACCGAGGAAGCGAAGAAGGAAATCGAGCCGATGATCCAGAAGCAAGGGCATTGATCATCGCCGATTCGCGACGAGGTCAGGTGGCTCCCGCGCCAAGGACATCGGGTCCGTCCAGAACCCGCAATCGATGACCACTTTGCTGACACTGATGTTGGGAGTGTACGCCGCCGGGATCGCCCTTCCGCTCAGCATTCCGGGTAGACCGAAACTTCAAACCCTGCTCGCTCACGGCTGCGCGGGGGTCGCCGCGGCGCTGGGAATCGTTGTTGGCGTCGCCGGGCTCGCGGCGGATCCGCTGACGCTGGCGTGGTCGTCCTCGATCCCCCTTCTCGCGTTCGCCGTCCGCCTGGATGCCTTGGCATCGTTTTTCCTCTTGACCATTTCGCTTGTGGGCGTTGCCGCGGCGGTCTATGCCGTCGGCTATTTGCGGCATCTGCCACCGTATGTGTCGCCGGCCGTGGTGGGTGCTCTTTTCAACGCGTTTCTCTGCGCGATGGCCCTCGTAGTCCTCGCCGACAACGGATTTCTGTTCCTTATAGCCTGGGAACTGATGTCCTTGGTCTCCTATCTGCTCGTCATTACGTACCACGAAGATCCCGAGGTGCGGCATGCTGGCTTTCTGTATCTGGTCATGACCCACATCGGAACGATGTTCATCGTCGTGACGTTCTTGCTGCTGTTTCAGGGGGGAGGCACGTTCTCGTTCGAGGCATTTCGCCATCCCGAACAGGCATTGTCGGATGCGTCGCGGACCATGGTCTTCTTGGCGGCCTTGGTCGGATTCGGAACCAAGGCGGGGATAGTCCCCCTGCACGTGTGGTTGCCCTATGCGCATCCCGCCGCCCCCTCGCATGTTTCGGCCCTTATGTCCGGCGTGATGATCAAGACGGCCATCTACGGTTTCTTGCGCGTGGTGTTTGATTTTCTCGGTGGCCATTTCCCTTGGTGGTGGGGGTTCACGGTCCTGGCGATCGGCGCGGTCTCCGCCGTGCTCGGCGTCATGTATGCCCTGATGGAACACGATCTCAAACGGCTCCTGGCCTATCACAGCGTGGAAAACATCGGAATCATTCTGTTGGGCGTGGGAGCCGGCATGTTGTTTCACGCCTATGAATTGGAGGATCTGGCGGCGCTTGGCTTGCTGGCCGGCTTGTATCACACCGTGAACCATGCGCTGTTCAAGGCCTTGTTGTTTCTCGGCGCGGGATCGTTGCTCTCTGCCACCCACACCCGCAATGTGGAAGAGTATGGCGGCTTGCTGCGCCGCATGCCCTGGACCGGCGCCTGCTTCCTCATCGGCGCCGTGTCCATCTCTGCGTTGCCGCCCACCAACGGCTTCGTCAGCGAATGGCTCGTCTTTCAAACGCTCTTCCAGAGCGTGCAGGTACCCTCGCTTTTGATGAAGCTGATGCTGCCGCTTGCCGCGGCCATGCTCGCGTTGACCGGGGTCCTGGCTTTGGTCTGTTTCGCCAAAGCATTCGGCATTTCGTTTTTGGCCCTGCCGCGCAGCTCCCATGCGCGGCGCGCCGAAGAAGCGCCCTGGACCATGCGGATCGGCATGATTGTGTTGGCAGCCATGTGCGTATTGCTGGGACTGGCGCCGACGGTCGTCGTGCCGTTACTGGATCACGCTATTCACCCGATGATTGGGAATTCGATTGCCGCGCAGATGCTCGCCCTGGGCGGATGGACCGTGATTCCTGTCGGGGCCGAGTTCTCCAGTCTCTCCTCACCGGCCCTGGCGCTGCTCCTGGCAGGATCCGCCATGGCCGCCCTGGCGCTGACCGCACTGGCGGGAGCTCGGCACGCAAAGCGATACGTCAGAACCTGGGGGTGCGGTCTCAAACTTTCTCCTCGAATGGAATATACGGCGACGGGTTTCGTCCAACCGATCAAGCGGGTGTTCGGCACGATCTATCGGCCGACCGTCAAACTCGAAACCGATCTATTGCACGAATCGCAATATTTCGCCAAGAGTCGACGCTTCACCCTGCAAATCGAGCCGGTCTTCGAGAAGTATCTGTATCAGCCGGTGGCTGCCGTGATTCCCGCACTGGCCGGCAGGCTGCGGGTGATCCAGGCGGGGAGTCTCCATGTCTACCTAGCCTACATGTTCGTCACGCTCGTGCTGCTGTTGTTGATCGCCCTGTAACGAAAGCGACGCAGATGCCGATGCCGATCCCGGCGATCCTGTCCGCCATGGCCCTCTCGGTCGCCCACGCGCTGGCGCTATTGACGCTGGCGCCGTTCGTCGTCGGACTCATTCGCAAGCTGCAGGCCCGTTTCCAATGCCGGCGGGGGGCGAGTCTTTTTCAGCCCTACTTCGATCTGGCCAAGTTATTCAGGAAACAGCCGGCCGTTTCTACGGCGACCTCGTGGATTTTCACGGCGACGCCCTACATCGTCTTTGGTTCGACGCTGACGGCCGGTTTGCTGGTGCCGGTCTTCGTCTCCCAGGTTCCGCTGAGTTTTGCCGGCAATATCATCGCGCTCGTCTATTTGTTCGCCTTGGGCACGTTCTTTCTGATCTTGGCCGGGCTCGACGCCGGATCGGCCTTCGGCGGCATGGGCGGCAGCCGCGAGGCGATCATCGCTTCGTTGACCGAACCCGCGATGATTCTATCCATCTTCGCGATCGCCTTAACCGCCGGGTCGACCAACCTGAGCGCCATCGTTCACAAGACCGCACTGATGGATGGCGTGGCGAGCGATCCGGTGCCGCGCCTGATGGCGCTTGCGGCATTGTTCATTGTGACTCTCGCGGAAACGGGCCGCGTCCCGGTCGACAATCCGGCAACCCATCTCGAGCTCACCATGATTCATGAGGCGATGGTATTGGAGTATTCGGGCCGCTATCTGGCCCTGCTCGAATGGGCGTCGGCCGTGAAACTGCTGGTGTTTCTGACGCTCATTGCCAATGTTTTCTTTCCGTGGGGTATCGCCACGGCTCCGACATCCCAGGCGCTTGCGATCGGAGCCGCGGTCTATGTCGTGAAGGTTTCGGTTCTGGCCGCGCTGATCGGTCTGATCGAATGCATGTTTGCCAAGCTGCGGCTCTTCCGCGTCACCGACCTGCTTGGCGTCGCGTTTATCCTGGCGCTGCTGGGACTCTTGTTCTTTTACATTCTGCAAGACTGACATGCCCTGGCTCACCCCCCATGTCGGCGCGCAACTCGTGGATCTCGGATCGGTCATGTTGCTGCTGACGTGTTTTGCCATCGTGGCCCAGCGACGGCTTTCCGCCTGCGTGGATCTGTTCGCCTTGCAGTCCGTTTTTCTCGCCATGACCGCCACGCTGGTGGCGTTTCTGACTGGGACGCGGCACATCTATATCGCAGCCGCGTTGACGGTGGCGGTCAAGGGCTTCGTCATCCCCCGCGTGCTGCGGCGGGTGATCGAGCGGTTGAACGTAACGCGCGAGCTCGTCATGAACGTCAACGTCCCGGCCAGCCTGCTGATCTGCGGAGCGCTGGTGATGACCGCCTTTTTCATTACCCGACCCATCATCTCGTTCGGCCATCTGCTGACGCGCAACTCGCTCGCCATCGCCCTGGCCATCGTCTTGATCGGGTTCTTCACCATGATCGCCCGACAGAAAGCCGTCACCCAGTTGATTGCCTTTCTGGTCATGGAAAACGGACTGTTCTTGGGCGCGACCGCGGCGACCTACGGCATGCCCTTGATCGTCGAGTTGGGCGTCTTTTTCGACGTGCTGGTCGCGGCACTGATCGCCGGCATCTACACGAACCGGCTGCAGGACGCGTTCGACAGCGTGGACACCAGCCGTCTCAGCGAGTTGAAAGAATGACGGTCACGATCACGACCATGGCGGTGGCCGTGCTCCTGTGCGCGCCGTTCGCGGCCGGATGCTGGAGCCTCCTCATTCGCACGTCCCGGCAACTCCATCTGGTGAATCTCGGCAGCATGGGCCTGTTGGTTGCCGCGGAAATCCTGATCGCTCGGACCGTCTTGACGCAGGGGGCAGTGACGGCATTCGACGAGATGGTCTACATCGACGCGCTTTCGTCGATGATTCTGTTCATCATCGGCATCGTGGGCCTGGCCTGCTCGCTCTACATGCGTTCGTACATGGATGAGCAAGTGGCCAGGGGAACCGTCGCGCCGAATCGTCTGAACCTGTTTTTCTTCCTGTTTCACATGTTCCTGCTGGCGATGGTGCTGGCGACGGTGGCCAACAGTCTCGGCGTGCAATGGGTGGCCATCGAAGCGACGACGTTGGCCACGACCTTCCTGATCGCGTTCTGGCGGCGGCGTGAGTCGCTGGAGGCCGGGTGGAAATATCTGATTCTCTGCTCGGTCGGGATTTCACTGGCCTTGTTCGGCGTCGTGTTGATGTACTATTCATCGCTGCGTGTGCTCGGCGACGTGAGTTCGGCCCTCAACATCACCCAGTTGCAGGCGATTGCCACGCAGCTGGATGCGCACATTCTAAAACTCGCCTTCGTGTTTCTCTTCGTCGGCTACGGGACGAAGGTCGGTCTCGTGCCGATGCACAGTTGGTTGCCCGACGCCTATGCCGAAGCGCCGGCGCCGGTGGCCGCCATGCTGGCTGGCGTGCTGGAAACCGTGGCCGTCTATGCCATTCTGCGAAGCCGGGGGATCGTCGATCAAGCCGTCTCGCCGGAGTTTTCCGGCAGCCTGCTGGCGCTGTTTGGCCTGGTGTCCTTTTCGATTGCGGCCTTGTTTCTGCTTCTGCAGCACAACTACAAGCGGATGCTCGCGTATTCGAGCATCGAGCACATGGGGCTGGCGATGGTCGGATTCGGCGTCGGCGGGCCGATCGGCATCTTCGGGGGCTTGTTCCATTTGGTGAATCATGCCTTCGCAAAGTCGCTGGCCTTCTTTGCAGCCGGCAACATTCACCAGCGGTATAAGACGGTGGAGATCGGGGAGGTGCATGGGGTGGCCAGCGTGATGCCCGGCTCGGCGCTGGCGCTGTTGGTCGCGGGGCTGGCCTTGGCGGCGCTGCCGCCCTTCGCGCTCTTCGCCAGTGAGATGCAGATCGTGACCGCGCTCGGTACATCAGGGCTGCCCGGCGGGTGGGGGAGCCGGGGCGTAAGCGGTTCCATTCTGCTCTTGCTGCTGTGCAGCCTCGTGGCGTTCGCCGCGCTGCTCTACCGCATCACCGGGATGGTCTGGGGAGCCGCCCCGGCGGCCGTAACGCGGGGAGAACCCTGGTCGACAGGACATCTCTCGCTCGTCCTCCTCGGCTTGCTCCTCGTGGGACTATGCTGGGTTTTGCCTTCGCCTCTCCGCCAATTGCTTGACATGGCCTCCGCATTGCTGGGCGGAGGCTAGCTCATTGAGGGATGATGCAAGATGATTCATTGATCGACCAGCAGCTTCGCGACACTTTCCCGATGTTGCCGGCGGCATCGCCGGTTCGTGCAGGCATGCTGCAATACCGCATTGATCCTTCCCACCTCACGGCGCTGTGCAGGTATCTGCACAGCAAGCTCCGGGGGCGGTTGGCCCTGCTGTTCGCCGTCGAGGATGCGCCGACTGTTGCCCGACACGAGATTCAGTACTTGTTCGCGCTGGAATCGCGCCGGTCTTGGGTGCTCCTGACGCTGGAGCAGGCGGGGAGGGAGCGGCTTTTTCCGTCGATCACACCCTCGGTCCATGCGGCGCAATGGTATGAACGGGAGATTCGTGACCAGTTTGGATGGATTCCACAGGGCCATCCGGATCTGCGGCGGTTGGTCCGGCACGAGCACTGGCCGAAGGGAACGCATCCGCTCAAGAAAGACTTTCCCTGGGATCGGGTATTGGGACGGCATCCGGGCGAGTATCGATTCCGCCATATCGAAGGGGAAGGGGTGTTTGACGTGCCGGTCGGCCCGATCCACGCCGGTATTATCGAGCCGGGCCATTTCCGCTTTTCCGTCGCGGGCGAACCCATCATGCAGCTCGAGGTGCGTCATTTCTGGAAGCATCGAGGCGTCGAAAAATTGTTCGAACAACAATCGGTGGCAGCCGCGCTGCCGCTCGCCGAACGAGTATCGGGTGATACCACGATCGGACACGGCTTGGCGTATTGCCAGGCGGTCGAGGCGCTCATGCGCATGGAAGTGCCCAGGCGAGCGCGCTATCTGCGCGCGCTCTTTCTGGAACTCGAACGACTCCACAATCACCTGGGCGATGTGGGCGCGATATGCAACGACACGGCCTATACGCTGGCGCACGCGCATTCCAGCCGCTTGAAAGAGCGGGTCATGCAATTGAATGATCGGCTGACTGCTTCACGCTTTCTGCGTGGAGCTCTGTGTCTCGGAGGGGTCGCTCGTGACGTAGACCAGAGGGGATTTGACGAGACGATCGACGAGTTGAATAGAATCGAGCTGGACTTCTCGGAGCTTGAAGGCATCATTCTGGCCAACGCCTCCCTGACCGATCGTCTAGAAACCACCGGTGTCCTGACGGAACGGATTGCCTGGGACCATGGCGTCGTCGGTGTCGTGGGGCGGGCATCCGGACTCGATCAGGATGTGCGGCGCGATCGCCCGTTTGCGGCCTATGACGAAGTGGCCGTGAGGGTGGCGCTGTATCGGTACGGAGATGTGCGCGCGCGTCTTCGGGTGCGCATGGACGAAATTCACGAATCCATGCGCCTCATCCGTGAGATTGCTCGACTGATTCCCCGAGGAGAACTCGCGGCTGAGTCACACGATCTTCCGATACCAGGCGACTGGGCCGTTTCAGCCGTCGAAGGCTGGCGGGGAGAAATTCTCTATTTCGTCATGGCGGGTGAACAGGGCCGGATTCATCGGTGCAAAGTGCGCGACCCGTCGTTTGTGAACTGGCCGGCCATTCAATGGGCCGTGACGGGAAACATCATTCCCGATTTTCCCCTCATCAACAAGAGCTTCAATCTTTCGTACGCCGGGAACGACCTTTAGCCGGAGGGATCCATGTTTCGTATTCTGAAGAAAAGCCTCAAAACAGGCGTTGTGACGGGCCGTCACCCTCAGGCACAAGGCGCGCCCGATGCAGCGACCGCAGAGGCCCGTGAGAAAGCTGCGCCTTTCAGGCGCTCCCTGACCATCCGGGAAGTCGATACCGGCTCCTGCAATGCCTGTGAGATGGAGATGAATGCCCTGACGAACCCGGTCTATGACAGCGAGCGATTCGGCATTCATATCGCCGCGTCGCCCCGACACGCGGATGCCTTGGTCGTCACCGGTCCGGTCACGGTGAACATGGAGCAGGCCTTGAAGGATGTCTATAAACAAACTCCGGACCCAAAACTGGTGATCGCGCTGGGCGACTGCGCTATCAACTGCGGTCTTTTCAAAGGGAGCTATGCGGTGACCGGGCCGGTCGACCGTCATGTGCCGGTCGATGTCCGGATTCCGGGGTGCCCGCCCAGACCTGAAGTGATTGTTCAGGTGCTTCGGAACTTGATGGGAAAAGGACCGGCGTAACACAGGTCAAGGCTGCAGAAGCCGCTCGTGTGCATGCCACAAGAATCTGTCGATTCTTGACGGTCCGGAGCCATTCGTCCGTGATCTGGCGGTAAAGAGTCTGGCTGTGTTAGCGTAGACATATGCGGCGGGAGGTGGCCACGCACGGGACAGATGCGGCAAGGTGTGCGGTGCGAGCATACGGCAAGAGCTGTAAGTTTACATAATAGCGCTTATCAGACATAAGAGGTATGGCTGCATGATGTCCCTGGAATTCATCGGCCGTTTGCAAAAGGAACTGTCGCTCACCGGCAGCGCCGTTTATGAATCAGTCGTCGCGGTCGCTGAGCGCGTCAATCGCAAGGTGCACATCTTGCGGCTTCATAGCCAGGCTGCCCAGCTGTTGAGCCAGATCGAAAGCGCACACGGCGACCTGGGGCATCGGATTGCCGACGTCATGTCCGATAAGGTATCGCCCGGGCGCGGCGGTGTCTCGATCGCGCCGGACGACCTCCAACGGACGTTGGATCAGTCGGTCGGGCGTGTCCGTGACTTGAAGCAAGCCCTGCATCACGTCGACGGACAGATTCGCGAATTGAAGATGGAAACCATTCACGAGGATTTGCTGACGCTGCAGCGCGACTTGAGTCGACACTCGGCTGCGCTGGAGCGGATGCTTGTGGCCCGGCGCGCTCCCGCGATCGGAAAACATCCAGAAGATCTCATGCTTCCGCCGTCGGTCCGATTAATCACCGTGTTTCGGGGACCATTTCTCCTCCCGCCGTCCGACTCCTTGATGTTTCAACCGGATGATGTCGTTGTCGTCATGGGTTCGCGTTCCGATCTGGATCACGCAGCGACCCTGTTTGGGACGACCCGAAAAGTCAAGCCTGTATAAGCATCCTATGGTCCGCCTGAACGGCTCCCCGTAGGCGTATCGATTCCCGGTAGTGTACACTGCCGAAATCATGACGCCGACCATGACACCGATGGGTTGGTTCAAGACACGACCTGCCTTGCCCGTCCTGCTGACGGCTTTCGTGATCGGTAGCGTGTCTGTCCCAAGCGCGGACGTGCGGGCTGCGGACGCCGGAAAGGCCACCGGCTTGCAGATGCTGGAGGAGATTCAGGCGGTCATTACCGACTTGGCCGAGGCGACCAAACCGTCGGTGGTCAATCTCTTTCCGGTGACCCCAAGTGGAAAGGGCCGTGATTTTCTCCAGGATCGGACCCCGAATTCTCCCGGGTCCGGGTCCGGCGTCCTCATTGATCCCGAGGGGCATATCGTCACGAACAACCACGTCATCGGAGATGCGAGTGAAGTCGAAGTGCGGCTTTCGGACAAATCGAAGCTGATCGCCCAGGTCGTTGGCAAGGACCCGGACACGGACTTGGCCGTGTTGAAGGTCTCCGCCGATCACCCCCTCCCCTATGCCAAGTTCGGCGATTCATCCGGTGTGCGTGTGGGGCAATGGGTGCTGGCGGTCGGCAATCCGTTCGGTCTGGACCGCACAGTGACGCTCGGTGTGGTCAGCGGGATCGGTCGCGAAAACGTCAATCTGTCGCGCTACGAGAACTTCATTCAGACCGACGCGTCGATCAATCCGGGAAACTCGGGCGGGCCGCTCTTCAACTTGCGCGGCGAGGTCATCGGTATCAATACCGCCATCATCAACTTTGCGCAGGGGATCGGATTTGCGATTCCGTCGAACATGGCCAAGCAAGTCCTGCAGCAGTTAGTGGCTCAAGGCCGTGTCGTGAGGGGATGGTTGGGCGTGGGCATCCAGCCGCTCACTCCGGAATTGGCCAGGAAGTTTGGCGTAACGGAAAACGAAGGGGTGCTGGTCAATGAAGTCTTCGAAAAGGATCCGGCGGCGGCGGCCGGTATCAAGCCCGGCGACATCATCACAAGAATCGAAGGCGCGGTCGTGGACACTCCCAATCGGCTTTCTCGAATCGTGGCCGGATTGCAACCGGGTGCCACGGCTAAAGTCGAGGTCGTGCGGGACAAGAAACGCATGGTGCTTGAGGTCGCGCTGAGCGAACGACGGGATCAAGCCGTCGTCGCCTCCCTGCCGCCGTCGCGCACGGACGTGAAGCTGGGGTTGGACCTTCAAGACCTCACAGCCGCGCTGGCGGACAAGTTTCGGCTGCGGGAAACCCGAGGTGTGCTGATCACCAAGGTGGAACCGGGCAGCCTGGCCCAATCCGAGGGCCTGCGGGAGGGTGATCTCATCAAAGAGGTCAACCGCGTCGACGTTGGGTCTGTCGGCGAATTCACAGCGGCGGTCTCAAAGGTCCGTCGCGGCGAGACCGTCCTCCTGCGCGTGCTACGGGAAAGCCGCGCCTTCTATGTTGTGCTGAAAGCGGGCGATCCCTAGCAGGATGTTGAAAAAGTCCTCCAGCGGCGTTCTCGCGTCGCTCAGAGGCTCAGCGTACGGCAGAGAGTACGATTCGCCTCTTCGCTGGCTGCGGCCTTGCCGGAAGGCCTTTTTGAACATCCTGTGAGACCTTCCGATTCAATCAAGCGATCATGCCCGGCTCTGTGTTTTCCGCCTCCAAAAGAGTTTTTCAACAGCCTGCTAGTGTTGTGTCCCAGAAATAACTTGTATAATGTGTCCTGGTGGAGCCGGGGGCTCATCCAGGAGGTGCTTCGATGCCAACAGGACGACCGAA
>Ga0268299_1003841_pt1 | contig 12909 bp, 11 predicted proteins | sample NOBtaG_FD_193484 | JGI IMG/M metagenome (GOLD analysis project Ga0268299, IMG submission 193484) | Activated sludge microbial communities from bioreactor in Nijmegen, Gelderland, Netherland - NOB reactor | ecosystem: Engineered > Bioreactor > Aerobic > Activated sludge | place: Netherlands...
TCGGCGCCGAGGCATTGCTGCGCCGTCTGTCCGGGGACGAGCCGGCCCGACGACGCGCCCTTCAGGCACTTCCGGGCCGCGCCCATCTGCGCCTTCACGACTTTCGCCGCGGCGTCGTTCATCGCGGTGACGCACTTCGCCTGCTTCGCCGACTGCACCTGCGCGGCGCCGGGCGCCGCGCCCGCGAGGATCGTGAGCATGGCCGCGAGCGCGACCGACTGCTGGGAGAGACGTCCGGAACGAGGATGATCGTCGTCGCGCAACGGTGGCGGCCCCCTTCACCGCATGAGCATGGAAGCCTAGATCGCGATCGGTCGGGGTGTCGATGCGGGAACGGTCACGTGATGCGAGCGGGCTCGCAAGCATCTCGCATGCGACGTTGTGTGCGCGCCTGCAAACGCGTCGATCGAAATGCAAGACGCGATCGACGTCGCGCACACGCGCACGAAACGCCGCGCGCAACTCGATGATTTTGCGCGCGTGTTGTCGGCACGGATCTCGCTCAAGGCGTTTCCTAGCTGATGTACGCCATGAGGAGACGACCAATGTATACTTTCGTATCCATAATCCGTAGTACGTTCGTATGCGGCAAGACACAGCGTGTCGCGGCGCGCGGGCTGATGGCCGCGCTTCTCCTCGTGGCGGGCCTGCGCGCCGCGCCGGTGCACGCGGCGGAGGCGACGGCCACCGGTCTCGGCGCCGGTCTCTTCGACGAGGTCGTCGGTACGACCGGCGGTCCGCTCGAGACGGCGCCGTTCGCAGGCGCGTTCTACATCACGATCGACGGCGGGACGCCCACCGAGTCGTATTGCGTGGACATCCACAACCCGCTCGAGGCCGGCGACACGCAGCCGCAGGTGTCGCCCGACTATCCGTGCGAGGTCGTCACCATCCTCAACCACGCCTATCCGAACCCGAACGGGATCGGATCGGCGCTCGCCGACGTGAACCGCGAGGCGGCGGCGGTGCAGTCGGCCATCTGGCACTTCACCGACGGCTTCGTCATCAGCGCGCCGTCCGACGTGCAGACCCGCGCGAACGAGATCATCGCCTTCGCGACGAACGGCTGTGGCGAGGTCCCGGCGGTCCCGCACGCGCTCACGCTCTCGCCGGCCGACGCGATCAACTATCTCCCCGGCGAGGACACGCACAGCGTGACCGCCACGCTGACCGACACCGACGGGAAGGCCGTCGCGAGCTACCCCATCCACGTCGAGATCACCGGCGCCGCGGGTCCCCAGACGTTCGACGGCCTGACCGACGCGCTCGGCACGTACACCGTCGAGTACGGCAACACCTTCGGCGTGCCGGGCGTCGACACGATCACCGCGACCGCGTCGTTCACCGTGCCGGTCGGCTTGAAGTTCAAGGCCCAGGGCAAGCAGGGGATCGTCCTGGCGGGCGAGCCGCAGCCGGGAACCGTGACCGGTACCGCGCGCAAGGAATGGGTCCCGTCCGAGTGCGGCGACGGCGTCGTGAACCAGGCCGGCGAGGAGTGCGACGACGGCAACGACGTGAACGGCGACGGCTGCGACTCCAACTGCACCCCGACTGATTGCGGCAACGGCGTCGTCACCGAGGGCGAGCGCTGTGACGACGGCAACGGGCTCGACGGCGACGGTTGCGACTCGAACTGCACGCCGACCGAGTGCGGCAACGGCATCGTCACGACCGGCGAGCAGTGCGACGACGGCAACGACGTGAACGGCGACGGCTGCGACGCGACCTGCATCCCGACCGGGTGCGGCAACGGCGTCGTCACCGAGGGCGAGCTCTGCGACGACGGCAACGCCACGAACGGCGACGGCTGCGACACCAACTGCACGCCGACCGACTGCGGCAACGGCATCGTGACGGGCAACGAGCAGTGCGACGACGGCAACCGTACGAGCGGCGACGGGTGCGACGCCACCTGCACGCTGCCCGCCTGCGGCAACGGCATCGTCACCCAGGGCGAGCAGTGCGACGACGGCAATCAGATCGACGGCGACGGCTGCGACACCAACTGCACGCCGACCGACTGCGGCAACGGCGTCGTGACGGGCGACGAGCAATGCGACGACGGCAACGCGACCGACGGCGACGGCTGCCAGTCCGCCTGCACGCCGCCGCGTTGCCTCGACGGCGTCGTCGACCAGGGCGAGCAGTGCGACGACGGCAACCAGATCGACAGCGACGGCTGCGACACGAGCTGCCGGCTGCGCGAGATCTGCACCAACACCATCGACGACAACGGCAACGGGGCCATCGATTGCAGCGACACCGACTGCGGCTGCCTTCCGATCCTGAAGGATCCGGCGGTCATCCGCTTCGCGGACAAGCACGCTCCGTCGCGGAAGGCGGGCCGCCCGGATCTGTTCAAGATGCACGGGCGCCTGGTGCCGCAGGGGCCGACCGATCCGGTCGCGGAGGGCATCTCGATCGTGGTCACGAACAACGACGGCGTCGTCTACCGGGCGCAGTTGTTGCCGGGAGATCTCGAAGGCCGCTCGTCGGGCTTCGTCTTCAAGGACAAGCCGGCGCTCCGCGGCGCCGGCTCGCGCGACGGCATCTATCGCGCGAAGCTCCGCCGGAGCGTGCGCGGCCACTACATCCTGACGCTCGAAGCGTACGGCGACCTCAGTGCCGCGAAGCTACCGGTCATGGGCATCCAGGTCGGCATCGGCGACGACATGTTCTTCGCCAAGGGAACCTGGGAGCAACGCCGCTACGGCTGGTACTGGTCGTTCTGAGGCCGTCGCCGCGCGGCCGCTCCCGCATGAAGGTGTGAGGCTCGCGCGCGTCGATTTCTTCGATCCCCGTTCGACGTAGAACCGAGCAGTCGTACGAACGGAAGGGGAGATCGATGCGCGTCATGGTGATCGTGAAGGCGACGAAGGAGTCGGAAGCCGAGCTGAGCCCCGGGGACGAGGAGATGCTCCGGGAGATGGGCAAGTTCAACGAGGAGCTGGTCGCGGCGGGCATCATGCTCGACGGGGACGGCTTGAAGCCCAGCAAATACGGCAAGCGGGTCGCGTTCTCGGGAAAGAATCGCACCGTGATCGACGGTCCCTTCGCCGAGACCAAGGAGCTGGTGGCGGGGTACTGGCTCTGGAAGGTCGAGTCGCTGGAGGAGGCGGTGGCGTGGGTGAAGCGCTGCCCGAACCCCATGCCGACCGACTCCGAGATCGAGATCCGTCCGCTCTACGAGGCCGAAGACTTCGCCGCCGCCGACCCGACGGGCGAGCTCCGGCAGCAGGAAGAGGAGCTTCGCAAGAAGCTCGAGCGGCAGCAGGGCAAGCCCTCAGCAGGCAGCTAGGGCGCCGGTTCGTCCGCGAGATATCCGAGGGCGCGCAGCCGTTGAATCGCCGCGTCGTCGGGAGGGGCGAAGACGCTGGGGGGGCGTACGTACGCTGCCGCGCGCCACGGGGCGGCCCACGCGTTCAACTCCCCGAGGAGTCGCTCCATCTCCGCGGGGTTCGTCGTGATCGCGTTCCGGGTTTCACGCGGGTCCGCCCGCCAGTCGTAGAGCTCGTACTCCGTCCCTTGCTGGAGGGTGCGATCGAGCGCATTCGGGACGTGAATGAGCTTCCAGCGGTCGTCGCGGACGCTCAACGTGAAATCGAGCTGATAGCCGGACTCGGTGTAGACGGGGAGCTTCGGGTCGGCGCCCTCGAGCACCGGCCGCAACGAGACTCCGTCGATGCCGGACGGCGGCGCGATGCCGAGCACGTCGAGCACGGTCGGCATGAGGCCGAGCGTGCTCACCGGAGCGTCGATCCGGCGTGCCCGCGCGCCGCCCGGCAGCCGGATCATGAACGGCACGTGCGTGGTGTCGTCATAGGGGAAGCGCCCGTGCTCGAAATAGTAGTCGTGCTCGCCCAGGCTCTCGCCGTGATCGCCGACCACGAGGGTCGAGTCCAGGAGGCCGAGCGCGCGCAGACCGGCGAGAAGACCGCCGGCGGCACGATCGGCCCCGAAGATGCCCGCATCGTAGCGCGCGACGTAATAGGCGAGCTCCCGCGGGCGCGAGGGCAGGATCGCCTGCGAATGGACGCCGCCGAGGTCGCCGCGCAGGATCTGCCGCGCGGCGAAGTGATCGGCCGCGATGGGGAGCTTCAGCATGCCCTCCGATTGCTGATGGATCGCAACGCGCGGCTTCGGGTCGTAGTGCTCGTCGTCCACGAACATGTCGGGGACCGCGCCGCCGCCCCGGTAGGGGTAGTGCGCGTGGTTGTAGTGCGCCCACACGACGAATGGCCGATCGGGAGACTCCGTGCGGTGCCGCTCGATCCACGCGAGTGCGCGCGTGCTCGGGAGGTCGTACCAGTTTCGCTCGCGCCACACTTCGTCGACCAGGGCGAAGCCCCGCGGGATCTCGGTCGTCGAGACGAGGGCCGGACTCGAGAGGAAAGCCGCCGTCGCGTAGCCCGCGTCGGCCAGCGCCTCGCCGAGCGTGCGGTGCTCGGCAGCGAGATGCTGGAGCGGGGTGACGTGCGTCACCCCGGTGGAGTGCCCGAACTTCGCCGAGACGAGCGCCGCGAACGCTGGCGCCGTCTTCGGCCAGGGCGTGAAGGCGTGGGCAAACACGATCGACTCGCCCGCGAACGTTCGCAGGTGCGGCGTCGTGTCGCGCACGTACCCGTAGGCGCTCGTGTGGTCGGCGCGGATGGAGCAGAGACTCACGAGGACGACGTTCAGGCGCGCGGCCCGCGCTGGAACGGCGAGCGCGAGCGTCAGCGCCAGTCCGATGCCGAGGCCGATCAGGTGGCGTGTCGTGATCATCGCGGCTACCTTGCGAATCGGTTGCGCTCCTTGTCAACCGAACGTCCTCCAGAGGCGGTGCGCTCGCGGAAGGCGGGCGGTGCAGGTTTCCTCCCACGGCATTCGTGATTAAGCTCCACGCCCCGACCATGACGGACGACCGCCGCACGCCAGACTCGGAAGCAGCCGCGGCGTCCGAGCTGCACCGCATGGTGAACGGGTTCCAGCTCGCGCAGGCGATCCACGTGGCCGCGGTGCTCGGTGTGGCGGATCACCTGGCGTCCGGGCCCCGGTCGAGCGACGACCTCGCCGCGGCCGTGGGCGCGCATCCGGCCGCGCTGTATCGGCTCCTGCGCGCGCTCGCGGCCTTCGGGGTGTTCCACGAGACGCCGCACCGGGAGTTCGAGCTGACGCCGCTCGGGCAGTGCTTGCGCTCGGATGCGCCGCAGCCGGTGCGACCCTACGCGCTGTTCGCGGCGGAGGCGTCGCAATGGGCCGCGTGGGGCGCGCTGCTCCACAGCGTCAAGACGGGAGAGAACGCGTTTCGCGCGGTGCACGGCATGGACGTCTGGCAGCACCGCGCTGCGCATCCGGAGCAGAACGCGCTCTTCAACGCGGCGATGACGGGCAACTCGCGGCGCGTGGATCACGCGGTCGTGGACGCGTGCGCGCTCGAAGGCACCCCGACGGTCGTCGACGTGGGCGGCGGCGAAGGCTCGCTGCTCGCGGCGCTGTTACGCGCGTGCCCGGGCGCGCGTGGGGTGCTCTTCGATCGGCCGCACGTGCTCGCCGCGGCGACGCGCGTCCTCGCCGAAGCCGGCGTCGCCGCGCGCTGCGACGTCGTGGGCGGCGACATGTTCGACGCGGTTCCGGCCGGTGCGGACGTGTATCTGATGAAGTACGTCATCCACGACTGGCCTGACGCGGAAGCATCGAAGGTGCTCGCCTCGTGTCGGCGTGCGATGGGACCCGCGGCGGTGTTGTGGATCATCGACCGTCTGGTCGGCCCTCCGAACGAGGATCCCGCCGTCAAGCTCGCCGATCTGCACATGCTCGTCAGCCCGGGTGGCGTGGAGCGCACGGTCGAAGAAATGCGCGCGCTGATCGAGCAGGCGGGTTTGCGGCTCGTCGAGGTCCGTGCCACGAGCTCGCCGGTGCGTGTGCTCGTGTGCGTTCCGGTACCGGACGCGGTCGGTTGAATCGGGGACGATCCACGCGATGGTGAAGGAATACGGCAGCGCGCGATCCGACGCCTTGGTCCTGCGCGCCGAGCTGCGGCCCATGCCGGGCATCGATCGGCCGGGGCCGCACCAGCGCTACCGCGCGCCGGAGCTTCGGGTCGAGGAGCGCATCCTCGGCGAGGTTCCGCGCGAGCACGTGCGCGTCCGGGTACGGCTCGCCGGCGTGTGCGGCACGGACGTGAACGCCGTCACGACCGATCCGCGCACGGGCTACATCGTCGGATCGGCACCGCTCGATCTCGACGAGCGCGGGCGCGTCCTCGGGCACGAGGGCATCGGCGAGGTTCTCGGAGTCGGGCGTGACGTCACGGGTGTGCGGGCAGGGGAGTGGGTCGGCTTCGAGTCCATCCTCGCGTGTGGTCATTGCTCGCCGTGCGAGCGCGGCCACCCGAATCAGTGCGCCACCGCGGTGCTCATGGGCACGCAGCGTGACGGATTGTTCACCGAGGTCGCCGACGTGCCCGCGCGGCTCGCGCACCCACTCGGCGCGGTCGCGGATAGCGAGGACGGTCGGCGCGCGGCGGTGTGCCTCGAGCCCGCGGCGTGCAGCTTGCTCGCGCTCCGGCTCGCGCACGTGCGGCCGGGCGACGACGTGCTGGTGTTCGGCGCGGGGCCGATCGGCGCGGCGGCGGCGATGCTCGCGCGCGTGATCCTGGGCGCGGGTCGCGTGCGCGTGGTCGAGCCGTTGCCGTTCCGCCGTGCGTTGGCGGGACGCTGGGCCCACGAGGTCTTCGCGGTCGAGGAGTTCTTCGACTCCGGCGCTCGCGAGCCCGCGGACGTCGTGATCGAGACCTCGGGCGATCTCGACAACGTGCGCCGCGCGCTGCCGGCGACCGCCCCCAACGCGCGCGTGGCGCTCCTCGCGCGGAGCGGGGCGCCGCTCGCCATCGACCGGGTCGATCACCTGATCACGAACAACGTCACGCTCTTCGGCTGTCGCGGGCACTTGGGAGGTCCGTTCCCCGACGTGCTCGAGCTGGTGCGCGACGGCCGTCTGCCGCTGCACGAGCTCGTCACCGGCGTGCTGCCGGGCCTCGGCGCGCTCGCCGACGCGCTGCGCGCGCCGCGTGCGCTCACGGCGAATCACTGCAAGGTGCTGGTCGCTCCGTGAGGCGGGCTCCGGGGGCGGAACCGTCGGGATCGCGATCCGCCGTCGTGTTCGCGATGGGCGAGCGTGGCCACTACAAGCGCTTGCGACCGCTCATCGGCGGCCTCGTCGGCGCGGGGCTCGACACGACGGTGTTCACCGACGCGGCGTTCGCGGACGACGTGCGGGCCCGCGGGGCGCGGTTCCGCGACCTGTTCGCGGGCCGCCCGCTGGCCGCCGCCGACGACGCGTCGATTCCCATTCCCGCGCGCTTCGTGAGCTTCGCGGGCCGCTTCGCGGACGACGTCGTGCGCGAGGTCGCGCCGCTGCGCCCGGCGCTGGTCGTGCACGACACGTTCGCCGTGATCGGTGCCGTGGTCGCGCATCATCTCGGCGTTCCGCGCGTGAACGTCTGCGCCGGCCACAACCTCGCGCCGGAGCCGACGCTCGCGGCACTCGCGCGCGATCCGCGGGTGCGGATCTCGGATCGATGCCATCGCGCCGTCGAGCACCTGCGTGCGCGCCACGGCGTCCCCGACGCGTCGCCGTTCTCCTACGTGGCGCTGCTGAGCTCGGAGCTGAACCTCTACTGCGAGCCGCCGGAGTTCTTGCTCGACGACGAGCGCGCCGCCTTCGCGCCGGTCGAGTTCTTCGGCTCGCTGCTTCCCGATCCGATCGCGCGGGGCGCCGAGGCGGCGTTCGACGGCGGGACGGCCGACGGTCCGCGTTTCTACGCCTCGTTCGGCACCGTCGTGTGGCGGTACTACCGCGACGCCGCGCTGTCGGCGCTCGCCGCGTTCAGTGACGCGGTGGCGTCCATGGCCGGGGCGCACGGGCTGATCAGCCTGGGTGGCTGGGGGACGGCGGAGGACGCGGCGATGCTCGCGCGGCCCACCGTGCGCGTCGAGCCGTACGTCGACCAGTGGCAGGTGCTCGCGGCGGCCGATGCGCTCGTCACGCACCACGGGCTCAACTCCACCCACGAGGCGATCTGGCAGGGCGTGCCGATGCTCGGCTACCCCTTCTTCTCGGACCAGCCCGGCCTCGCGGCTCGCTGCCGCGATCTCGGCGTGTCGATCCCGCTGTCGGACGAGCCCCGCGGCGCCGTGGCTCCGGCGACGATCCGGGCCGCGCTGGAGCGCGCCGAAACCCTGCGCGTGCGTGTGGCCGCAGCGCGCACCTGGGAAGAGCGCGTGATGCGACGGCGCCCGGAGGTGCTCGTGCGCATCGCGAAGCTCGCGGGCGCCGGCGGATGACCGCGCTCGATCACGACGCCGTCGTCGGTGTCCTCGGACCGGAGCTGGCGGAGATGATCGCCGCACGCGGGGTCGCCGTCGCGCACGTCGGCGACGTCACGACGCTGCGCGCGGCGCGGCGCGTGGCCGGCGCGTTCCGAGTGGAGCTGATCGACGGCACGTGCCTGAAGGCCCGCCTGATGCCGAGCGCGGCGCGTGCTCGCGAGGTGGCCGCGCTGTTGGCGCAGGCGGGCGAGGGATTCCCCGTGGTGCTCGGTCTCCGAGGTCGGGCGCTCCTCCTCGAATGGGTCGAGGGGAGCGTGCTCGGTGATCCGCGCGCGGACATGCTGCGGCGCTGCGGCGCATTGCTCGGCGCGTTGCACGCGACGCGCATTCCCGCCGGCCTCGACGCGGAAGCCCACGCCGCGCTGCGGGATCCGAACGCCTTCCAGGCCCGGTTGGCGCAGCAGGTCGGCGCCTTGCGGGATGCGGGCGCGCTCGAAGCCGACGTGGCGCGCGCGGCCGTCGACCGTGCGGGGCGTCCTCGGCACGCGGACGCGAGCATCGGGATCGCGCACGGAGACCTCTGCGGAGAGAACATCGTGGCGCACCCGACCCGCGGCCCGGTCAGCATCGACAACGGCAATCTCGCGGTCGGCCACCTGGACTACGACCTCGCGCGGACGTTCTATCGTTGGCCGCTCTGCGAGGCGGCGCGCGCGCTCTTTCTGGAGGGCTACGCGACCCGCCGCAGTCCCGCGACGTTCGTGCGCGAGGAGCGCTTCTGGATGATCTGCGCGATCGTGGTCGGCGCGACGGTGCAGCTCGCGTTCGACGGGCCCGAGCTCGCGGGTACGCTGCGGCGCTTGCGCCCGTGGGTCGCGTGACGGACTCCGTGCGGGCGCCCACGGAACGCGCTAGGAAGCGGCCATGTTCGCCGTGATCTACCGCTGGAAGCTCATTCCGGGTCGTGAGGAGCAGTTCGAGGAGGGGTGGCGCGCCGGCACCGCGGCCATTGCCCGTGAGTTCGGCGGGTGGGGCTCGCGCCTCCATCGCGCCGATGACGGAACCGTCTTCGCCTACGCGCAGTGGCCCGATCGGGCGACGTGGGAGCGGGCGATGGCGACGCGCATGCACCACTCCGACGATGCGGCGCGCGCGAAATATCGGAGCGCGTTCGAGCCGGAGAGTTTCGAGACGATCCTCGCGGGCGAGGTGATCGCGGACCTGCTGGAGCTGCGGCGCGGCTAGGCGCGCCGATCGGGCTACGCCAGAATCGGATCGAGCCGGTAGAAGAGCAGGTTCGCGTCGTTCGGGTTCTCGCCGGCCGTGACCATGGAGAACCGCAGCAGCCGGCGGTGCAGGATGCGCACGAGATCGACGTCGCACCCCGGATCCCCGGCCGCGACGAGGTCCGTCAATGCCGCGTCGGCGGCCGCGAGGTCGCGATACGCGCCCCGCGTCAGCGCCGCGATGTCGGCGACCGTCTCGCGTTCGAACCAGTCGCGGTAGCGGGCGTGGTTCAGGAGGAAGCGCGGAATGGCGGCGAGCAGGTCGCGCTCCCATGGGGCGAAGGCCGTCGAGGTCGGCAGTCGGCCGATGTCGACGAGGAGCTTCCGGAGCCCGGTATCCTCGAAACGGTTGCACGCGGGCTCGGGGAGGCGGAGGTCGGCGTCGAGGGGCTGTCCCTGGAGCTCCGCGATCGCTTCGAGCGCTCGCCGCGTGATGCTGCAGTACTCGAACACTCCCTCGATCCAGTTGCCGCCGACGGTCTCGGGGTTCATGAACGTCAGCGCCGCGATCGCCGAGAGCTGAAGGAAGCTCACCGTGTGGTACCCGACGGCGCGGAGGTCGACGTCGCGGCCGCTCGCCTCCGCGTAGCGCCGGTAGAGCGCCGGGATGTCGCCCATGTTCTCGTAGGGATGCCGGCCGCGAAAGCACGCGAGATCCCAATGCGTGTCGCCGATCATGGCGATCTCGAAGTCGAGCAGCGCGGCGACGCGCGGGCCGGCCGCCATGAACTGGCCGGCGTCGCCGGTGACGAAGCTCGGCTCCGTCCGGTGCGCGGGGACGTGGCGCCGGAGCCACGACTGGAGGAACGCGAGCGGCGGGTCGATGATGCCTGCTGCCGCGCCGAAGCGGTACATGCGTTCCGTCGCCCGGAGCGCGAGGTCGGTCGGCGTCGCGGGGGCGGTCATGCCGCGGATGTGGGCGAACGCGTCGATCGGGAGGCGATGCATCGCGGCGAGGTGGCCCATGTAGTCGAGCATCGCCTGCCAGCGCTCCGCGCTCAGCTCAGGGGTCTTCTCGAACGCGGTGTGGAGCATGCCCGGCGCGCGCTCCTCCGTATCGATCCAGTCCATGACGAACGCTTTCGGCGCATCCATCCAGCCGTGGACGTGCGGGACCGGAATGCCGTTCGCTTCGAGCACCTGCATGACGTCCATCTCGAAGCGGAGCGCGTGCGGGCCGGCATTCGGCCGGTCGCCGCGCACGAAGACCGCGCGCGTCCCGGCGCCCGTCGCGACCGTCACCTTCCAGCAGGGCCGCCAGCGCGCGAGGCGCTCGATCGCGCGCACCTCGCCGCCGAGTTGCTCGGCGACCCACTGGCGGATGCCGGCGTGCTGGCGCGCTTCGAGCGTGTCTTGATCCATGGCCGTGTCGTCGCTCATGGCGCGGAGTATGGAGGAATCGCGGCGATCCGTGGAGCGGGTTGACCTTCCGCCCCCGGTGAGGATTTAGGGTCGCATGGGACATCCGCGATGACCGCCGTCCGTCCGTTCCGCATCGCCGTTGCCGACGCCGACCTCGACGACCTGCGACGTCGCCTGCGGGCGACGCGCTTTCCCGAGCGCGAAACGCCGGACGACTGGTCGCAGGGCGTCCCGCTCGCGTACGTGCGTGAGGTCTGTGCGCATTGGGCCGAGCGCTACGATTGGCGCGCGACCGAGGCGCGGCTGAATCGGTTGCCGCAGATCCTGACCGAGATCGACGGCGTCGACATCCACGCGCTGCACGTCCGGAGCCCGCACGCCGACGCGCTCCCGGTCGTCATCACGCACGGCTGGCCTGGGTCGGTCGTCGAGTTCCTGAAGGTGATCGGACCGCTCACCGATCCGACGGCGCACGGCGGCAGCGCCGCGGACGCGTTCCACGTCGTCTGTCCGTCGCTCCCCGGGTACGGCTTCTCGGGGAAGCCGACGCGGCCGGGGTGGGGCGTCGAGAAGATCGCCGAAGCCTGGGACACGCTCATGACGCGGCTCGGGTACGACCGCTGGGTCGCGCAGGGCGGCGACTGGGGCGCGGCCGTCACGACGGGGATCGGCATGCAGAACCGCGGCGGCTGCATCGGCATCCACGTCAACATGCCGGTCGCGGGTCCGACCAAAGAGTCGCTCGCGAATCCGAGCGAGCGCGAACGGCGCGCGCTCGACGGCGCCCGCTACTACGAGGAATGGGATTCCGGGTACTCGAAGCAGCAGGCGACCCGGCCGCAGACGATCGGCTACGGCCTCGTCGACTCGCCGGCGGCACAAGCGGCGTGGATCCTCGAGAAGTTCTGGCAGTGGACCGATTGCGACGGCCATCCCGAGAACGCCCTCGGTCGCGACGAGATGCTCGACGACATCATGCTCTACTGGGTCACGGCCTCGGGCGCCTCGTCCGCGCGGCTCTACTGGGAGAGCTTCGGCAAGGCATTCGGCGGCGACCGCAAGCGCACCGTGGCGTTGCCGGCGGGCTGTAGCATCTTCCCGAAGGAGATCATCCCGACCCCGCGGTCGTGGGCCGAGAAGCGGTACACCAACATCGTGTACTGGAACGAGCTCGAACGGGGAGGACACTTCGCGGCGTTCGAGCAGCCGGCGCTCTTCGTCGACGAGCTGCGGGCGTGCTTCCGATTGATGCGCTGACGTGCCTGGTCGGGACGCGTTGGACGCGGCGCCGCTACACGTCCTTGCCGCCATCGGCGATGGCGCACGCGTCGCCTTCCTTGTCGGCCAAGGCCCGCTCGATCTCCGCGAGCACCTTCGCCTGCGGCGGTGCGCCGTGGATCAGCATCCGCTTGAAGTAGCCGCCTTTGGAGGCCACCAAGTCGCCGTCGAGAAAAACGTCGAACTGGCCGAACCCGCCTTCCTCCACGATCGCTCGCGCGCCGAAACGACTTCGCAACTGCTCCGCCAGCTCTTCGGCGCGACCGTGATAGCCGCACGGCTTGCAGTAGAGGATGCGGAACTCCATCCGGGGACCTTAGAATCGAGTGATGCGTTGCCGCAATCGTCGGGAAAATTTCTCGCTCGGGGGTGCGGCTCGGCGCTCACCGCTGCCACGCCTCGGCTTCGCCCGGTCGCCAGCCGCGTTCCAGCATCGGGCACGTGTCGCATTCCATGTTCCCGACGGGACACTGCGGTATCCGACAGCGAACGTCACGGCCGAGCAGCGCGAGGGCGACGCGGGCGAGCCGCTGCCGGGTGCGACCTTTCACGAGCACGGCGTCGCCCTCGCCGAGATCCGACGGCAACGCGGCGAGGGCGGCCGTGAGATCGTCGTCGGCCCGCGTGATGGCGGTGCGCGACAGGCCGCCGTTCACCGCGCCGGTGCCGTA
>Ga0268299_1003842_pt1 | contig 12907 bp, 16 predicted proteins | sample NOBtaG_FD_193484 | JGI IMG/M metagenome (GOLD analysis project Ga0268299, IMG submission 193484) | Activated sludge microbial communities from bioreactor in Nijmegen, Gelderland, Netherland - NOB reactor | ecosystem: Engineered > Bioreactor > Aerobic > Activated sludge | place: Netherlands...
GGCCACGCTGAACAACATGGCGTTGGTCTACCGCGCCACGGGCCAGCCGGGACGGGCGTTGGCGTTGTATGAGGAAGCGCTGCCCATCATGCGCGAGGTGGGGGATCGAGCGGGGGAAGCGGCCACGCTCAATAACCTGGCAGCCCATTATTTCCAGCAAGGAAATGCACAATCAGCATTGGAATTACTGAGGCAGGTGATACAAATCTATCATGGGATTGGTGCTGTTGCGGCTGAAGCGGCGATCTTGCTCAATACAGCCGTTGTGTTACATCAATCTTTGGGCCAACCATCCGAAGCCATTGAACTGGTGAGCCAATCCTTGGAGATTCTGCGGCAATATAACCTGTCTCAGGATGCGAGTGGGGTTACGATAGCTCAGCATGAGGACTTCCTTGCCCAGATGCGCAGCGGCAGCGCGCCGAGCAGCCTGAGCACGTTGCCAACGGAGCGTATTCGTGTCATCGTTGCCAATACGGTTGCGGTGATGACGACCATCAAAGAGAAGTTTGGTGAGTGGCATACGGCCATCGAATCCAGCTTGCAGAAGGCGCGTGAGCAGGGCGCGGATTGGCAAATCGAGGTTGAGTTTTATACTGCTGTCCTAGTCGTTCTGGACGGTCAGCAGCCGGGACTGCCGCCCGACCATCCTTACGCCGACGCACTGGCGCAAATTCAATCGGGTATCGCAGCGGGTGGACTTCCAGAACAAGAAAAAAGTGTAGAAAGTCAAAGTGAACAAGAGCAAATCGCAGGGTTAATTGTTCAATTCGTGCAGGCCGAAGATTGGAAGGCTACACGGCATTTCCTGGAAACTAACCAGACTCTTCTTTTCAAACCGGAAGCTGAGACGATTTTTGAGGCTTTTATCGAGCAGTTCAAACAGCAAGATAATGGGCGTGTCGCTGATTTGCTACAAGCCCATTTGGCGATCTTGCGGGAGTCTAAAGCACAGGGCATTGCCGCAACTTTTGAGCGCCTTTTAGCTGCCCAAGAACAGTCGGAAGCCTCCGACAGTGTTATTCCGGCTGATTTCATCGCGCAGTGTGTCAAAGGTTTGAAAGGCACGCCAGATGATAAATCAGTTACGTTTATCTATCTTCAACAATTCACTGCCAACTCCGGCCTACAAGCCTTGATCCAACTGGTTCAACGAGCGCTGTTCATGTCTGACCCATCGACGCTCGATGCCAGTGCGCTCACGGGCCTCTATGCCGAGGCCTGGCAGCAAATCGTTCATGAAGTCAAAGGAGCATAAATCATGACCGACTCAGCCCAGAATCCTCAACTAAAGGACATCGCCCAGCGCCTTGCCCATGACTACATTCGTGAGCGCCGGGAGGGCATTCGCTTGGCTGACGAACTGCTCAAAGCAGGCCAATATCGCGACGAGCTGAGGGCGATGCTCGACACGCTCTTAGCCAAAGAGCTTTATAACAACGTTAAAGAGGATGCCCAAAAAGCCCTCAATGATGATGCAGCGCGAAATGCGCCATCGCCACACGTCGGTCAGCCCGCGAATATTTTTGGAGTGCGCTGTGCCAATGGGCATGTCACCTATTACGATAAAACGCGCGTATGCAACGACAAGTCGAAAGTTGTGCGTGAGCAGAAACAGGGAAGCAAGACCATGCGCATATTCTCGCTGAAATGTGACGAATGCCCTGAAATGACCGATGTTGAGGTGGACTGTGAGGGTCAGATATGACCGAGATTCTGGAGGGGAAACCCTCAGATGTCGAAACGAAAGCGTTGGTGACTCAATTCCAGGAGATGGAGAAAAGTCAGCTTACCTTTTTAGACGAAACGGGCAAACGGTTGATCGAACTGACCACCGCCGTGCTGGGGCTACTTTTTGCGGTGATCGCTTTTGGCGACAAATTCCCGCCCGCCTATTTACAGGGGAATAATACCGCCAAAGCGCTGCTCATGGTGTCGATAGGCTTTTATGTGTTGGCAATGCTGGTGGCACTGGTGGCAATCCAGCCACGCGCTTACACCTACAACCGACATGAGGCAGCCAGTATGAAAGCCACGTTAGATGGTATTCGACACTACAAAATGCGACGGCTGAGTCTGGCAGGCGGGGTCTTTTTACTCGGCTCGGTGGCGTTGGGTGCGCTCATTGGGAGTATCGTCTTAGCGATTTAGGGTCGTTAATGCTGGACAAAAAGTGCCAAGAATTACCTATGCAAATGATAATTCTAACGGTAATTATCGCGTCTCATACAAGCAATTTTGCAGACGAATCAGCCGTTTTTAATTGCCATGAAATTCACTTCACACACACCAACGATAATTATGAGTATATGCAAATTTGTGTTTATGAAAAGTAATTTCATTTACTTCAAGGCGCTGGTAGATGGGGAGTAATGGCAAGGCATACGCGGCTGAAGGGATGCAATCAGTAAGGGGAGGGATTAAGTGTTGCTGTCCACTTGCGGAAGCGATTGACCCTGTTTCGGGGCTGATGAGGGGTGACTCGGCGAGTCAGGGTCTAAAGGACGTTTGGCAGCGTATCCAGGCGTCACAGATATTCGAGCCAATATATGTGACTGAGCAGATCGGGGCTGATTCAGTCGATTTGAGCTAACCAGTTCCAAAAGCGCTTTACAGCCGATTGGGGCTTCTTGAAGCGAACGACCTTCACACGAACTTCCTCCCCTGGGGCATTCTTCGAAATAAACGGCCCCGGTGGTGGATTTTGGCTCGTCGGGCGTTCTGGCACATTCGGCAACTGAACACGCTTTACCTGTGGCTTTTCAGGCTTGCCAAAAACGACGACAGCATGAGTCAGATCGGGTCGATATACCCACGAAAAGTTATAGGGCATCCAACGCCCGTTGACCCAATGCCCATTGCTCCGCTTCCGACGCTCCAAAAAGCCTTTAGCAACCAGGTCGCCGAGCAGCTTCACACGGGAATCGATTAAACGGTCTTTTCCGTATTCGGCGGCGATGTCCTGATGCGATACCCAATCGGGAAGCTGGATATCATCGGGTAAATGGGTCTGGCGATTACGCCATGCCACAAACACGACCTCGAATATATCCCGATGGGTATCCCGCAGTCCATTCCACTTAGCCAAAACCTCGCGGCGCTGCCGTTCGGTCATCTCCATACTTAACTTGGTTTTGCGCATTTCATTGGGCATATCTCAGACCTCCACAAAAACAGAAAGGCAAAAAATCCGCAGGAGGCACACAGAAACCTATCAACCACTGATTTTTTCACATTCTACACGGATTTCCATGTTTTTTACCGGGCGTTCTGCACTGATGGGAAAGGCTATCGCCACTCTTGAAGGGAGCGAAAATTGAGGCGATTCATGCTGAAAATCACCTATGCAAATACAGCTTTGCGCGGGTAATTCTGTGTCCCCAGCAGGTGTTATTCAGAGGGATCGGAGTCGTCGCCGTCATACTTGAATTGTGGCTCTATACCCATTTCTTTCAGGAATCGCGCCACATAAACCGGGGGAAATTCCCTCAAAAGCTGGCTAACGTTTATCGGATCGTCTTTCAGTACGACAGGTAAATTAAGGGCTTTTATGGTTCGTGCTACGATTTCGGGGGAAAGCCTACTTAGCATATCAGTTACATCAATCCTTACAGTGAATGGGCTTTTACGTGGGGTAGTTGGTTGTGAATCATCTGTAAGCCCAAGCAAATAATCGCTGCTGACCTCAAAGAATAAAGCCAACTTTACTACGACATCCGATGAAGGATCACTATCTCCATTTTCGTAGCGCAAAAGTTGGGTTTTGTGCATTGATAGGGCCCTAGCCATATTTTCAGCACTCAAGCCGCGATCTTCACGTAGTTTCCTCAATCTTTTACCATCAATCATTATGCTCTCCATAGGATATGAATTCAAATTTCAATTGACATGAACACAAATTTGTGTACAATTATTTTGTGTCCATGTGTATTTAGGGAGGCATCCACCATGCCAATGTACCGCATAAAGCAACTACAGGAAAGTAAAGGCGATCTTCACCAAGTTATCCCCCCACTGGTGAACAAGTATGGGCAGTCAAAATCTGCGCAAATGCTGGGTATCTGCTCGGCAACTATCAACCGCTGGCTGAAAGAGAACGGGTATCGCAAGAAGATCGTCTATTTCAAGAAGGAGGCCGAATGAGCGAGATGTTTCAGGCTGCAATACTTTATTTGGGTATGGGCTTTTCGGTGATTCCCTGCCTGGGCAAACAGCCCGCACCGGGCATTCGCTGGCAGGAGTTCCAGCGCCGCCAGCCGACATTGGCTGAACTGATCGAATGGGAGCGACACGGCAAATTTCAGAATGTAGGCATCGTCTGCGGCCCGGTGTCCGGCAACCTCGCCGTGATTGACCTGGACGGCATTCCCGCTATTAGGGCGTTTTTCGCCGAAATGTTTACCAAGCTGCTCATCACCTTCATGGTATGGACAGGCAGCGGGCGCGGGCTGCACCTCTACTACCGCTGCACGGTACTGCCCAGAACGCAGCGCATACCCGGCTTCGAAATACGCGCGGCAGGCTGCTATGTCATCGCGCCACCCTCCATACACCCCGAAACCGGGGAATTGTATATCCCTGGTGGCGTGAAAGAGGTCGCCCATGTCGCGAATCTGGACATTGCAAGCGAGTGGATTGCGCGGAAAGGCCAGCGAACAGCGTCGAAATTGAGCGAACGCCTCAATCAGCCAGCCGGAAAGCGTACCATTGGTTTTGGTTCTGCCTACGCGGAACGCGCGCTGACCTATGAACTGCGGGATTTGAACGCTGTGCCGGAAGGCAGCCGGAATAATCGCCTGAACCAAGCTGCTTACAACCTGGGGCAGCTTGTGGGGGATAACCTGCTGGATCGTTCAAAGGTGGAACGGGAGTTAGCCAGCGCTGCGGCTCGGTGGGCGGGAATGACCGAGCGGGAGGCGCTGGCTACGATTCAGAGCGGGATTCAGGCTGGGATGGCTGAACCACGTAGCGCACAATGGCGCAAAAGGGGGACACTGTGAGTATAGCGGATAATCGTGTTCCAAGTCGAGATCGCGTCCTTTTGAGGAAACACTGGGCAGGTCTTGACACAATGGGTATCGAGCCACTCAGCCCTATTACGCGCGCCCTCATGCAGCTTGATCTTTCCAATCCCCAGCATCGTGACATCATGAATGTACTGGTGCAAGATGAGCCAGATTTCCTGTTGTCTATTATTGCCCTCGATGCTCAAGCACCATTCCCATCGGATAAGCCTGTTAGCACCACCGTCTATGTTCCTCCACTGCCGACCTATGCCCAACTGAGTCAGCCACATATTGAAGCAGCGAATGGGGTGGCGCTTTGGCTCCCACAGGCGGTTCAATGGGCGTCTGAGCGTTCGCCGATGACACCACCTCTGTTCCTCTTCGCGGGGTTTATCTTGTTGATTGCAGCCGCTATTGCCCGCCGCATGTATGTGCATTTAGGCCAGCCCTTTTATCCGCATCTCTACGTCCTCTGGGTTGCAGCGACGACCCAATATGCCAAATCAACCGGGCTGCGATGCGTGATGGATATGGCTGAAAAAGCCTTTCCACACCTTCAGATGCCCCGCGAATTAACCCCGGAAGCTCTCATGGCGTCCCTATCGGGGAAGCTGCCAGGGAATATCGAAAATTTGCCGGAACTAGACCAGCGTCGGCAGCGACTTGGGGCGCTCTTTGCTGCCCAACGGGTGATGTATATCGATGAGGCCAGCGGTCTGCTGGGCAACCGAAAGGATTACATGCAGGGCAATACGGAAATTCTTCTGCAAAATTGGGACGGTGTGCCGCGCCTGGAACGCCAGACGAACAAGGAAGGGCTGATTATTGCCCGGAATATGGGTTTTAGCCTGCTGGGGGCGACCACGCCAGCGGCAATGGCGCGCTATGTGACACCGGATCGCTGGGAGGATGGCGAAATGGCGCGCTACGTGCTCTTATGTCCCGACAAAGTGATGGCTTATGACGATTCCATCGGCAGCTACGAGCCACCACCTCATTTGACTACAGCCCTCAAGCGCCTGCATGACAGACTCCCTCCACCGCCGGATATTCACGACCCGGAACAGAAAGCTGAGACGCTCTCAGTGGCGATGGACGATGACGCCCTGAAAGGCTTCCAAGCCTATCGTCGGGCAATGATTGAGACATCGCGAGAACTGGACTCTCAACTGCACGGGAATTATGGTCGTTTGCCTACTCAGGCACTTAAAGTAGCACTCTGTCTGGCAGCGATAGATTGGAGCGCGCAAGCAGAGGGTAATAAGCCCGTGATTCGCAGTGGACATTGGGCGCAAGCACAGCAGATCGTTGAAACATGGAGAGAATCGCTGCATCGGCTGGTAATTGTGCTCAATGAGACACGCGATAGCCGAGGGCAAACTCGGATACTCTCGACACTTAAGCACAGCCCCAGCGGACTGACGGCGCGTGACTTGGGACGCCAATCGGGTTTGACCACGAAAGATGTGAATTCAGCCCTCAATGTCTTAATCGAGTCAGGTGATGTTGAGGCATTGGACGCTATGCCTCCAAATGGCGGCTACAAGCATGTGATTTATCGAATACGAATAACCTAAACCCGTGAACGAGTGTCATGAAAACTGACAATTTCAGATCGAGTGTCATTTGACAATTGGCTTTTCTGATGACACTCGCTCAGTAAGGGAATTGCTAATTTATGGTCGGGAGGGGTCACAACAAAACAAAATGGTACGCTAAAGTCTTTTGGTAGCAGCAGTAGCAACACATTTTTTCTTGTACCACCAAATGCTCAAATGGAGGTTGAAGTGAGCAATTTAACGAGGTTAACGAAAACGGATTTAGAGGCGATTGAGGCGGAGACATGGCAGGTCGCGGGTGAGCCGCCGACGCTGGAGTCGCTGGCAGCGGAGGGCTACCGCGAAAGCGCATGGCTACTTTGGATGCTGGGAGTCATCGCGGGTATTGGGCGGGTGCTGACGCTGCTCATTGCCGAGGGCATTCAAAGCGCGGCGGCGCTGATTATTGGCGTGGTATTCGCGCTGTTGGAGTTCCAGCGGGTGCTACAAGGCGCGCTGGCGTTGGGGCAAACACAGGACGCGGCATGGCTGATCGCTATCGCCGTCGTGGTGGCGAATGTGGTGCATCCGATTTATGCCCTACGGCAGCTACGGGGCAAGCCGACGCATGAAATCACCCACATGACCGGGCGGGGCTATGTGGGGTTGTTGTGGCGCAAATTAACGGGCAAACCGCGCGTGGAGTCAGTGGATTGGTCACATAATCCGACGCTGGACGGGGCGGCGCTGGTCATCAGCCTGACAACGATGTTTTTAGCGGTGTATGACCTGTTAGCGCCGATTTTGACCGCAATCCTCGAAGGGACAGCCGATGAGCCGGGACTCATCCTGGCGGTGAAGCTGCTGATGGGTTTTGGCTTATCATTATCGGGTGTTTTATTCCTGCAAGCTGGGGCGCATGAAATCGGTGTGCGAACCCTGACCGACCAGCCGGAGCGGTTGGTGGATGTGCTGGCGGCGCGGCGGGCGGAATACGAGGCGCGGGTAGCGGCGGTGCGGGAGGAGGTGCGCGAACGCTACATGGCGGGCAAGCTGGCTGACCAGGAGCGTAAAGCCCATACGAACCCTTTTGGCTCTACTCGCCCCACAATGGACGCCCCCGAAAGTTTGCCAGTAACGGTGAACGGCAGCGGGCCTATCGGCAGCGATTAAAACGTTACGAAATAAAATGAGCCGGATATACGGAGGATTCTAAGAATGGAGAACATCACCTTTAATGAGTGGGCAAGCCAGAAGCTGCGAGAATACGTGGCAACCATGCGCCAGGCGAATGAGGCTTATCGTGGCGCGCTGGAACGCGGCGAGGGGGATTGGTCAAACAAATTTGATGAGTATCGCCAGGCGGCGATTCTGGTTGGGATGTTTATCGAGGATGAATTTGTTTACATGGAAGCACGTGGGGAAAGGGCAAAAGCAGATGAACAACCCGAATCGAAGTGAGCGCAGGCCGGGAAAGGGTCGCCATACCGATGTTACGAGCATCGGCATGGCTGAACAGGGCAGCAAATCAGCAAAACCCGTGTCTATGGACATTGTATCAAGAATCAGCCGCTTTATACGTCTGGGAAGGGCGAGAAATCGCAACCTGCACGGGAATCCATTCCCGCTGTTCTGCATTCGAATGCTGCCTGTTTACCAGGACAATCGCCGCGAGCTTGAAATCAATGTTTTGGGCTGGACGATTGACGTTCAGTTTATCGGCTTCATTTGCAGGATCGATGAGATTTTGGACGACGGCGACGAGGATGATTTTGAGCTTGAGGCGTTCCGCAAAGGGGAGCGCGCTGTTAGCGAGAATCCGACAAATCAGCCTCAAAAGCGTGATGAGGGAGAATCAGACCAATGATCGTTTCATCTGGAGTTGCAGATTTCTTGCTGGCGTGTGAGGCGGACGGCCTCAGCGATTCCACCTTAGCGCAGTACAAATCGATTCTTGGACAATTTGCCAATGCTTACTCGGAGAGCAGTCTGAAGGACATCAGCGCGAATGACATGCGGCTTTACCTGGTCGGCCTGAAGAAGAAGTACGAGAGCGAAGATACGCGCGGCTCATATCAGCGGACGCTGCACCGCTTCTGGAAATGGGCAGCAGCAGAATTTGGCATTGTGAACCCGATGCGCAATATCCGCTACCCGCAGAAGCCCGCGCCGAAGCATCGTGCGGCGACGCTAGAAGATATATTGAAAATGTACGAAGTCGCCAACACGCGGGATCGAGCCATCATCGCGTTTATTCTGGACACCGGGGCAAGAGCGGGCGGCGTCTGTGGGCTGAAGCCTGGGGACGTGGATTTGGCAACGCGCACGGCTACGGTGACGGAAAAGGGCAAAAAGACGCGTCAAGTGCCGTTCAAGCAATTCACCGTCGCGACGCTCGAATTATGGCTGAAGGAACGCCAACCAGAGGCAGAATATCTCTTTCACGCGCTGGACACTGGGGAACGACTCACGCCCAATGGCTTGCTGCAAGCGCTGCGGCGGCTGGGGCGGCGGGCAGGGGTGAAAGGGCGCTCGAACCCGCATTCGCTGCGTCACGCTTTCTCCAACGCCTTTTACGCGGCAGGGGAGGGGAAGTACCTGGTTGAACTGGCTCGAATTATGGGGCATCGGGACTTAAGGACGCTGATCGAGAATTACGTGCTGCGCACCGATGACCACGTGAGAGCCGCCCACGACAGCTACAGCCCGATTGACATCCTGGCGGCGCTGTGGGAGGCCGAGCAAAAGAAGTCTGGTAATGAAACAGATAAATAACCCTATCGTAAATTTCCATAATTCTATGCAATCTGCTTGATCGTGGGATTGCGATAAAGGTGAACGTACTAACTAATCGTTATCGGAAATTTTGATGGTTTAACAGGTACGTTCACCTTATATTGAGCCAAAAGTGAAATGGTTAACCTCTTGATCCATTCTGGGCAACTTGGGGGCAAAACTATGCTTTCAATTAAAATCTCTAAATCTACTGGAAAGGCAACCCCAATTCCTGATGGTTGCATATTTCCCTCTGGATACATTATTGCTGCGGCACGAAGCTCACGTTCGTGAGTGTATCCAAGGTCTTTATGTGCAACCCGATGCAGGGTGTTACCTTCTTGGATAAACCCTTTTTCATGGTCAAGATAGTTGATTTCACCAATAAACATCTCAACAGGTTTACCGTCAGCACGAACGAGTGGGACTTCCCCCTCACGAAAGCATTTTGTTAAGCGATCAAAGCTTGAACGAATGGCAACACCCTCACCACAGGGAACATAAAGTCGCCACATCGCAACAGACTCAGAAGGGTTCATATGCCAGCAACTTGATACAACCCATTGATTAACAATTTGAGATAACCCCTCGTATTGAAGGTAAAACTCAGCTCTCTCTCGTTCATCATCGGTTTCAGGCATTTCCCTAAACTTCCGATTTCCTCCAGGAAGAGTTCCTTCGAAAGGATCAAATTGCTGCAATTCCTGCAAACTCGCAAAGTACAAGGATTTGCTCTCAATGAGTGACACAAACTCCGCGAATGTTTTGTATCGCCAAATTACTACATTTGTGTCTTCAGGTTTTCTATAAGCAGGATGCTCAGTGTACATGCACCATTCCATGTATTCGACTTATCTACAATCAAAAAACGCCCCAAAATGGAGCGCTGTTTTTTAATTAGCGGGTAACGAGACTCGAACTCGTGACATTTTGCTTGGGAAGCAAACGCTCTACCAACTGAGCTACACCCGCAAAAGATAATGATGATTATAGGGTTGCCCATCACGGCTGTCAAGTCTACGGGATTTGTAATGAGCCTGTTAATTTTTCCTGACAGACTCTAAAACTTTTTTTACCCTTCATATATAATGTCGCAAACGAACGAGGTAGTGATATTGGCATTTCTCAAGAATTGGCGCATTGGATTGGTCGGTTTGATCGCTAGTCTGTTGGCGATCTATTTTATTGTCTCGCAGGTCGATATTAGCCTCCTGGGTGAGTCGCTGCGGTCAGTACGCTATATCTATATCCTCCCCGCGCTGCTGCTGTTGATTATTGCACTTTTCCCACGTGCGCAGCGTTGGCGGGTGCTGCTCAACGGCGCGCTGCCATTTAACCGTGCATTCGGCATTATGAATGTTGCCTATCTGGTGAACGGCGTTTTGCCGCTGCGAATCGGGGAAGTTGCGCGCGTTTTTTTAGCGACTCGCGTTCAGCCGCCCGTACCTGTCTTCAAAACTGCCAGTACCGTTCTGGTCGAGCGCTTGCTGGATTTGTTAGCGGTGGTCGTGATGCTGGGCTTTGCATTGTCTACCGCGCCGCTGCCGGGTGAATATCGCGTAACGGCGCTGGTGATGCTCCCGGTTGTCGTCGCTGGATTTCTGACCCTGGTCATCCTAGCAAGCCAACGCCAATGGGCGCAGCGTATTTTGACGCACGTGACAGACTGGTTTCCCGCGCTGCAAAGATTCAACGTATCTGTTTGGCTCGATCACTTTTTAGAGGGATTGCAGCCCCTCGCGCGCCCGCAGCTTTTGTTGCAAACGCTATTTTGGACGGTGCTGAGTTGGGGAATTTCCATCGCTGCCGGGTATATAATCATGTTTGCGTTTTTCGATCAGGCCGATCTGGCGACGACCTGTCTCTATATCGCTGCTGCGGCGCTGGCGATTGCTGTCCCGGCTGTGCCTGGAAATATGGGAACGTATGAGTTGTCGATTGTCCTGGCGCTTCAGGCGGTCAATATCAACGCGACAGCCAATACGATTGTCTCATTCGCCGTTGTCGTCCATTGGACAAATCTACTTGTCCACGCGCTGACGGGCGTCATCGGATTTATGCAGGAAGGCATTTCTTTGAGCCAGCTTTCCAAAGGGGTTCAGGAGATCACGCGCTAGGAGTGGAATGTCTATCAACGGAAATCAGCCTCACAGCCTCAAAATTCTCATTTGTGTGCTGTATTATTTGCCGCACCGCACTGGAATGCAGTTGTATATCCAGCGGATCGCGGAAGAATTGGTGCATCGTGGGCATCAGGTGACGATTCTCGCCGCCCGCCATCAGCCCGATTTACTACGTGACGAAACCATCAACGGTGTGCGAGTCGTCCGGTTGACCGCGCCGCCGATTCCGATCAGCCGGGGGATGATTATGCCTGCCTATCCCTGGGCAGCGCTGGGTTTGATCGCACAGCATGACGTGGTGAGTATCCATACGCCCATGCTCGAAACGGCAATGGTGAGCGTACTGGCATCACTGGCAGGCCGAAAAGTGGTCGCGACGCATCACGGCGATTTGATCCTGCCGGAAGGGTTTACAAATCGTGCGATTACGAATGTCATGTTTGGCCTGTATCGCTTTATGGCAAACCGCGCTGCCCGTCTGATCGCTTACAGCCAGGATTATGCCGACAACTCCTATTATTTGCGGCCATTTCGCGATAAAGTTACCCCGATCTATCCGCCAATCCAGATGCCGCCGCCGAATCCACAGCGCGCCGAAGAACTGCGTGAACAGTGGTCGCACAATGGCGGGCCAGTGATTGGCTACGCGGGGCGGTTTGTCGAGGAAAAACGTCCAGACCTGCTCATCAAATCGCTGGAAATCATCAATCGAAAATATCCGAACGCGCGCATTGTTTTCGCGGGTGAGTACCAGATCAAGTATGAAAATACTTGGGAAAAATATCAGCCGATTGTCGAGCAGTACAAAGATCAGCTTATTTTCCTGGGTCTGACGAGCGATATGCAGTTTATGGCGGATTTTTTCGCGGCCTGTGACGTGTTGGCGCTTGCCAGCGATTCGGAATGCTTCGCGCTGGTGCAGGTCGAGGCGATGTTGAGCGGGACGCCTGTCGTCATGACGGATACACCAGGAGGCCGCGTTCCGGTGATGGCAACGGGCATGGGAAAGCTGGCGAAAGCGGGCGATTGGCAGTCGATTGGCGAGGCGCTGGTCGAAGTCCTCGATCACCCTGAGAAATATCGCAAGCCGCGCACCGAGATTGAAGCAACATTCTCATTTAAGGAGACGGTTGATGGCTATGAGCAAATCTTCCGTGAACACGCGCGGCGCTGACGAGCAAATGCTCGAACGGATGACGCGCAACGAAGCCGACATGGCTTTCAGAAAGCGCGTGCGGACGATTTTCGAGTGGATTGACCCGCAGGACGATGACCTGATTCTGGATATGCCGTGTGGGCGCGGTTTTTATCTGAATATGTTCCGCTATGTGAGCGGCTGCAAGCTGGTCGGTGCGGAATTGGATTGGCCCGTGCTGCTAAAAGCGCAGCGCAACGTCGGTCATCTGCCGGATATTGCGCTCAACAACGCCAATATTTACGCGCTGCCGTATTCCGCGAACACCTA
>Ga0268299_1003843_pt1 | contig 12899 bp, 11 predicted proteins | sample NOBtaG_FD_193484 | JGI IMG/M metagenome (GOLD analysis project Ga0268299, IMG submission 193484) | Activated sludge microbial communities from bioreactor in Nijmegen, Gelderland, Netherland - NOB reactor | ecosystem: Engineered > Bioreactor > Aerobic > Activated sludge | place: Netherlands...
TCTTTGATGACGACGGGGCGCTCGATGAGGATCGGATTCGCCGCCATCGCGGCGACGAGCTTCTTCGGGTCGGTCACGGCGCCGAGGCCGAGCTCTTTGTAAACCGATTCCCCGGTTCGCATGAGCCGGCGCGGGTCGTCGAAGCCGAGGAGGCGAAGCGTCTCCTGGATGCGCGCCGCGGTCGGCGGGTCGGCGAGGTACTCGACGACGGTCGGCGTGATGCCGGCGTCGGTCAGGCGGGTGAGCGTCTGGCGCGACTTCGAGCAGCGGGGGTTGTGCCAGATCTCGAAGCGCGCCATGCGCTCTCCTTCGCGGCGGGACGACGTCCTGTCAAGGATCGCAGCGTCCTTGCCGGACCGCTCGAGCCTCTGCCATGAAGGCCCGATGAGCGACCGCCATCACGAGATCGGGGACCGCGACGCGCTGGGACAAGCGGAGGCGGTGCGCCGCGGGGACATCACGCCCCGCGAGCTCGTCGACGAAGCCATCCGCCGCATCGAGCGCCTGAATCCGCGGCTGAACGCCGTCATCCACGAGCACTTCGAACGCGCCCGGAAGGAGGCCGCCGGTCCGCTCCCGGACGGCCCGTTCCGCGGCGTCCCGTTCCTCTTGAAGGACCTGGCATCGGGCAACCGCGCCGGCGACCCGATCCACTGGGGCGCGCGCTTCCTTCGCGACGCCGATTGGCGCGCCCGGTCGACGTCGCACCTGGTGGAGAAGTTCCTGCGCGCCGGCCTCGTCATCGTCGGCCGCACCAACGTCCCCGAGCTCGGCGCCTGGACGACGACCGAGCCCGAAGCGTACGGACCGACGCGCAATCCGTGGAACCCGGAGCATTCGAGCGGCGGATCGAGCGGCGGCGCGTCGTCGGCCGTCGCGGCGCGCATGGTGGCGGCGGCGCACGCGAGCGACGGCGGCGGCTCGATCCGCATCCCGGCGAGCATGTGCGGGCTCGTCGGCTTGAAGCCGTCGCGCGGCCGCGTCTCGATGGGGCCCGACGTCGGCGAGATGTGGGGCGGGCTCGCGTTCGAGCTCGCGGTGACGCGCACGATGCGCGACACGGCCGCGCTGCTCGATGCGGTCGCGGGCGCGATGCCGGGCGATCCCTACGTCGCCGATGCGCCGCGCCGGCCGTATCGCGAGGAGGTCGGCGCGCCGTGCGGCACGCTCAAGATCGGCCTCGTCCCGACGATTCCGACCGTGCCGATCCACGCCGACTGCACCGCCGCGGTCGAAGCGGCGGGCCGCGCGCTCGCGGAGCTCGGGCATCGCGTCGAGATCGCACATCCCGCGGCGCTCGAGGACCCGACCGTCTCGGACGCCGCCATTCGTCTGATCGCGGCGTCGCAGGCCCGCGACATCGAGCGCTTCGGCGATCTGCTCGGCCGCCCGCTCGTACCCGCCGACCTCGACTGCGACAACTGGGCGATCGGGGAGCTCGGTCGCTCGATCACGGCGACGCAATACCTCGCGGCGCTCGAGACGCTGCACGCGTGGCACCGCCGCATGGCGAGCTTCTGGAGCGCCGACGGCGGCGGGTTCGATCTCCTGGTGACGCCGACGATGCCGGTGCCGCCGCCGCGGCTCGGCGAGCAGACGCCGGATCCGCAGAACCCGCTCGCGGCCTGGGGCAAGGCCGGCGCGATGGTCGCGTTCACCGTGCCGTTCAACGTGACGGGTCAGCCCGCGATGTCGTTGCCGCTCCACTGGAACGCAGGCGGACTGCCGGTCGGCGTCCAGTTCGTCGGCGCGTTCGGACGCGAGGACGTGCTGATCCGGATCGGCGCCGCGCTCGAGCAAGCGATGCCGTGGGCGGACCGCCGTCCGCCGATCTGCGCCTAGACCGGGCACCGGTCGTGCGCCCGAGCCGATGACCGCCCCGTCGAAGCTCCTGCGGACGCGCGTGTGCGACGTCCTCGGCATCGAGGCGCCGATCCTGCAAGCGGGCATGTCGACGTTCACGTCGGCCGAGCTCGTGGCCGCCGTGTCGAACGCGGGCGGGCTCGGCATCCTCGGCGCCCTCCTCCGCCCGGTCGACGAGCTCCGCGCCGAGATCCGCCGCATTCGCACGCTCACGACGCGGCCCTTCGGCGTGAACCACGTGATCGCGCACCTCGACCCGGCGGCGCTCGACGTGACGCTCGAGGAGCGCGTCCCGGTGCTGTCGCTCGCGTGGGGCGATCCGGCGCCGCTCGCGGCGCGCGCGCACGCGGCCGGCGTCCGCGTCGTGCACCAGGTCGCGACGGTCGCCGATGCCGCGCAGGCCGCGGCGGCCGCGGTCGACGTGATCGTCGGCCAGGGCACCGACGGCGGCGGCCACGTCGGCTTCGTCGGGACGATCGCGCTCTTGCCCGCCGTCGTCGACGCCGCCCGCGGCATCCCGGTCGTCGCCGCGGGCGGCATCGCCGACGGCCGCGGCCTCGCGGCCGCGCTGGCCCTCGGTGCCGAAGGCGTGCTGATGGGCACGCGCTTCCTCGCAACGCCCGAGGCGCCGATCCCCGACGCCTGGCGCCGCGCGATCGTCGCCGCCGACGGCGGCGCGACCGTCCGCACCGCGGCCTTCGATCGCGCCGTCGCGATGCCGTGGCCGGGCGCCGAGGTGCGCGCGATCCGGAACGCGTTTCTCGGCGAATGGGCCGAACGACCGGACGACGCGGAGCGGAATGCCGCGTACCTCGGCCCGCAGCTGATGCGGGCCCTGACGGCCGGCGACTTCGCCCTCTTCCCGCCGATGGCGGGTCAAAGTTGCGGCATCATCACCGCCGTCCTCCCGGCGGGTGAGGTCGTCAACCGGGTAGTCGCCGAAGCACGGGCGACGCTCGGTCGCCTCACCGCCCTGGTCTGACGAGGCGTGTCCGACCCGGCGAGGGTCGAGTCGCACGTCGCCGCGCAGGCGCCTCACCCTTGCCGGGGTGCGCTGCAACGCCTCCGCGAGATGCGCTAGATCGTGTCCGCATGAACGCACGAGTCATGGTCGCCGCCCTGCTGGTCTCGCTCGCCGTCGCCGTACCGGTAGGGGCCGCCGACGCCGGCAGCCGCGAGCGCACGCAGGAGATGGTCGACGCCTTCAAGGCCCGCTTCGTCACCATCACCCCGGCGCTCGCCGAGAACCTCGAGCGTCTGTACACCGAGGACGTGCGCTTCCGGGATCCGATCTCGGAGGTGACGGGGCTCGTCGAGCTCCGGCGGTACTTCGAACGCTTCGCCGAGGTGTCGGCGGGGAATCGTTTCGAGATCACCGACGAGATCGTCCAGCCGGGGCAGGCCGCCGTCTTCTGGACGATGGTGCTGCTGGACGACGAGGGCAAGGAAAAGCGGCGCTTTCAGGGCATGAGCCACATGAAGGTGCGTGACCGCATCTACGAGGAGCGCGACTACTTCGACCTCGGCGAAGCCGTGTACGACCACGTGCCGGTCGTGAGCTGGTTCACGCGGCTCGTCCGCTCGCGCCTCGACTGAGTACGGTGCGTGAGCCCCCAGATCCTCAACTACGTCCTGTATCAGCTCGGCTGGTTCGCGTGCGTGCTCGGCGCCGCCTGGGGCCATCCGTGGATCGGCAGCGCCCTCGGCGTGGTGCCGATCGTCGTCCACGTCGCGCTCGCCGAGCGCCGAGCGGACGCCCTCGTGCTCGCGCTCTGGACGGGCGCGGTCGGACTCGCGGCCGACACCCTGCAGATCGCGCTCGGCACGCTCCGGTTCGACGTCGGCACGATCACGGCGACGCTGCCGCCACCCTGGCTCGTCCTCATCTGGGCGCAGTTCGCGATGACGTTCCACTTCGGTCTCCGGTGGCTGCAGCTCCGGCCGCTCCGCGCCGCGCTCTTCGGCGCGCTCGGCGGCCCGCTCGCGTTTCTCGCCGGCGAGCGCCTCGGCGTCGTCACGCTCCACCCCGCGCTCTGGCCGAGCCTGGTCGGGCTCGCGATCGTGTGGGCCGCCGCGATTCCCGCCGCCGTCGCGCTCGCCGAACGGCAGCGCGATCGCCCGGGGATTGCGGCGTATCGCTGGCCGGCGCCGCGCTGAGGCGAGCGCCGAGCGCTCACCACTTGGCGTAGTGGTCCTCGCAGAAGCCCAGCATGTTCGCGATCGCGATCCGCTCGCCCGCGGCCGTCGTGAGCGTGCCGGTGAAGCGGCCGAAGAGCTGGTGGAAGTTGGTCGCCAGGATCAGCGCGTTCAGGCGCTCGACGTGCATCCCTTCCGGCGCGAAGTCGAGCGCGACGCGGCCGTCGGCGGAGCGCAGCCGCCATGGCTTCATGAGATCGCGCGGGTCGTACTCGAACGCGACCGTGTCGACCTTGTGCAGGCGGCCGTCGAGCCAGAAGCAGTTCTCGGTGACGCTCGTCTCGTTGACGCCGCACGACACGTTGAGCCCGGCGATCCGGCCGTCGGCGGTGCGGCCCGCGAGGCAGCCCCAGTTCCAGAACGTCTCCGGCCGCATGTAGCCGGCGCTCCAGTCGTGATGGCCGTGGATGCCGAGCGTCGCGAGGTCGTAGGTCTCGCCCTCCCAGCGCAGCGTGCCGCTCATCCCGAGGCCCGCGGTCTTCCGGGCGTAGACCCAGCCGGTGGCGCCCGCGCGGGTGCAGATGCGCATCGGCTCCATCGGCGGCGTTTCCTCGCTGAACGTCGCGGCGATCGTGATCGGCCCGGCGACGACCTCGAGACGGCGCGCCCGCGGGGCGGCGTCGCCGTGCATGGCGAAGCGCGCCTCGCCGGCCGTGAGCCGCATGGTCCCGACCTCCGGCGTGTCGGAGCACTCGAGCCCGAGGTGGAGCGGACGCTTCACGCTGTGCTCGACGCGGCGGCGCGTCGCCGGGTCGTAGCAATAGACGAAGGCACTCGACACCCAGCGCGTGTCGACGATCGCGCACCCGAAGATCAACCGCTCGGAGAGCCCGCCGAGGAACTGGAACTGGTGGAACCCGAAGTGGCGGGCGAGCGCGCCGCGCGGCTTCCCGAAGGGATCGCGCAGCACGTAGTCGCGGCCGTTCACGCGGTCGATCGCGTCGGGGAAGATGCCGAGCCGGACGGTGCCGTCCGGATTGACGAGCGTCGTCGGCGCCACGATCAGTCGACCGCCCGGAGCTGCGGCACGTCGGCCTTGGCGTAGGTGTGCTTCTCGACGACGACGCCGTTCACGAAGCGCAGCACGTCGAGCCCGCGCCAGCCGCGCTTCACGCCGTCGCGCTCGAGCGTGCACGTCCAGCTGATCATGCTCTTGCCGGCCACCTCGTCGGCGAAGAGGTCTTCCTGCACGAAGCGGATCGTGCCGAAGTCGCCGCGGAACTGCGGCACGAACGCCTCGCGGATCGCTGCCTTCCCGACGGCGCGCGCGCCGTTGAACTGATCGTAGATCGCGTCGTCGGCCATGAACGCCATGACGGCGTCGAGATCGTCGCGGTTGAACGCGTCGGTGAAGCGGAGGGTGAGATCGCGGAGATCGGACATGACGGGCTCCTCGCCGCGCTCTCGAAGCGGCGCGGCGCGCTGTCTTTGGTTCACTCGCCGGCGAGATGCAAGACGAGCTCGCGGCCGTGCGGCGAGGCGCGATGCTCGAAGACGTACACCGCCTGCCAGGTGCCGAGCGCGAGGTCGCCGTCGACGACCGGGACCGCGAGCGAGGTCGCGGTGAGCGCGGCGCGGATGTGGGCCGGCATGTCGTCGGGCCCCTCCGCGGTGTGGCGATAGAGGCGGTCGTCCTCGGGGACGAGCCTCCGGAGGAACGTGTCGAGGTCGCGCAGCACGTCGGGATCGGCATTCTCCTGCACGACGAGCGACGCCGACGTGTGCCGGATGAAGATCGTCAGCAGCCCGGTCGTGATCTTCTGACGGTCGACCCAGCCGCGGAGCTCGCGCGTGACGTCGTGGAGCCCGGCGCCGCGCGTCCGGACGGTGAAACGATGGGTCGCTTGCCGCATGCGTCCGGTCTAGCGCAGGTCCCCCGGGTTGTGGAGTTGTGCCGGGCCGCACGAGCGTGATTGGCTGCGAGCATGCGATCCCTCGGCGACCCTCCGGTCCGCGCGATTTGAGCGCGGCGGAGACCACCTCGGATCGGGCCCATCGCCGACCTCGCCCGGACGCGCGGCACTATCTGCTCGCGATCGTCGCCGTGTCGATCGCGGCGGGCGTCCGTCGCGCCCTCGCTCCCCTCTTCGGCGAGCAGCTGCCGTTCCTGACGTTCTTTCCCGCGGTCGCGGTCGCGGCCTGGTACGGCGGCTTCGGACCGGGCGTGTTCGCGACCGCCTGCGCCGCCGTGCTCGCGACGCTGCTCGTGCCGGCGCACGACCCGGCCGCGCTCGCCGGCACCGCCTACTGGATCGGGCTCACGGTGTTCGTCAGCGGGAACGTGATGATCTCGGCGCTCAGCGAGCGGCTCCACATCGCGCGCTTCGCCGCCGCCGAGGCCGCCGACGCGGCCCGACGGGTCGACGTCCGCAGCCGGCGCCTCTTCCAGTCGAACATCATGGGCATCGTGTTCTGGAAGGCCGACGGCACCGTGACCGACGCCAACGACGCCTTCCTCGCGACCGCCGCGTTCTCCCGCGCCGAGCTCGATCGCGGCGGCGTGAACTGGCGCGACCTCGTCGTGCCCGACTTCATGCCGTTGCACGTGGCTGCCCTGGAACAGCTCCGGACGCGCGGCGAGTGCGACCCGTTCGACTCCGCGCTCCGCCGGCGCGACGGCACCGTCGTGCCGGTCTTCTGCGGCGCGATCGCGCTCGACGAGCACGGCGTCGAGGGCGTCACCTTCGTCCTCGACATGACCGAGAGCCGGCGCACCCGCGAGGCCCTCCGCGAAAGCGAGAAGCGCTATCGCACCCTCTTCGAGGACTCGCCGATCGCCCTCGTCGAAGAGGACTGGAGCGAGGTGAAGCGCCATCTGCGGAGGCTCGCACCCGAGGGAGACGTGACCGCTCTCCTCGCCGCACGGCCGGCCGCCGCATGGGAAGGCTTTCGCAAGCTTCGCATCCTCGACATCAACCGGGTGGCGCTCGATCTCCTCGGCGTCCACGACCCCGCGGAGCTCGAGGCGGACGTCCTGAAGTTCTTCGCGCTCGAGACCCCCGATGCGGCGGTGGAGGCAATCGTGGCGCTCTGCGTGCGCGGCGAGCGCGTGCGCGTCGAGCAGTCGCTCGTCACTCCCGCCGGGAAGCGCAGCACGGCCCTCATCCAGATGAGTCCCCTTCCCGGCCACGAGGACTCCGTCGACCGGATCCTGCTCTCGCTCGTCGACATCACCGAGCGGAAGGACGTCGAGGCCGAGCGCGAGCGACTGCTCGCGGTCGCGGAAGCGGCGCGGCGCGACGCCGAAGAGGCGAACCGCGCCAAGGACGAGTTCCTCGCGACGGTGTCCCACGAGCTCCGGACGCCGCTGTCGCCGATCCTCGCCTGGGCCCGCATGCTGCGCGACGGCGTGCTCGACGCCGACCGCACGCGCCACGCGGTCGAGGTCATCGAGCGCTCGGCGCGGACGCAGGCGCAGCTCGTCGAGGACCTGCTCGACGTGTCGCGCATCATGGCCGGGAAGATGCGGCTCGAGGTGCGGCCGGTCGCGCTCGCGCCGATCCTCGAGCGCGCGCTCGAGGTCGTCCGGCCGAGCGCCGAGGCGAAGGAGATCCGGCTCCACGCGATCATCGACTCGGAAGCGGGGACGGTGCTCGGCGACGACGGCCGCTTGCAGCAGGTCGTGTGGAACCTCCTCGCGAACGCGGTGAAGTTCACGCCGCGGGGCGGCCGCGTGCAGCTCAGCCTCGAGCGCGTGAGCTCGCACCTCGAGATCGTCGTCGCCGACACGGGCGAGGGCATGGCGCCCGAGTTCATGCCGCACGTCTTCGACCGCTTCCGCCAAGCCGATGCCTCGACGACCCGGGCGCAGAGCGGACTCGGCCTCGGGCTCGCGATCGTGCGGCACATCGTGGAAGCGCACGGCGGCAGCGTGCACGCCGAGAGTCCCGGACGCGGCCACGGCGCCGTCTTCACCGTGACGCTGCCGCTCATGGTGACCCGCAGCGCGCGCGAGGCGGTGCGGCGCCATCCGGACGACGGCGACGGCGACGATCCCGCGCTGCCACGCCTCGACGGCGTGAGCGTGCTCGTCGTCGACGACGAGCCGGACGCGAGCGAGGTCGTCGCCGAGCTCCTCACGACACAGGGCGCGGAGGTCCGGCAGGCGCATTCCGCCGACGCCGCGCGCACGATCCTCGCGAGCTGGCATCCCGCGCTCATCGTGAGCGACGTCGGCATGCCGGGCGAGGACGGCTACGCGTTCATCACTCGCTGGCGCGCCGAGGCGAGCGACGCGGCACGCATCCCCGCCGTCGCCCTGACCGCCTACGCGGGCCGGACCGACAAGATCCGCCTCCTCTCGGCCGGCTTCGACGCCCACGTGCCGAAGCCGCTCGACCCCGCCGAGCTCATCACCGTGCTGGCGAGCCTCACCCGCGCGAGCCGCCCGATTTGAATTGACAGGGTGCGCGGGCGGCGTGTTACACGCAGGGGCCCGCGCCGGCCCGCCCGCGTGCCGCGCGCTCGAACGCGTCGGGTGCCGGCGCCCCCAACACCGACGCAGAGGCTCGACGAATGCTCCGAACCCACGACAGGCCGCGCCCTACGCGCTCGCTTCCGACCCTGTTTTTTCTATTGATGCTCCTCGTGCTCGGCTCCGGTGCGCTCGCGCACGCCGCGACCATCGAGACCGACAAGGAAGACTACGCGCCGGGCGATACCGTCATCATGTTCGGCTCGGGCTGGGAGCCGTTCGAGACGGTGGAGCTCCTGCTCCAGCAGTCGCCGGGGGACTGGAACGATCGCGTCTTCATCACGGTCGCGGACGCCAACGGCGACGTCTTCGACGACAGCTTCCTGGTCGAGTGGCACCATTTCCACGCGACCTTCCTCCTGACGGCGACCGGGCTCTCGTCCGGGCTCACCGCCGCGACGACCTTCACCGACGGCATCCTCGCCGACACGATCACCGCGATCGGCGACAGCATCACGCGCGCCTTCAACGCCGACGGCTGCAACTACGGCGACCAGGTCGAGCACAACTTCGCGACCGGCGACAACCACGGGACGAGCTTCTGCTCGTCGGGCAGCGACGCCGTCTACAGCCACGCCGAGCGGCTCGAGTGCGCGAAGCCCGGGCAGATCGTGAACCTGAACGACGCCGAGAGCGGCGGCAACATGCGAAGCGACTTCGTCGCGCAGTCGACGAGCGCCCGCAACAACATGCTCGCCCAACCGGCGCCCCGTTACGTCACCGTGTTCATGGGCCACAACGACGCCTGCACCAACACCGAGAACAAGACCGGCAACAGCTGCGGCGGCGACCAGGATCCCAACAACTACTGCCGCACGACGCCGACCGCGTACGAGCGCGAGCTCCGCCAAGGCATGGATCTGCTGATCCAGGTGCCGTCGTCGCGCATCCTCGTGTCGGCCCTCGTCCGCGTCTCGGAGCTCTGCAACTTCGGGTCGAAGAACAGCTGCGGGCTCGGCTTCGGCGTGAACTGCGACAATCTCTGGCAGTTCCTCACCTTCTTCGGCGACAGCGGCGTCTGCCGCTCGCTCACCCAGGACTGCTCGAACACGCGCCGGATCGACATGTACAACACGATCGTCTCGTACAACGCGATCCTCTCCGCCGTGACGGCGGAGTACGCGGCGATCCCCGCCGGCGGCACGTCGGCGACCGGCGCGGTGAAGGCGACCGACGTCGGCATCCGCTACGTCGAGGCCCCCTTCCACTACAAGTTCGCGAGCGCCGACATCTCCTGCTGCGACTGCTTCCATCCCGCCGCCGGCGGCCAGGCGAAGCTCGCGGAAGGCACCTACCAGGGCATCCAGTGCAGCGCGGTGAACCCGTGCTGCGCGCCATCGGCCGATCCGCTCACCAACGCGACCTGCTCCGCGACCGACACGACGACCTTCTACCCGGGCGGCTTCTGGGCCGGGAACCCGTGCGGCAACGGCGTCGTCGAGCCCGGCGAGCAGTGCGACCTCGGCGTCGGCAACGGCGCGCCCGGATCGTGCTGCCTCGGGAGCTGCCAGTTCGCCTCGTCGAGCACGGTCTGCCGCGCGTCGACCGCGGTCTGCGACGCCGCCGAGACGTGCACCGGGTCGAGCGCGACCTGCCCGGCGGACGCGCTCGCCGGGCCGAGCACCGTCTGTCGCGCCGCCGCCGGCGTGTGCGACGCGGCCGAGACCTGCACCGGCAGCTCGACCGCGTGTCCCGCCGACGCGAAGAGCACCGCGGTCTGTCGTCCGGCCGCCGGCTCGTGCGACGTCGCGGAGACCTGCAACGGCTCGAGCAATGCGTGCCCGAGCGACGTGCTCCGGCCGAACGGCTTCTCGTGCCGCGCCGCGGCCGGCGTCTGTGATCTCGAGGAGACGTGCACGGGGAGCGCCGCCGCATGCCCCGCGGACGCCAAGAGCACCGCGCTCTGTCGCGCGGCGGCCGGCGTCTGCGACGCCGCGGAGAGCTGCGACGGCGCGAGCAACGCCTGCCCGGCCGACGCCAAGAGCACCGACGTGTGCCGCGCCGCCGCGGGCGTCTGCGACCTCGCCGAGACGTGCGACGGCGTCGGCAACGCGTGCCCGGCGGACGCGAAGAGCACCGCGGTCTGCCGTCCCGCCGCCGGCAGCTGCGATCCCGCCGAGATCTGCACGGGCTCGAGCGACACGTGCCCCGCCGATACGCTCGCGACCGGCGGCACCGTCTGCCGCGCCGCCGCCGGCGTGTGCGATGTGGCCGAGACCTGCACCGGGTCCGCCGCCGCGTGCCCCGCGGACGCGAAGAGCACGGCGGTCTGCCGCGCGGCAGCGGGCATCTGCGACGTCGCCGAGAGCTGCAACGGTTCGAGCGACACGTGTCCGGCCGACGCCTTCGCGCCCGCGAGCGTCACCTGCCGCGCGTCCGCCGGCGTCTGCGATCTCGCGGAGACGTGCACCGGCTCCGCGGCCGCGTGTCCGTCCGACGCGAAGAGCACCGCGGTCTGCCGCGCGTCCGCCGGGGTGTGCGACGTCGCGGAGACTTGCGACGGCACGAACGACGCGTGCCCGGCCAACGCGTTCGCCTCGACGACGGTGGTCTGCCGGGCGGCCGCGGGGCAATGTGACGCGGCCGAGCATTGCGACGGCGCCGCGGCGGGCTGTCCGGCGAATGCCGCCCAGCCCAACGGCACCCCGTGCGACGACGGCGTGTCCTGCACGGTCCCCGACACGTGCGTTGCCGGCACGTGCACCGGCAACGCCGACATCTGCGGCGACGGCACGACGCAAGGCGGCTGCGGCGAGCAGTGCGACGACGGCAACACCGACGGCGGCGACGGCTGCTCGGCGACGTGCCAGCTCGAGAGCACGCCCGGCTGCAACCCGACGCCCGACGCGGGCTGCCGGCGGCCCGTCGCGACCGCCGCGGCGTCGATCTTCCTCCGCAACCCCTTCGGCGTCGACGGCGACAACCTCCAGTGGAAGTGGAACCGCGGCGCCACGACGCCGAAGGCCGACTTCGGCAATCCGGCGATCGGCACGAGCTACCAGGTCTGCGTCTACGACGGCACGACCCTCCGCATGAGCCTGCCGCTTCCAGCCGGCGGCGCGTGCGCCGGCCGGCCGTGCTGGAAAGAGAACGGCTCCGGCTTCCAGTACTCCGACAAGAGCAATCTCCACGGCGTGAGCCGCCTGACGCTCAAGGGCGGTGCGACACCCGGCAAGGCAAAAATTCTCCTGAAGGGGCGCGGCCAGAACCTCGCGATGCCGACGTTGCCGATCGCGGAACCCGTGACCGTCCAGATCCGGAACAGCGCCGGCCTGTGCTGGGACGCCGTCTTCAGCGCGCCGTCCATCCGCAACCAGGTCGATCAGTACAAGGACAAGTCGGACTAGCGTCCGCCGGGCGCACCCGCACTTTTCCCTGGACCCGCCGGATCGGTGTGCTAGCGGCAGACCGCGTCCGACCCACCTCTGGCCCTCGCCAGCGAACCCGGAGGTCCCCCATGCGCCACACGCTACGCGTTCTTCTCGCCGCGGCTCTGCTCGCCTGCGCCAACAGCTCCGCGATCGCCGACGAAATCGGCGAGGTCGGCACACCCGTCGGTCTCTCGGTCAACACGCTCTCGGCCGACACGTTCCTGCAGTACCACGGTCAGCTCTTCCTGAAGGCCGCGGACGGCACCATCGTCGAATACCGTTGGGGCGGCACGTCGTGCGGATCGCGCGTGCTGACGGATACCCAGGTCGCCGCGCTGCAAGCGGCGCTCGACAACAACAAGATGCGCATCCAGGTCCTGCACCAGATCGGGCAGGGCAACGTGAAGTGCGTGGTCGGGTTCACCGTCGCCCCGAAGTCGGCCGTGAAGCTCGTCTTCCCCTGATCGCGCGGGCGGCGCTGGTCGCGATCGCGATCAGCGCCGCTGCATGATCGTCTGCACCGCGGCGGCCTTCGCGCGAAGCTTCGCCGACGGCGCGCGGGTCGCGAGCGCGGCCACCCACTCTTCGGCGGCGCCCGGCTCCGCCGCCATGTTGCGGAGCATGGCGGCCAGCGTTTCGTCGTCGACGGGCTCCAACGTCGAGAGATACGCGGCTTCTGCTTCCGGATCGCGGGCGAACGCCGCGAGCGTCTGCTCGCGTGCCTCCGCGCGGAGGGCGCCGTCGGTCTGACCGAGCACCGCGTGGAGCACCTGCCCGAGCGCGGGCTCCTCGGTGCCGAGCGCGTCGGCGAGCGCGCCTTCCATCCTCACCGGTCGCCGCAAGATCGCCGCTTGCTCCTCTTCCTTGGCGAGCGACGGCCGCGGTGACGGCGAAATGCTCGCGACCGGGACGGCCCCGACCGCGTCGCCGCGGCCGAGCAGATCGATCGCGCGGAGCGTGCCGTCGCTGCCGTACCGGAGCATGAAGCTCTCCTC
>Ga0268299_1003844_pt1 | contig 12888 bp, 10 predicted proteins | sample NOBtaG_FD_193484 | JGI IMG/M metagenome (GOLD analysis project Ga0268299, IMG submission 193484) | Activated sludge microbial communities from bioreactor in Nijmegen, Gelderland, Netherland - NOB reactor | ecosystem: Engineered > Bioreactor > Aerobic > Activated sludge | place: Netherlands...
ACGGTGCCGGCAAGACGACGCTCTTGAAGACGCTCGCCGGGCTGTACGCGCCGACCGGCGGGACGATCGACGTCCGCGGCGAGGTCGGGCTCCTCGCGGGGCTCGGGGCGGGCATGGTCGACGAGCTCTCGGTCGCGGACAACATCCATCTCTACGGCGCGATCTGCCGGCTCTCGCGACGGACGATCCGCCGCCGCTTCCACGACATCCTGGCGTGGGCGGAGCTCGAGGCGTTCGTCGACGCCGAGCTCCGGACGCTCTCGACCGGCATGCGGACGCGGCTCGCGTTCGCGATCGCGATGCACGTCGACAGCGCGGTCGTCCTGATGGACGAGGCGTTCAGCGCCGGGGACCGGCGGTTCCAGGAGAAGTGCGACCAGTTCTTCCTCGGCACGAAGGCGCTGCCCCGGACGATGATCGTCGCGACGCACAATCTCGGGTTCGTGCGGCAGTTCTGCGAGCGCACGCTCTGGCTGCATCAGGGCAAGCAGATGGCCTTCGGGCCGACCGCCGACGTGCTGCCGCGCTACGAGGCGTTCGGATCGTGACGCCGCGGTTCACGATCGTCGTCCCGACCTACGATCGCCCGCAGCTCGTCGGGCGCTGTCTCGCCGCGTTGGCCGCGCTCGACTACCCGCGCGACGCGTTCGAGGTCGTGGTCGTCGACGACGGCAGCACGGCGCCGCTCGCGCTCGACGACGGGGCCGGGCTCGCGCTCCGCGTGCTCCGAACCGCCAACGGCGGGCCCGGCGCCGCCCGCAACGTCGGCGCGGCGGCGGCCCGTGGACGCTATCTCGTGTTCACCGACGACGACTGCCGTCCGGCGCCCTCGTGGCTCGCGCGCATCGACGCGGCCCTGGCGCGCGCGCCGGACCACATGATCGGCGGACGGACCGTGAACGCGCTCGCCACGAACCGCTGGGCCGCGACGAGCCAGGCGATCGTCGACATGGCGTACGACTTCTACAACGCCGATGCCGAGGCGCCGCGCTTCTTCGCGTCGAACAACATGGCGGTGCCGGCCGATCGCTTCGCGGCGCTCGGCGGCTTCCACCAGGACGTGTTCCGGATCGCGTCCGAGGACCGCGAGCTCTGCGATCGCTGGCATCATGCGGGCTACGGCCTCACGTACGCGCCCGACGCCGTCGTCGCCCACGCGCACGACCTCGGTTTCCGCTCGTTCTGCCGGCAGCACTTCCGGTACGGCCGCGGCGCCATGCGCTATCACCGGGTGCGCGCGCGCCGCCGCTCGGGGCTGTTGCGGCAGGACATGCCGTTCCATCTCCAGCTGCCGCGGCTCCTCCAGCGCGCGACGCACGCCATGACGATCGGCGAGAGCGCGCAGGTCGCGTGGCGCCTCGTGCTCTGGCAGCTCTGCAACGCCGCCGGATACTTCTACGAGCACGGGCGCGCGCTCGTGCGCCCGGATGCCCGCGCGCCGTCGGTGTGATGGCCGAGCCGATCACGATCCTGATGCCCTGCCGGGTCCAGGCGCGCGCGTTCTTCGACGACGCGGTCCGCTCGATCGTCGCGCAGACCGCGCCCGAGTGGCGGCTGCTCGTGATCGTCGACGCCGACAGTCCGCCCGAGCTCGCGGAGTGGATCGACGCATTCGCCGATGCGCGGATCGAGCGCATCGTTTCGACGGGCGGTCTCGCGCGCGCGCTGAACGCCGGCATGCGCCATGCGGCGACGACCTGGGTCGCGATCCTGTTGAGCGACGATCGCTGGGATCCGAGCGCGGTCGCGGTGCTCCAGCGAACGATCGCGGCGCGCCCCGACGCCGACTTCCTGCACTCGGCGCGGTGCGAGATCGACGCGACCGGCACCCGGCGCGGTCCGGTCGCGCCGAGCCGCGTGCGGGTCGACGCCGACGCGTTCGTGACGCTCGGGTCGCCGGTGAAGCACCTCCTCTGTTGGCGGCGCGAGCGGGGGCTCGCGATCGGGGGCATGGACGAGACGCTCGCGATCGGGCCCGACGACTACGACTTCCCGTGGCGCATGCTCGAGGCCGGGTGCCGGTTCCACGCGGTGCCCGAGTGCCTCTACGAGTACCGCGTGCACCACGCCGGCCCGCGCATCACGACGGACCATCCGCTCCGCGGCCAGCTGCGGTCGCTCGCGGCGATGTTCGGGAAACACCGGGTGTCGGACGCCCGGACCGCGGCGTTCCTCCAGCACGCGACCGACAGCTATCTGATCAAGGAGCTGCTCTTCGACTTCGAGGACGACTGGCGCTCGCGGGTCGACCGGACCTGCGTGCGCGACGCCGACGCGAGCCGGGCCGACGCGTTTCTCGCGGCGGGGTTCCACGGGCGGCATTTCTTCCCGCACCGCGTGCTCCAGCTGCCGAAGGCGGGGGTGGACGGGCTCAAGCTCGCGAGCCGGATGAGCGGCATCGACGACCCCGCCCGACTCGCGCAGGTGGTGCTGTTCGCGCTGCCGCCGGCGACGGACGAGTTCCCCGCGGCGCTCTTCCTCGACGACGAGGTGCAATGGCACCAGCAGCACTTCGGACGCCCGGGGCAGGTGGCCTCCGCGAATCTCGCGTTCGACGGCGACCGCGTATTCGGGAGCGCGTACGTGTCGGACCTCGTCCAGCGCATCGCGCGCCGACGCGAGCACAAGACGCGCGTCGAGAACGTCTTCAAAGGGTGGCACCACCTGCTGCTGCACGCGCTCCTGAACGTCGCGCTCGATCGCGGCGCGCGCGTGCTCTGCTCGCCGACCGCGGAGCTCGCGCTGCGGCACACCGATCCGCGCCGCACGGTCGGCCCCGAGCTCTTCCGGCGCGTCTACGACGAGGCCGTCACGAGCCGCTATCGCGCCGAGGCGCGCGACGGCTGGTGGCACGTCGACGTCGCCGCCAACCGCGACCGCATCGTCGTGCTCGACAAGGACGTCGAGGTCGTCACGCGCACGAAGACGATCGCCGTCTGTCACGACGTCGAGCGCGGCCACGGCCATCGCGCGACCGACCCGGAGCACGCCGTCCGCGCCGACGCGGGTGCCGACGCCGCGCTCGACGCGATGCTCGCGATCGAGCGCGCGGCCGGCGTGCGCGCGACCTACAGCGTGGTCGGCCTCTTTCTCGACGAGGTGCGGGAGCGCATCGCGGCGGGCGGGCACGCGCTGGCGTTCCACTCCTGGGACCACCCGGTCGCCGCGACGCAGACGCTCCGCGCGCGCGTGCGCGACCGGCTGACCGGGCGTCCGCCGGCGAACGCCCACGACGCGCGGCAGCTCGGCCTCTGTCGCGACGTCGACTATCGCCTGAAGGGGTACCGTCCGCCGCAGTCACGCCTCACGCCCGGGCTCGCCGACCGGCATCTCAGCCACCACGGGTTCGAATGGCTCGCGAGCTCCGCCGCGTCGCTTCGCCGGACCAGGCCCGGGCTCGAGAACGGCATCGTGAAGATCCCGATCCTCTTCGACGACTACGCCATGTTCCGCGACGGCGAGCCGTTCGCGCAGTGGCGGGAGAAGGCGCTCGCGGCGATCGACGCGCACGACTTCGTCGCGTTCAGCCTGCACGATTGCTACGCCGACCACTGGCTGCCGCACTACGCGGAGTTCCTCGCGGAGGTGCGGGCGCGCGGCCGTCTCCGCACGCTCGACGAGGTCGCGGCCGACGTCGCGCTCGCGCACGCGCGCTGGACGTGAGACGGGCGGCCATGGCGCGCATCGTCACCGTCTACGAGGGCAGCTGCCGGCCGTTCGAGCCGAGCGACATGTCGTACGTGCGGTGGCTCGAGATGTCCAAGGCGCTCGCGTCGCTCGGGCACGAGGTCGACATCGCGACGCGCGAGCCGGGCGGCGCGGTCCGCGTCGTCGGCGGACGGCTCGCGCGCGCGCTCGGCGTCGAGGCCCGCCGCGACGTGGTGGCCATGGGGCCGCGGCTCCGGCGCGTCCCGCTCGAGGGCGTGCGGTGGCGCGAGTACGACGTCGTGAAGACGCTCTTCCACATCGGCTTCGAGACGCTCGAGCGCCACGGCGGCGCCGACCATCCCCGCATCGTCTCCAAGCTGGGCTCGGTCGTCGATCGCGAAGACCGGCCCGGCGTCTACTTCTACGGCGCGCGGCGGCGCGCCCTCTTCGCCGTGCAGGAGCGCATCGCGGCGCGTAGCCGTGCCGTCACCGTGCTGACGGAGCCGTCGCGGGCGCGCTGGCAGGGATGCTTCGGGACGGGCGGGGCGATGCTTCTCGTGCCGGGCGGCGTCGATGCCGAGCTGCCGGACGCGGGCGCGGATCCCTATGCGGTCGGTCGGCCGCGCTGTCTCTTCGCGGGCAACGTCTACGATCCCGTGGCGCAACCCGAGGCGCACGCCGTGCTGGTCGCGAAGCTGAACGAGCTCGGCCGTCGTCTCGCGGTGCACGGCATCACGCTCTGCTTCATGGGGCCGGGCGAGCGCGGCGCGCTCGATCGGGCCGCAGTCGAGGACCTCGGGGTCGTGCCGTACGCGCGCTCGTGGCCGTACCTCCAGCACGCCGACGTCGGGCTCGTGCTGGCGCTCGGTCCCGTGCCGAATGAGAACGAGTCGACGAAGATCTACCACTACCTGCGCGCCGGCCTTCCGACGGTGTGCGAAGCGGGATTCCCGAACGAGAGCCTCGTGGAGCAGGCGGGTCTCGGGTGCGTCGTCGGGAACGGCGACGTCGCGGGGATCGCCGCCGCGGTCGTCGCGGCCGTCGGGGCGTCCTGGGATCGCCCGCGCGCCGTCGATCTCGTGCTCGGGGCGCACACGTGGCTGCACCGAGCGAGGGTGTACGACGCGTGGCTGCGCGACGGAGGAGGGGCGGCGTGAACCTGCTGCTCTTCTCGCCGACGTTCGCGCCGGATCGCGGCGGCGCCGAATCGCTGGCGGAGGACCTCGGCGCGCTGCTCGCGGCGGCGGGTCACGGCGTCTCGGTCGTCACGCAATCGAGTGCCGCGCCGGACGTGCTGCCCGAGGCGCCCGAGCACCTGCGCGGCATGGCGGTCTGGCGCGTGCCGGTGCCGCGGCCGCACTGGCCGTTGCTCGCGCCGCCGTCCGTGCTCGTCGCCGACCATCGCCTGAGCGCGTGGTACCGGGCGCTGCTGGCGCGGGAGGGCATCGAGGCCGTGTGCCTGGCGCGCGTCGACGAGAGCTGTCGCCATCTGCTCCGCGTCGTGCGGGCAGCCGGCCTCCGACTGAGCCTCTACGTGCACGGCGGCGAGCTCCGCGATCTCCAGCGACGCTGGCCGCGAATCCGTCTGCTGCTCCGGCGCGCGCTCCGCGACGCGACCGCGGTCGTCGCCGTCTCGGAGGAGCTGCGCCACGAGGCCGCGGCGTTCGCGCCCGAGCAGGCGGGGAAGGTGCGCGTCGTCCCGAACGGGATCGACGTCGCAGCGGTGCGCGCCGCGGCGCCGAGGGCGTGGCCGCGGCCCTACGTTCTCTTCGTCGGACGGCTCGAGCCCGTGAAGAACGCGGCATTCGCGATCGACGCGTTCGGCCGGGTCGCGCGCCGGGTCGCGCCGCTCGACCTGCTGATCGCCGGGACCGGATCCGAGGAAGCGGTGCTCGCGGGACAGGCGCGGCTCGAGGGCGTCGCCGACCGCGTGCACTTCCTCGGCGCGCGCGACCGCGCGGAGGTGTGGGGCCTGATGCGGGGCGCGCATTGTGTCGTCGTACCGTCGCGCGCCGAGGGCAATCCCCTCGTCGTGCTCGAGGCGTGGGCGGCCGGTGCTCCGGTGCTCGCGAGCGCCGTGAAGGGGCTGCGCGATCTCGTCGGCCCCGACCACGGCGCGCTCTTCGACCTCGACGACCCGGCGCGGCTCGCGGCTTTGCTCGTCCGGTTCACGGTCGGCGATCCCGAAGTGACGGCGATGCGCGCCCGCTTGGCCGCGCTCGACGGGCGCGCGTTCGACTTGTCCGCCCGGCTGCCCGCGCACCTCGCCGCGATCGCGGGGACCGCGGCCCCGTGACCGAGCCGTACGCGTGGTGCGCGTCTCCGGTGCGGTGACCGCTCACGCGCGCGGCGCGCCCGCGTAGATCGCCCCGTAGCGGGCGGCGATGGTCGCGCCGTCGTGGCGGATGCGGAGGCTCGCCGTCGCGGCGGCCGCGAGGGCGGCGGCTCGTTCGGGGCGCGCGGCAAGCGTCGCGAGATGGCGCGCCAGCTGCGGGGCGTCGCCGACCGGAAAGAGGAGGCCGGAGACGCCGTCCTCGACGAGCTCGGTGTGCGACGCGAGATCGGACAGCACGACCGGCGTCCCGAGCGCCATCGCTTCGAGGACCACGTTCGGGCAACCCTCCGAGCAGCGCGAGGGAAGGACGACGGCGCGCGCCTCGGTGATCAAGCGGAGCATGCGCGCGTAGTCGACCCGCCCGAGGAAGCGGATGCGCCCGCCACCGAGTCCGGCGCGGGCACGCGCCTCCAGGGAGGCGGCGAGCGAGCCCGCGCCCGCGACGACGAGCTCGACGCCGAGCGCCGGGTTCGCGGCGATCGCGGCCGCGTACGCGTCGAGGAGGCACTCGACGTGCTTCATCGCCTCGAGGCGGCCCGCGAAGAGCACGTATGGCGCGTGGCCGGCGTCCGCGGGCGACGGAGGCGCCATCACGGCGTGGAGCGCCGCCGGGTCGACGGGATTCGGAATCACGCTCGCGCGTGCCGTGATCGCCGGGACGAGCGCGGCGGCCTGCTCGAGGAGCGACGCCGAGACGGCGGTCACGGCGTCGGCGGCCGCGAGCTGCTCGACGACGTAGCGCCGGCGTGCCGGCGTCGTGATCCACTCCTCGGTCTCCCCGCCGCGCAGCGTGAGCACGAAGCGGACGCCGAGGAGGCGCGCGAGCCGGCGTGCGTACACGGTGTCCGTGTTGAGATGGTGCGCGTGGACGACGTCGATGCGCCGGAGTCGACAGAACGCGGCGAGCGTCGCGACGTTCAGCGGATTGATGGCGGCACGGAACACGCGGACCGCCGGACGCGGGTCGGTCTGGCTCGGGACGTGGACGTGCAACGTCGGCGGCCGGTCGCTCGGCGTCCAGCGAAACGGTACCGCCCGGAGATCGTGGGTCGCGACCGCGACCTCGTGTCCGTGCGTCCTGAGCAGGCGCGCGAGATTGTGCACGGAACGCTCCACGCCGCCGAGGTTCGGCAGATAGGAGTAGGTGAGGAAGAGGACGCGCACGGGCCGCGGGTTGCCGAGGGCCGACCTCTCAGGGGGAGGTCGGCGGCGCGATCACGGGTCTGCGTGCGTCGGCGATGGTGCGGCGGGCGAACTCGACGCCCGTTCCGACGACGAGCAGCACGATCGGTCCGAGCAGGATGAGTAGGAGGAGCCAGCGCCGACGCGGTGCCGGCCCCTCCGCTTCCGGTTCGTTAGAGGGGAAGATCTTTCATGCCCTTCTTCGGCGCGCCGACGAGGCACGCCATGTTCCCGGCCGGGTGCTTGTTCTCGTACATGAGCTGGTGCGTGTGGCCGATCTGCTCGAACGTGAACGTCTCGCCGAGGCACGGATCCACCTTGCCCGCGAGCACGAGGTCGTTCAGGCCCTTCGCCTGATCGTCGTTCGCGAAGTGCGAGCCCTGGAAGCGCTTCTGGCGCATCCAGAGGTAGCGGAGGTCGACGACGGCGTTGTAGCCGGTCGTGCCGGCGCAGACGACGACCATGCCGCCGGTGTCGCAGACGAAGATCGACGTCGGCACGGTGTCCTCGCCGGGGTGCTCGAAGACGATCCGCGGGCTCCGGCGCTCGCCGAGGACGTCCCAGATCGCCTTGCCGAAGGCGCGCGCGCCCGCGGCCCACTTGTCGTAGGCGGCGGTGTCCTTCCAGTGCGGCAGCATGCCCCAGTGGTCGAACTTCTTCCGGTTGATGCAGCCCTTGGCGCCGAGCTTCTCGCAGAACTCGAACTTGTCCTCGCCCGAGACGACGGCGACGGGGATCGCGCCCTGTGCCTTCGCGATCTGGATCGCCATGCTGCCGAGCCCGCCCGAGCCGCCCCAGATGAGCACGACGTCGTCCTTCTGGACGGTGTGCGGCGGCCACGCCATCAGCATGCGGTAGGCGGTGGCGCCGACCAGCATGTAGGCGGCGGCCGCTTCCCACGTGAGGTGCTTCGCCTTCGGGAGGCACTGGTGCGCCTGCACTTTGGTGAACTGCGCGAAGCTCCCCCAGTTGGTCTCGTAGCCCCAGATGCGGTAGCTCGGCGCGAACATCGGGTCGGTGCCGGCCTTCACGACCTTGTCGTTCCGATCCCAGATGCCGCAGTGGATGACGACCTCGTCGCCGACCTTCAGGTCCTTCACGTCGGAGCCGACCTTGTAGACGACGCCCGACGCGTCGCTGCCGCCGATGTGGAACCCGCTCGGGTCGCCGTCCTTCGCGTGCACCTTGATCACGTCGATCGGCACGCCGAGCCCCGCCCACACGTTGTTGTAGTTGATGCCGGCCGCCATGACGCAGACGAGCACCTCGTCGGGCGCGATCTCCGGGACCGGGACCTTCTCCACCTGGAACGCCTTCTTCGGCTCGCCGAATCGGTCGGCCCGGATCAGCTGGGCGTACATTTCTTTCGGCACGTGGCCGACGGGGGGAACTTGTCCGATCTCGTAGAGGTCGCGTTTTTCGCTCATGGAACCATGTCTCCTGCGGGGCCGGTGGACCGGCGGTGATGGTGCGCGCCGCGCCGGCGGCGCGAGCGAGCCCGGACGGTTTATTCCACGTAGCCGAGCTGCCGCAAGCGCTGCCGGGTCGCGTCGTCGAGCGGCGGTGCGGTCGCGTTCCTGGTGGGCGCGGCCGCGCGCCAGAGCTCCGCCGTGACGCGCGTGTCGGCGGGTGGCGTCGCCGGCACCCCGTCCACGCGCGGGTCGGCGAGATCGACGACGGCGCCGGCCGGGACCGCGCCGGCACCGATCCGGAGCGTGCCTTCGGGTGCGGGGACGCCGTCCAGCCGGAGCGCGATCTTGAGGACGCCGGTCGTCGCGAGGACGTCGAAGCGGATGCGATCCTCGTCGCCCGTCGCCAGCGCGCCGAGCACGCTGAAGGCGCTCGTGCGCGGCTTGAAGTCGAACACGTCGCCCGCCTCGAGGCCGAGCCGATCGATGCCGACGACGGGCGCGGCGGGCTCGGTCGCGACGTCCAGCACGTAGCGGACGGCGCGGTCCGGGAGTCCGCGGAGCCGCAGCTGGTAGCCCTTGCCGTCGAGGCGCGCGCGGAAGCCGTCGAGCGTCGCGCGGAGCTCGGTCGCGCCGGGCGCGGCGAGCCCGAGGTTGCGCTTCTCCTTCGGGTCGGCGGTGAGGTCGTAGTACGCGAACGCGCCGTCGCTCACGTCGTGGACGAGCTTCGCGGCGCGGGTGCGGACGGCGTGGCGTTCCGGCGTGCGCGGCTCGGCGTGCGACACGAGCGCGAAGACGGCCCGGGTGTCCGCGGCGGCGTCGGGCGGGCCGGCGGCGAGGTCGCGGAGACTCCGGCCGTCACCGGGCGGCGTCGCGCGTCCCATGACCGCCGCGATCGTGGGGACGACGTCCACGGTGCTGACGATCGACTCGGCGACGCGCCCGTGGCCGACGTCCGGGAACCGGACGAGCATCGGCACGTGCAGCAGCTCGTCGTAGAGCGACTGGCCGTGGAAGAACTGCTTGTGATCCCAGAGCTCCTCGCCGTGGTCGGCGGTGACGATGACGAGGGTGCGACCGAGACGGCCGCGGCGCGCGAGCCCGCGGAGCAGGCGGCCGACCTGGCGATCGGTGTAGGCGAGGGTGCCGTCGTAGAGGTCGACGATCCGCCGGCGGTCGGCCTCCCCGTAGCCGTGCTGCCACGCGCGCGTGACGTCGTCGTAGGTGAGGCCGATCGTCGTCTGCGCGCGGCGGTCGATGAAGCGCCGCGCGAAGCGGGCGGGGACGCGGTAAGGCGTGTGGGTGTCGAGGTAGTGGAGATAGAGCGCGGTCGGGCAGCGGCCGGCGGCGGTCAGCCAGCGGAGCGCGCCGCTCGTGATCGCGCGCGCGTCGAGGGTGTCGCTCGCTTCGACCGCGGCGAATCCCGGCTGCTCGCCGCGGAGCCACGACGCGACCCACGGATTGTTGACGATGGCGTGGCTCGCGACGGTCCCGTCGCCGAGCAGCGTCGCGAGGCCGCGCTCGGGGCGATGCCAGTAGAAATAGTGGCCGGTCAGGATCTGCGGCACCGACGGAATCGTTTTCGGGCCGCCCGCGAAGGCGGCGGCGAAGCGCGTCGCGCCGGCGGCGAACGCATCGAGGTGCGGCGTGGTCCGGCGCGCGTAGCCGTGGCTTCCGAGGTGGTCGGCGCGCAGCGCGTCGATCGTCACGAGCAGGAGGCTCGGCGCCGTGCCGTCGCAAACCTCGAGCGCGGGGGGCGCCCACCACGCGACCTGTGGCGCGGGGGCGCCGTCGACGGTCGGGACCGCTTCGAAACGGAGCGTCCCGCTCCGGCCGGCGAGCGCCTCGAGCGCGATCCCGACGTCGACCCAACGGCGATCCCGCGCCTCGGCCGGATCGAGCACGCGCTCGTAGAGAACCGTATCGGCGCCGGTCCCCTCGAAGAGCACACGGAAGCGGAGCGCACCGACGGTGGAGCCCGGCGTCGCCGGGGCGGGTACCGCGATCGCCGTCAGGAGCCGCGCGTCGGCGGCTACGGCCTCGATGCGCGTCCGGAAGCTCGCCGGCGGCACCGTCGCGATCGCCTCGCGCGTCGTGCCGTGCGCCGCGACCGACCCGCGCGTGACGCCGACGTCGAGGGGGACCGGCAGCGGCGCCGCGTGCGCCCGTACGGCGAGGGCGGCGACCACCGCCGGGAGGACGAGCGCGGAGAGTCGAGACCGCACGGGTCTCAGCGACCGCAAAAACTCAAAAAGTCTTCGAGCGACTCGAACCGCATGAACAGATTGCGGCGCTTCTCCTGCCCCATCGTCGACGTCGGGCGGTCGGCGTAGTTGTGACCGGGGTAGAGGACGGTCTCGTCGGGCAGCTTCCGGAGCGTGTTCAGGCTTTCGTAGAGCTGTGCCGGGTCGCTGCCGGGGAGATCCGTGCGGCCGCAGCTGCCGATGAAGAGGGTGTCGCCGGAGATCAAGTTGCCGTCGACGAGGAAGCACTGGGAGCCCGGCGTGTGCCCGGGCGTGTGCACGAACGTGAGTGGGATCTTGCCGATCTGAATGGTGTCGCCGGCATCGACCGCGACGACGTCCGACGGTGCCAGGTCCGAGACGCGCCCGACGAATCCGGACTCCTGCTTGTTGATGTACGCCTTGATCTTGAGGCGATCGACGAGCTCGGTCGCGCCGGTGACGCTCATGCCCATGAAGCGGCCGCCGAGATGGTCCGGGTGGAAGTGCGTGACGAGCGCCTTCGTGATCGTGTAGCCGTCGGTCATCGCCGCTTCGATGATCGCGTCGATCTCCCAGGCGGCGTCGACGACGGCCGCTTCGCGCGTCTCGGGATCGCCGACGAGGTAGACGTAGTTCTGCATCGGCCCGATCTCGAGTTGACGGAGATAGATGGGGGAGGTGGTCATGCCTTCTTCCCCTTGCTCGCGGCTTTCGGCGCACGTCCCGCCGGCAGCGTGAGCCCCTTCTCCCACAGGTACTCCGGCTCGCCGAGCGCGTGGGAAACCCAGCGCGACAGCACGAAGAGGAGGTCGGACAGGCGGTTCACGTAGCCGAGCACGTGCTCGCCGACCGGCTCCTTCCGCATGAGGCGGAGGATGTCGCGTTCGGCGCGCCGGCACACGGTGCGTGCCTGGTGCAGGAAGGCGGCGATCATGCCGCCGCCCGGAAGGACGAAGGACTTCAGCGGCGCGAGCTCCTCTTGGCACTCGTCGATCGTGCGTTCGAGGACCTCGATCTGGGCGGCGCCGATCCGGATCATGCCTTCCCACGCGGCGTCGGGAGGAGTCGCGAGCTCGCTGCCGAGATCGAAGAGCTCGTTCTGCACCTGGCGGAGGATCTGATCGAGCCGGGTCTTCGTCGCCGACGGCGCGGCCGCGTCGTTGGCCGCGCGGACGATGCCGAGGACGGAGTTCAGCTCGTCGATCGTGCCGTAGCTCTCGATCCGCGCGTCGTCCTTCGGGACGCGGGCGCCGCCGACGAGGTGCGTCTCGCCCTTGTCGCCGTGCCGCGTGTAGACCTTGGTGATCGAGATCGCCACTAGCGCGTACCGCCGGCGCCCGTCTCGACCGGCAACCCGGCCTCACGCCATCCCGGAATCACGGTGCGGCCGGTCTCGTCGCGCGCACCGCCGAAACCGCCGCGGACGTTCGTGACGTCCGTGTAGCCGGCGGCGACCAGCATCTCGGCGCCGCGCTGGGAGCGGCCGCCGGCCTGGCAGCCGACCAGGAGCGGCGTCGTCGGCGGGACGAGGCGTTGGACGGCTTCGACGAACTCGGGGTTCGGACTCGAGCCACCGGCGCGGAAGAAGATCACCGGGACGTTGATCGCGCCCGCGGGGTGGCCGGAAGCGAACTCCTCGGGCGTACGGACGTCGAGATAAACGGTCTTCGGGTCGCGTTGGAGGGTCTCGTACGCGTCGGGTGGCGTCGTCTGCCTGATCTCCATGCTCGTGTCTGTATCAGAGCCGACGTTGGAGCGTCACCCACGGGTAGTGACTTCAGTTTGATGCGCGTCAGGGATCGCTCCGGGGAGCGGTCAGCTCGCGTATTACGCAAGCCATGGTGGAAGCGGCGGGCTTTATGCGCCGGGACCAGCGACCCCGCGACCGTAGGAGCGCATCCCTGACGCGCATCAAACTGACGCACCACCCACCCATGGCGTGGGAGCTCGCCTTCTCAGGACGAGCCGTCGAAGAGCTGGACGTACGTGTCGTCGTCGGCGGGCGGGATCGCGGCGAGCGCCAAGTTCTCCTCGACGTGGGCGCGCGACCGCATGCCCGCGAGCGCGGTCGTGATGCCGGGGCTCGAGC
>Ga0268299_1003845_pt1 | contig 12883 bp, 5 predicted proteins | sample NOBtaG_FD_193484 | JGI IMG/M metagenome (GOLD analysis project Ga0268299, IMG submission 193484) | Activated sludge microbial communities from bioreactor in Nijmegen, Gelderland, Netherland - NOB reactor | ecosystem: Engineered > Bioreactor > Aerobic > Activated sludge | place: Netherlands...
ACGAGCCGTCGCGCTGGCGGCGGAAGAATCGCAGCCGGTTGGCCACCCCGACGGTGAGGGTGTCGACCGCCGTCTCTCGGACCTCCACCTCGAACCAACTGGAGATTCCGCGGCCGAACGCGCCCAGGCCGTACCGGCGGCTGAGATCCTCCAGGCCAGCCTGGTTCAGCTCGAACGCCAGCAGCCGCTGCACGTCTGCCGTGTACTCGCCGAGGCGGCTCAGGTGGGTCGCGTCTGCCGCCAGCGCTTCGTTGTAGGGACCGACGGTCGTGCCGACGCGCTGGACGAAGTTGGCGAAGACGGCGTCCCAGGCGTCGGCGGCGACGAAGCCGGGGCGCATCCTCGACTTCACCGCCTGCCAGTCCCACGGCTGGTCGGGGTTCGACAGCACCCAGAGCTTGCCGGCGATCGTGCCGCTGCTGGCGCTGGGCTGCATTTCCAGGGTCACGGTGCCGCGCGCCCGCGGCGGCAGCACGCCGGCGGGCCCTTCGCCGCTGATGCCGAGGAGCTGGACCGTGCCGTAGACGAAGTCGGTTCGGTTCGGCAGCCGCAGGCGGGCGTTCTGCACCGACAGGGCGAGCAGTGGGGCCACGACGTCCGAGTCGCCGTCGTTGGCGTACTCGACCGTGACCGTGCCGATCCAGTCGGGTCGCAGCGCCTCGGGCATGACCAGCGAAGCGCGGACGCGCCCGTGGCGGCCGGCGACCACGCCGGTGGTCGCCGGCGCGGCGACGGTCTGCGAGCCGTCGCTGATTCGCACGCGGTACGCGCCCACCGGCAGGCCCTCGAGATCGAAGGTGGCGTAGACGAGCGACGAGTCGACGGCGAACAGCGCGGTCGCGCGGTGTACGCCGCCGAACGCGTCGACGATCTCGAAGATCAGGCCCTCGTGCAGCTTGCCGCCGCGCACGGCGAGCGTCACGGCGCCGGCGTTGCCGACCTCGGTCGGACCGACGGAGGTGATGCCGAAGGCGGCGCGCGCCGCGCCGATCGCGAACGTCTCCGAGCCCGGCGGCAGCGAGGCGGGATGGGCGAGCACGTAGTACGTCTGCGCGCTGACGCCGGTGGCCAGCAGGCTGACGTCGGCGGCGGCGCTCTCCTGCTGCCGGGCGTCGAAGCGCTGGCGGTCGGGGACGTAGCCGCGGCCGAGATAGAGCTCGCTCACGCCGCCGTCGCCGCCGCGCTCGAGGCGCACCAGCACGTCGTCGCTCTCGCTCGGCTGCAGCTTGAACCAGTGCGGCTGGCCGCTGGCGCCGAAGAGGCGTTGCTGCTGTGCGCCGTCGACGACCAGCTCGGGCAGGTCGAGCGCTACCGGGGCGACCGAGTCGGTGGCGTTGTTGGCGCGATTCGCGCCCTCGAACACCTCCGCGCGGCTGTTGGCGACGACGCGCCAACGATGCTCGCCGACGACGCTGCCGGGCACGCGGAGCGCGGAAGAGACCGTCAGCCGCTGGCCAGGCCCGAGCCGTTTACCCTGGCCGACCAGCACCTCGCCGACGTGGACCACCTCGCGCGCGTTCGCCGGCCCGCGGATCAACTGGATCGCGTCGCGCCAGGGGCCGACCGCCTCGGCGGTTCCGGCGTTGCTCACCGTCCACTGCACGCGCACCGTCTCCCCCGCGATCGCCGCGCTCGGGCCGCTGACGTTGGCGACCACCAAGTCGATCGGCGAGGGCGCCGACTCGACGAACTCCCAGGCGCCGATGTCGGCGAAGGCGCCGCCGCTCGCCGGCAGTCCGGTGTTGGGCGAACGCGGATCGTCGTAGCGCGGCGCGCCGAAGTGGTCGGCGGGCGGCGCGGCGGCGCCGTCGGCGGCGTCGATCAGGGGCGAAAGGTAATCGAGGCGGTAGTTGCCCTGAGCGGCGGCCAGGTAGCGCGGCTCGACCGAGACGTTGCCGTCGCTGCCGGTGCGGTCGGCGGTGTTGCGGTAGTTGACCGAGGTCGAGCCGGCCGGCTTCCACACGTCGCTGTAGCGCACCGAGGCGAGCGTGCCGAAGTCGAACTGGATGCCGGACTCGGCGCTGTTGCTGACGACGGTGTTGGTGACGTCGAGCGTGCCGCCGTGCACCAAGAGGCCGATGCGGTTGTCGTCGACGGTGCAGTTGGTGACCTCCACCGGCGAGCCGGGGTGAGCGGAGACGGCGCGGTCGATGTTGGCGAGGATGGTGTTCTCGATGGCGACCGAGCCGCCCCAGGCGAGCACGCCGTCGAACAGGGCGTCGCGCAACACGCTGTTGCGGATCGTCACGGTGGCGGCGCCGCTGGTACGCAGCATGCCGGTCTGCTCCCAGCTCCCCGACACCGTGCCCGCGCCGTAGCGCAGCTCGACGTGCTCCAGCACCACCTCGCCGGCGTCGACGTAGAGCCAGCGCCAGTCGCCGGGCGCGGGCGCGGTGGTGTCGCCGTCGCCGTTGCTGTCGCCGCCGGCGGAGTCGTCGCGCAGCGAGGTGAAGACGATCGGCTGCGCCGCCGTGCCCTCGGCGACCAGGCGACCGCCGGGCTGCACCACGATGCCGAGGCGCGTACCGAGCTTGACGATCGCGCCGGCCTCGATGGTGAGGGTCCTGCCCGCGGGCACGACGACGTCGGCGTCGACGCGGTGGAGCAGCGAGCCGAGCCAGGTCTCGTCGCCGGAGAGTGCGCCGGCATGCGCAGCCTGGCTGTAGCGCACCTCGACGAACTCGGTGCGCTCGAACTCGCCACCCTCCTCGATCTGCACACCGTCCCAGTCGCCCGGCCGCGGACGGCTGTCGTCGCCGTCGAGGTTGGTGTCGCCACCGGCCGCGTCGTCGCCGACGGCCGTCAGCACGATCGGATCCGCGGCGCTGGCCCCGGCCTCGACCTCGCCGCCGTCCTCGATGATCAGCCGCGTGCCGGGCAGGAACTTGACCACCGCGCCGGGCTCGAGCACCAGGCGCGCGCCGGCGCCGACGACGACGTCGGCTTCGACCACGTGCAGGCGCGCCGCACCCCAGATCTCGGTGCCCGCCACGCGCCCGCCGTGCCACTCGATGTCGGCGTCGTTGTTGACCACCACCGGCAGCACGGCCTCTGCGAGCGCGCGTCCGTCGCCGTCGCGGAAGGCGGCGCGCAGCTCGTACGGAGCGTCCGCTGCCGCGTTGGTGTCCCAGGCGAGCGTGCCGCTGCCGGGCTGAGCCAGGCCGAACACCAGGGTCGCGGCGCCGTCGTTGGCGGTGACGTCGACCGCGAGTTCGCCCGGGTCGGTGTCGAAGGCGCGCCAGGAGAGCGCCTCGACGCCGTGGAGCAGGGCGGTGGTGGGCTCGAGCCAGGCGTACCGGTCGAGCCAGGGGTCGAAGCGCACGCCGTCGCTCACCGTGCCGCCCTGGCCGGTGGGGTTGAGGACGGGGTGGTACGGCCCGCTGACGTCGCCCCACCAGTTGCGCCGTGCGTCGACGCTGCCGGCGGCGACGTTGCGCAGCGCTGCGCCGGCGTGGTCGACGATGGCGGTGTGGCTGACGGTCACGCGCGCGCCCGCGACGTGAACGCCGGCCAGGTTGCTGGCGGCGATGGTGCCGTGGGAGAAGGAAGTCTCGCCGCCGTCGAGCTCGAGCATCGCGACGCTGTAGCGTCCGAAGTAGTCGAAGGCGCCGGAGCCGCCGTGCGCGACGGTCGCGTGGCTGAGCGCGACGCGCCCGGCGACGGCGCGTAGGCTGCCCCACTGGCCGCGGGCGCCGACGCTCGCTCCGTCGCCGTTGGTATCGCCGCCGCGGCTGTCGTCGGCGAGGCTGGTGAACACGATGGGGGCCTGCGGCGTGCCGACGGCATCGACGGTGCCGCTGCTCTGAAGTACGTCGCGGACGCCGGCGAACTTCACCACCGCGCCGGGCGCGAGCCCGAGGGCGGCGTTGCCGCCGATCGCCAGCCCGCCATCGACGACCAGCGTCTGGTCCGGGCAGTCCCAGGTCAGCGAGCCCGAGGCCAGCGAGCCGCTGACGCGGAATCCGCTCCTGGCGCCCTCGCCCAGGTTGCCCTGGATTGCGAGCGCGCCGGCGCCGCCGATCTGCAGCCAGGCCCCCTGTGCGCCGTTGCCCTCGAAGCTGCAGTCCTCGACCGCCAGCGGCGTCTCCGGATCGATGCCGTCCCAGCGCAAGCCGTAGCCGGCGTTGGCGCTCGCGCGCGTGGCGCGCACGGCGACGCTGGCGCCGTAGGCGCGCAGGCCGTCCAGGTTGCTGGCGCGCAGCGTCGCGTTCTCCAGCGAGACGTCGCTGCTCGCACTCTCCAGCAGCGCGGTGGTGTAGCGGCCGCGATAGTCGAAGGCGCCCGCGCCGCCGTAGCCGATGAAGGCATGAGCCAGGCGCCCGCTGCTGCCTGCGAGGAACCGCAGGCCGCCCCACTGGCCGGCCGCAGCCGCGCTCGGGCCGTCGCCGTTGGTATCGCCGCCATGGGCGTCGTCGGCGAGGCCGGTGAACGCGATCGGAGCCTCCTCGCTGCCCACCGCCTGCAACGAGCCGGCGACCTGGAGGACGTCGCGGACGCCGGCGAACTTGACCACCGTGCCGGGGGCGAGGGTGAGGGTCGCGTCGGCAGCGACGCTGACGCCGCCCTCGACCACCAGCGGCAGACTGCCGCTGTTGTCCCAGAGCGTGTCGGCGTCGATCTCGCCGCTCATGCGGAAGCCGCCGCTGAAGCCGCCGCCCGTGCCGGTGTTGCGCGCGAAGGTGATCTGCGGCGGGTTGCCGGCGAGCTCGATGCGCGAAGCCGTGCCGGTGCTGCCGCCGAAGACGTTGTCGGTGACGGCGAGCGCGACCATCGGGTCGAGCCCGGCGTAGTGCAGCCCGGCGACCTGGTTGTCGGTGATGGTGCAGAACGACACCGCGACGCTGGCGCGGTAGGCGTACAGCCCGTCGAGGCCGCTGGCGTGCAGGCTGCAATGGTCGAGGGCGACGGCGCTGCTGTCGCTCTCGATGAGAGCGCGGTTGTAGTGGCCGAAGAAGTCGAACGCGCCGGAACCGCCGTAGCCGAGGAAGAAGTGCGACAGCTCGCCCTGGCTGCCGGCGAGGAAGCGCAGCCCCGCCCACTGACCGGCGGCGGCGGTGCTCGGGCCGTTGCCGTTGGTGTCGCCGCCGCGGCTGTCGTCGGCGCCGCCGGTGAACGCCACCTCCGCTCCCGGCGCTCCCAGCGCCTCGACCAGCCCCTCCACCAGCAGAACGTCGCGGACGTCGGCGAACTTCATCACCGAGCCCGCCTCGAGTCGCAGGGCGGCGGTAGGGCCGAGCGCCAGGCCGCCCTCGACCAGCAGCGGCAGGTCGTCGCCGTTGGCCCAGCGCAGCGAGCCCGCGGCGAGCCGGCCGTCGACGCGGATCGCGTTGCGCGGGCCGGTGCCCTGGTTGCCCTCGAACGTCACGCTCGCCGGCTGGTCGACGAAGTGCACCCAGCCGGCCTGGGCGCCGTTGCCGCTGAAAGACGTGTCGCGCACCACCAGCGGCGCGTTCGGATCGGGGCCGCGGTACTCGATGCCGTAGGTGGCGTTGGCGGTGATCTCGCCGTCGCTCAGGGCGACGCTCGCGCCCTCGGCATAGAGGCCGCGCAGGCCGCTGCCGTGGACGGTGACGTGGCGCAGGGCGAGGTCGCTGCTGAAACCCTCGAGGATGGCGGCGTTGTAGCGGCCGGAGTAGTCGAAGGCGCCCGAGCCGCCCCAGGCGGCGAGCACGTGCTCGAGGGTCGCGACGCTGCCGGCGGCGAAGCGCACGCCGGCCCATTGCCCCTTGGCGGCGGAGCTGGCGGCGCCATCGCCGTTGGTGTCGCCGCCGTGGGCGTCGTCGGCGCCGCTGGTGAAGACCACCCGCGAGCTCGAGCTGCCGAGCGCCTGCAACTCGCCTTCGATCACCAGCGTGTCGCGCACGTCGGCGAACTTGGCGACCGTGCCCGCCTCGAGGTACAGCGCAGCCGGTGGGGCGAAGAAGGCGCCGCCCTGCACCAGCAACGGCAGGTCGTCACCGTTGCTCCAGCGCAGCGTCCCCTGGGGCAGGCGACCGGAGATGCGGATGGCGTTGCGGCCGCCGCTGGCGCTGCAGCGCTCGAAGGCGATCGAGCCGGGCAGGTCGCGGAAGGAGATCCATCCGGCCTGCGAGCCGTTGCCGGAAAAGGTCGTATCGGCCACGGTCAGCGGCACGGTGCCGTCCACCCCGTCGTAGAGGAGGCCGTACTCGCGCTGGTCGCGCACCTGGCCGAAGAAGACCCCGACGCTGGCGCCGAAGGTGTAGAGGCCGTGCTTGTTGCCGTTGCGCAGGGTGACGTGGGTGAGGGTGACGGCGCTGCTCCAGCTCTCGACCAGCGCCTGGTTGTAGGTCCCTGCGTGGTCGAAGGCGCCCGAGCCGCCGTAGGCGATGTCGACGTGGCTTAGGGTGCCGGTGCTGCCGGCGGCGAAGCGGATGCCGGCCCAGTCGCCCGCCGCGCCGGCGCTCGGGCCGTCGCCGTTGGTGTCGCCGCCGCGGCTGTCGTCGCGCCCGCTGGTGAACGTCACCGGCGCGCCGTCGCTGCCGAGTGCCCGCAGCGTACCGCGGACGAGCAACAGCGAGCGCACCGTGGTGAGCTTGACGATCGTGCCCGCCTGGATGTCGAGCGTTGCGCCGCTGTCGACCACCGCGGCGCAGTCGCCGACGAGATAGACATTGGCCGCGCTCCACACCGCGGCCCCCGAGATGGTACCGCAGGCATTGACGGTCGCGCCGTGCGCCGGCCCGGCGGCGGTCGCGAGCGCCAAGACTCCGATCGCCATGCCCAGGGCCGACCGCAGTCGGAAGGGAAGCAGCATGACGGAACTCCCTGCCATGCGTCCTGCATCACTCGTGCCCCGCGCCCCCGCTCGCCCCTTGCTGCTCTTTCGACCATGCGGGTTCCCATGGCGGGGAAGGGGGGTGCTACCCACTTCCCGGCGAACGGAGACGAACTCCGACGAGTCCGGCTCTCGTGCCGAGCGGCCAGTTGTTGCTAGAAGCACTCGCCATGATGCGGCGCCAGGCACGGCTCTCTCTTCGCACCATCGCTCCCTGGCCGGACGTGCGCGCGGGCCGAGCTTTCCGGCGAGATCCGCTCGGCTTCATGCTGACACTCGCGCCGCAGGACAACGACGTGGTGCGCTTCACTGCGGGGTTCTCTCGCTTCGCGCTGGTCTGCAGTCCCGATCTCGTCCATCGCGTTCTGGTCTCCGAGAGCGGCAAGTTCGGCGAGGGGAAGTGGACCGAGAGGGCCTCGCACTACCTCGGCGATTGCCTGATCACGCGCGAGGCCGAGCCCCATGCCCAGAGGCGCGCCTTGCTCGACCCGAGCTTCGGGGCGGATCGTTTCGGCGCCCTCGATTCGATCGTCGTGAGCTGTTGTGAGCGCCTCGCCGGGCGCTGGCGACCGGGGCAGACGCTCGACGTGCTCTCCGAGATGGGTCGCATCACCATCGCGGCATCGGGCCGAGCGCTGTTCGGCGTCGACGTCGAACCGGAAGTCGAGGGGCTCGTCCCTGCGCTCTCCCAACTGCGCCGCGACATCTCGCGTCTGCCCTTCCCTCTACCCGGACGGATCGCAGCGCGGCGGCGACTCCGTCGCGTCATTTCGGGCCTCTGTCGCGGTCCGATGGTGGAGCGACTGCGCGCGGCGCACCTGAGCCAGGGAGCCGTGGAGAGTGAGGTCTTGGCCATGCTCTTCGCCAGCTTCGACACCACTTCCTCGGCCCTGGGGTGGGCCTGGTTCGCCATCGGCCAGCATCCGGAGGTCGAAGCGAAGTTGCACGCGGAGCTCGACGAGGTTCTGGGGGGACGAGTCCCCACGCTCGAGGACCTGCCGCGACTGCGGTACTCGAGAGCGGTGATCACCGAGGTGCTGCGGCTCTATCCGCCCGTCCACTTCGTCGATCGGCGAGCCCTCTGCGATGTCGATCTCGGTGGCGTGCGGGTGCGGTCGGGCGAGTACATCCTTCTCAGTCCCCTCTTGACCCAGCGGCTCGCTCGCTTCTACGAGCAGCCCGCCAGGTTCTGGCCGGAGCGGTGGGTCGGGGCGGACGTGAGCCGCCCGCCGCGCTACGCCTACTTCCCCTTCGGCGACGGACCGCACGTCTGCATCGGCCGGGGGCTGGCGCTGCGAGTGGCCGCGCTGGCGATCGCCACGCTGGCGCGCCACTGGCGTTTCGAGCCGTCTCCCGCGCTGCCCGACCCCGGCCCGAACGCCGCAATTCTGCCGATGATGCCGGAGCGCCGTACGTGAGCACGGTGGGCGAGCAACTGGCGTTGCTGGACGCCGCGATCTACGGCGACCTCTTCGACTGCGCCGTCACCTTCGAGGAGCTGTGGCGCTACAGCGGGGTGCGGATCACGCCGGAGGATCTGGCGGGGCGGCTGCGGGAGCCCGCCATGCAGCAGGTCCTTCGCCGGATCGATGGGTTCTATTGTCTCGCCGGTCGCGAGCATCTGGCGGGTCTGCGGGCAAGCCGCCAGCAGCGCGCGCGCGTGCTGCGGCGCCGCGGCGTTCGCGTCGCCCGATGGTTGCGACACGTGCCCTTCGTCCGCGGCATTCTCGTCACCGGCTCGGTGGCCGCCGACAGCGCCCCGCCCGACGCCGACGTCGATCTGCTGGTGATCGTCGCGCACGGCCGCCTCTCGTCGGTCTTCGCCTTGCTCGGCTCGCTGTCGCGCCTCCTGTCGCGTCGGGTCTTCTGTCCGAATTACTATCTCTCGAGTGCCCACCTGACCCTGCGGCGACGGAACCACTACGTCGCCCGCGAGCTGGCGCAGGCGGAGGCCCTCATCGGCGACGCCGGCGACCTCCGCGCCGCCAACCTCTGGATCTCCGATCATCTCCCCAACTGCGCGGACGGCGCGCCGGCGGCGGCACTGCCCCGGACGTCCATCGCCCAGCGCTGGCTCGAAGCCCCGCTGCGCGGCACCCTCGGCGACTGGCTCGAGGCGAAAGCGCGGGCGCTGACCCTGTCCCGCCTGGCTGTGCACCATGGCCTGGAGAACCGCCCGATTCCCGCGGACGTGGCGAAGCAGGTGGCCGAAGGGATCGAGATCCGCTTCCACGCCGCGCCGTTTGCGGACGATCTCCTGCTTCGTCATGAGCGGCGCCGCGCCGAGATCGCCGCCGCGCTCGCGCAGCCCCCGACGGACCGCAGCGAGCGGAGCGGTCCCGAAGCGCCTTCCGGGGCCCGCCCGATCACCTGACACGCCGCCGCCTGAGCAGGATGTGCAGCCGATGAACGAGGGAGTAGACACCGAGCCACGAGAGCAGCGGCACGAGATGACGGACGGGGGACGAGAGCCGATACCCCCTTGCCTGCATGAGGTCGCCGCAGATGAGCTCGATGCACCCCGCCTCGATGCCGTCGAGGCGAGACTGGCGGCCCACGACTTCGGTCCTCAGACCAGGTTGCGAGCGCGTCTCGGGGAAGGAGCTGTTGTTCTCCTCGACCCCGAGCATGCCACCGTCGAACGGCTCGCCGAGGAACTCGCAGAGGGCTCGCAACGTCGCCGTCGGATCTCGAATGAGCGCCTCGAAGCCCACTTCGAAGACCTGCGCCGGCAGCCGGCGGCTCGCCTCCTGCGCGGCTCTCTCGTAGTAGCTCCAGTAGAGCGACCGGCCGAGCAGGGTTCGATCGAGCCAGCCGAGCTTGAAGTAGTCGCGCGAGCGCTTGAAGGACGCGTAGACGTCGCGGGGGTCGCGATGCAGGTAGACGAGCTTCGCTTGCGGATACCAGGCGAGCACGAGCGGCAGCCTGGTGAAGTGACTCGGCGTCTTCTCGCCGTACCGGCGCTTGCCTCTGTCCTCCATGCGCAATCGCAGAATGATGTCGAACAGGGCGCGCAGGCTGCGGTCCGATGCGGCGAAGCGGCTCTCGACGGCGGCGCGCGACACGCCTTCCTCGGCCAGCGCCCGAACCCGATCGAGGAACCGTCCGACCTCCGCGTCGTCGCGCAAGCCGGCCACGGCGCTCTCCGGGGAGAGGAGGTTCAGGAACCACGACTCGAGGTAGATGGAGAGGGCGGGGTGACGGTCGAGCATGCGCGCCAGGAGCGTCGTCCCCGAGCGCGTGACTCCGAAGATGAAGATGGGCGCGGACGCCGGGCCGGATGCGATCGGATGCGCCGGCTCGCGCTCCAACGGCCGGGAGGGATCGGTGGCTCGCGCCGACATGTCACAGGCGGCGCACGGGGTTCGTTGACCGCGCGCCGCCGCCCCTGTTAGCGTACCGGCGCGAGGATCGTCCAGTGATCGTTCTCCGGGAACTCGACCATTTCGGCATCGACGTGTCCGATCTCGAGCGGTCGCGTCGGTTCTACTGCGACGTCCTGGGGCTCGAGTACCTCAAACCCATGGGGCCCCGCGACCGGCCCGACGGCATCCTTCTCCGCTGCGGCGCGCGCAATTTCGCCCTCCATCTCAACCCGGACGCGACCGGCGACGGCAGGGCGAAGCTCGAGGATCCCCTCGGCAAGGCGCATCTGGCCTTCAAGGTGTCGAAGCAGGACTTCGAGACCGCGCTCGCCAACTTCGAGCGCGCCGACATCCCCATCAAGGGCCCGGTCGACTGGGGCGGTCATCTCTGCCTGTACTTCCTCGACCCCGACGGCAATCTGCTCGAGCTCATCAACCTCTGGCGGCCCGGACTCTCGCGGCTGGGACGACTGCTGCGCTCGTAACCCGCTCGGCCCCTGGGCCGCCGCGGTCTTGCCTGCGGTCGGCCCAGCCTTTTCCGACCCCGCCGATCGTGATTGACTCCGGCGCATGGCGATGAGCGCGACCTTCGACTGGGAACCGTGGACGGCGCTGCTGGCGGAGGTGGTCAGCGCCGAGGGCAAGGTCGACTACGGCCGGCTGCTCGAGCGGCGCGCGCGGCTGGAGGAGACGGTGGCGGCGCTGGCCGACACCAGTCCGGTGAATCGGCCGGAGTGCTTTCCCAGCGACGAGCACCGGCTGGCGTACTGGCTCAACGCCTACAACGTCTTCACCCTGCACGCGATCCTGGCCGAGTACCCGATCACCTCGGTGTGGAAGACGCGCGACGGGCAGTTCTTCCAGCGGCGGCGGCACCGCGCCGGCGGCGCCGCGGTCAGCCTCGACGACATCGAGCACGAGATCCTGCGCGGCGAGTTCGCCGAGCCGCGCATCCACTTTGCGATCAACTGCGGCTCCAACGGCTGTCCGCCGCTGCGGCCGTCGGCCTATCTCGGCGAGGGGCTGCGCGAGACGCTGCGCGGCGCCACCCGCCAGTTCCTCGACAGCGAGTGGAACTGCCGTATCGACCACCAGCGCCGGCGGGTGCTGGTGTCGCGCATCTTCAAGATGTACGCCGAGGACTTCTCGGGCGCGCGCGGCACGACACGCGACTACCGCCTGGGCGTGCTGCGCTTCGTGGCGCAGCATCTCGACCTGCCCTTCGAGCGGATCGAGGACTACGACGTCGTCTACAACACCTACGACTGGGGGCTGAACGACATCGCCCGCACGCCGCACCTCGGCCCGATCCTGTTCCACGAGCCGGTTGAGCACTGGAATCCCGGCGACGCCGAGCTGCGCGAGCTGCACCTGTACGAGGGCAACTTCTGCAACCGCGACTGCTCCTGGTGCACCATCCACGGCTCGCCCGAGGGCTGGTACCAGCCCTACGCCCCCGAGGTGCTGGAGCAGGCGCGGCGCACCGTCGCGCCCGACGGCAACGTCAAGTTCTACGGCGGCGAGCCGACGCTGCACGCGGCGGCGATCATCGACGCCATGCGCAGGCTGCGGACCTCCGGCTTCCGCGGTCTGTTCACCGTCTTCTCCAATGGCGTGAAGGCGGAGAAGCTGCTCGCGATTCTCGACAGCGACGACCACAGCGAAGCCGTGCTCAATTACTCGATCTACCACGGCCGCGACGCCGAGCCCCTGCCGGCGCGCGCCCGGCAGCTCCTGGAGGACTGGGCCCGCGCCCACCCCGGCCGGCTCTTCCAGGGCTACAAGGTTCTCTTCCACGCCGGCGGCGGCGCCGCGCAGGGCTTCGACCGCGACCGCGAGGCCGATTTCCACGGCCTCGGCCAGGGCTGCGTGCGCTGCTTCCCGGTGCTGACGTCGAAGGGGCGCTTCCACGCCTGCCCATTCGCGGCGGAGGTCGACGCCCCGCACTACGACCTGGGCAGCGTCGGCAGTGCCCCGGAGCAGGTGCTGGCCGACTACCGCGCCTTCCGCACCTGGATCGACGAGGTCCTCGATCCCGCCGCCCGCGCCCGCGGCATCTCGAGCTGCGAGATGTGCCACCGCCACCTCGGCGAGCTGCCGTTGCCCGGCCGTCGATCGCATCCGTCTTGACCGGGCGTCGCCGGCGCCGCTAAGCCACTGCGGATGGCCGAGGATCCCAGCTACCGCGAGCTGGTGCAGAGCGCGAACACGATCGTGCTGCGCTGGGACCTCGACGGGCGCGTGACGTTTCTCAACGACTACGGCCTGGAGTTCTTCGGCTTCAGCCGGGAGGAGCTGTACGGCCGCTCGGTGATCGGCACCATCGTGCCCGAGACCGAGACCTCCGGCCGCGACCTGGTCCAGATGATCGAGGAACTGCTGCACCACCCGGACCGCTTCGTCAACAACGAGAACGAGAACGTCCGGCGCGACGGCCAGCGGGTCTGGGTCACCTGGCGCAATCGGGCGCTGCACGACGTCAGCGGTCGGGCGCGCGAGCTCCTCTCGATCGGCATCGACACCACCGACCGCAAGCGCGCCGAGGAGGCGCTGCGCGAGAGCGAACGCCGGTACCGGGCGCTGTTCCAGTCGATGCCGATCGCGATGGTCGAGCGCGACGCCTCCGAGCTGGCGCGCTTCCTCGAGCGACTGCGGCTCGACGGCGTGGTGGACGTCGAGGCGCACCTGCGCCAGCACCCCGAGGAACTGCGCCGCTGCCTCG
>Ga0268299_1003846_pt1 | contig 12880 bp, 7 predicted proteins | sample NOBtaG_FD_193484 | JGI IMG/M metagenome (GOLD analysis project Ga0268299, IMG submission 193484) | Activated sludge microbial communities from bioreactor in Nijmegen, Gelderland, Netherland - NOB reactor | ecosystem: Engineered > Bioreactor > Aerobic > Activated sludge | place: Netherlands...
ATGGGTTTCCGGATGCACTTCCAGCCGCAGTGTGTCGACACCGAGATCGTACGGGGGGCGGTGGCCGAGGGTCTCTCCAACGAACGCCTGCGCGCCTTCTGGCGACACCTGCTGGACGAGAAGCGGCGTGGCCGACCCGTGGTCAGCTCGACGCCGTATCTGGAGCATCTCGCCGCCTGGCAGGACTTCTCGGTTTCCGCCTACCACGATGCGGCAGCGCGCTGCCCGGCGGGGCGCGGCTACCTCTACATCGACCCCCAGGGGAAGGCCTATCCCTGCGCCTACACCAAGGGGAAGAGCGAGCCCGTCGACCTGCTCGCCACCGACTGGCGCGATGCCTGGGACCGGCAGCATCCGTGCACCCGTTGCAGCGTCGGCCCGATGCTCGAGTTCAACATGCTCTTTCAGCGGCCGGTGGCATCGGCGCTCGAGGGGCTGCGCGCGTACGGGTGACGCGAGCCACAGCATGAGCTCGTCGCTCCTCAGCCGCGACCTGGTCGACCTCTTCGCGAGAACCGCCCGGCTACGTCGCGCTCCGTCGAAGGCAGAGCAGCCTCGGCGCCTCCGCCGTCCGTCGCTCGAGCAACTCGACGTCTTTCGCCGAACCTCGAGACCGGTGTTGCTCGATGGTCTGTTGGAGGAGAGACAGGCCTCCGGCGGCTTGACCCTCGACGATCTGCGCCGGCGCATCGGCGATCGCGAGGTGTCCGTCATCCGGACGAAGAGCGGCCGTCTGGAAGGGGACACGCAGCGAGGGCTGTCCTTCGAGACCGTCCGGGTTGCGGAGTATCTCGATCTGCTCGAGCGGGGCGAGCCGATCGAATGCTACGTCGCCACCCCCGGGGAGCGCTGGCTGCCGGAGCTGAGCGACGAACTGCCACGCCCGATCTACTGTCGCGACTCGGCCTGGGTCAACTCGCGCTTCTGGCTGGGGCCGGCCGGAACCTGCACGCCGCTGCACCGTGACGTGGCGGAGAACGTCTTCGTGCAACTGATCGGCCGCAAGCGCTTCCTCCTCTATCCGCCGGCGGCGACGGCGTGGCTGTATTCCAATGGGATCCGCTCTGCGCTGCCGAACTTCAGCCGCTTCGATCCGGAGAAGCCCGACTACGAACGGTTTCCGCTGGCGCGGGAGGTCGAGCCGGTCGAGGTCGTGCTGGAAGCGGGCGAGGCGATGTATCTTCCGTCCCGCTGGTGGCACCAGGTGCGCTCTCTCGACGTGAGCGCCTCGCTCAACTTCTGGTTCGCCAACGGCGCGCTGGCCGTGCTCGTCCGCCTCGCCGAACTGGTCAAGCGCACACGCCGTCTGGAGATCTACGGCCTGGAAGCGCGACTGCGCGCAGGTCGAGGCACGCCGGTGCGCTGAGGCCGCGTGTCGGCGGCAGACGAAGTGCGTCGCGGCGGCACCGATGGCGGGCCGAGGGGCACCGATCGAGCCTTGATCGGCGCGAGCGCGGCGGTTGCCTTCGCGGCTGTGGTCGCGCGGCTGCACGACATCGTTGCGTATCCCGCCCTGCGCGACTGGGACGCGAGTGGGCACGCCGTGAACGTCCTCGAGATCCTGGAAGGGCGTCTGCCCGATCCTCGCGGCTGGTCGGGCAGTCATCCTCCCGTCTACTACGCCCTCGGGGGCCTCCTCTCGGCATTGCTGCCGGACGCGATCCCCATACACGTGACCCTCCGGCTGGTCTCCGTCGCCGCCTGGCTGGGGGTGGTGGCGTTGATCTGGCGAGCGCTCCGCGCGATCGCACCGGAGCCGGACGCGGCCGTGGTGAGCGCGCTGCTCCTCGGCGTGCCCGGGTTCCTGATCGCTTCCTGCATGATGACCAACGATGCGCTCTGCGCTTTCTTCGCGACCGCCGTGCTGGTGCGGCTTCTCGAGGCCAGGGGCGGCGAGACCCGGCCCCCGTCCCACGCGGTCGTGACGGGTGTGCTGGCGGGCCTGGCCGCGGCCACGAAGGCGACCGGGATGGCGGCCGTGGCGGTGGCGCTCGTCTTCTACGCCTGGCAGGCGCGGATCGCACCCTGGCGCGCGGTGGTGAACGTCGCCGCTGCCGGGTTGGCCGGTGCGACGATCGCGGTGCCCCACTACGCGCGCCTCGTCGTTTCGCTTTCCGGGAGCACCGCGCGCATCTTGGGCGGGCGCGCCGGCTCGTGGGAGAAGGAGGTGCTCAGCGCGGTCGTCCTCGCAACGATGGCCACGCGAGGGGAATCTCCGGCGGCGGTCTTCCACGCCGCACTCTGGGGCGATCCGACCGCCGTGTACCTCCCTGAGGGGTTGGGCTGGATGGGCGAGGCACTGGAGGCCGGTGGGCTGCTGGTTGCAGCGCTCGTCTGCGCGGGCGTCCTGCGACTGTTCGTCGAGCGCGACCTGGCTTCGCGCGCGTGGGCCCCCCTCGTCTTTGGTCTGATGTACGTGGGCGCGCTCGCCTGGCCGACGATCCAGGGGCCGCATTTCATGCTGACGAAGACCAGCTACATGCTGCCGCTGGCGCTGCCCGTCGCGATCACTCTCGTCGCCGGACTGCGCTGGTGCCCGCGGGTGCCGAAGCAGTGTGTCGGCGCCCTCCTGCTCCTCCTCGCGGCGGGTGGGGTGGGGGCGACGTGGTACGGCTGGTGGGAGCCGGCCGATGCCGGCGCGCCGTCGCGCGAGAGCCGAGCGGATCCCGGTTCCCCGACGGGCGCCGTGCTGCGCTACTTCGCGGATCGTTCGCGCGATCCGATTCGCGCGGCCTGGATTCTCGCCGCCCGGTGGCACCTAGCGCACGAGCTGCGGCTCGTTCGCATCCTCGGTCTCGATGCATCGGAGCCGACGGGTCTTTCTCCGGAGGCCAGGGAGTCGGTCGAACTGGCGCGGGCGCGAATGGCGTGGCTCGAGCTCTACAACCTCGTCCGCTGGATGCAGCCGATCGCCGCGGGGCTCTCGGTCGCCGAGGTCGACGTCATCGAGACGGGGGATCGCGCCGAGGTGCGCGCGCGCATCGAGGCGCGCGGCGCCGAGGCCCCCGCGGGCGGGGAGATCGGTCGATGGCCGTTCCCACCGTTCCTGCAACTCGTCTCGTTGGAGCGTTCGCACGGCTCGTGGCGGATCGTGGACCTTCGCCAGGAGGGGGTGGAGAACGAGAACCTGGTGCAAGCCGTGGTCGCGCAGCCGACGCTGGCGGGGTTGGAGCGGCTGCGCGCGCTCGGCTGGCGACCCCCATGGGAGGGGGCGATTCCGAAGGTGGTTCCTCCGCTGCCCTGATGTCGGGCAGGCCCGTCAGCCGATCGGGCCGGTTCGCACGCCGGAGTCCACCATCTCGCCCTGGCGGCCTGGGCTCTCGAGCCGGCGCCCCTCAGCCGCTGCCGGTAGGCGCCGCTCCGGAAGCCGCTGCAGTACGTGTTGCCGGAAGGCGGCTGCGATGGTGTTCTCGAACCAGGTCACCGGCTCGCCACGGCAGAGGTTCCAGATGGCCCGGACCAACCGATGAGGGCGCAGCGCGAAGTTCAACGCGTAGAAGTAGGCGATGCTGCTCAGGACGAAGAGGCGGAGTACGGTCGGTGAGAAGTGCTCCGAGAACGATCGGACTTCGCGTAGATCGGTGTAGCAGCCCTTCGCCAGCAACTCGTCGTACTCCGGCGAGTCGGGGTCGATGACGCCGCGCGCCACCAGGTCGCGGTGCATCTCGCTGCCAGGGTAGGGGTAGAAGAAGTAGCTGTTGACGTCGTGGACGCCGACCCACGCCATGCGCGCGATGAAGGCGTAGGTCTCGGCCACTTCCGAGAGCGATTGGCCGGGCATTCCCATGATGAAGTGGCCGCGCACGAGGAGCCCGGCGCGCACCGCGGCGCGCATCGACACCAGCATCCGCTCCGGCTTCATACGCTTCTTGATGCGGGCGAGAGTGCGTGGGGAACCGCTCTCGGGAGCGTACAGAACGTGGACGCAGCCCGCCGCGGCCATGGCGCGCAGCACCTCGCCGTCCAGCGCCTCCGAGCGCGTTCCCGAGGACAGTCGCCAGGTGACGCCGAGGTGCTCCCTCTGCATGAGGTCGCAGAAGCGCAGGATCCAGCGGCGATCGATGATCGCGGTCAGATCGTAGAACTCGACGTGCTCGATGCGATAGCGCTCGCAGTAGGCGCGAATCTCGCGCACGACGTCTGCCGGATCCCGGGCAAGCCAGCGCGTGCCCCACATCGAAGGGCTCGAGCAGAACGTGCAGCGATAGGGGCAGCCGCGCGTCGCCAGCATCGGCATCGTGCGGGGGTTGCGCCCCCCTTGGGCGACGTGGTTGGCGAGGTACATCTCGATCGGAACCAAGTGCCACGCGGGCCATGGGAGCTGGTCGATGTCGCGAACCCGCGTGCGCGGTTCGGTCCTGCGGCACTCCCCGTCGTCGGTTCGTAGGGCGAGGCCGGGAACGGAATCCAGGTCGCGTCCGTCGATCAATGCGTCGACGACGTCGAGCAGGGTCTCCTCGCCCTCGCCGAGGACGCACGCCGTTACCTCGGGAGCGCTACGCAGGACGTGGCGAGGGTCGGCGGTGGTGTGCTCGCCGCCGACGACGATCGGAGTGCGCGGCGCCGCTACTCGGAGGGCGGAGATGACCCGCTTGGCGTACAGCCATTCCTGGGAGAACATGCACGACACGCCGATCAAGCCGGTGTCGGCAGGTATCCGCGCCGCCAACTCCTCTGCCGTCAGGCCGACGGTCTGCAGGTTCGTCCCTTCGATCTGGTTCATGGCATTGGGCGATTCGCCGTAGCCATCGAGCACCGTAACTCGGTGACCGGCGTCCTCGAGCATCGCGGCGAGGTACGCCAACCCGATGGGAGGAACGGCGGACAGCGTCTGCGGAGCGAAGTTCGACGTGATCTGCGGTGGACGGATCAGCGTGACGTGCATGAGCCCCCGAAACGAGCGCCTTCCGAGTTGGCGCTCAGGCCTCGTTTGCTACTGCGGCCCGTGAACTCGTGTCAAGCGAGGAATCCGCGCGGCAGATCGCGGTCCGCGTCCGCATCGGATTCGCTTGACACGATCAGTCGGCCCGGTGGTAGGTTGGCCGAAATGATCGGCCCGGTCTGCACTGCAACCGAGCGTCCGTCTCAGAGCACTGGCCGCGGACGCATCGCGATCGTGCGGCCTCCGGCGGTGACGTCGCTGCACGCCTACAGCCACCCCGTCGTTCCGCCGCTCGGCGCCGCCTACATCGCCGCGGCTCTCGAGGCGGCGGGGCACGCGGTGACGGTGGTCGACGCTCTGGGCGAGGCTCCGCTGGCCCGCTCTCCCGCCGCGCACCCGGCCCTGCTGGCCCACGGTCTGACGATCGCCGAGATCGTCGATCGGCTGCCCGCCGAGGTCGACGGCATCGGCGTCTCGGTGATGTTCTCGCAGCAGTGGCCGCACGTCGCCGCCCTGATCCGCGCGCTGCACCAGGCGCGACCCGGCGCGGTGATCTTCGTCGGCGGCGAGCACCCGACGGCGACCTGGCACGATCTGCTCGCGCATCACCCCGAGGTCGCCCTCTGCGTTCTGGGCGAGGGCGAGGAGACGGCGGTCGAGGTGGCGCGCTGGATCGTCGCGGGCGGGGCGCTGGACGACATCGCCGGCATCGCCTTCCGCCGCGACGGTGTGCCGGTGCGGACCCCGGCCCGTCCGCGCATCCGCGACGTCGATCGCATCCCGCCGCCGGCGTGGCACCTCTTCCCGCTGGAGAACTACCTCGCCGCCGGCTACGGCCACGGCGTCAATCGCGGCCGCTCGCTGCCGTTGCTGGCGACGCGCGGCTGCCCCTACCGCTGCACCTTCTGCTCGAGCCCCGAGATGTGGACGACGCGCTACTACAAGCGCGACGTGGCGAGGGTGGTGGACGAGATCGCCGGCTACGTCGAGCGCTACGGCATCTCCAACGTCGACTTCGAGGACCTGACCGCCATCATCGACCGCAACTGGATCCTGGCGTTCTGCGCCGAGCTCGAGCGGCGCGGTCTGCGCATCACCTACCAACTCCCCAGCGGGACCCGCTCCGAGGCGCTCGACGAGGAGGTGCTCTCGGCCCTCTCCCGCACCGGCTGTCGCAACATCACCTACGCGCCCGAATCGGGGTCGCCGGCGACCCTGGCGCGGATCAAGAAGAAGGTGCACCCGGAGCGCCTGCTGGCGTCGATGAAGACCGCCAAGCGGCTCGGCGTCAACGTCAAGGCGAACCTGATGATCGGCTTCCCCCACGAGCGCCGCCGCGACGTGCTGCGCACGATCGCCTTCGGCGCGCGCGCCGCCTGGCTCGGCGTCGACGACATTCCGCTGTTCCCGTTCTCGCCCTACCCGGGGACTCGCCTGTACGACGAGCTGGCGAGAGAGGGGCGCGTGCCGGCCCTCGGCGACGACTACTTCGCCGGACTCGGCTACATGGACCTGGTCCGCACCCCCTCGATGAGCCGCCACATCGGCACGCTCGAGCTGAGTTTCTACCGCACCGCCGGCATGGCTCTGTTCTATGCGCTGAGCTACGCGCGGCGGCCGGGCCGGATCGCGCGCACGGCGCGCAACGTCGCAGCGGGCCGCAGCGATACCGTGCTCGAGCAGCGCTTGGTCGAGCTGGCGCAACGCTGGTTCCGCCCGGCCGCGCCCGCGGCCAAGGTCGAAGCGGCTCCCTGCGCCGCGCGACTCTCGGCCGGCTGAGGCGGGCCGCTTGCCTCGCTTCGCGCGGACCGCGTCGGCTGCCGTCCTCACCTCGGCCTTCGCCGCCGTGGTGATCTGGGGGGCCGTGCACCACGAGCCCTGGCGCGACGAGGTGGTGCCGCTGAGCATCGCGCGCCAGGCGCAGTCGCTCGGCGAGCTGGCCGAGCCGCTCACCCACGAGGGGCATCCGATCCTCTGGTATCTGCTCCTGTGGCTGGCGTACCACGCCGTCGGCGCGACCTGGGTGCTCAAGGCGGCGAGCCTGGCCTGCGCCATCGGGGGAGTGTTTCTGCTCCACCGCAGCCCGCTGCCGCTCTGGTTGACCGCGATCGTCAGCTTCTCGTTCTTTCCGCTCTACCAGTACTCGGTGGTCAGCCGCGGCTACAGCCTCGAGATGCTGCTGCTGTTCGCCTGTTGCGCCCTCTACCCGCGGCGCGGCGAGCACCCTCTGGCGCTCGCCCTCCTGCTCGCCGCCCTCGCCAACACCGAGGCGTTCGGCCTGATCATGGCGGTCGCGATTGCGGTGATGACGTTCGCCGACGGCGTGCTGCGCCGCACGCCTCTGCGGACCGTCGCGGCCGACCGCTGGGTCGTCGCCGCGCTGGTCGTCTATCTCACGGGCCTGGGCCTCGCCGCTGCGGTCGCGCTGCCGGAATCGTCGCATGCGCTCGGCGGCTTCCAGGGGCTCGATCTCGGCCAGATCGCGGCCGGCGTCGGGCGCGCGATCGCCCATCCGCTCGAGCACTCGTCCGGCTTCGTCAACCTGCCGGCGCCGTCGCTCTGGGTGTGGGCGGGGTTCCTCTATCTCGCCCACAATCCGCCGGTCCTCGGCTTCGCCGCGACCTCGCTCGTCGGCATCGAAGTCCTCTTCAACGTTGTCTACGGCCCGCGCGCGCCCTGGCACATCGGCAACGCGATGCTGGTGCTGGTCGCGAGCGCGTGGTTCGACGCCGCCGCGACGACCGCGACCTGGAACCTGCCCTCGGCCCTCGAGCGCGCCCGACCCTGGCTCGCTCGCGCTCTGGCGATCGCGCTGGCGGTGCTGTTCGCGGGGCAGGTGCCGCGAGCCCTGGCCTACCTGGAAGCCGATCTGGCGAACGACCATTCGTCGAATCGCCTGCTCGGCGAACTGCTGCGCGACGACCCCCGCCTCGCCGGTGCCGTTCTCCTGGGCGAGCCCGATACGCCGCTCTGGTCGGTGCGCTACTACGCCGACAACCGCGTCTACCTCGCGCGCGAGAAGCAGTTCCGCGACTGGGGCGTGTTCGTGCCGTCGCGCCTGCGGCGTTACGACCTGGGCGCGCTGCTGGCGGAGGCGCGCACGCTGCGCGCCGAGTGCGGCTGCGCGGTGGTGATCACGCTCGGCTGGGACATCGATCGCTTCGGAACCAACGTGAACTTCCGCGGCACGCAGTTCGAGGAGAGCTTCGAGGTCGACGCCGCGACGCGGGCGGAGTTCCTGGCGGCGACGCAGCCGCTGGCTCGCCTGCGCGGGCCGACGATCACCGACGAGAGCTACGACGTCTTCCTGCTGCGCTGACGAACCGCGGCGCGCCCGGCGATCGAGCGGGACAGCGGAGCCGCGACCGTCAGGGAGCGGTTGCCCTCGCGCTGGAACGCAGCCAACCGCTCCCTGACGGTCGCGGCTCCGATCGTGTGCCTGGCCGCGCACTGGGCCTCGTTGAACGGCGGCCGGGGCTTCGCTAGAGGCCAGTCCACCAGCATGGCGGCGGCACGAACACAGAAGGCGCCGACTCCGGCGCGCGAGCCGGCCGCGCTCGGATTCGCCTGGGCGGAGACAGCCGATGTGCTCGGCCATTCCGTCCTGGTGTTCGTCTTCCTGCCGTTGTTGGTGGCGCTGCCCGAGTTCGTCTCGTACGAGATCCGCAACCCCTACAACTACAGCGACCCGGTCGTCCTGGCGCTTCTGCCGGGCCGCGCCCTGCGCGCGCTGGTCAACGCGTTCGCGGCCGGGGTGATCCCGAGCTCGATCTCCGGCGCCCTCTACGCTGCGTCGCTCTGTGCGTGGGCGTGGGCGCGACCGCTGCCGTCCACCCTCGGCTCCCGTCTCGCGGTCGGCGCTCTGCTCGGCCTGCTGGCCGGGTTACTCTCCGTCGTGGCGGTGGTGGCGATCCAGTTCGGCCGCGAGGGAGTGACGAATGCGCCGTGGATTGCGATCGCCTTCGAGACGGGATCGGCGGCGGTGTGTGGCGCGGTCGCGGCGCCCGCGGCCCTTCGCATGGTCGCGGCCGGCCAGGCGCGCGCGGCTACCGGCTCAGGGCGCTGACGCCGGCGTCGGGCGCGCGTGCCCGAGCGCGTCGGCGTCCCACGCGTAGTGTGCCGCCGTCGAGCTGGCGAAGAGAGCGTCGCCGTCGAGCGACAGGTGCGCGTAGCGCGGGCCGATGCCGATCGGGATCTGCCCGATGACCGCCAGCGAGTCGCGGTCGAGGACGCGGATCTTTCCCTCCACCATCGACGCCAGGTAGAGCCGGTTGCGGGGCGCGTCGACGATCACCGGGCGATTGCCGAGCCCGGTGCGCACCCTCGCCACCAGCCGGTCGCTGGCGAGATCGAAGACCTCGAGGCCCCACAGGCTGCTGACGTAGAGCCGGTCGCGCTCGGGATCGACCGTGATTCCCATCGCGCCGCCGCCGCCGACGTCGTAGCGAGCCACGGGCTGAAGGGTGTCGAGATCGATCGCGTGCGCATCGCGCCCCTGCATCCACTCGGACAGGTAGATGCGGTTGCGCCCGGGGTGGACGCTGTCGCTGTAGAGCGTGAGGGAGCCGGTGTTGCGGGCGAGCGAGAAGGGGTGCGTCCAGGGGCGCGCGAAAGCGCCCTTGGCGACCTCGGCGAACTGTCGAGTGCGGCGGTCGTAGCGCAGGATGCGGTCGTTGAACTCGCCGGTGTAGAAGATCGCGTCGTGGGCGCGGTCGAAGGCGATCGAGTTCCCCGATCCGGCGCCGGCGAAGACGGGCGAGAAGTGGCTGGGCGACTCGGCCGAGAAGGCCATGGCGCTCTGCACCAGGTGCTCGCCGCGGTAGAAGAGCGCCTGCAGCGACACCTGCACCTCGTCGTCGAGGCAGACCATCAGTTCGAGGCGGCCGTGAAAGTCGGGCGAGAAGAAGCGGTGCTCGGCGACCGGAGCCAGGCTGCGGCGGTCGTACTCCACCACCCGCCCGTCGCGGCAGGCCTCGTAGCTGGCGTTGACGGAGTCGCAGACGGGGAGGGCGGCGTAGACCGTGCCGCGTCCCGGGACCTCGCAGAAGCTGTAGGCCAGGCCGTCGCCCAGAGGTCGACCGCCGTGCATGGGGGCCAGCAGGGGCAGGACGGCGGGCAGGATGTTCATCGGAACGACCGTGAGGGCGCGCAGCAGCAGGAGGTCGCGGGCGCCGACGCGGGGGCTGGCGAAGAGGTGAGACGCGAGCAGCAGGCCGGCCCACACGGCGATGGTCAGGCGATCGGCGAGATCGTGGGCGAGCAGCAGCCAGGCGCCCAGGAGCACGGCCACGGCGCCGGCGGCGAGGCGCGGCGGCAGGGCGTCGCGGACTCGCCGTAGCTCGAGCGCGCTGACCAACGCGATCGACGAGGCGCAGGCCGCGGCGACCGTGGGGTTCATGTCGAAGCCGTAGTGGATCCACACCATGCCCGCGAGCAGCAGTGCGACGACCGGGCGGCGCAACCGCCAGACCCCGCCGTCGCGCGTCGCGATCGCGGCGACGAAGCGCCGGTGCAGGCAGACGACGACGAGGACGGCGGCGAGCGCGAACCAGCGCAGCTTGAGATTGGTGTAGACCCACATCCACAGGAAGGCCTGCGCGTCGACCACCATCGCCTCGCGCAGGAAGGCATCGAGCGCCGCGACCTCCGACCAGGGCGAGTAGCGCAGCCAGCGCACGCCGACGAGAGCGACGAAGGCGGCGAGGCAGGCGCTCGCCCACGCCAGGTAGGCGGCGTAAGCCACGGGCCGCCATGGCACGGTCGCGGTGGTCGTAGCCACCGCCGCGGGGGCCGGTTGCGCTCGGGTGGACTTGGCCATGCGGAGAGCCTCTTCAGCCGGCGTCGCCGCCGCCGTTCGCCGGCTGCGGTGCCTGCGCGAGCCAGGCGACGATCTCGCTCGCCAGCGCGTCGCCGCCCTGCGCGCGCGCCAGTGCCAGCGCGCTCTCGGCCATGGCTCGTGCCTCGCCGGCCCTCGCCGTCCGTGCCAGCGCGAGCGCGCAGGCGAAGCGGGCCTGGGCATCGTCCGGTTGCAGGCGCAGGAATGTCTCGAAGTGCTCGACCGCGGCTTCCGCCCGGCCGCCGTTGAGGAGCGCCGTCGCGAGGTTGAAGCGCGCGCTGGCGTAGTCGGGTCGCCGTCGCAGGGCTTCCTCGAGCTGGCGGATGGCGTCGTCGGCGCGCTGCAGGTGGAGATAGGCCGTGGCCAGGTTGTTGTAGGCCTCGACGTAGCCGGGGTCGACCGCGAGCGCCTTCTGGTACGCAGTTACGGCCTCCTCGGCGCGACCGGCGCCGAGCAACGCGGTGGCGTAGAGGTTGAGCGTCTCGGCGTCGCGGCGACCGAGGCGCACGGCCTCGGCCAGCGGCGCGATCGCTTCCGCCGACTGGCCGACCTTCAGCAGTCCGGCCCCCAGGGCATACTGTGCGCCGGTGTCGCCCGGGCGCAGGCGCACGGCGGTGCGCAGATGCTCGAGTCCCTCCTGCGCGCGTCCGCTGTCGATCAGAGCGTTGCCGAGATTCGAGTGGATCTTGGCCTTCGGTCGGTCCGGCTCGAGGGCGAGGGCGCGCTGCAGCGGCGCGAGCGCGTCGCCCGGACGCCCCATCCGCGTCAGCAAGGCGCCGAGGTTGCCGAGCGCGGTCGGGTCGTCGGGATCGAGCGTGAGCGCCTGCTCGAAGGCGCGCCGCGCCTCCTCGCTGCGGCCGAGATCGTTCGCCACCGTGCCGAGGTTGACGAGGGCGCCGGCGTGCTTCGGGTCGAGCGCCAGGGCCGCCTCGAACTCGCGCATCGCCTCGGCGCTGCGGCCGGCATCGGCCAGCGCCACGCCGAGGTTGTTGTGGGCCATCGGGTCGTCGGGCTGGCTCGCGAGCGAGTCCTGCCAGATGGTCACCGCGCTCTCGTAGGCGGTCAGGCGTCGGACCGTGGTGGCGCCCGCGAGCGCGATCAACAGGCCGGCAGCCGCCAGCGGCAGCGCGGAGCCGGTCTGCGGCCGGTGGTCGCGCAGCAGCCGGTAGCCGCCGGCGACCGCGAGCGCGATCAGCGCGGCCAGGGCGAGATACATGCGGCGCTCCGCGGCCAGCATCTTGGGCAGCGGGATGACGAACGTCGGCGCCAGCACCATCGCGACGACCGCGGCGACGAAGCGCGCGGCCGGCCGCTTCCAGACCAGGACTGCAACGGCGCCGGCGGCGACCGCGGCGGCAACGCTCCAGGGCCAGGCCTCGGCCACCGTGCGCAGGTAGCGAGGCGCGTAGTGGATGGCCAGCGGCCAGGGCCAGAGCGACAGCTTCAGGTAGAGGAACAGCACCTTCGCCTGCGTCATCCACCAGACGTGGATGGGCACGTAGTGGTGCGGGTCGGAAAGGCCGCCGATGCCGGACGCGTTGAGCGGTACCAGCAGGAGCCAGCCGAGAGCGAGGGCCGCGTACAGCGGCCAGGAGCGGAGCGCATCGCGCCACGGGCGACGTAGGAAGGTGAGCTCGAAGAGCAGGGCGGCGAGCGGGGCGGAGACCACGATCTCCTTCGAGGCGATGCCGGCGACGGAGGCGAAGCCGGCGAGCGCGATCCATCGCCGCCGCGCCGGCGCGGTCGCCGCCGTCCAGTAGCGCAGCGCGGCGTACAGCATCGCGACGTAGGCGAGGCCGGCGAACAGCTCCGTTCTCTGGGTCACGTAGGCCACCGACTCCGAGTTGAGCGGGTGGACGGCCCAGAGGAGGGCGGTGACCAGCGACAGCGCCCAGGCCTCGCGCGGGCCGAACGCGCCATCGAAGTAGGGAAGGAGGAGCGTCCGTCGGACGAGCGCGGCCAGCATCGCTGCGACGAGCACGTGCGCGATCAGATTGACGACGTGGTAGCCGACCGGGTCGAGGCCGTGGAGTCGGTAGTCGAGCGCGAAGCTGAGGTTGACCAGCGGCCGCCGCGCGGTCGGTGCCAGCGGCGGCGGGTTGAGCGGGCCGCGGTTGCCCGCCTCGCCGACCAGCGGCCAGAGGCGCGTGATCGAAGGGTTG
>Ga0268299_1003847_pt1 | contig 12879 bp, 10 predicted proteins | sample NOBtaG_FD_193484 | JGI IMG/M metagenome (GOLD analysis project Ga0268299, IMG submission 193484) | Activated sludge microbial communities from bioreactor in Nijmegen, Gelderland, Netherland - NOB reactor | ecosystem: Engineered > Bioreactor > Aerobic > Activated sludge | place: Netherlands...
TACCGTCTTTGGTAACAAAATTACTGCTCCCGCTTGCAACGACGTAGTCAAAAGGATTGGCCGCGTAAAGCTCCGGACTGCTGCCAAAGAGACGTATATGCCAATCAATCTGGTTGTTCGGGTCTGAATACATAGCGGGAGCCGAGGGATCTGGCCGCTTGGCAATTCGCAGCCGATAGAACGTGCTGGGGGGAATCTGCCGCTCTTCGAACGAAACGCTGGTGCGCTCGAAGGTTACTGACTCGCCACGTTGTCGTGCCGCCTGAATTGCACGCTCAGCAATTTCCCAGTCCTGGTCGGCGCGACTGTTCCAGGGCCGCTTTCCGCCGGTCATGGGCAGGGGGGAACGCGATTCGGCCCCGAATCTTCCTCGCACCGCGTCTTCAAGGATGCGCATAGCTTCAGGGGTGATGGCGATCGGCTCCCAGACTGGAATCGCCAGACCCTTCGCGGACTTGGTGATCGTCAGATCATAGGGATCTCCGCTGTTGGGGCAGGTGGCATTCAGGCCCACCAATAGCGCCTGGCAAACTGCGGGCATGTCGACAGTCGCGGGACCCCCACGTTGCCGAATCAAGGTGTAGCAGGGCTTCGCGACGGGTGAGGTTCCCGAGGACGACATATCGTCGATGTCGGCTGGAACGGCATTGGCCCAACCCGTCAGCGCGAGAACACCCACCCACCCGGCAGGCCACAGGCGTGGCCACAGTTTTCGCTGTTCACGCGGCCGTCTTCGCACCATGGTGTCCACTCCAAAGGTCCGCGCCATAACCGTCAACCTAACGCGCCGGGGGCGCTGCGCTTGCATCGCCGTAACTCACGACGCCGCTCTCATCGGTCCACTTGCGTATCCGTGGCTCCGTTTTGGTCGGCGGCTGCACGGCTTCAGCATCCTGCAACCGAGGCTCTCGACTGGAAAGGCGAGTTGGTACGGCTGCTGGCGCTGGTGCCACCTCTGGCGGCGCCTTTACCAGCGTCACACGGATGCGCGGCTCGTCAATTTGAGACAATTCGAATTCGGCGGGCCCAACAGTCGCACGGAAGGCTCCCTGTCCGACCCACTCGGTCAGATTCATACCCAGCGTCGTCGGGAGCCCCGGTATTCGCTCCGGAAGGTGCAATGAATACAGATCGAGCAGTGCCTGCGGATCAACCCGTCGAATCATCGTAAATCGGTCACAAAGCTCCCCGTCCGACGTGGTGCCAACCACGCCACGCACAATAAGATGCTCGGTCTTCGACGGATACTCGCGAGTGCTCTGACTCACCAGCCGATCGAGTTCCACAACTCCCTGGCAGCCTGAGACCAGGCTGCCGGGATCTTTAGGATCCAGCTGACGTCGTTGGTCGTAGGATGCGCTGCTCGTCGTCATCGGTGTTTCCGGATCAAGGTCGGCACTGGGGAGGGCGACCTCCTTGCGGGTCTCAGAGGAGTAAAGAATGAGAGTCCGGTGAGCGAGCGCCGGCAGCTTGACGGGCCGGAGTGTGCAGGATGGTTTGGCGCCGCGGGCCACTTCCTCCTCGAGCCGATTGTTGAAATGTGCGGCGTAGCGGCGCTTCAGATAACCGCCGTCATCGAGTTGCGGCAGTGGCTCAATAAAGAGCTCGAACATCGAATCCATCACGAAGCTAAGACTGCTTTTCGGTCCCGAGGCGAGTCTTAGTGGCTCCGCCTTGCTCCCGGCTCGGCCATCCACCATCGCGACAGAAACTTCCTGTTCCGCAGCCGTGAAGCACGCTGGCATCAGAACATCCCCTGGGCCATTCACGAACGGGATAGTCATGTAACCAGGTCCAAAGTAGACCGGACGACCGAGCAGAATCCGGGGAATGCCACCGAGATCAATTGGCACCTTCACATTAGGCACCGCCCGCACGCGAACAACGCGCCAGCGCTGGAATTCCGGGTAGAGGAAGCGGCCTTGCGCGACCCCGGGCAGCAACTGTGTTGACGATGGCAAGGCGGCCGGCGCCTCCCCTGACTCAACTCCGCAGGCACCCAGCAAGGCGCTCACTAATGCAATGCCAAATAGTCTACGACGGGCAGCTAGCGTTACCAGCTGAGTCAATGTGGATGCTTCAGCGCACGTTTGCATTAGGCGCCCTTCCTGATATCACCTGGAGTCGACCCGGTTTCAATTGAGGGTGTTGCCGGGAACGTGGCGGCTTGTCGCCGCTGCAGCTGGGCTCGGACTGTAAAGCTATTGTTTGCCCTTCCCGCCGACCTCAGCGACGCATTTCTAGAATCGTTGAATGCCCGGGATCGCCATACGGACGCGGAACGTTGCGCGGCACTATGAACGTCGCTGAATGAGCACCATAAAGACCGTCGGGAAACGTCATCTCTCGCGTGACGACGTAAGTGCCCATTACATACCGGTTCCCGGTGAAGGGGTCGAGAATGTCCAGATGCAAGGACTCGCGCTCCTTGCTGCCCGTGGCTGCTATCCAAGCATCCACGTCACGAGGGGTTGCCCGACGAAGCACCCCTTGCCGGACCAGCTGGTCGATGCCCGCCTCCTGCGGCGCCGGCGGGGGTGGTGGCACGCGCACCTCCCCAGGCCGGGGAACCGGCCGCGGCATAGTCGTTTCGTTGACCTGGGGATACGAATACTGGGTGTAGGTACGAACGCCGTTGGCGTCGACCGTGGGCGGCGGCACCCATCGCGTCGGTTGCACCACCTCGACTTCCGCCTCCTCCGCCGACCACGCTTCGGCGACCGGCGCCGAGACGCTTTCAGGCTCATCAACCGCTAGTCCCGACACGTCTCCCGTTGTTGCTTCGACGCTCAGATCGGTAGATTCAGGTTCAACTGAGTCCTCGACGATTGCGTCTCCATTTTCGTAGTCACCTGAGCTTTCGGCACTCGCCTCAGGACGATCTGGTGTCGATCCAATTGCCGCTGCGGGCTCCGGTGGAACCGACTCTTGCGTAAGACGCATCATCTCACCGGCATCGTTCCGATAGACAAACAGAAACGCGACGATTGCGGCCAACGCCCCAAACGTCCACGCCGATCGGCGCTGCCCATGGTTGCGGTTATCGCTACCAGACTCTCGGGACTGCTTCGTTGCCTTGGGCGGCATGGGGGCAAGCCACCCGACCAGGAGGAAAACACCGCCCGCCGCGATAACCGCCAGGATGTTGGCAAGCTGCCCGAGCGAGCCAAAATCAAGAAGCAACACCTTCACCGCAGCGCCTACCAAGAGTGTTGCACCCGTCACCCAAAGCGTGCGCGACCCCACCCTTCTCGACCAGACCGTTAGGGCACCGCCCAGTCCAGCCCACAGCAGTGACACCACTGCGGGCCAGCGAAGGGTGAGCACGTCGAGGACGCTCAATGGCTCGGCACTGCTCAATAGGCGCATTAGATTGGCCTGCAAGAGCAGCGCCAAACCCACGATGCAGGCGGCGACGGACAGGTCCGTAGCCCGCTGCTGGCCGTGCCGAATCCACGTTACACCGACCAACCCGACAAGAGTCAGCACCTCAAGGGAGATAGCCCACGGGCTGCGCGAAATGTAGAGCAAGGTACATCCGGCAAGCACAGCGGCGAAGGCCGTGCCAATCAGATCAACAGCATTCTCGAGCCATTCCCCTCGATGATCACGCGCAACCCGGCCGGCAAGCAGCGTCACAAGGCCGACCATCGCCGCGCAGTTGAGGGCAAATGGGATGGCGTCGTACTCCACCAGCGATCCGACGTGACCACCCCAGATAGCTGCCACCACGGGTGCCAATAAAGCAGCGGCGAGCCGCTCGTCGCTCGAATCGTTCGCCACATACTGAGGTCGGACGGCGACACCCAACAGCACCAGCGGCGCCAGGACCAACGTGATCCAAGACGGGTTGACACCGGTTGAGGCCGAAGACCAGGCAGCGGTGGCTACGATAAGGACGGCCAGTGGCTTGATCGCCGAATCCGCCACCAGAACACGGCGACCGGGGACCCAAAGACTCGCGGCCACGAGCAGGAGTGTCCAGTGCAGGATCAGCGGGAGTGCGGCGAGATCCAGCCGAATCAACTCCCCACCAATAGCAATCAGCGCCCAGAGGATGCCAACCGCGAGCAGCAGTGTGTCCAATGTCTGCCGAATGCGCCGGCAAATTACACCGGCCGTTATCAGCAGTGCCGCCCCGACGATCCGCTCGAGGAACACACCATTTATAAACGCGGGACCTTCCGCCATGGATGCGAGCGAGCTAAGGACATGGATGGCGCCAAAGAGGACAACCAGGCCGGCCAGTATGCTGTGTAACCTGCTGAGTGGCGTACGCCAGGCAGCAGCTGCAAGCGCGCCAACAGCAAAGGCCAGACTGATCAGCTCCCACGGTAGATCGCGGAATCGGGCCGCAACCCCAAGACCAATGAGGACCGTCGCAATCACAGCGTGTGCGGCCGAACCCGCCCGGCGTGCCAGCTGCAGGCCAACGGCCGCGAGCGTCCAGATTGCGCCAAGCAGGACAAGTACGGTGGCAAGTTCGACGCGACTAGGGGAGATGGCGACGGCGAGGATGGCGGCGACTGTCGGCAACGCGATCATGTACACGAGATCGAGCTGTTCCACCCAATGCGTTTGGGTGTTGCTCCGCTCGACAATTGGCATGGCGACATGAATCGCCGACAGGAGCAGCAGAACCGGAACCATCACGTCGACATGAGGTGCCGTGTAGTACTGGGCGGTCCAGCCGAAGAACACACCACCGGCGAGCGTGAAGAGGAAGCTTAAGTGGATCAATGGCCGCCAGCCGCGCGCCATCACCATGGCCAGGGTCAACAGACTGGCTCCAACGTAGTACCCATAAACCACGGCGGGACCCGGGTCCGAAACGGCGAAGGCGGGCGCCAGGTACGCGCCGACCATCGACAGGACGGCCAGCGACAACGCGCTGCGGGTGACGGCGAATACCGCCGCCCCCACCGAGGTCAGCCCGAGAAGGGCAAGACCGGTAGTGTTTGGAATGAACCCGAAGAGGCCAAAGGCGCTGTAAGCCGTCAGGTAGGCCACGCCAAATGCAGCCCCACCCAGGGCCAGCGACACCGCACGCCTGGTGCCTTCCTTGCCCGCCAACATAGAGCCAAAACCCAGGGCGAGCGCAATGACGAGACCACCGATCAACTTCAGTTCCGACGGCACATCGACGTTGATCAGTGCGAACCGAAGCAACGCGCCGACACCCACGATGACCAGGGCGCCACCCACCTTTGCCGGCCAATTGCCGCTGGTTAGCCACGTAATGAGGCCGATTGGGCGGTTTAGGCGGTTTAGGCGGAGACTCTGTTCGGCATCGCCCTCGATGGCCAGGACGATGCCGATGATCGCTGCCAACGACGCGAAGAAAATGAGAGTGATCATGTGTGCCGACTCCTTTCCGGAGCGTACGTGCGACTTAATCCTAAGGCGTTTGACCGCCCCACCCGCATACCGGTTGTTGCAACTGTGACCGGATTCAACTTAATCCCGGATCCCGACTGGGGAGAACGTGAACTACATGCCCAAAGTGGGGCATGCCGGCAGAGCCGCCGGACCAGTCTCGTCCCGCACTCAACAGGCCGGCCTCGCGACCAGATGGCTCAACATTGCTGTCAATCTTGCTCACAGACCTCACGGATAGAGTCTTCACACTCGTGGATCGATTGCGCAGGGGCTTAGTCGAACGCCGAGTGGACCTCGCCCGCCGAAGCCACACGACCAGCCCCAAGACCCCAACGGACCAGCCATCGATGGCACCGCCGCCGCCCTTGTAGTTGTCCCGATACGACACACTGACACTCTTGTCTTCTTTGACCCGGGCCTTGAACGCGTCAACTTCCTTATTGAGGTTAGTGGTCATATCCGTCATTGCGGCCACAAAGCCCTCGTCCATCAGCTCGCGGCGGCGCGCGTCTTCGCCGATGCCGGTCGAATAGCCTTTCGTAGCGTTTACGCCCGCTGCTCGAAACAGGAGTTTGTGGGTGCGAACGTCGAAGACCGCCGTATCGACAAAGGTGCTTGCTTCATGGCGACTCCCCGGGACGACGTAAGCCCCGACGATGGTCAGATAGGACAGGGACAGGGCATTGGGGTCGGTGTTCTCGACCTGGTCGTAAGAGACCAGCGCAATGACGTCGAGGTTGAACAGTCGGGCGACCTGATCGACCGTGCCAAAGCCGTTACCCGAGCGCATGTACACATCAGGGATGACTTCAATCTGGCGAATGTAGGGCCGCCCTTTGAAGGCTGCCTGGGTCTTGGCCAGCAGTTCAGTCTTGCGGGCTTCCGAGGGCGCGTTCTGGGCGGTGCCTGGCACAAAAGCGATGCCTACATTCAGAGGTAGCGGCAAATTCGGCACGCTCTCCTCGTAGGCTGGAGGGAGGTCCCCCTTGGGGTACAGGTAGTCGACCAGGCTGCTGGATGCCGTGGTGCGCATGGCTGGTGCGCAGCCACTCAGTGCCATGAGCGTGCCACCCGCCAATAGGGTCAAGAGTGGCTTCAAAAGACGGGTCGTCATGGTAGGCCTCCGTTAGTGGCGCCCTTGGGGGCGGGGATTGACAAATTGAACGCTGTTCAATATAGTAACCACAATTCTGATCACTGTTCAATATTTATCTTTATGGGACGTCGAAGCGATCACAGCCGGGCAGAGCTAAAGGATTTGGCGCTGCGGGCCGCCAAGGACATCGTCTTAACAGAAGGCGCCAGCGCGCTCTCCACCCGCAAGGTGGCGGCGGCCATGGGCTACACCGCGGGCAGCCTGTACCTGGTCTTCGAGAACCTGGAAGCACTGATCTTGGAACTGAATGGGGCGACCTTGGACGCATTGCAGCTATCTCTGCGCGAGACTGCCAAGGGCCACACGGACTTGGCGGCCAGCCTGCCGGCCCTGGCCGAGGCGTACGTGCAGTTCGCCTACGAGCACTGGCCGCTGTGGAGCCTGATCTTTGAGCGCCCTCGCCCGCTGGCGCCACCCGCCTGGTACACGGAGCGCATCGCGCAAATGTTTCTGTTTGTGGAGGAACGCCTGCAGCGCGTCGCGCCGGAACGGTCAGCAGCCGAAATTCATCTAGCCGCCCAAGCACTCTGGGGCGGCGTGCATGGCGCCTGCAGTTTTGGCGTGACCGGCCGACTGGATGAGTCGAGCCTGGCCGGCGCCCGGCGCTCGGCGGTCGCCCTAGTCACGATCTTTGTCACGGGCCTGCAGCAGCAGTCCATTAATGACCTCGCGTCCGAGAAGGAGTGAGAACGTGAACCTCGTGCGCGGCTTTCTGCGCGCCCTCCTGACCTTGCTCTATCGCGTCGAGGTCCACGGCCTGGAGCACTTCCAGGCCGCGGGCTCCCGGGTACTCGTGGTGGCCAACCACACTTCGTTTCTGGACGCCGCACTACTGGCCGTGTTTCTGCCAGAACGATTGACCTTCGCGGTCAACTCCCATGTCGCCGAGCAATGGTGGCTTCGACCGTTGCTGCGCTTGATCGATGCGTTTCCCATGAGTCCCACCAACCCGTATTCCACCCGCGCGCTTATCCAGCACCTGCGAAATGACCGCAAGACGGTGATCTTCCCGGAAGGCCGGATCACCGTGACGGGCTCACTGATGAAGATCTATGACGGTACCGGGATGATCGCCGACAAATCCGGTGCCGCCATCCTCCCGGTTCGTATCGACGGCGCCCAGTTGACGCCGTTCTCCCGGCTCCGCGGTCGGGTGAGGCTCCGCTGGTTTCCGCGCATTCGCCTGACCATCCTGCCGCCGACGCACATCTCGATCCCGGCCGAGATCCGCGGTCGGGCCCGGCGGCAGCAAGCGGCCGCGCGCTTGTCGGATCTCATGACCGACATGATGTTCGCCACCAGCGATCAGGATCGGACGCTGTTTGAAGCGGTGCTGGACGCCAAGCACCTGCACGGCGGCCGCCACCGGGTCCTGGAAGATATCGAGCGGCGCCCCCTGACCTATAACGACCTGTTGATGCGGGCCGCAATTCTGGGCCGCCTACTTCGGTCACGGACGACCGCCGGCGAGCGGGTCGGGGTCCTATTGCCGAATGCCGTGGCCACGGTGACCTCGTTCTTCAGCCTGCAAGCCCACGGGCGCGTCCCCGCCATGCTGAACTTCTCCGTGGGGGCGCAGGCCATGGCGTCCGCGTGCACAACCGCCGAGATCCGTACCGTCCTGACCTCACAGCGCTTTATCACCGCGGCCAAACTCGAGGAAGGCCTGCTCGCCCTTCAGACTCAGGGCGTCCAGATCCTGTATTTGGAGGAGCTCGCCGCCCAGGTTCGGCCCATCGACAAGCTCGGGGCGCTGCTCAGCCTGCCATTTGCCGGCAGCATCTATCGACGCCAGGCGGCAGGGGCCCGCAGCCAGGACGCGGCGGTGGTACTTTTCACCTCGGGGTCGGAAGGACAGGCAAAGGGCGTGGTCCTGTCCCACGCCAACCTGCTCGCCAACCGGGAACAGATTGCTACGCTCATCCCGTTCAGCAATCAGGATGTCATCCTGAATGCACTCCCCATCTTTCACTCGTTTGGCCTGACCGCCGGTACTCTGTTGCCGCTGCTTGCCGGCATGCGCACGTTCTTGTATCCATCGCCACTGCACTACCGGATCGTTCCGGAGATTGCCTACGACATCAACGCAACTGCGCTATTCGGCACCAACACCTTTCTCAAGGGCTATGCCCGCTACGCCCATCCTTATGACTTCTATAGCGTTCGCTACGTCTTCGCTGGCGCCGAGAAGCTGCAGAACGACACGCGCCAGCTGTGGATGGAGAAGTTCGGCATCCGGCTCTTCGAAGGCTATGGCGCCACCGAAACCAGTCCGGTAATGGCAGCCAATACCCCCATGAATTACCGCTCGGGCAGTCCGGGTCGACTACTCCCCGGCATCGAGGCGCGCCTCGAGCCCGTGGCGGGCGTGGCGGATGGCGGTCGGCTGCACGTCCGGGGCCCTAACATCATGCTCGGCTACCTTCTCGCCGATCGGCCCGGGGAACTGGTGCCGCCGGCCTCAAGCTTCGGCCCCGGCTGGTACGACACCGGCGACATTGTGCGCCTGGACGCAGAGGGCTTTATTCATATCCAGGGCCGGGCCAAGCGCTTCGCCAAGATCGGTGGCGAGATGGTGTCGCTGGCGGCCGTCGAGGAACTGGCATCCCGCACCTGGCCGTTGGCTCAACATGCCGTGGTGAGCTTGCCGGACGCCCAGAAAGGCGAACAACTGGTGCTCCTGACGACACAAGCCACCGCAGACCGCAAAGACCTGCTGATGCAGGCCCGGAGTGAGGGCGCCGGTGAACTGGGCATTCCCAAGCGCCTCGTGATCACCAAAGTACTCCCCGTCCTCGGCACCGGCAAAACGGACTACACCGCCGTACGCACTGCGGTCGAGCAGGACGTGTCGGCATGAATCGCGGACTCTACGCCTTGCTCGGTGCCCAGTTCCTGACCGCGTTGGCGGACAACGCCATTCTGTTCACGGCGATTGCCATCGCCATGACCACTCCCGGGACCGGCGCCTGGTACATCCCCGCCTTGCAGGGGGCGTTCCTGGTCGCCTTTGTGGTCCTGGCGCCATGGGTTGGCTCCCTCGCCGACCGCCGCCCGAAGGCGACCATCCTCATGGTCGGCAACGGCCTGAAGTGTGCGGGCGCCCTCCTGATGTGGTTGGGGGTTGAACCGATTGCCGCCTACGGGCTGATCGGCATCGGGGCCGCGGTTTACGGTCCGGCCAAGTACGGCATCCTCCCCGAAATGATCAGCCATGAGCGCTTGGTGCAAGCCAACGGCTGGATTGAAGGCTCGACCATTGCGGCAATTATCCTGGGCACCGTGGTCGGCGCACGGGTCGCCGACAGCTCTATTAGCGGCGCGCTCATCCTGGTGATTGCCTGCTACGGGTGCTCCATCGTCGCCACCCTATTCATCCCGAGGCTAGCGCCCCAACACGCCGGAGATGGCATTGGCATTGGCCATTTTCTCGGCATCACGCGCCGGCTATTCAAAGAGAGCCGGGCACGCTTTGCGATGCTCGGCACCAGTCTCTTCTGGGCGACCTCTGCAGTCTTACGACTGCTGCTTGTGGCCTGGGCCCCCGTCGTCCTGCTGACCCGAAACACAGCGGACATCGCTGATCTGACCTTGGCCCTCGCCCTAGGTCTGGTGATTGGTTCTCTTGTGGTCCCCAAGCTTATTCCCATCGACAAACTGCGCCGCGCTCGGCTCGCGGCTTACGGCATGGGGTTGACCGTCCTGATCCTGTCGACACTCGACGCTGTATGGCCGACCCGAGTGGTTTTGGCAATCATCGGCTTCACCGGTGGACTCTTTGTGGTGCCAGTCAATGCAGCCCTTCAGGAGATCGGGCATCGCACGATTGGCAGTGGCGGCGTCATCGCCGTGCAGAACTTCTTTGAAAACGTCTCCATGCTGGCCGCCGTGGCCACCTATACGGCCGTCTCAGCGGCGGGCATCGCCCCGACGCCGACGATCCTTGTCACTGGCTGTCTGTTGCTGGTAGCCACATTCTTGGTGTCGCGACACCTGCCACCGGATACCGAAACCCCATCGGCCCAAGGGCAGTCCAACTGACGCTTGCGCCACCTCCCCAGTTGCAACCTCATGACCGAGGAGAACTTGATGGCACACTACCCACACCCTTCTTCGGGCGCCAGGAAGCTTGCCAAAAGATGCGGCAGGTACTGCACTGCCCAACCCCACCCCAATGACAACAGATAGCAACTCGCAGGTATCTCCGGTTGAACTGGCGTTTCGTCAGTATTCCAACGCGCTCCAGATGGCCCTTGCGGACTTTCAGTACATCGAAGAGTGCCTACGGCTATATATTTCTGTGGCATATGACTTGATACGCCACGAAACCTCGAAACATCTGCCGTTCAAGTTCGATGCTTCGGATTTGGACAGGGACGCTCTTGGGCGTCTGATAGACAAGTACGCCAAGTTCTCGAACAACACGATTCTCGTCTCTGCACTTAGGGAGATTCTGCCGAGGCGCAATGAAATTGCCCATCGTGGACTACTATTAAGCTCGGCGCAGCAACATGACATCGCGTTCCTTGATGAGCAGACACAGCGCTTGGCTGAAATGCACTCGATTCTACGTCCGTATATCCAAACGCTTCTGAACGAGAGAGCTGCACTAACCGGAGAACCTACGGTTGTCATCTAATCAAGCCAGTGGCATATCGGGCATATCAGGTCACTACTTTGGTTTTCGAATCCCCGCGAGGTGCCAATGCTAGGCTGGCTCAAACGCCGGGCCGAACTCGCAAGTCTTCGGGCGGCCACGGAAGACTTGGATAGATTCGTTGCGCGCCTTCAAGGTGCGACCTCAGAGGAACTGGGAATGGTAGTGGCGATCGCCACGATTCTGCGGACTAATTTCCGCAGCGAGGGCATTCTTCCGGACGCCGTTTTGGGCGTAGGCGCGAGCGCAACGCCCGACGAAGAGATTTCAACGATCATTCAGCTACCACGTTGGATTCAATTGTTTCAAAAGGAAGGGCAACCATCGGACGCGGCGGGAACCATGGTGTGGCTTCACTCGGTGCGAGTTATCGCGCTATATCCCGAACTGCGCAACAAGGGTCGTGAAATGTGGCAAGAACTACACCGTGGCTTTGGTCATGCTCCTCAAGCGCTCGAGGACATTCAGGCGTTGACTGGAAAGACCATCCCGAGCGAGGCGTTTGATATGGTTGAGTTCGTTCCGCCGCCACTTAGATCATTGAACACCTAACGAGGCTGTAGAAAAAGTTCCATTGGCAGAGCGTTTGCAGATTCACTTGACGTTCAGTCATTCGACGGCTCGCATTGAACATGCGTACTCTCACCCTTGGGTCGCTTTGCAGTGTGCCGCGTTTCTAGGGAGTCACGCCGATGCGCCTTGTTAACTGGCTAATTCTTCGGGTACAGCTCTTTGAGATGCGCAAGACGCACCCAGAGATGGCCGCAGATATCAAACGAAATCTTGCGCTGGGCCACCAAACGGCCGAGGCCATCAGGCTTGCCACGGCAGAGCAGGCCGCCCGAATGAAGTCGCGAGCAGCGTCAAATGTCGAGCAGGGCTGACACCCACCAGCGCCCAGATTTGTCAGTTCCGGCGCGCACCGAATAAAAGGCTTAGCAGGCTCCGGCGGGAAGGTTTTGCCCAATAAACCGGCCAGTGCCTAGTGCGGGACCGGGGCCAGCGGCGAAACTGGGGATTTCGGGGGGATTCGGTATGCGCCACGCGGGTCGGGTTCACAACACCGGGGTCGCCGGCTGCGCCGATGGCGGTCTGCGGTGCACCAATCCGGCGGCATCGGGGAGATTTGCCGGCTCGTGGGTCGGCCCGGCGGGCAGCCGGCCTCCCCGCCGGCCGTGGCGGCCGGGATCCTGGGCTGGCAGACTCAGCTTATGGGGTGTTTGAGATGCCTATTCCCGCTCCCGATTCTCACGTTCCAGCGCCGTCACTCGCTTACGGTCGCTGGTCGAGAGTCCGGGCTTCACGCCACGATCACGCTCGGCTTGTCGAACCCAGCGGCGCAACGACTCGGCCGTGCAGCCGAGCTTGGCCGAGATCGCGGCAATCGCCGCCCACTGCGAGCTGTGTTCCGCCTGCTGCTCCTGCACCAGCCGCACTGCCCGCTCCCTGAACTCCGTCGGATATCGCTTTCCAGTTGCCATAGACTCCATATTCCCTCAGGTTGGAGTCTCCGGGAAAGCCGGGGCGCTTCAGGAGTGCCCTTGCCCAGCGTGACGCTCAAGCTGGTTATGCGGGCGGCGGCGCTGGAAACCCAGGAGCAGCCGGGGGCCTCCATTTTCTCCACCATAGCTGTCTAGCAATCGAGAGAAGAATGACCGAGGACGCATATCAGGCGATCAGGGCCAGC
>Ga0268299_1003848_pt1 | contig 12877 bp, 6 predicted proteins | sample NOBtaG_FD_193484 | JGI IMG/M metagenome (GOLD analysis project Ga0268299, IMG submission 193484) | Activated sludge microbial communities from bioreactor in Nijmegen, Gelderland, Netherland - NOB reactor | ecosystem: Engineered > Bioreactor > Aerobic > Activated sludge | place: Netherlands...
GCGCCGCTTCGGAGCCCCCGCGCCCGACTTCAGCAGCGGCGACAGATCGGTGAAGCCGAGGGCGTCGCCGTAGAGGAAGTCCATGGCGACGAACGGATCCTCGAAGCGCTCGGCGATCTGCAGCCCGACCAGATCCTCGAGCTGGTTGGTGCGGCGGTCGACGGCCCACACCTCGAGGATGAGGTCCTCGTCGACGCGGGCGCGCTCGATGAGGTTCTCGGCGAGGATCTTGAAGCCGGTGGCGCCGCCGGCGAAGCCGGGCACCAGCACCAGGATCGCGTCCGGCTCGCCCGAGCGGCGGGCGTAGCGGTAGCGGGTGAAGAGGGCGTTGTTGAGGCTGAAGTCGGGGCCGCCGAACTGGGTCAGCAGCGCGAAGTTGGTCACCGTGACACCCGTGGTGCCGGGGGTGTGGGGAGGTTGCGCGTCGCTCGCGAGCGACTGCGTCGTGCCGACGATCGGTCCGAGGCTCTCGACGCAGGCGCCCGAGTCGGCCGGGTCGAGGACGAGGTTGGCGTTCGAGTCGCCGGCGTCGCTGCAGGTGATCGCGTCGCTGCACGGCACCTGGGTGTAGATTCCGGGCTTGCTGGTGCAGCTCCCCTCGGGCTTGACCGCGCAGGTGACCTTGCCGCCCGCGGTGAGCTTCTTGACGCACGGGATCTTGTCGCCGTTGGCGGTCGATTTGAAGCCGCAGCGCGACTTGGCGTAGACCTTCTTGACGAAGCCCTTGCACTGGTTGCGCAGCTTGCCGATCTTCGCCTTGGCGACCACGACGGTGCCGGCGCACTTGACGTACTTGCCGTGCGTGGTCGCGGGCGTCAGGCCGTCGAAGGCGTCGCAGTCGCAGAAGGTGTCGATGGTGGCGCGCACCGCCTCGATCTGCGCCGCATCGGACGCCGCCGACGCACCTTCGAGGCACTTGTCCGCCGCCACGGCCGACTGTGCCGCGGCGATGATTGCGCAGACGACCAGCGTCGCCGCGAGCTTGCGAGTTCCGCTCATGATGTCCCCCCTGTCCTCGATCGAATTCCCCTCAGTAGAAGCGGAGAAACCGGGGTTGTCAATCACCTGAATCGGAGCCCATCCCCGCCATCGTTCTTCCATCTCCGTCCATCTCTGTTAAAGGCCCCCCATGCACATCGAGCCCTTCGAGATCCGCATCCCCGACGCCGTCCTGCAGGACCTGCGCGAGCGGCTGGCGCGCACCCGTTTCCCCGACGAGATCCCCGGCTCGGGCTGGGGCTACGGCACCGAGCTGGCGTACATGCGCGAGCTGGTGGCGTACTGGATGGACCGCTACGACTGGCGCGCGGCCGAGGCGCGGCTGAACGCGCTGCCGCAGTTCCGCGCCCGCGTCGGCGGGCTCGACGTCCACTTCATCCACGTGCGCGGCAAGGGGCCGAAGCCGCTGCCGCTGGTGATGACGCACGGCTGGCCGGGCTCGGTGACCGAGTTCCTCGAGGTCATCGGTCCGCTCACCGACCCGGGCGCGCACGGCGGCGACCCCGCCGACGCCTTCGACCTGGTGCTGCCGACGATGCCGGGCTACGGCTTCTCCGGCCACCCGACCGAGCCCGGCATGGACCCGGAGCGGATCGCGGCGCTGTGGGACGAGTTGATGCAGGGCCTGGGTTACGGTCGCTACGCGGCGCAGGGCGGCGACTGGGGCTCGATGGTGACCACCTACCTCGGCCTGCGGCACGCCGAGCACGTGCTCGGCATCCATCTCAACATGGTGATCGCCTTCCCGCCCGACCCGGCGAACCCCGCCGACGGTCTCGACGGCGAGCAGGTGATGGCGCTGATGAAGATGCGCGAGTTCATGGAGACCGAGACCGGCTACCAGCGCATCCAGGGCACCAAGCCGCAGACGCTGTCGTACGGCCTCAACGACTCGCCCGCCGGCCTGGCGGCGTGGATCGTGGAGAAGTTCCGCACCTGGAGCGATTGCAAGGGCGACATCGAGAGCCGCTTCAGCAAGGACCAGTTGCTCACCAACGTCATGTTCTACTGGCTGCCGGAGACCGCCAACTCGTCGTGCCGGCTGTACTGCGAGTCGATGCGCTCGGGGAAGTTCCCGCCGACCGGCTTCCGCGTCGACGTCCCCACCGGCTGCGCCCTCTTCCCCGCCGAGATGTTCCGGCCACCGCGCGCCTGGGCCGAGAAGATCTACAACGTCCAGCGCTGGACCGAGATGCCCGCCGGCGGCCACTTCGCCGCGATGGAGGAGCCGAAGCTGCTGGTCGACGACGTGCGCGCCTTCTTCCGCGCCCTGCGCTGAGCGTCCGATCCATTTCGCACTCGGAGCCGCGACGGTCAGGAATCGGTCTCTCGTCTCCCGTCTTCGTCCCAGGGAAGGGAACAGTTGTGCCCCCGCGATTCACGCACTTCCACGGGGGGCGGCCGGATCCGCCGGCCGAGTCCAGAGGAGAGTTCCTCGGAGCCAACTTCCAGACAGGAGGATCGAGCGATGAACAAGAACGACGAATGTTGGGCCGCGCGGCGGCCCAGCCGGGGGGCGCTCTCGGCGCTTCTGCTCGCGCTGGTGCCGATCGCTGCGTGCACGGCGCCCGCACCGGTGCGCTGGGACAGCCCGTCGCTGGCGAAATGCGAGAAGAAGATCGGTGCTCTGACGCGCAAGCTGGACCGCAAGCTCACCACTGCGCTGGGCACGTGCAAGCGGCTCTACCGTGCCTCGGTTGCGGGCGGGATGCCGCTGTCCTCCGGTGCCGTCTCGGGCTGCGACGCCGCTCTGGCGAAGTCGTTTCTCTTTCCGGATCCGAACACCAAGTCGGCGGTGTCCAAGGTGAAGAGTCAGCTCGACGAGCTGGTGGTCGATGCTCATTGCTCGGACGCCGATCTGCTCGCGCTCGGCCACGCGCCGGTCGGGCCGCTCGGCGACCAGTGGGCGCGGCTGATCGTGTTGCAGCGCATCAAAGCGGCGTGGGAATCCGAAGCGCAGTCGACGAACGACCTGGCCGACGTCTTCAAGGAGTACGTCACGGCCGGATGCGTTCACTGTGCGGCTCTCGCCGAGCCTCCCTGCCGCCGTTCGACCTGCACGCTGGCGCCCGGCTCGGCGATCAACTTCGCATCCGACACCCCGGTGCCGCTCACCGGTTCCCTCTCGTTCGACGTCTGCCGATCCCCTCTTCTGGGCTCCGACTTCGCGTTGTTCGGCGCGCCGTCGAGCGGCTCGGTGTCGGCCTTCGACACCTCGGGGTCGCTGGCCGCGGGAGTCCAGTATGCGTGCATCCGGATGCTCGGTGCGACGGGACTGATCCAGAACGTCTCGTCCGCGTTGATCGGCCCGGCTGCTGTGAACGTCTGCCAGGACCACCTCGTCGGCGCGCCGGACAGCGATGAATGCGCCGTGGGTGGCGCGATCTGCTCTTCCACGGCTGCCGACCCGGAGCACCCGGGCTCGGTCAACGGCGGTGTGTGCACCGAGATCGCACCCGGGGGCGTGATCGTCGGAGGGGCCTTCGTCCTCGGACGCTTCGAGGTGTCCTTCGTCGGCACCGGCGCGAGCCCTTCGTATCCGGACACTCGCGGCGCCGACGGTGTCCCGTGCACGTACGACGACACCGCGGCGGGGCCGACGGTTTCCTTCTCGGCGCCGCTCGGCAACGGCGTCGGCGTCACGGGCGCCCTGTACGATCACAACGCGGTCGACGGAGTACTCCAGTCGCACGTGTTCCTCTCGCCGCCACTCTTCGATCCGCTGCGCGTTGCGGCAGGCGATCTCTCCGGCGGGACTCTCGCGACGGTGCTTCCGGCATTGCACAGCTACCCCGCGCTTGCGGGCTCTCCCTTCGCGGACCAGTTGACGGCCGCACGGTTCGATTGTCAGTAGGCTGACGACGGAATCGCGACTCCGAGACGCGGAGAGCGCCAGCGCTCTCCGCGTCCTCGCCGCGTCTTCGTATCGCAACTGCCTTTCGTCACCCAGACGGCTGGGTTCAGGCAGGCACAACCGTACTCCGGAGAGTCACACCTTCCCGCTGCATGGCCCGCGAACAGCGCATCGACCAAAGCGCGTGCGTCTTCCGCCGCGAGGGAGACTACTGGACCGTGATCTACGACGGCACCTTGTGCCGGGTGCGCGCGACGCGCGGCATGCAACATCTCGCGTACCTTCTGCGGCGGCCCTGCGAGCGGGTGGCCGCCGTCGATCTGCACGGCCCCACGTCGCAGAACGGGTCGCCCGGGGCCGCCGAGCATGCGCGGATCGCGGTGACCAAGGCGATCAAGGCCGCGCTCGCCTGTATCGATCACGAGCATCCGCGGTTGGGCGCGCACCTACGGGCCACGGTGCGTTGCGGTCGCACCTGCATCTACCGGCCGGATCCGCAGCGCCCGCCGCGTTGGGAAGGCTAGCTCGCCCAGAGCCGAGCTCGACGAGCGAGACGGCGAGCGCAGCGCGCTTCTCAGGTCTCCCAGCGCATGGGCGAGCGGGGGTCGGGCGTGTAGCTGCAGAAGTAGCCGCGGCGCACCGTGGCTTCGAGGTGTTGTGCAAGCGCCGGATGTCCGTCGCGGATTCGCGCGAGCAGCTTCTTGATCGCCTTCGTGACGGTGAGCCGCGCGCGCTCGGCGTGCGAGTTCGACTTGCGCGACCGCAAGCTGCCCGCCAGCTCACGGACGAGGAACTCGGTTTCGTTGCGCAGGTTTGCCGCCCGGCCGATGTCGTTGCGCGCCTCGGCTTCGGCGAGCTCTTCGCGCAAGGTCTCGAGCCGCGCACGGTAGTCGGCCGCGGCCTGGCGGTCGAGCCGCTCGCCCGCATCGCCGAGGTCCGGGCGCGCCGAGGCCTCGTGCGCGAAGGCACGGGCCGCCGCCGTGACCACGACATTGCGACCGGCTGACTGCTCGACGAGTTCGGTGACGTGGAACTCGCGCCAGGGGTGTTGCAGCAGCGGCAGCAGGTAGTGCGCACCCTTCAGGTCGCGCAGGCGGATCACGGTGCCGTCGAAAGCGATGGTCCAGTAGTCCTTCTCACGCCGGAACACCGCGCCGGCCGGCGCGCTCACGGACGCGGCGCTCACGGTCGGCCGACCCGCGGAGAGCCCGTCTTCGAGCTGTCGGAGCTGCCGCGTGAGGCGCGCCATGCCGACCGACTCGGCGATCACCCGCGCCTGCTCGACGAGGTAGCGGCCGCGCGCCAGGTCGCCCGGCCGGTCGCGTGCGAAGAGCATCTCGCCGTACGCGTGCTGCGTGTGTGCGATCCACACGCGGGCGCCGAGAACGCGATTGAGCTCGAGGGCCTGCTCGAACCACTGCTCGGCGTCGTCGAATCGGCCGACGACCGTGGCGAGACGGCCGAGGGACCGTGACGCCGCGCCCCAGCACACCGTGCCGCCGAGCCCGAGCACGATGCGCCCGGCATACGGCGTCAGCAGCGCCAGCAGTCGTGCGGCGATGCTCTCGTCGCGCAGTGCGGCACAGGCTTCGGCTGCCTCGACCAGCGCCGGCAGCCAGGTCATGTCTTCCGGCACGCCCTCGAACCCGTCGCGGGCGAGGTACTCGAGCTCGGCGCGCGCGGCGTCGAGACGGTCGACCTCGACGAGCAGGAACGCGAGCTGGGTCCGCAACGACCTCACGGTCGGGTACTGATCGATGGCTCCCTTCAGGAAGTCGGCGAAGCGCTCCAGGCTCGCGCTGCGCCCCTGTTCGCGCCGCAGCGCCAGCATCTGGAGCGAGTGGTACATCTCGGCCCAGGTGCGGCCACGTTCGCCAACGCGACGAGCCTCGCGAATCCTCTCCTCGGCCTCGGTGAACCGTCCCTCCGCGAGCGTGAGCATCGCGCGTTGGGTGGCGAGCGTCCATTGCAGGAACGGCTGCCGGATCTCTTCCACAAGGCTGGCGAACAGCGCGCTCTCGCGCCGCACTGCCGCGATCTCGCCGAGCTCGAGGAGGTCGAGCACGCGCCATCCGCGCCCGGCGGCCACGAGTGCCCGGTCGCCGGCGCGCTGCGCCGCTTCGATGATGCCGCCGGCGACGGCGAGGCGATCCTCGGCGTTGCGCGGCGACCACACCGTGGCGTGGCGCAGTACCAGCACCTCGGCGAGCGCCGCGGCATCGCCTCCGCGCCGCGCGAGTTCGATCGCCTCGCGGCTCAGCCGATCGCGTTCGGCGAGCGGGAGTTGGAAGTGAAGCTCGACCGCGCGCCGTGCCTCGAGCCGGGCGCGCAGTACGGTGTCAGTGGACGCCGCCAGTGCCTCCTCGAGCAGGTTCACGGCCTCGGCATCGAAGACCGACGCCGGGCTCGGCGAGAAGCGGGCCACCTCGCCCACACCCGTCCAGCCGCCGGCGAAGCCGAGCGCCGCATGTGCCAACAGATCGGCGGCGGCGGGGTCGGTCGCGCGCGCTTCGCGGGCGAGCTGCGCCGCCCGCCGGAAGATCTGCCGCCCTTCTTCGCGCGCGCCGCCGACGTTGACGGCGGCGCCGAGCGCCAGCAGGACTTCGCAGAGAGCCCCGGCCGCCGCGCCGCTGCGCTCGAGACTCGAGAACGCTTCGCGGTAGAGTCGCTCCGCTTCCTCGTAGGCGAACACCGCGAGGGCGCGGTCGCCGGCGGCGCGTGCAGCGGGCGCCGCGCGAGCCGGCTCCCCGGCCTCGGCCCAGTGATGCGCGATCTCGCCGAGCGCCTCGCCGCGGGCGAGGTCCTCGAGCGCGGCCGCCGCCCTTTGATGCAGCCGTTCGCGTTCCTGCGGCCGCAGCACACCTTCGAGTGTCTCGCGCACCAGCGCGTGCGAGAAACGTCGGCGTTCCGTGCCCCCGGACGCCTCGCCGAAGATGCCCCCGGCACTGGCCTCCGCGAGCGCCGCGGCGAACGCCGGCGCCGGCAGACCGCTCGCCTGTCGGAGGACGTCGACCCGAACCTCGAGGCCGAGCACGGCGGCCTGCGACAGCATCTGTCGCGTGCCCGGGCCGAGCGATGCGAGGCGGCGCAGGATGACGGCGCGGATCGAGTCCGGCAGGGTCCGCTCGAGCGCCGCGGCGATCGACGCATCGTCGCTGCACCCTTCGAGCGTCAGCACGCGGACGCATTCGGCGACGAAGAACGGCGTGCCTGCCGTGCGCCGCCGTAGCAGCGCAGCGGTCTCGGGCGTTACCTCGATGCCGGCAACGGAAGACACGTACCGGCCGACCTCGTTCTCGCTCCACCCGCCGAGGTCGATGCGGTGCGTGCCGGGAACTCGCAGCAGCTCGGTCATGGTGTCGGTGATCGGGTCGTTCAGCGAGGATGGGGTGCGCGCCGTGGCGACGAGGAGAAATGCGCATTCGCGGGTCTCTCGCGCGACGAACTGGAGCAGTCGCAGCGCCGGCACGTCGGCATCGTGCAGATCGTCGAACAGCAGCACCAACGGCTCTGCCGAGGCCCGCGCCGCCAGCAGCCGGGCGACGCGATCGAACAGCTCGAAGCGACTCTCGGATGCCCCGCCGTCGCGTGCCTGCAATGAGGCGCCGCCCCGGAGCTCCGCCGCCGTGGCCTCGAGCGACCGCCCGACGTCGCTGTCGTCGGCGCAGGCGCGCAGCAAGCCGATCCACGGCCAGTACGACGGCGCACCCTCGCCGGCGAAGCAGCGCGCCCAGGCGATGCGAGCGCCCTCGGCCCGCGCCTGGGCCGCGAAGGCCTCCGCGAGCGAGGTCTTGCCCATGCCGGCGTCGCCGACGATCAGCACCCGACTGCCGCGACGCTCGCGCGTGGCGCCGAGTGCGTCGCGCAGCAGCGACAGTTCGACCTCACGCCCGATGAACATCTCCGCCGCACGCGCACTCATTCCCGCGACCGCTCCCTCGGAGTCACGGCACCAGCGGACCCGCGAGGATGTGCCGCATCTTGTGGGGCACGGTCGGGTCGCGCTCCTCGACCCAGCGCCAGAGCGGCATGACATGGTGCTCGATCCAGTACCAGCGGTGCTCGAGCTGGCGGATGTCCGGCCACGAGCGCGTGCGCCGCAGGAGCTGACGCGCATGGAGCCAGAGGCAGCCTTGAAACCAGGTGAAGTCGATGTCGTAGTCGCTGCGCCGCAGCGCGCAGCGTAGAAAGCGGCGCACCCGACGCGCCGTGAGGCGGCGCGGCGGCGGCAGCACGGTCTCGAGGTCGAAGTCCATCCAGGTGAGAAGTGACATGAACCGCCCCAGCGACCGATCGATGCGCGCGAAGTAGGGCTGGATGATCGCCTCCTGCTCGTGCCGCATGAGCAGCAGGTTGCCGCTCCAGATCGCCTCGGCTGCGACCTCTGCCTTGCCAGGCTGCGCCGCCAGACGGCGTCCCTCGTCGATGTGGCGGAAGCCCTCGAGCAGCAGTGCGTGCCGGTCATCGCTGCAGAGCGCCCGCTCGATCAACGCCATACCGCCGTCGGGGTCGGCGTCGTACGCGAAGTGGCACCACGCCGTCTCCTCGTAGACTTCGTTGTTGGCGGCGCGCATCAGATCGAGGTTTGCGCGCAGCCCCTCGCGCGGAGCGCTGCCGAGGCCCGCGGCGTCGTAGAGCTTGAGCAGGATACCGACGCGATGCGAGGAGAAGGCGGACACTCCCATGCGCTTGAAGAGCACCGGCTGCGACAGATACAAGCGCGCATAGCCGCGCGTGATGCCCGTATTGCGGCCGCGCAGGTCGCTAGGGGGTGGGAGCTGCTCGCACGAGCGCTCCTGCCATCGAGCACGAAGCGTCGCGACTTCTCGGTCCTCCATATCCGCGTCTGCTCGGCCGTCTTGCGCCCTCCGCCCCGCTTGTCAAGCGTCATGGCGGGCGCCGATCGTCACTGCCGCTTCCTCGTCCAGCGCTGCAGCGTGTACCAAAGGCCGATCGGAACCCACAACGGCGCCGCGGCCCATTTCATGGCCAGCAGGAGCCAGCGCGCCGGCAGCCGTAGCGGCAGCGGCGGGCGCGACGGCGGCAGGTCCAGGTCCTCGAGGACGGCCCGCGCCGTCGAATGCGCCGACATCACCGCGCTCTCCATCGTGGTGAGGTCGGCCTCGGAGCGGCAGTAGTCGCCGGCGACGTAGAGGTTGGCGAGCGCGGTGCGCGCATCGGGACGGTGTCGCCACGAGCCGCTGGTGTTGAGGAAGAGCGGGTACTGGACGTTCGGCTGCCAGTGGATGCGGATACCGGCGCCGCGAACGTGATAGCCGAACGTCTCGTCCGGCTCGACCTCGACCAGCGGGCCGGCGCCGGCGAGGAAGCCGTCCTCGAGATCGAAGCGATAGAGCGGCTCGCCGCGCTCGCCGCGAGCGACGTAGGCGAGCAGTTCGTCGAGCAGATGGCGCACCTGCTCGGGCTCGGGGAGCGCAACCAAGGGCTTGAAGTTCGAGGCGATCACCGCGAGCACGGTGTGCGGCTCGGACCGCATCTCGTGCCAGTGCTGCGAGACGTCGATGAACGACATCCCGTACTTCGAGCCGTGCAGGTTCGTATGCCACGCCGGCAACCCTTCGAGGCGGCGGTCGAAGTAGACCTGCATCGCCGCCATCGGCGCCGACGTCAGATGCCAGAGCCCGGCGAGGGGCTGTGGCCCCTCCTCGGCCTCGAGGCCGGCCTTCTCGCGCTCGAACATCACCGGCGAGACCAGGGCGGTGGCGACCTCGAGCGGGACCGTGAGGACGTACGCGTCGGCGGCGTCCTCGAGGGCGGAGGTCGGCTCCCCGACCGACGAGTGGCTGACGTAGGTGACGCGGTTGCCGCTGACCTCGAAGCCCGAGACCACGGTCTCGAGCAGAACGCGAACGCCGAGCTGCTCGAGGCGCGCGCGGAAGGGCTCGATGAAGCGGTTCTGCAGGTCGCCGTCGAACATCGACAGCATCGGGCTCGGCGTCCACATGAAGCTCTTGACGATCTTCTGCATCGTCATGGCCGAAAGCTCGTAGAACGGGATCGCGCTCGCCTGCAGCACGGTCTGCTGGTGGAAGTTCGCGATCGCCTCGTGGCGATAGAAGCGCGAGCGGAAGAAGCCGCTGACGCTGACGCGGTCGAGGAAGCCGCGCTGCGCGTACGACTCCGAGGCGAGGTCCAGCATGCTGAAGAACGACATGAAGGACAGGTGCCACGGCAGGAGCGAATCGAAGATGTTGTGGAGGAAGTTCGCGACCGAGGTGAACGAGCTGTGCCGGTAAACCCGGCCCGGCCGCGCGGCGTCTGGGTCCGCGCGCGTGAGCACGTAGAGCGTATCGGTGTCGAGTAGGCGATCGGCGATGCCGAGATCCTCGAGCAGGCGCCGTACGTTGCGGTACCAGCCGGGGAAGATGTGGTAGCCGTGGTCGACCCAGACCTCGGCACGGCCGCCGCCGGCCGATGGCAGCGCACGCCGATCGGCCCCCGCTTTGCCGCCGAGGCGGTCGCTTGCCTCGAGCAGGGTGACCGCGACGCCGCGCTCGGCGAGTTCCATCGCGACCGTCATCCCGGCGAGGCCGCCCCCGATGACCACAACGTTCCGTCGTCCGCGCTCCATCCCGACTCCTCGATCTCGGCCGGCCTCTCTAGCGCACCAGCCACCGAAATCCCATGGTGTGCCCGCTCACGGCACATCCGTGCCCCGGGCTTTCACGCTCCTCCGCCGCAACGGTCCGCGGCTTTGGCAGGCGGGCTGCAAAACCAGAGATCCGCTCGATGGAGGAGGAAGATGAACCCACGCACGACATTCGGACCCGCAGCACGGACCTGCCGCCCGCATCTGGCGATCATCGCCCATGCCCTCGTTGCGCTACTGCTCGCCCGCCCGGCCTCTGCGCTGGTCTGGAGTTCGACCGGTCCCGAGGGGGGCCTGGTCCAGAGCCTCGCGCTCGATCCGTCCAACCCAGCGACGCTCTACGCCGGCACGTACTCGGGGATCCTGAAGAGCCTCGATGGCGGCGCGACGTGGAGCCGCGCCAACGTCGGCATCAACCCGTCCGCCCCGATCATCTGGAGCATCACCGTCGATCCCGACAGCCCGGCGGTCGTGTACGCGGGCGGGGACCACGTCTTCAGGAGCACCGACGCCGGTGCGACCTGGACGGTGCAGGACAGCGGCCTGCCGTCAGCGGCTGTGCATGAGATCGCGTTGGCGCGGAGCGAGCCCGAGACGCTCTACGCGGTGCATTCCGCGGATCAGGTGTATCGCTCGACCGACGCGGCGGCGAGCTGGTCCGTTGCGAGCAGTGGCCTGCCGCCGGGCTTCATCACCGACCTCGAGGCGGACCCGGTCGATTCGTCGACCGTCTACGCCAGCTTCTTCGACGACGGCGTGTACAAGACGACGAACGGTGGCCTGAGCTGGAGTGCGGTGAATACCGGTATCGGTCTGCCCTTCATTCGCGCCCTCGCGATCGACCCGGCGCACCCACTCGTCGTCTACGCGGTTGGCGCCGGGGGGAGGGTGTACAAGACGGTGAACGGCGGCGGCTCGTGGGCGGACGTGAGCCTGAGCATCAGCTCGACGATCGTGACCGCCGTCGCGATCGATCCGAACGCGACGAACGTGGTGTACGTCGGCACCGACGACGACGGCATCTACAAGAGCACCACCGGAGGTGGTGGTTGGGTCGCGGTGAACTCCGGGCTGCTCAACCCGATGGTGGAGGGCATCGTCATCGATCCGTTCGACTCCGATCAGATCTATGCCGGCACCCTCGACGGTGTCTTCAAGAGCACCAACGGCGGTCTGTCCTGGGCTCCGGCGAAGAACCAGTTTCACGCGCTGCTCGCGTCCGAGGTCGCCGTCGCGCCGTCCGATCCGAACGTCCTGCTCGTCGGCTCTTCCGGGTCCGGAATCTTCAGGAGTACCGACGCCGGCCAGACCTGGCAGGCGAAGAGCGGCGGTCTCGAAGGGCGGGACGAACTCTTCGCGATGACGGTTGCCTTCGATCCGACGAACGCGGACATCGCCTACGCCGGACTCTTCGGCGGCGGCATGGTGAAGACCACGAACGGCGGCGATCTGTGGCTGACGATCAACAGCGGCTTGACGGATTCCTGGATCCAGGCGATCGCCGTCGATCCGTCGGATGCGCAGGTGGTCTATGCCGGCTCGCAGTTCGACGGCGTGTACAAGAGCAGCAACGGCGGCGCGACGTGGACGCTGGCGAACAGCGGCATGGGCTCGGCCTGGATCACGAGCCTTGCGATCGACCCGGCGATGCCCTCGACCGTCTATGCCGCGGACGTCGGCGGCGGCGTGTTCAAGACCGTCGACGGCGGCGCGAGCTGGTCGCCGAGCAATCTGTTCCTCCCCGCGAACGGCACGAACGCGGTCGCGGTGGATCCGGTGACGCCGACGACGGTCTATGCCGGCACGAACACCTCGGGTGTCTACAAGAGCCTCGACGGTGGCGCGAGCTGGACCTGGTCGAGCGTCGGCACCGGCATTGTCTCCGTCTTTGCCATCGCGATCGATCCGTCGGATCCCGACCGCCTCTACGCCAGCACCTACTTGGGGGTGTACACGAGCGCCGACGGCGGGGCGACCTGGACGGCCGTCAGTGCCGGGCTCGAGGGCGACGCGGTCGGCACCCTCGTCGTCGATCCGTCGACACCGAATCGAGTGTACGCCGGCACCAGCGGCGCCGGCGTCTTCGTCGGCGCGCCCGAGTGCGGCAACGCTGTCACCGATGTCGGCGAGGAGTGCGACGACGGCAATCTGGTGGAGGGCGATTGCTGCTCCTCCACCTGCACTCTCGACATCGGTCCGGGCCTGTACGGGCCGCGGCTCGTCGTCAAGAACTTGCACACGCCGCCCGGCGACGACCGGCTGCTGTTCAAGGGAGAGGCGCCGCTACCGGTGCCCATCTCACCACCGCTCGCGCCCTACACCGGCGGGGTGCACGTCCGCATCCGCGACAACCTCGGCAACACGCTGCTGGATACGGCGATTCCGGCGGGTCTGTACGACACCGTCTCGCGTTC
>Ga0268299_1003849_pt1 | contig 12874 bp, 10 predicted proteins | sample NOBtaG_FD_193484 | JGI IMG/M metagenome (GOLD analysis project Ga0268299, IMG submission 193484) | Activated sludge microbial communities from bioreactor in Nijmegen, Gelderland, Netherland - NOB reactor | ecosystem: Engineered > Bioreactor > Aerobic > Activated sludge | place: Netherlands...
GTGGCCACCAGGTCGGTCGGCATTTTTTTCTTGGTGTACTCGAGGCCCGCGAGAATCTGCTTGGAGATGTTGTTGGGCAGGGTTTGTACGAAATCCATTGGGGGAGCCTTGTTTTGAGGTGAATGGGTGATTCAAGGGTTATTTGTGGGGCAAAATTAAGGGGAGGCACTGGGCAGGCGTATCGGATGTCTTGACTGGCTGTAACTCCTTGCGGTTTGTTTTGGAAAATTTGGAGTAGTCACAACACATTCACACACTCAAACACCCAACCTACCTATTATACTGGCGCATTCACGAATTACGCCAAAATTAACATTTACACCTCATGGCATTTTCAGGAAATTCGACCTATAATTGCCATCGCTTTTATCCTCCTGGCCAGGAGCCTGCTAATCCCCAGTTTTTAACTGCCCACGTACTTGCTTCTGAATTGTCGTTTTTCGATTTGTCGTACTCGTTACGGCAGAACGGCTCGCCCTTATTCAGTTCACAGAAAAAAACTCAAAATCATGACAAACGAATTCGAATTGCGGCAGATTGAGCGTATTTCCCCACCTTTTACAAAAAACCACACCTGCTTCTTTAGTTTCTTTGAAGTCTTACGCCTTTGGGCTCTTTGTCTGGCCGCCCTAATCCCGTTTACAATCATAGGGCAAAACACATCTTTCTGCGGTTATTACAGAGCGATACCCCCCAACGGCTCCAACCCTGACTCACTGATTTATGACCGGTTCGGAAATGCGTTTGATCTGGAAGATTTGGTGCCGTCAGCATCAGCAAACGCCGGCTCGTCACCAGATTGCAGTACCGGATATTTCAACGTGACCTGGGTGGGCGGCCCACCACAGGATGCGCAGATTGTAATGTGTGAGGTATTGAGTTATGTATCGAGTGTTGTGCAACAACGGCAGGGGCAGAATGGCTGCGGAATACTACCATTAGAATCCGTTGAAATTCAAGTGGGATGGATCAGTTTTTCCAATCCTGATCCATTAGTTGCTGCGCAGTTGGGTATGGATATAAACCAGTTTCCGTTGCCCTCTGGCTGGGGCGCTGTCGGCTCTCCATTTTATACAAATGCCCCGAAAGACAATACTTGCAGTGACATTATTCCCGAGCGAGCATTTATCAAGATAAATGGCGGACAAATCCTGGGGTCGGCGGGGGTGGTTGATGGGCGCATCCTGCTGAATAGCGACATCCCTTGGAATTACAATCCAATGGCAACTACTTTTTTGGGCGCCGATTTGTATACTGCGACCCTTCATGAAATGATGCACATTTTAGGCTTTGCTTCACGTATGGGTTTTAGTAATAACCCCACTACGACCGGCGCTTTTACACTTTGGGATCAGACTCTACGGATAGGAGACTACGACCCGGTAAATGGCATTACCATTGCGCAAGATGCTATAACGAACACGTCGGGGTGCACAAGGAATTGTTGGGAAATGACCGCAGGTTTAGGGAATGCCGCAATCAACTCCTGCGTAGGTAATGCGTTGGATATAATTGTTGGGGACGCCGGCCTCGCACCAATTTCAGGAGACCCCTCAATAAACCCTAACCCATCTACACTGGAAGAGGCTGCCCCACTGCTCAATATGTTAACGCACTTAAGTACGGATTGTGGCAACCAATACGTACCGTATGTCATGCGTCCTGTTTATGGTCCTGGCGATTATCAGCGCACCCTGACATCCGCTGAGCAACAAATACTGTGCGCATTAGGCTATTCAGTTCCGGCCATTAATTGTGATGGCTGTTATGTAATCGCACGCCGAGATGGACAATTAGAACCGAACTCCGAATGTTGTTACAAAACATTTCATGTTTGTGTTGGAGAGAGTATAGAAATTTTGAACAGCGAATTATTATGTAACGATTTATCTAATGACGGTCAGGCTACAATTACCGACGTTTGGCATCAGCCGCTGAATTTAACCGACCCGGGCGCTGTCATGTCCGTGGATGCGAATATGGCCGGCACCGGTTGGATCATCACAGTCCCACCCAACATAAGAAATTACAAAACACCCTATATAGTACTTTATACGATTACTGGATGCGATTGCAGGCAGCACAATGGTACCATTCGCTTATTTATTGACCATTATTGCCCAACTTCTGAGTTTACTGAAGATATCTGCGATAATTTATTGCGAGATGGAGGGTTTGAAGAGGCGACAGACAATTCCTACAACATCGGTAATCCATTAAATCCTACAGATGGACTTGGCGGCTGGCCGATTCTTTTTCCGGGGAATGTTTGGGTAGCTACCCCTGACATGTATTATAGTAACGGCAACCATTTTTTGGGGCTTGCCAACTTTACCCCAAGCTCACCCTTGCCGAATCAGGAAGCAATAAACCTGGAGATGCAGAAATGCATCAAACCCGGTTGCGAGTTATCATTGAACCTTGACTTATCCTATGTGATAACCGATGGCGTGGCGATTCCGTCTCTTCAGGTTTGGGGCAGCAAAAGTAGGCCCTGCCCTGCTACCATCGTCAATCCTCTGCCCATTGCATTGAACTGTGGCGTTCAAACCAATTGCTCCCCTACTAGTGCATTTGATCCTGTATGCCTTTTTACTGTCCCGTCTCAAAATGCTCTAAATAGCATTGATGATCCTAATTTTTTGAATTCCACTACCTATACCTGGACAAATACAACTAACGAGGACGTGTGTTTTTTGACATTCGTGAATCCCTTCGTTACGGGATCAAAGGCTACAATTTTCATGGATAACATCCTCGCCGAAATCCGCTGTGAGCCGGAAGTAATCTGCAATGTCCAGCCCGTAGTAGAGGCCTGCGAAGGTGAGGCGGCGAGTCTCACATTCACAGTATGTGCGCCTGAGCTGCCCGAGTATGTTGACTTCACCACCATTACTCCCACGCTTACCCTCCCACCCGGCTGGACGCTCGTTGGAAACGATCCGGAGCCATTTGACTTGACTGAAGGCCAATGCAGGGACGTTACCCTGCAAGTGCAAATGCCTGCAGGTACGCCCGAGGGAACTACCGTGAACATCGTCTTGGACGGTACGGCTTCGGGGCTGTGCACGGAGGTGGGGTGGTCTTGCGAGGCAGAAGTTGAGGTAATTCATTGTGATCCTTGCCCTTGTACGGAACAGAATACAATAAACATTATTGCCGGCGACAATGGGACTTTGTACTCTGTTTTGGAAGCAACGTACAACTTCGATCAAAATGACGACGGCGTCATTGATGCGACCGAGCACAATGACTGCATTGCCATATCCGGCACACTTATTCTCGACCAGGACCTGGCCATCAATAGCTGCCCGAACATCCGTATGCAGCCCTGCTCCGAGATTGTGGTCAACCCCTTCCGGCACCTGACGATGGAGTACAACAATATTTACGGCTGCGAAACCATGTGGCGAAATATTGCCGTTGAATCTTATGGGAGACTTACATTTAGGTTCAATAACATTGCAGACGCCCAGCATGCTCTGTTAGTAAAGCCAGCACCTCCTTTTTCAGGGTTGACGCCCACGCAAATTGATGTACAACACAACCGCTTCGAACGCGACCATATCGGCCTGTACATCCCTGGCAACGGAGGTGGCTTGTTCGGTGGGAACGTGTGGCAAACTCCTTTTTTCGGTAACGTCATGGAATGCAAGGGCAAAAACAATACTCTTGGCAACTTACTCCCACCCTGCGACGCTGGACTACCCAACTACGACCAACAAAACGGCTACGTAGGCGTTGCCATCCTTGGCACCAACTTCAACATCGGTGACGCAAGTGGAATACGAAATCAATTTATTAACCTCCGAAACGGGGTTATCGCCGAGAATGTATTCCTTGATGTGCAGCGAAGTGATTTTGAGAACATGATCGGGTTCATGGACACCCAGCAGCCGGGTTTTGCTTCTTCAACCGGCGTAGGTGTGGCGGCCTCGGGCGGAATCGTAGATGTAACGGAATGCACGTTTGACTGGGCCGGCCATGCCGTCAACCACCACCAAGGCTTGTTGACGTTCAAAAATTCCCAGACCGATCATGTTCGGATCGGGCTTGAATTTCGCCGCCCGTTTGCCGTGGACATGGCCGAAAACGACCAGATCGGTTTTCTGCGTTACGGCGTGCGGGGCTGGAACCCGCAGAGCGCCACTTGGTTGGGGAAATACGTTTTCGACAACAACGTCTTTCAAACGCAGGACAATCAGTTGGAAACTTCTAGCGATTACGGGAACGTCATACAACTTACCAACGGTAGCGTGAAAACCTCGCTCGCCGCACTCTCGCCGCAGATTACTCGAAACGAGGTCACTCTGGACGATTATGTGTACGGCGTACTGATTGACCGGATCGGCGGGTGGCAAATCGCAGACAACAATTTTACCATCAACATGCCGCAAAACCCGCCCCTGTTCGGTCTTGGCAACTACGGTCTCTCGCTGAGCCATTCCGATGACAATTATGTGTACGGCAATACGGCCTTTTGCAGCGTGGTGCAGGCGGCCATAGGCACTCTCGGCTTCGGATGTACGATGAGTACAGGCAACCGGTACTGTTGCAATACTGCGCAAGGCACCGACACCGGCGTTTCCTTTAGCGGCACCTGCCCGGGCACGCAACTACGACAGACAGATTTCTACGACAATCAGTACAGTTTAACCTTGCTTGGCAGTCAAACTGTGATTAGCCCCCAACCGCAAGATGATACAAAAACGAACAGCAATCGCTTTCATGCAGGCTCCGGTACGGCGCGACATGAGGGGATACCGGGGATTATTGATCAATCCATATTTTATGTCACCAACCAGAGCGCACCGCACTACCCGGATTTGGTTTCGATACCAAATGCCCCATCTGTGGGCTGGTTTATGTTAAACGGAGCACCTGCGAGTGCTTGTGCGACAGACCCTGCCTGCCCGCCACTCGAATATCCCGATGGGGAAAGATCGGAAATAGAGGCGACGGATTTGGCTCTGGCTTCTCGTTTGTTTGACACCTTGCCGGATGCCGCCATGCTGCGCTGGGAACTGGCCCGCGACCTGTACGCTCGATTGAAGGCCTATCCTGAAATGTCGGGGCAGTCTGCCGCAGTGGATTCTTTTTTCAACATCGCCGAAGCCGGAAGCCCGATCAAGACTTTTTACGATGCCGAGCGTTTGGCCGAGGACGTGGACGAGGCCCCGGAGGCCATTCTGTTGGCGGTGCAATTTTTGCGGGACACCATCGCGGCTATCCAGGCGGAGCGTGCGGCCATACTGGCGGCCCTGCCGGCCGCAACCTATCGGGCAGACTCGCTGGCGCTCTATTGGGAGGCCGAAGCGGTGCATAGCAGGTTGGTCACGCCACAAAATGCCCTGAGCCAGGTACGCGCTTCGCTTGATTCACTTCGGCAGGCAAGGGCACAGGCGGCGTTGCCCGCGATAAATGCCTTGCCCGAAGCCGACGTATTGCAAAGCAACCTGAAGGCGGTGTGGCGGATTTATTTAGAGATGTGCGCCGATGGTGTTTCCCAACTCGACGAGGCCCAGTTCGATGAAATATCCGACATCGCGCACCAATGCCCGCACACGGGCGGGCGGGCAGTGCTTGCCGCACGCAGCCTGTACCGCACGAAGATCGCCAAACATTTTGACGACGATGCACTTTGTCTTCCCTCGGGGCTGCGTCACGGGACAACGCTGCAACAAGGCCTGTCGAGCCACTTGTCGGTCAGGCCCAACCCGGCTTCCAATCAGATAAGCCTGATCTTCCAATCGTCAACGGCTGGGACATACAGGGTTCAAATCTCCGATTTGGCAGGGCGTTTCGTGCTGGACACAGAAACTTCGTCCGACGGAACGGTACTCGACTTGAACGTTTCTTCCTTGAAGAACGGCCTGTACGTCTGCCACGTCTCTACGCCCGGTTTTTCGTTTGCTCCCGTAAAACTTTCCATCATCCGATAAATTCTCCAGCCCGGTTGCAAGCAAAAATCTTGCAACCGGGCTTAATTTTTTTAGCCATGCGTTTAACTTTACTGTTATGCAGCCTGCTGGTACTTTGTGCTCCATTAAGTGCCCAAAAACATGACAATACTTGGGTATTGGGGTATGACGGTTTTGGAGTGGAATACGGCCATAGCCTTTTGACTTTTGATGACGGGAAATTAAAAATAGACACGATATCATACTCAATGCCCGGCTACGATATTCCGCGCAATAACGCCTCTTTTTCTCTTGCCAGCGGCTCACTATTTGCCTTTTTCAACGGCATACAGATACAAAACAGCCAATTTCAAGCATTAGAAAATGGCGAAAACCTGAGCGAAGAGGTGGAGAAGTATTATTATTATATGAGCCACCCGCTGCTTTCACAGGGATCCTTATTTATTCCTTTTCCTGGAAAACCTGACAGCGTCTTGTTGCTTTATTCCAGTCAGCGCTTCCTTTTGGACAATACCGGACTCATAGAGGCTATTTGTTCAGCGGACATCAGCGGAGCCATCATCAACCGATCGGCAAACAATGGATTGGGGAAAGTATTAGAGCGCCAGTACCCCATACTTGAAAAGGATTCTCTTCTTAATGGAGTCGTACAGGTTTGCCGTCATGCCAATGGCCGAGATTGGTGGTTGATTGCGTTTAAATTGAACTCGAACAGATACCACCGGATTTTAATTGACCCTAATGGGTTTCACTTTCAAGGAATGGGCGAGGTCGATTTACCGGTAATCTGGGGGTCCAACTCCGCTTGTTTTTCACCGGACGGTAGCAAGTTTGCAGTATATAATGCTGTCACATTTTTATCAGATGGGGGCCATTTGCATCTATTCGACTTCGACCGGTGTGCAGGTGTGCTTTCCAACCAGATTCAAATCAATATGTGGGGCAATTATGGCGGCTTGGCATTTTCCTCCAATTCCCATTACCTGTATCACAACAAGAGGGACACAGCCTTCCAATACGATCTTTGGGCCACTAATATCCTTGCCAGCCGCAAGATTATTGCCATTTACGACGGTTTTCAAGCCCCTTTCCCCACCACACTCTATATGCTGCGCCTCGCCCCCGACGGCAAAATCTACGGCTCGGCCACCAACGGCACACAGTACCTGCACGTCATCCACAACCCCGACGAGGCGGGCACGGACTGCCAGTACCAGCAGCACGGCATCCAACTGCTCAAGTACAACAGCTTCAGCCTGCCCAACTTCCCCAACTACCGCCTCGGCCCGCTCGACGGCTCGCCCTGCGACACCCTCGGCCTGAACAACGAGCCAAAGGCCTGGTACCGTTACGAACAGGACACCCTCGACCCGCTCGCCGTGGCGTTCCGCGACCTGTCGTACTACGAGCCGGCCACTTGGGTCTGGGACTTCGGCGACGGCTCACCCGCGAGCAGCACCCGCCATCCGCAGCGCCAGTACGCGCAGCCGGGCGCCTATCAGGTCTGCCTCACTGTGAGCAACCAATATGGCTCCGACACCCACTGCAAAACGCTCTACCTCGGCGTGACGGCACAGGACAATCCCGTGCTGCAAGCACAGGTACAGGTTTATCCCAACCCCTTCCGCGAGCGCTTCGCCGTGGCGCTCAGCGCCAACCTGCGAAGCCCGGCCTTGCGGCTATACGACGCGGCGGGGCGGCTGGTTCTGGAGCAGCGGCTGGTGCTGGGCGTAAACGAGATCGAAGCAGTGGGCTTGCCGGCGGGGTTGTATGTGTGGGAGGTAGTGGCTGGCGGGGAGCGAGTTATGATAGGGAAAACTATAAAAATTGACTAAACCTCATACCACTGCGGCCCCCACAAACTCCACCCTTACATGCGGATTCCCATCAAACAACTGCCGCACAATCACCTCCGCCAAATCCACCGGCAATTCCGTCCGTTTGGACTTTTCCTGGTATAGGTCGTCGAAAGCAGGGTCAGAAGCCCGGAGGATGGCGATTTTATGCCGCAGGCTCGCGGTGGTGATGTGCAGGGCATTGGCCAGGTCACTTTTGGCCACCCGGCCGGCAGCCACGGTCAGGCGGATGGGATTTTCGTTGAGCCAATTGGCTACACAGGCGGCTTCGCAGGGTTGTGGCATGGTGTTCAGGGGTTAGGGTTTTAGGTATTCGTGGTTTCTTCGAGGCCGGCTTCCAGAAGGGTTCGGATTTCAGCCACGATACGTTTCCCATCCGGTTGTCCGTCGTCGGTGATGGGTAGGTGACTTTCCTTTAGTAAGGCGCCGCCCACGGTGAACAGTTGAAATACCCAGGCCGGAAAACTTTCGGCACCTACTTGCTGCCGGAAATCACCGAAAACGCCGGCATGATCCAGCACCGCCAGCACGCGCAGCGTTTCGCCGGTGTTCCAAGCGTTGAAAGCCGGGTAAGGCAGACTGAAGTCCATTTGGATATTGAATTTCAGACCGGGATTCAGGATCGGCATCCGAAAACCGGCCGGCGGCTGGGCTGGCACAGCATCGGAAGAGGCGGGAGGGCCCTGCTTGTGCGTGTCCAATTCCGCATTTCCGGCATCAAGCAATTCCTGCAACGCTTCGTTTTCACCGGCCAGACCAGCAATGCGCCGTTTCAACCTCCGGCCGGTGCGGATGGACAGCAAGTACAGCGTCAGCAAGACGGCAAACAGGATCAGCAACGCGATTCCGACGGGTTTCCATGGCAGCCGAACGGCGCTCGGTGAAAGGTGAAGTTGTTCCATTGCTCAGGTGGCTTTTTTGATTTCTGCGACGATCTGCTGGATTTCGCCGGGCGACAACGCCACGGTCACTTTACCCTGATCGAGCAGTTGTCGGGCCTTGCGTTCATTTTTGAGCCTGCGCAGACTGGCCGTGATGGTAAAAGCGGCTGCCGCGGCGATCAGGGCGAGCGCCAGTCCGATGGCCCAACGGGGTATGTTTTCCATGTGCAAAAGGTTTTTGAGGTTTATAGGGTTTCGCCGTCTTCCATCCTCATTTTGATGACGGCAGATGACCAGCGCAGGTCTTTGGTGTGAAAACTCCAGTTCCGGCCTTTCGAACGTTCGATGCGAATGCGGTGCTGGGTCGCGGCGGATTTGGCCAGCGCCAGCACGGATTCCAGTGCCTTAGTGAAATCTCGTGTTTTGAGATTGCCAAAGCCGCCGAACGCAATAGCCATGTCGGTGGCCCGCATTTCAATTTCATGGTTTCCAAAGCGCACAAGGAGGCGCACCTCTTCTGTCTCATTTCCCCGGGCGACTTCGGTAAAAGACCTTCTGTGGTATTCCTCCAGCAACGCAGCGATGGCGTACCGTTCCACCTGGATGGACACCTGGCGCCGGATGGCCTCTACTTCCGCGTCGAAGCCGGTTTGCTCGGCCTGTTCGCGGCGTTGTTTGGCAATGTCGCCGTACCGGACGGTGATTTGCAGTTCTTTGGCCGAGAGGTCGCTGACGGCTTTGGCGGGCAGGTGGCTATCGTAAAAGAGGATGACTTCGTCGTCGGTCCAGTCCTCGATGGGGAGGCCGGCAAATGATAGTCCTGTTACCGGCTCGGTGGTGGTTGTTTCGGGCGTTGAATCGGTGGTCATGGTTATTTTGAAGGTTACTGGTTAGAAAGTTTCTGGTTGGGAGGTTCACTAACCCGTGGCAAATTTCCGGTACGGGATGCTTTTCATGAGACCAGGGTTTTCAGTGTCAGGTATGAGTATTTCCAGTTTGTCGAGATCCGCGTAGAGTTTGGTGCGCCCGGTCTCGCGGTCGTACAGCACAAAGGGCGACATCTTCGCCGCCGGACTGCGCAGTCGCTGCAACGTGGTCCAGATCGCGTACAACTCCTCGGGCAGGGTTCGGACGGTGAACCAGGCTTCGTGGTTGGGCTTGTCGCCGGTTCTGAACACGATATAGATGCGGAAAGCCTTTCTAAGGAGCAGGTTCATGCTCATAAAGTCGTGGCTCACCACCATCACGTCTATGCAGTTGTTGCGGTGGATGGTGAAAAATTCGATCTGTTCCTCGGACATCTCGCTCTTTTGCGGGATGTAGTTGCGGCTCTCGTCCAGGATGACCAGCCCGTTGCGGAACCAGGTGCTCAGGATTTGAAACCAGGACGGGTCTTTCCACTTCACGTTGCGGAGTACCCGGATGCCGCGATCCCAGCGCTGGGCTTTGCGCGTTTGCGGATTGATCACGCCGTATTTCAATTCGGTCAGCGTGATCTGCGGGAACTCGTCGAAGGCGGTAGACCGCGAAGGATCACAGATCAGCACCTTGCGGGGCACTTTTTTGTCGCGGGTGCGCTCGATATAAAACTTGGCTTGCTGCCGGATGAAGGTGCTTTTGCCCTTGCCCAGGTCGCCGAATACACACATGGAGCAGTAGTCCCGTTGATTGGGGTCTTTTGAGTTGTCCAGTCCATCGTATATCGACTGCATGGGCGAAGGGGTAAAAAAGGGTTTTGGGGCCGGGTTTTGGGGTTTGGCCTCGGGGTTATAAAAGGTTTTTTCTTCTATGAAATCATATAAATCACCAAAATCTAATAAATCATGGTCTGTCGTTCCAGTAGCCCGCCTCTTGGGTGTTCACGAATGTGGTAAACTTATCCAGGATGCTGTCCGCATTGTTGAAGCCGATCTTTTCCAGCAGGATTTTACCTCCATTGACCACCAACGGCGTGAGCAGCAGGAAGCCCAACAGCAGTTCCGGCGAAATGCGCACCTGCCGTGCTTCGAGGATTTTGTCCAGCAGATGGACAGTGCGCTGTTTCAATCCCTCGCTCATGGCTACCTGTTCAGCAAAGGAAGTCTTGCGCTTCGTAAAACCAAGCACCGCCTCCTGCGCCTTTTCATACAGCGCCTTTTCGCCGGGATTTGCTTTGCCCGCAGCAATTTTCGGGTACAATTCTTCGACCGTCTGTACGGCCTTCTTGGGCGTACTGAACAAGTCGTACGACCACACCGCGAGCACGGATTGGAGTATGTCGTACCAGTCCACCAGTTCCTGGGCGGCAATGCTGTTTAGTTCGGAGTCCAACTCTGTGAGCGGAGGCACGTCAGCCGGCGACATACCGGCTGACAATGCCTCCTCGGGGGGATTACCATTGGTCAAGGCGGGGGCCTCGGGGGTATTTTGGGGCATTTCGCGTTTGGCGATTTCTTCGGCTTCCGCCAAACTGCGAGTGCCTTTTTGGCGAATGGCCTCTACCCGCTCGATGAATTCCGGCCGGGTGCCGGTTTCTTCGCCAAGGTCTTCGGGCAGGGCTTCGGGCGTTTCGGCGCCGGGTGCAGCCACTATTTCTGCCACGGCCAGAACGGCCGGTTCCACGGTGCGGTCCGAGGTAGCGTCGAGCAGTTCGGCCAGGATATCGTCGCCGGCTATCGGGATGCCATTGAGGATTTGTTCGAGTACCGGCAGTTCGCCTTGGGCCTCGTCCAACACCGCCCCGACGGGCGCCTTGAAGTCTTTGCCGCCGCGTTTAGCCATTTGGAAGTTGGTTTTTAGGTTCTTCCGGAAGGTGTTTTTTCAGCACTTCCACTAGGCGGGCGTAAGCCGTGAAGTCAATGCCTGCTTCCGCCAGGATCGGCGCCAATGCGTTTACTTCGATTCGGCCCAACCAACTGCCCTCGAACGATCCGGCGAGCAATTTGCCGTTGTCGATCAGGGTATCCCGTTTCTTGCCGTCCATCAGGACACCCAATATCGTTTTAGCGTCAAGGGCTTCGCCTATGGGCAATACGGCCATCAGTTCGCCGATCTTGTCCGCGTGGCCGGCGATGCGCTCGCAGGATTTCAGCAGATAATATATAGTGTTGGTCAGGATGACTTTTTGGGTCGTCAGTTCGCTCCCTTTGAACGCTTCGTCCGCATACGCCCGGGTACTGGTGCGCAAGCGTGTGGCGATCTCATTAAACCCGGCCGTAGTGGTCACTTTGGCCCTCCCCTCCCGGATGGCTTCGAGAATTTCCTGTCCGTGACGATCCAGGTTTTTCAACCAGCCGGTCAGTTGGTCTGCCGAAACGGATGTCTCGGTTTCGCCATTCATTATCAGGGATTTATCAGCCATTTTTTTCGAAATATTTTCGGTAAGTTTTCGGAAAGGTTTCGGGAGGTTTTCGGCGAAAAACCGATTTATCGGATTTATGAAAAGGATTTGCCGGTTTTATTCCGGGCATTTCCCGCTTTTCGTTCGAGTTTTTGAAAACTTTTGCCCGGTTTCGCTTCCAGCGCTTGTTTTCATTTTACAGAAACAAATTTGTGGTATTCGTTGCAAATATGTCGCGTAAATAAGTAACTTTGTTGCAACTTATTGTAGGCTCAAAAACTTGCAGATTACAACACTTAAACATTGCTATGGGACAACAACATGGGCGTTTTGCCGACCGGACGTTCGAGGGGACGGAAGTCAGGTTTCTGGAAATACGCGGAAGTGGGACCACTGGAAAGTGGCTATTTGAAATCCGGGCGCTGGAGCGCGCCGGCGCGTACATCATACGAACGCGCTTCGTGGTGGAATTTCTGCCCAAGGCCTACCGACTCAGCCGACTGGGCATGGTAGGGCAGGGGAGCGAAATCGGGATCGAGGAAATGACCGGCCTGCTGGAGGTGCCGGAGGACATCAAAACGGTTTTCGAGGATCACATCCGCCAGGAATGCGAGCGCCGCCGGATAACGTTGCGCCGTACCCGGCAAGGCCCCGGCTACCTGCTGCGCCAACTGGCAACGCTGCTAATTAATGCCGAAATCCGACCCGCTGCGAAAGCCGAACAAGAGGTACTGGACATTATCCGGCGCCACCTGGAAAACCCGGTTTTCATCCACCGGGTGAAGGGCGCTACGGACCAGTACCATTTTGGCGACGAGCACATCGGCAGATTCTTTATGAAAGAGACCCCGGCTTACCAGGAATAAGCGAACAATTAAACAGTAGGCAATATGGATA
>Ga0268299_1003850_pt1 | contig 12870 bp, 8 predicted proteins | sample NOBtaG_FD_193484 | JGI IMG/M metagenome (GOLD analysis project Ga0268299, IMG submission 193484) | Activated sludge microbial communities from bioreactor in Nijmegen, Gelderland, Netherland - NOB reactor | ecosystem: Engineered > Bioreactor > Aerobic > Activated sludge | place: Netherlands...
ACCCTCAACCAGATCCACGACCCCGAGCGCATCCTGTACCCCATGCGGCGCTCCGGGCCTCGGGGGGGCGGACAGTGGGAGCGGGTGAGCTGGGACGACGCGCTCAGCGACATCGCCGGCCGCATCCGCACCGCCATCACCGAGGGTCGGGGCAACGAGGTCATGTACCACGTCGGCCGCCCGGGTGAAGACGGCTACACCGAGCGGGTGCTCAAGGCCTGGGGGGTCGACGGCCACAACTCCCACACCAACATCTGCTCGTCCAACGCCCGCATCGGCTACCAGAGCTGGATGGGCCACGACCGCCCGTCGTCGGACTTCGCCAACGCCCGGGTCATCTTCCTGATCTCGGCCCACCTGGAGTCGGGCCACTACTTCAACCCCCACGCCCAGCGGATCATGGAGGCCCAGGCCGCGGGGGCCAAGGTGATCTGCGTCGACCCCCGCCTGTCGAACACCGGGGCCAAGGCCGACTACTGGCTCCCCGCCTGGCCCGGCACGGAGCCGTTCCTGATCCTGGCCATCGCCCGACTGCTGATCGAGCAGGGCACCTGGCACGCCGACTTCGTGCGCCGGTGGACGAACTGGGAGACCTACCTGGAGCGCCAGCACCCCGACCGCCCGGTCGAGTGGAGCGAGGTGCGCCCGGCGCTGCTGGAGGAGTACGCCGCCTACACCCCCGAGGCGGCGGAGCAGAAGACCGGGGTGTCGGCGGCCGTGATCCGGGAGCTGGCCGAGCTGATCGGGGCCCACCCCACCCGGTTCGCCAGCCACAACTGGCGGGCCGCCGGCGCCGGCCACCTCGGCGGGTGGCAGGTGGCCCGCTGCCTGTTCTTCCTCAACGTGCTCACCGGCTCGGTGGCCACCAAGGGCGGCACCGCCGGCAACGGGATGAACAAGTTCGCCCCCGCCGCCCCCCTCGGCGCCCCGGCGGTGACGAGCTGGAACGAGCTCAACTGGCCCCGGGAGTACCCGCTGGCCTACCACGAGATGTCGATCCTGCTGCCCCACTTCCTCAACGAGGGCCGGGGCCGCCTGGAGGTCTACTTCTCCCGGGTCTACAACCCGATCTGGACCAACCCCGACGGGTTCAGCTGGATGGAGGCCCTCACCGACCAGGCCAAGGTCGGCTGTCACGTGGCCCTCACCCCCACCTGGTCCGAGACGGCGTGGTTCGCCGACTATGTGCTCCCCATGGGGGTGGCCACCGAGCGCCACGACGTCCACAGCTACGAGACCCACGCCGGGCGCTGGATCGGGTTCCGCCAGCCCACGATGCGCCGCTACGCCGAGCTGCGGGGCGAGCGGGAGCCCGGCACCCCCGGGTGGGAGCACAACCCGGGGGAGGTGTGGGAGGAGAACGAGCTGTGGATCGAGCTGTCGTGGCGGATCGACCCCGACGGCACGCTCGGCATCCGCCGCTGGTTCGAGTCGATCGATGAGCCGGGCACCCCGATCTCGGTCGACGAGTACTACGGCCGGATGTTCGCCGAGGGCGTGCCCGGCCTGGCCGAGGCGGCCAAGGAAGCGGGCCAGAGCCCGCTCGAGTACATGCGGGACCGCTCGGCCTTCGCCCTCCCCGGCGACCCCTACGAGCCCCACGAACGGGCGGTGCCGGAGGCGGCGCTGGAGGGCTGCGAGCGCGACCGCCACGGGGTGTGGCGCAAACCGGGCACCCCCGGCGCCTGGTCGGGGGCCGACAGCGAGCTCGACGGCCTGGCCCTGGCCCCCCTGGGCGACGGGTCGCCGGCGGTCGACGTCGACGGGGTGGCCAAGGAGGGCTTCCCCACCCCGTCGCGCAAGCTGGAGCTGTACTCCACCACGCTGGCCGACTGGGGCTGGCCCGAGCACGCCACCCCGGGCTGGATCCCGTCCCACGTGCACTGGGAAGACATGGATCTGGCCGGCGACGAGCGGATCCTGCTGCCCACGTTCCGCATCCCCACGCTGATCCACACCCGGTCGGCCAACTCCAAGTGGCTGAACGAGATCAGCCACCGCCACCCGCTGTGGATCCACCCGGCCGATGCCGAGCGCCTCGGGATCGACGAGGGCGGCCTGGTGCGGGTGAGCACCCGGATCGGGCACTTCGTGATCATGGCCTGGCGGACCGAGGGCATCCGCCCCGGCGTGGTGGCCGCCTCCCACCACATGGGCCGGTGGCGCCTGGAAGAGGACCAGGCCCGCTCCTGGGGTGCCGGCAAGGCGTCGATCAGTCACGACGGCACCACGTGGAAGCTGCGGCGGGACCACGGCAACGAGCCGTACCAGTCGTCCGACCCCGACACCGGCCGCATCTGGTGGAACGACACCGGCGTGCACCAGAACGCCACCTTCTGCGTCCAGCCCGACCCGATCTCGGGCATGCAGTGCTGGCACCAGCGGGTGCGGGTGGGCCCGGCCCAGCCGGGCGACGCCTACGGCGACGTGGTGGTCGACACGGCCAAGAGCCGGGAGGCGTACCAGGACTGGCTGGCCAAGACCCGCCCGCCCACCAACGGCCTGCGCCGCCCCCTGTGGTACGCCCGGCCCCTCAAGCCGGCCCCGGGGGCCTACCGGCTGACCAACTGACCGGGCAGCGAGAGGATGCCGTGGACGAAGTTCGACGGCACCCGCACCACGGGGTCGCCGGTCGGCTCCACCCGCAGGCCCCGGGCCACGATCTCCTCCAGCACCACCTTGATCTCCAGGCGGGCCAGGTGGGCGCCCAGGCAGTGGTGGGGGCCGTAGCCACCGAAGGCCTGGTGGTTGGGGTTGACGGGGCGGCCCACGTCGAACCGCAGCGGGTCGGCGAGCACCGTGCCGTCGAAGTTGGACGAGGCGTACCACAGCACCACCCAGTCGCCGGCCGCGATCGGCGTGCCGTGCAGCGACGTGTCGATGGTGGCCGTGCGGCGCATGTGGAGCACCGGGGTGGCCCAGCGGATGACCTCCTCCACCGCCGTCGGGATCAGCGACGGGTCGGCGTGGAGGCGTTCCAGCTGGTCGGGGTGCTGCATGAAGGCCAGCAGACCATGGGACAGGGCGGTGCGGGTGGTCTCGTTGCCGGCGAACACCAGCAGCTGGAAGAAGTTGCAGAACTCGGCGTCCGACAGCCGGTCGCCGTCGACCTCGGCCTGCACCAGCGTGGTCACCAGGTCGTCGGCCGGCTGGGCCCGGCGCCGCTCGCCCAGCTGGCGGCCGTACTCGAACAGGGCGTAGCTGGCCGGGCTGTTGAACGGCAGCAGCTCCAGCGGGGTGGTGTTTCCGTAGCCCCCGGGGTCCACCGGCTCCCGGTGGGCCGTGCCCTCCACCAGCTGGTTCGACAGCTCCACCATGTAGTCGGCGTCTTCCGCTGGGACGCCGAGGATGTTGACGAACACCTGGATCGGCAGGGGCTCGGTGAGCGCCGCCACCAGATCGGTCGGCCCGGCGGCCGCCGCGGCGTCGAGCAGGCGGCCGGCGATGGCCCGGGTGGCGCCGTCGTAGTCGGGCACCTTGCGGGTGGTGAACGGGGGCAGCACCAGGCGCCGCAGGCGGGTGTGCAGGGGGGCGTCGGAGTCGATGATCGACCGGCGGGCCGCCTTGGCCTCCTCCGACAGCTCGAACAGGTTGGTGAACTCGCCGTTGCAGAACGTGGCGGCGTCGCGGCTCACGGCGTACACGTCGGGGTGCCGGGTGACCGACCAGAACCCGCCCCGGCTGTTGTCCCACGGGGTCCAGTGCACGGGCTCGTTTGCCCGCAGCGCAGCGAACGCCTCGTGGGGGATGCCGCCGGCCTCGTAAACGGCCGGGTCGACGATCGGATCCATCACGAGAACTCCCTCATGAGAACTCGAGGTAGCGCTGGCGCTCCCACTCGGTCACGGCGTCGGCGTAGCGGGCCGCCTCGGCCTCGGCCAGCACCACGAAGTTCTCGCTGAACTGGGCGCCCAGGCCGGCCGCCAGCGGGCTGCCCCGGAACGCCTCGATGGCGGCCTCGATCGTGAGCGGCAGGGGGGCGTGGTCGCCGGGGTCGGTGTACTGGTCGCCTTCGGCCTTGGGGGGCAGGGGGTGGGCCTGCTCCAGGCCGTCGCAGCCGGCGGCCAGCACGGCGGCGATGGCCAGATAGGGGTTGGCGTCGGCCCCGGCCGAGCGGAACTCCACCCGGTTGGCGTTGCCCTGCCCCATCGTGAGGCGGGCCAGCACCGAGCGGTTGTCGTCGCCCCAGTGCACGTGGGTGGGGGCGAAGGTGTAGGGCCGTACCCGCTTGTAGCCGTTGGGGGTGGGGATCATCACCAGGCTCATGGCCGGGGCGTTGGCCAGCAGGCCGCCCACCCACGCCGCCATCAGCTCGTTGGGGTGCTCCTCGGCGTCACCGAAGTGGTTCCCGCCCGACGCCGGATGCCCCAGGCTGGTATGGATGTGCATGCCCGAGCCCGACTGGTCGGCCCACGGCTTGGGCATGAACGTGGCACGCAGCCCGTGGCGGTTGGCGATCTCCTTCACGATCGACTTGAACAGGGCGGTGTTGTCGGCCGTGCGCATGGGGTCGGCCGGGCCGAAGTTGATCTCCAGCTGGCCCGGCCCGTACTCCGGGTTCGACGACTCGAGCGGGATCCCGGCCCCCAGCAGCCCGTGGCGCATCTCCACCACCAGGTCCTCCAGTGCCGGGGCGTCGGTGAGCGAGCTGTACTGCACGTGGCTCTGGATCGGCTGCCAATCGTCGGTGCAGATGTAGCACTCCAGCTCGGTGGCCACCACGGCCGAGTGGCCCAGGGCGGCCAGGCGCTCCACCTGGCGGGCCAGCACGGTGCGGGGCGACAGGGGGTGGGGGGCGCCGGTCTCGTCGTGGGCGTCGGCGAACACGATCCCGTAGCCGGGCCGGTGGGGGAGCACCCGGAACGTGGACAGGTCGGGGTGGAGGTGGCAGTCGAGGAAGCCGGTGCCCATGTTGATGAACGGGCTGTCGACGATGTCGCACCGGATGTCGAAGATGAAGATGGCATCGGCGATGTGGACCCCGCCGGCGGCCACCGTGCGCAGGAACCGGTCGGCCGGCACCCGCTTGCCCCGCAGGTGGCCGTAGGTGTCGACCACCGCCACCTCGATTGTGTGGATGCCGTGCTCTGACACCAGGCGGGCGATCTCATCGACGTTGTCGACGCGGTCGGCGGTCATGCGGAAGCTCCTTCGGTAGGGGGGACGAGGACCACGCGGCCGGCCACCTCGCCCCGGCGCAGGCGCTGGTGGGCGTGCTCGGCGTCGGCCAGGGCCATCACCTCGACGGTGTGCTCGATGCGCTCCCGCCGGGCCAGGGCCAGCAGCTCGTCGAGCTCGGCCGGGCTGCCCCAGATGCTGGACATGAGCCGGGCCTCGTGAGGCACCGCCCCCAGGCCGAACGGGATCCGGCCGCCGTAGAGGCCGACGACCACCACCAGCCCCTGGCGGGCCACCAGGCGGGCGGCGGCGGCCAGCGACTGGTCCGCCCCGGCGAAGTCGAGCACCACGGTGGCGGGGCCATCCAGCTCGTCGGGGGCCCCGGCGTGACCGGCGCCCAGCTCCCGGGCCCGGGCCTGCTTGGCCGGTGACGGGTCGCCGGCTATCACCTCGGCGTCGGTCAGCAGGCGCAGGTACTGGATGGCGAACTGGCCCAGGCCCCCCGCCCCGAGGACCACCGCCCGGGCCTCAGGCCCGGCGGCCCGCAGCACCGGCAGCGTGTGCTTCACCGCCCGGAACGCGGTGAGGCCGCCGCAGGCCAGGGGGGCGGAGGTGACGGGGTCGAGCCCGTCGAGTGGATGGAGGTAGCGGGGGTCGGGCACGGCCATGGCCTCGGCGTAGCCGCCGTCGGCGAAGATGCCGGCCTCCCGCCCGTCGGGGCACAGCATCTCCTCGCCGGCCCGGCAGAACCGGCACGAGCCGCAGCCCCAGGGGGCGTACACGATCACCGGGCCCAGCTCGGGGTGGACGCCGGTGACCTCGTGGCCCAGCACCAGGGGGAGCGGGCTGGGGTAGACGCCGTCGACCACGTGGATGTCGGAGTGGCACACGCCGCACGCCGTCACGTCGATCACGGTGCCGCCCTCGGGGGCGGTGGGCCGGGGCCGGTCGGCGACCACCAGCGACGACCCCACGGCCTGCAGCTCGACGGCTTTCATGCTCGTGTCCTCACGCCTGAACCTCGTTGGCTGGGATCTCGTCCGCCTGTGACCCCAGGTACGCCGCGATCACGGCCGGGTCGGCCCGGACCTCGGCCGGGGTGCCCTCGGCGATGACCTCGCCATGGTCGAGCACGGTGATGCGGTCGCAGATGCTGGTGATGAACCCCAGGTCGTGGTCGATCACCAGCACCCCGGCCCCGACCAGGCCGGCCACCGTGCGCACGTGGCCGATCATGGCTTCGGACTCGGTGTCGCTCATGCCCGACGTCGGCTCGTCGAGCAGCAGGAACTCGGGACGCAGGGCGGCAGCCCGGGCGATCTCCAGGCGGCGCTGGTTGCCGTAGTCGAGGGTGGCCGCCGGCCGGTCGGCCAGATCGGCCAGCCCGCTCACCGCCAACAGCTCATCGACGTCGACCGGGGGCCGATCGGCCCGGTGACGGGCGGCCGACAGGGCCGCCACCGCCACGTTCTCCCGCACCGACAGGTTGGCGAACACCCGCAGGTTCTGGAAGGTGCGGGCCACACCCTGGCGGGCGATGGCGTGAGGCGCCCCGGCCAGGGGCGAACCGCCCAGGCTGGCCGACCCCCGGGTGGCCGGCACCATGCCGGTCAGGAGGTTGACGAACGTGGTCTTGCCGGCCCCGTTCGGCCCGATCAGGCCCCGCACCTCGCCCGGCTCCACCCGCAACGACACGGCGTCGACGGCGGTGAACCCGCCGAACGTGACCCCCAGCCCGTCGGCCACCAGCGCACTGCCCGATTCTGAGGAGCCTGAGCCGTACTGAGTACGGCCAGCGCTCCTAATTTCGGAAGCTTTCAGGCGGCGGGCGGCGAGCTGGCCGGCGTCCCAGTCGCCCAGGAGGCCGCTGGGGCGGGTGAGGAGCACGGCGAGGAGGAGGGCGGCGAGGAAGAAGTCGGGCATGCCTTCCACCGTGGGCAGCCCGCCGGGGCCGTCGCCCAGCCAGCGGAACACGTCCTTGCCCACCGTCACCAGCACCGTGCCCACGATGGCGCCCGAGATCGTGCGCATCCCGCCCACCACCAGCATGGCCAGCACGATCACCGACAGCTCGAAGCTGAACTGGGTGGGGTTGACGGTGCCCAGAGACTGGCTGCGCATGGAGCCGCCCAGGCCCACCAGGCCGGCGCTCACCACCAGCGCGGCGAACCGGGTGACCCGCAGGTCGATCCCCATGGCCCCCGCCGCCAGCTCGTCCTCCCGGCCGGCCTGGGCGAAGCGGCCGATGGCGGAGTGGCGGAAGGCGGCCGCCGCCGCCACGGCCAGCGCCACCGCCAGCAGGATCCAGGTGCGGCTCTCCAGGCGGGGGACGCTGGAGATGCTGCCGGCCCCGTTGGTGAGGTCGATCCAGTTCTCGGCCACCGCCTCGGTCACGAACAGGAAGGCCAGGGTGATCATCGTGGCGGCCAGCCCGCTGGTGCGGGCCATCACCAGGCCCAGCAGGGCCCCGATCACCACGGCGGCGGCCACGCCCAGCAGGGTCGCCACCAGCACGTTGATCTCCACCCCCTGGATGCCCCACGGGGCGTTGGGCAGCAGGACCTCCTTGCGGGTGGCGGGCACGGCCAGCAGGGCGGTGGTGTAGGCGGCGATCGACCCGAAGGCGAGATGGCCGAACGACAGCACCCCGGTGTTGCCGATGAACACCTGCAACCCGATCACGATGACCAGGTTGATGAGGGCGTCGGTCACCAGGTCCTCGCGGGCCGACGACCCCCCGATGCCGTAGACCAGGCCGGCCCCCAGCACCAGCGCCACCAGGGCCAGGTTGCCGGCCGCGGTGGCGGCCGTGCGGGACACGAACTGCGATGAGCGGGTGTTCCCCATGGTCACACCCGCTCGGCCGTGGCCACGTTGAACAGCCCCTGGGGGCGCACCACGAACAGCAGGGCGATCAGGGCGAACACCACGCCGTCGGTGAGGCCGGCGGCCTGGGAGCCGAACCAGTCTCCGACGTACCCCCGCACGAACACCTCGGCCACGCCCAGGGCCAGGCCCCCCACCACGGCGCCCTGGAGGCTGCCGAGCCCGCCGATGATGGCGGCCAGCACCGCCTTGAGCAGGGGGTTGGCCCCCATGCGGGGCTCGGCCAGGCCGGTGCGCATCAGGCTCAGGGCGGCGAAGATGCCGGCCAGCACCCCGGCCAGGGCGAAGGCGCCCGAGATCACCCGGTTGGCCTTCACCCCCATCAGCCGGGCGGCGTCGAAGTCTTCGGCCGAGGCCCGGATGGCGAGGCCGAACAGGGTGTTGCGCAGGATCCAGGCCGTGGCGGTCAGGCACACGATGGTGGTGACGATGGCGGCCACGTCCCACACCTCGAACAGGAACGGGCCCACCTGGAAGGTGTTGAAGGCCCACCCCGGCTTGTCGAACTGCTTGCGCTCGGATCCCACGAACAGCTTCCAGCAGGCGTGGCTCAGGATCTCCAGGGCGAACGACGTGAGCAGCAGGGTGAACGGGTTGGCGCCGCGGATGCGGCGGAAGGCGACGGCCTCCACCCCCATCGAGGTCACCATGGCGGTGGTGATGGCCAGCGGCACGATGATCCACCAACTGGTGCCCCGGGTCTGGAGGAAGTAGGTCATGTAGGCGGCCACCGTCAGCAGCTCGCCGTGGGCGAAGTTCACGAGGTGCATCACCCCGAAGATGAGCGACACCCCCACCGCCATGAGGGCGTAGGTGGACCCGTTGCCCAGCCCGTCGATCAGGTTCTGCACGAACCCCGTCACGGGGCTCCACCTCCTGCGGTGCCGCCTCCCACTGCGCTGGCGCCTCCCACGTAGGCCTCGAACAGGTCGGCCCGCCGGGCCAGCTCGGCCGCCGGGCCCTCGGCCACGATGCGGCCGGTGCGCAGCACGTAGGCCCGATCGGCGATCGACAGGGCCCGACGGGCCTGCTGCTCCACCACCAGGATCGTGCGGCCCTGGCGGCGGAGGTCCACCAGCAGGTCGAACACCACGTCGACCATGGTGGGCGCCAGGCCCAGGCAGGGCTCGTCGAGCAGGAGCAGCTTCGGATCGCTCATCAGGGCCCGGGCCACGGCCAGCTGCTGGGCCTCCCCGCCCGACAGGAACCCAGCGGCGGTGGACCAGCGGTCACGCAGGATGGGGAACACCTCGGGCAGGCGGGCCAGGCGCTCCCTGCGGTCGGCGGCCGACGCCGTGACCCCGGCCAGCTTCAGGTTCTCGGCCACCGTGAGGTCCTTGAAGATGCGGCGCCGCTCAGGAACGAGGGCCAGACCGGCCCGCACGAGGCGGGCCGGGTCCCAGCCGGTGATGTCGCGGCCCTCGAAGGTGACCCTGCCCCCGGCCGGCCGGAGCAGGCCCGTGATCGTGGTGAGCAGGGTGGTCTTGCCGGCGCCGTTCGGGCCGACGAGGGTGATGAGCTCACCCTCGTCGACCCGGAGCGTGGCCTGGTGCAGCGCGGTGAGCGAGCCGTACCGGGTCGTCAGCTGCTCGACCGCCAGCACGACGCCTACTTGGCGACCTGGGTGGGGAAGAACTGGTCGGCCAGGGTCGGCTTGCCGTCCTTCACCGTCATGAGGACCACGTCGCGCTTGGGGGTACCGGTGGTGCCCTCGTAGGTGACGGTCCCGGTGGTGGTCTCCAGGTCCTTGATGGAGCTGATGGCCTCGATCAGGGCCTTGCCATCGGTGGTGCAGGCCGTCTCGGTGGCCGCCACCGCCGTCTCCACCGCCTCGGCCCCGAGCGAGCCGAACGACGGGGTGGGGATGTCCTTGCCCCCGCTGGCGTTGTAGGCGTCGAGGAAGGCCTGGACGCCGTTGCCCTCGGCCGGGAAGGTGTGGGCCGTGTAGAACACGCCCTCGGCGGCATCGCCGATGCTCCACACCTCGGAGGCGTCGAACCCGTCGGCCGAGATCACGGTGCTGTCGACGCCGGCCGCCCGGAGCTGCTCCAGGAACACGCCGGCCTCGGGCAGGAAGAAGGCGGAGTAGATGACGTCGGGCACCGGGCTGAGGCCCTTGATCTCGTTCACCTGGGCGCTGAAGTCGGTGGCGCCGAGGCTGAACGAGAGGTCGGTCTGCACCGTGCCGCCCTGGGCCTCGAACACCTCGGTGAACGCCTTGGTGGTCACGTTCAGGTAGGGGATGTCGTTCGACGAGATCGTGACGGCGTTCGTCGCCCCCTGCTTCTTGGCCAGCTCGGCGGCGGCCGAGGCCTGGACCTTGTCGTTGAACGAGGCCAGGAAGGAGCCGTTGGCCGAGTCGGTCAGGGCCACCTCGGTGGAGGTCACGAAGATGACCGGGATCTCGCCCTTGGTCTCCTCCAGCATCGGCAGGCCCATGGTGGCGAACGGCGGGCCGAGGATCACGTCGGCCCCGCCCTCGATCAGCTCGGCCGTGGCCCGCTGGCCGGCGGCCGGGTCGTCGTCGGCCACCTGCTTCGACTCGTACTCGATCGGTTTGCCGCCCACGCCGCCGGCGTCGTTGATCTGCTTGACCTTGAACTCGGCGCCGGCGTTGGCCGGCACGTCGCCGATGGCCCCGAGGCCGGTGTCCATCATGAAGCCGATCTTCAGCGGCTCGTCGAGCGTGCAGTCGCCGCCGGCGGCCCCCGTGCCGGGGGCGGCGCCGGTGCCGTCGGTGCTCCCGCCGGAGGTGGTGGCCGTGTCATCGTCGCTGCTGCCGCAGCCGGCCACCACCAGTGCGCCGGTGAACAGGCAGGCGGCAACCTTGGAGCGCGTCAAGCGCATCGAGTTCCTCTCCCCAGGTTGGTGCGGCCCTAGCGGCCACAGGTATCGGTCGGACGATCAAGGTACCAGACGCCGGTCACCAGGATCGACGGGCAGCGCCATGTTCGTTCGGGTCCAAACAGTACCTTGTTTCGGGCCGTTCGGCGGTAGGGTCGGCCGGCGATGAGCAGCAACGAGGTCGCCCGGCCGTCGCGGCGGGCGGCGAAATGGTCGGAGCCGACCGATCGTGAGGCCGAGGTGGCGGCCCGGGTGGGCGAGCTGCACGACATCGACTTCCCGGCCATGGCCATGGTGTCGAACGTCTACCGGGTGGCCAACGCCGTGCGGGCCCGGGTGGAGCGCGACGTGCTGGGGGCCGACGGCCTGTCGTGGACCGGGTTCACGGCCCTGTTCGTGCTGTGGGTGTGGGGGCCGCAGGAGACCCGGCACCTGGCGGAGGAGTGCGGGGTCACCAAGGGCACCCTCACCGGGGTGCTCACCACGCTGGAGAAGCGGGGCTGGGTGGAGCGGCGACCCCACGCCGACGACGGCCGCCTGGTGGTGGTGTCGATGACGGCCAGCGGCCGGCGGGTGATCCGCCGCGTGTTCCCCGTGTTCAACCGGCAGGAGTCGGCGGTGGCCGATGCCCTCACCGGCCGGGAGCGCCAGGAGCTGACCCGCCTCCTGCGCAAGGTCCTGGCCCACGTGGAGGGCGAGTCGGTCGGCAGACCTCAGCCGGAGGAATAGGCGGGCGCCTGGGCCTGGCACCGGGCGTCGTCGCCCACCGGGTTGGCCAGGCCGGTGCCGACCGGGCCGGCGCACACGATCTGGTAGCCCTCGGGGCGGCCCCAGTCGGCCGGGAGCACCTGGAGCTTCGTCCAGTCGATGGCCAGCATCACGTCGGTGTCGTTGGTGCCGTCGTAGAGCTGGTCCCACGGGCTGGTGGAGCCGAACCCGTTCTGGGTGACCGTGACCCCGCTCTCGGCCTGGAGGCAGAAGCAGCCGGCATCGTCCACCAGCACCAGGCCGTAGTCGCGGATCGCGGTGGCCACCATGCGGGCGAACGGGGTGGGGAGGGAGTCGACGGGGTAGTCGGGCGGGAGCCGCAGCCGCTGGCCCTCCTTGATGCAGTACCGGGCCCCGTCCATGGCGTCGGTGACCTGCTTGACCACCGGGTCGATGGCGGCCACCAGATCCGAGCACCCGCCGTCGTTGCGGTTGGCCGGGTAGGAGTGCGTGGTGCCGTTGCGGTCGTTCAGGCCGAACTGGGCCGACACGGCCACGGCATGGCGGATCTCGCCCTGCTGGATGTCGTTCATGGTGATCGTGAGGCCCACGGCTGACGTGCCGGCGGCGGCTACACCCATGGGGAAGGGGAAGATGCCGGTTCCGGTGGCGGCGTAGTGCTTCACGATCCCACCCCAGCACACCTCGAGGCCCGGGCGGCCGGTGACGTTCTCCGTCTTGGCCCGCCACAGCTCGATCATCGTGTCGCGCCGCCAGTCGTAGATCACCAGGTGGAAGTCGCTGTCGTCTTCCCGCATCTGGAACCCCTCGGGCAGGGGCACGCCCACCTTGTCGAGCGAGGCGTAGGCCCCGTTGATGTAGGGCTCGAACTGCTCGGCCGTCCAGTTCCACCAGCGGCCGTTGTCGGCGCCACAGTCTCCGGGGCGGAAGCGGACCGGCGTGAAGCTCTCGGCGTCGGAGTCGACCAACACGATCACGGGCGAGTTGATGTCGTCCTCGATGCCGCTGGCGTAGTCGTACAGGCGCTGGCCCCGCACCACCTGGTCGATCCGCAGGGCGATCTCGGCCGAGTCGGGCGCGCTCGGGGTGTCAGGCGGGAGCGGCTGGTTGAACAGCAGGCCGGTGGACTGCGTCCAGGCCATGGTCTCGGCCGGGGCCGAGAAGGTGGAGAAGTAGCTGCCCCGGTCGTTGACGAAGGCGCCGGGGGGCACCTCGGGGGTGCCGATGACGGCCGGGGGCTCGGGATCGCCGGTGGACCCGAGGGTGTTGATCGGCGTGAGCGGGGCCGTGGTG
>Ga0268299_1003851_pt1 | contig 12867 bp, 9 predicted proteins | sample NOBtaG_FD_193484 | JGI IMG/M metagenome (GOLD analysis project Ga0268299, IMG submission 193484) | Activated sludge microbial communities from bioreactor in Nijmegen, Gelderland, Netherland - NOB reactor | ecosystem: Engineered > Bioreactor > Aerobic > Activated sludge | place: Netherlands...
CGAGCTCGGCCTGAGCCGCTGGCTGGACACGCCGGCGGCCCTCGAGGTGCTGGCCGGCTCGTCGGTGGCCGACGGATCGCGGCCCTTCGCCTCGGTGTATTCCGGCCACCAGTTCGGCGTCTGGGCCGGGCAGCTGGGCGACGGCCGGGCCCTGCTGCTGGGCGAGATCGACACGCCCGCCGGCGCGATGGAACTGCAGCTCAAGGGCAGCGGCCTGACGCCGTACTCGCGCATGGGCGACGGCCGCGCCGTGCTGCGATCGTCGATCCGCGAGTTCCTGTGCTCCGAGGCGATGCACCACCTGGGCATCCCGACGACGCGCGCGCTGGCCGTCGTCGGATCGCCCTTGCCGGTCAGACGCGAGAGCGTCGAGACCGCCGCCATCGTCACCCGGGTGGCGCCGAGCTTCGTGCGCTTCGGGCATTTCGAGCACTTCGCCCACCACGACCAGCACGCCGCGCTGAAGGTGCTGGCCGACTTCGTCATCGATGCGCACTACCCGGCCTGCCGGGACGCGGGGAATCCGTATGCGGCGCTGCTGGAGGCCGTCGCGCGTCGAACCGCCACGCTGCTGGCCGACTGGCAGGCCGTCGGCTTCTGCCACGGCGTGATGAACACGGACAACATGTCCATCCTGGGGCTGACGATCGACTACGGCCCGTTCGGCTTCCTCGACGGTTTCGATCCCGGGCACGTCTGCAACCACTCCGACCACCAGGGCCGCTACGCCTATGCGCGCCAGCCCAACGTGGCGATGTGGAACCTGCACGCCCTGGCGCAGGCGATGCTGCCGCTGATCGCCCTGGGCAACGAGGTCACCGATGCCACCGGCGAGCTGGCGCTCGAGGCCCTGGAGCCGTACCGCACGCTCTTCCCGGCCGCGCTGGAGGCGCGCATGCGCGCCAAGCTGGGCCTGGCGACGGCCCGGGACGACGACCGGGCATTGATCGACGACTGGCTCAAGCTGCTGGCTTCGGAGCGCACCGACTTCACGATCGCCTGGCGACGCCTGGGCGCCTGGACGCCGGCCGACCCGAGCGCCGTGCGCGACCTCTTCGTCGACCGGTCCGCCTTCGACGCCTGGGCCGCCCGCTATGGGCGGCGGCTGGCTGCCGAGGGCAGCGTCGACGCCGATCGCCGGCAGCGCATGGACCGCGTCAATCCGAAGTTCGTGCTGCGCAACCACCTGTGCGAGAACGCGATCCGCGCGGCCCAGGCGGGCGACTTCGCCGAGACCCGGCGACTGCTGAAAGTTCTGGAACGTCCCTGCGACGAACAGGTCGAAGCGTCGGCCTACGCCGACTTCCCGCCCGACTGGGCGCAGCAACTGGAGGTGTCCTGTTCATCATGAGTTCGTACAAGATCAGCAAGCCCGACGCCGAATGGCGTGCCCAGCTGGATGCCACGCAGTTCGAGGTCACCCGCCACGCCGCCACCGAGCGCGCCTTCACCGGCAAGTACTGGGACCACTGGCAGGCCGGCACCTATGCCTGCGTCTGCTGCGGCGAGCCGCTGTTCGACTCGGCCACCAAGTTCGACGCCGGTTGCGGCTGGCCGAGCTACTCCGAGGCGCTGAAGGCCGGCATCGTCGAGCGCGTGGTCGACCGCAGCCACGGCATGGTGCGCGTCGAGGTGCGCTGCCAGAGCTGCGGCGCCCACCTGGGGCACGTCTTCGACGACGGCCCCGAGCCGAGCGGCGAGCGCTTCTGCATCAACTCGGCCTCGATCGATTTCCAGCCTCGCAACGGCTCGTAACCCGGCGAGCCGCCCGGACGCCGTCCGGGCGGCACAATCCGCCCGTCGCCTCCCTGCGCCCTGCCCGGCCCCTTCGATGAAGTTCCTGTTCGACCTGTTCCCGATCGTCTTCTTCTTCATCGCCTTCAAGGTCGCCGAAGGTCAGCCCGATGCCGCGGCCGCGTTCGCGAGCCAGCATTTCGGCTTCCTGGTCTCGGGCGGCACCGTCGGCCCGAACGAGGCACCGGTGCTGCTGGCGACGCTGGCGGTCATCCTGGCCACCTTCGCCCAGATCGGCTGGCTGCTGGCGCGCGGCAAGAAGATCGACACGATGCTGTGGGTCAGCCTGGGCCTGGTCACGGTGCTGGGCGGCGCGACCGTCTGGTTCCACAACGAGACCTTCATCAAGTGGAAGCCCAGCGTGCTGTACTGGGTCATGGGCACCGCCTTCTGGCTCAGCCAGGCCGTCTTCCGCCGCAACCTGCTGCAGCTGATGATCGGCCAGCAGCTCGAACTGCCGCCGGCGGTGTGGCGCAACCTCAACTTCATGTGGATCGCCTTCTTCGCCTTCATGGGGCTGCTGAACCTGTACGTGGCCTACAGCTACTCGACCGACACCTGGGTCAACTTCAAGCTCTTCGGCGGCGTCGGCCTGATGCTGCTGTTCACGCTGCTGCAGGGCCTCTACCTCAGCCGCCACATCAAGGCCGAGGATGAGTGACGCCACCGTGGCCGCGCCGACGGCGGCCGAGATCGAAGCCGCCTTGCGCGAGGCACTGGCGCCGCAGTCGGTGGCCGTCGGCGACGACAGCCACCTGCATGCCGGCCATGCCGGCGCCCGCGAAGGCGGTCACTTCAGCGTGCGCATCGTCAGCGCGCGCTTCGAGGGGCTGGGCCGCGTCGCCCGTCATCGCCTTGTGTATGATGGTCTTCACCGCTGGATGCCTCGCGGCATCCACGCTCTGGCCCTGACGGCGCTGACTCCCGCCGAGGCCGCCCGCACCGACTCCTGAGGCCCGACACCGGCTCGCGACGCGCTCGCGACACCCCATCGGCCTCACCTTCCAACCCCAGCCGCCGTTCCACGCATGAAGCCGTCCACTCCCCTTGCCCTCAAGCTTTCCTCGTTCGCCTTGACCGTCGCGCTGCTCGCGCCGTCGGTCGCCGGCGCCCAGAACATCGCCACCGTCAACGGCAAGCCGGTGCCCAAGGCGCGGGCCGACGCGCTGCTGCAGCAGGTCGAGAGCCAGGCCCGCAGCCAGGGCCAGCAGTTGCCGCCCGAGGCCGCGCGCCAGGTCAAGGACGAGGTCGTGCTGCGCGAGATCTTCGTGCAGGAGGCCGAGAAGCGCGGCCTCACCGCCAGCGGCGACTACAAGCAGCAGATGGAGATCGCTCGCCAGAGCATCCTCATCCGCGAGCTGTTCAAGGACTACGAGAAGAAGAACCCGGTCACCGACGCCGAGATCAAGGCGGAGTACGACAAGTACAAGGCCCAGGCCGGCGACAAGGAGTACCGCGTGCGCCACATCCTCGTCGAGAAGGAAGACGAGGCCAAGGCGCTGATCACGCAGTTGAAGGGCGGCGCCAGCTTCGAGGACGCGGCCAAGAAGTCGAGCAAGGACCCCGGATCGGCGCCCAAGGGCGGCGACCTCGACTGGGCGACCGCGGGCAGCTACGTGCCCGAGTTCTCGCAGGCCATGGTCAAGCTGAGCAAGGGCGCGATGACCGACACCCCGGTCAAGAGCCAGTTCGGCTGGCACATCCTCAAGCTCGAGGACGTGCGCGACACGCAGTTCCCGCCGCTCGACGAGGTCAAGCCGCAGATCCAGCAGCGCCTGTCGCAGCAGAAGCTCGCCAGCTTCCGCGACGAGCTGAAGAGCAAGGCCAGGACCGACTACAAGTTCAACTGAGCCGCACGAGCGCCTGCCACGCCAGCAGGCCGCCGATGAGCACCGGCTGGTGCAGCATGTAGAAGCTCAGGCTCCAGCGACCCAGGGTCGCGAGCGGACGCAGCGGGCGCGGGAGCGCACCGCCGATCCAGCCGGGGCGGCGGCGCGACACCCAGTCGCCCGCCGCCAGCCCCCAGGCCATGACGCCCAGCCAGGGCAGCAGCGGCACCCAGTCCTCGGTGATCGGCTTGCGGGTCACGAGGCCGACCCAGTTGGTGAGCCGGCTGTCGAAGAAGGGATGCTGGATGAACTGCGGCAGCAGGATCGCCGCCAAGCCGAGCGGCCACAGCCAGCCGCCGGTCCGCGCGCCGAACCGGCACAGGATCAGCATCAGCGCGATGCCGTGCAGCACGCCGAAGCTGATCCAGCTCTTCGGGAACATCAGCGCGCTGCCGGCGCTGACCAGCAGCGCGCAGCCCGCCACCTGCATCCAGCGCCGCCAGAAGCGCGGCCAGTCCTGGCCCTGGGCCACTGCCAGCGCCTGACCGAAGCCGGCGCAGAACAGGAACAGGCTGACGATCGTCGTGCGCTGGTGCAGCCAGAACGGGTCGCGGTAGAAGTTCGCGTCGATCAGGCGGAAGTAGGCCAGGTCGAAGCAGAAGTGGAAGATCGCCATCCAGACGATGGCGAAGCCGCGCAGGGCATCGAGCCGCGCGTGGCGCCCGCCCGCCTTGCCCATGCTCAGCGCCGCGGCGCGCCGAGGCTGCCGGGATAGAAGACGCGGAAGTCGTGGAGTTCGTAGACGAAGGTGCCGGCCTGCACGGCCGGGTCGGCGTCGATCCAGCCGCGGGCCTGCTCCAGCGACTCGGCCGCCAGCACGATGAAGCCCTTGTCGGCGTAGCGCGCGCCGACCTGCAGTCGGCCTTCGTCGCGCAGCTTCTTCAGGTTGGCCGAATGCTCGCGAAAGCGCGGCTGCTCGTGCGGTGGCCGGGCAGGGTCCCAGGCCGGACCGGTGCGGAACTCGACGACGAACAGCGGCAGTGCTGGAGCCGCGGCTGCCGCGGTTGCCGGAGCGGCCTCGTTGGCCCGCACAGCCGGCGCCGCCGCAGCGACCAGCAGCCCGATCGTCAGTGCCAGGGCGCGCGTGCGCATCGGCATCCCCTCAGCCGAGCCAGCGCCGCGCGTTGCCGAACATGCGCATCCACGGGCTGTGGGCGCGCAACTCGCCGCGGGTCCAGCTCATCTGCGCGTTGCGGAGTACGCGCTCGGGGTGCGGCATCAGCGCGGTGTAGCGGCCGTCGGGGGTCGTCACCGCCGTCAGGCCCTCGGGGCTGCCGTTGGGATTGGCCGGGTAGGCCTCGGTCGGGCGGCCGGCGTGGTCGACGAAGCGCATCGCGCGATGCACGGCCTTCGCATCGCCGCGCTGCGAGAAGTCGGCGTAGCCCTCGCCGTGGGCGACCGCGATCGGCAGGCGGCTGCCGGCCATGCCGGTGAAGAAGATCGACGGCGACTCCAGCACCTCGACCTGGCTCAGCCGCGCCTCGAACTGCTCGCTGCGGTTGCGGGTGAACTTGGGCCAGGCCCGCGCGCCCGGGATGATGGGAGACAGCGCCGCCAGCATCTGGCAGCCGTTGCACACGCCGAGCGCAAAGCTCTGCGGGTGCGCGAAGAAGGCCGCGAACTGCTCGGCCAGCTTGGCGTTGAACAGCACCGAGCGGGCCCAGCCTTCGCCGGCACCGAGCGTGTCGCCGTAGCTGAAGCCGCCGCAGGCAACGAAGCCGCGGAACATGTCGAGCCGCGCACGGCCCGACTGCAGGTCGCTCATGTGCACGTCGTAGGGCTCGAAGCCGGCCAGGTCCATCGCATAGGCCATCTCGAGGTGCGAGTTGACGCCCTGCTCCCGCAGGATCGCCACCTTGGGCCGCGCCAGGTTCAGGAAGGGTGCGGCGACGTTCTCGGCCGGATCGAAAGTCAGGTGCAGGTGCAGGCCGGTGTCGTCGACCGCGCCGGCCGCCGCATGCTCGGCATCGGCGCAGTCGGGGTGGTCGCGCAGCTTCGCGATGCGCCAGCTCACCTCGTCCCAGGCCTGGTGGAGCTCGCGCAGCGGCGCGCTGAAGACGGCCTTGGTGTCGCGCCAGACCTCGACCACGCCGCGCTCGTTGGGCTTGCCGATCACGTGGCTGTGCTTGCTGAGACCGGCCTCGCGCAGGACCTGCATCACCGCGTCGCGGTCGCTGCTGCGGACCTGGATCACGGCGCCCAGTTCCTCGGCGAACAGCGCCCGCAGCGTCAGCGCATTGCGGCGCTCGGCCGTCTGGCCGGTCCAGTTCTTGGCGTCGCCCCAGTCCATGCGGCTGTCGGAGACGCCGTCGCCTTCGGTCACCAGCAGGTCGACGTTGAGCGAGACGCCGCGGTGGCCGGCGAAGGCCATCTCGCAGACCGTGGCCCACAGGCCGCCATCGCTGCGGTCGTGATAGGCCAGCAGCCTGCCGTCGGTCCGCAGGCGGTTGATCGCCGCGACCAGGGTCTTCAGCAGCGCCGGCTCGTCGAGGTCGGGCGTCGCATCGCCGACCTGGCCGAGCGCCTGCGCGAGGATCGAGCCGCCGAGCCGGTTGCGGCCCTGCCCCAGGTCGATCAGGATCAGCGTCGTGTCGCCCGGCTGCAGCTGAGGCGTCAGCGTGCCGCTGACGTCGGCCAGCGTCGCGAAGGCGCTGACGATCAGTGACACCGGCGCGGTGACCTGCTTCGCCTCGCCGCCGTCGGTCCAGCGCGTGCGCATCGACAGGCTGTCCTTGCCGACCGGCACGCTGATGCCCAGCGCCGGACACAGCTCGAGGCCGACTGCCCGCACGGTGTCGTACAGCGCGGCGTCCTCGCCCGGTTCACCGCAGGCCGCCATCCAGTTGCAGCTGAGCTTGACGCGCGCCAGCTCGATCGGCGCCGCCAGCAGGTTGGTGATGGCCTCGGCCACCGCCATGCGGCCGGCGGCCGGCGCATCGATCACGGCCAGCGGCGTACGCTCGCCCATGGCCATCGCCTCGCCGCGCAGGCCGGCGTAGTCGGCCAGCGTCACCGCGCAGTCGGCCACCGGCACCTGCCAGGGACCGACCATCTGGTCGCGGTGCGACAGGCCGCCGACCGTGCGGTCGCCGATCGTGATCAAGAAGCGCTTGCTGGCCACGGTGGGGTGGCGCAGCACGTCGAAGGCAGCCTGCTCCAGCGCGACGCCGGTCAGCGCCACCGGCGCGAAGGCGCGCGCGACGCGCTTCACGTCGCGGTGCATCTTGGGCGGCCTGCCCAGCAGGACCTCCATCGGCATGTCGATTGGGCGGTCGGCGCCGGGGCCAGCATCCAGCACGAGCTGCTTCTCCTCGGTCGTCACGCCGACGACGGCATAGGGGCAGCGCTCGCGCACGGCCATCGCGTCGAACAGCGGCAGGCTCTCGGGTGCAATCGCCAGGACGTAGCGCTCCTGGCTCTCGTTGCACCAGATCTCCTTGGGCGCCAGGCCGCTCTCCTCGACGGGTACCTTCGACAGGTCGAAGCGCGCGCCCCGGCCCGCGTCGTGGACCAGCTCCGGGAAGGCGTTGCTCAGGCCACCGGCGCCGACGTCGTGGATCGCCAGCACCGGGTTCAGCGCGCCGAGTGCCCAGCAGTGGTTGATGACCTCCTGCGCACGACGCTCGATCTCCGGGTTGCCGCGCTGCACCGAGTCGAAGTCCAGCGCCGCGGTGTTGCTGCCGGCCGCCATCGAGCTGGCGGCCCCGCCGCCCATGCCGATGCGCATGCCCGGGCCGCCGAGCTGGATCAGCAGCGTGCCGGCCGGGAAGGCCTGCTTGTGGGTCTGGCCGTCGCTGATCGTGCCGACGCCGCCGGCGATCATGATGGGCTTGTGGTAGCCGCGGCGCTGGCCGTCCACGGCCTGTTCGTAAACGCGGAAGTAGCCACCCAGATTGGGCCGGCCGAACTCGTTGTTGAAGGCCGCGCCGCCGAGCGGGCCTTCGATCATGATCTGCAGGGCGCTGGCGACATGCTCGGGCTTGCCATAGCGTCGTCCCCCCGGCTCGCGTTCCCACGGCTCGTCGGTGCCCGGCAGCAGCAGGTTGGACACGCTGAAGCCCGCCAGGCCGGCCTTGGGCCGCGCCCCGCGTCCGGTCGCGCCCTCGTCGCGGATCTCGCCGCCGGCGCCGGTGCTGGCCCCGGGGAAGGGCGAGATCGCGGTCGGGTGGTTGTGCGTCTCCACCTTCATCAGCACGTGGGCCGTCTCGGCCCGCCGGCCGTAGACCGGCGCGTTGGTGTAGCCCTGCGGCCCCCAGCGCTCGATCGGCCCGCCTTCCATCACCGCCGCGTTGTCGCTGTAGGCGACGATGGTGTGCTGCGGTGCCGTCGCGTGCGTGTGGCGGATCATCTGGAACATCGAGTGTTCCTGCCCCTGCCCGTCGATCGTGAAGCGGGCGTTGAAGATCTTGTGCCGGCAGTGCTCGCTGTTGGCCTGCGCGAACATCATCAGCTCGACATCGGTCGGGTTGCGCTTCAGGCCGGTGAAGGCCGCGACCAGGTAGTCGATCTCGTCCTCGCTCAACGCCAGACCGAAGTCGCGGTTGGCGTCATCCAGCGCCGCCCGGCCGCAGCCGATGACGTCGACCGTCTCCATCGGCTTGCCCGGCTGGGCGTCGAAGAGGCGCACGGCGGCCTCGCGCTCGAAGGCCACGCTCTCGGTCATGCGGTCGTGCAGCAGCGCGGCGACCGCCGCACGCTCGTCGGCCGGCAGCGAGCGGGCGCCGCCCAGCAGGCCGCCCTTGATCGTCAGCAGGTATTCGGTGACGCGCTCGACGCGGCGGATGCCCAGGCCGCAGTTGTGCGCGATGTCGGTGGCCTTGCTGGCCCACGGGGACAGCGTGCCCAGTCGCGGCATCACCAGCACGCGCTCGCCGTCGGTCGGGCCGGTGTAGTCGTCGCCGTAGTGCAGCAGGGCCTGCAAGGCGTCGCGCGCCTGCGGCGAGAGCGCCTCCTCCGCGGCGACCCAGTGCACGTAGCGCGCATGCACCGCCGCGACCCGCGGCGCCACCGCCTGGAGCCGGGGCAGCAGCGCCTGGGCGCGGAAACCGGACAGCGCGTTGCCGCCGTCGAAGCAGAGAAGGGTCGGAGGGCTCATGAGGCTCGCGGCTGTCGCAGCGTGATCTGCGGGCGTGGCGTGAGGTTTCGGCAGGCGGTGCGAGCGGGGGTCTCTCCCTCTCGCGAGCCCCGGATTTTAAGGGGCCGGTGAGATAATCCCGGCATGTCGATCACGATCAAGAGCGCCACCGACGCCGACGGCATGCGCGTCGCCGGGCGGCTGGCTTCCGAGGTGCTGGACATGCTGACCGCGCATGTCAAGCCGGGCATCACCACCGACGAGCTGGACCGCCTGGCCCACCGGCACATCGTCGAGGTCCAGGGCGCCGTGCCCGCGCCGCTGAACTACGCGCCGCCGGGCTACACGCCCTACCCCAAGTCGATCTGCACGTCCATCAACCACCAGGTCTGCCACGGCATCCCGAACGACCGGCCCCTGAAGAACGGCGACATCGTCAACATCGACGTCACCGTCATCAAGGACGGCTGGCACGGCGACACCAGCCGCATGTACATCGTCGGCGAAGGCTCGATCGCCGCGAAGCGCCTGTGCCAGCTGACCTACGAGGCCATGTGGCGCGGCATCGCCAAGGTGAAGCCCGGCGTGCGCCTGGGCGACATCGGCCATGCGATCCAGACCTTCACCGAGCGCCAGGGTTATTCGGTCGTGCGCGAGTTCTGCGGCCACGGCATCGGCCGCAAGTTCCACGAGGAGCCGCAGGTCCTGCACTACGGCCGACCGGGCACGCTGGAAGAGCTGGTCCCGGGCATGGTCTTCACGATCGAGCCCATGGTCAACGCCGGCCGGCGCGAGATCAAGGAGCTGGGCGACGGCTGGACCATCGTCACCAAGGACCGCTCGCTGTCGGCGCAATGGGAGCACACGGTGCTGGTCACCGAGTCGGGCTACGAGGTGCTGACGGTCTCTGCCGGCAGCCCGCCGCCGCCCGAACTGCAAGCCGCCTGAGGCCGCGGGCATGGCCGCGGTGCTGACGGGCCAGGAAGCGGCGGCGTCGCCGCCGGCCGTGCCGACGCTGCGCGCGCGGCTGCGCGACGGCCGCGCGGCCCTGATCGAGCACTTCCGCCAATGCCGGGCCACGGCGCCGGCCGCGACGCGCCTGATCCGCGGCCTGGCCCGCCACGTCGACGAGACCCTGCAGCCGCTGTGGCAGCACGCGCTGATGCCCAAGGGCGCGGCGCTGGTCGCGGTCGGCGGCTACGGCCGCGGCGAGCTCTTCCCCTACTCCGACGTCGACGTGCTGGTGCTCCTGCCGGACCTGCACGGCGACGGCCAGGCCCACGACAACGAGGCCCTGAAGGCCACCGTCGGCGGCTTCATCACCGCCTGCTGGGACATCGGCCTGGAGATCGGCTCGAGCGTGCGCACGGTGGCCGAGTGCGTGGCCGAGTCCGAGCGCGACGTCACCGTGCAGACGGCGTTGCTGGAGGCGCGCTTCCTGTGCGGCTCGCGGCGGCTCTTCGACGAGTTCCGGCGCGCCCACATCGACGCGCTCGATCCGGCCGCCTTCCTGCGCGCCAAGGTGCTCGAGATGCGGCAGCGCCACATCAAGTACGAGGACACGCCCTACTCGCTCGAGCCCAACTGCAAGGAAAGCCCCGGCGGTCTGCGCGACCTGCAGCTGGTGATCTGGGTGGCGCGTGCTGCCGGCCTGGGCAAGACCTGGACCGCCCTGGCGGCCAAGGGGCTGGTGACGCCCTTCGAGGTCAAGCAGTTGCAGCGCAACGAGGGCCTGCTGAAGCTGATCCGTGCCCGCCTCCACATGGTGGCCGGGCGGCGCGAGGACCGGCTGGTCTTCGACCTGCAGACCGCCGTGGCCGAGAGCTTCGGCTACCAGGGCACGCGCGAGCGCCGCGCGTCCGAGGCGCTGATGCGCCGCTACTACTGGGCCGCCAAGGCGGTGGCGCAGCTCAACCAGATCCTGATGCTGGGCATCGAGGAACGCATCAACGACACCGGCGCCGCGCCGATGCGGCCGATCAACGACAAGTTCCTCGACCGCGGCGGCATGCTCGAGGTCGCCAGCGACGAGCTCTACCTGCGCGACCCGCACGCCATCCTCGAGACCTTCCTGACCTACCAGCAGGTGGTCGGCATCAAGGGCCTGTCGGCACGCACGCTGCGCGCGCTCTACAACTCGCGCGAGGTCATGAACGGCGCATTCCGGCGCGACCCGGTGAACCGCGCGCTCTTCATGCAGATCCTGCAGGCCCCGGGGGGTGGCCAGACGCATGCCTTCCGGCTGATGAACCAGACCTCGGTGCTGGGGCGCTACCTGTGGGTGTTCCGGCGCATCGTCGGGCAGATGCAGCACGACCTGTTCCACGTCTACACCGTGGACCAGCACATCCTGATGGTGATGCGCAACGTGCGGCGCTTCTTCATCCCGGAGCATGCGCACGAGTACCCGTTCTGCTCGCAGCTCGCGGCCGACTTCGAGCGACCCTGGGTGCTGTACGTCGCGGCGCTCTTCCACGACGTCGCCAAGGGTCGCGGCGGCGACCACTCGCAGCTGGGCGGCGCCGAAGTGCGGCGCTTCTGCCGCGACCACGGCATCGGCCGCGAGGACGCGCGGCTGATCGAGTTCCTGGTGCGCCAGCACCTGACGATGAGCCACATCGCGCAGAAGGAAGACCTCAGCGACGCCGACGTCATCGACGCCTTCGCCGCCAAGGTGCGCGATCCGCGCACGCTGACGGCCCTGTACCTGCTGACGGTGGCCGACATCCGCGGCACCAGCCCGAAGGTCTGGAACGCCTGGAAGGGCAAGCTGCTCGAGGACCTGTACCGCAGCACGCTGCGCGCGCTGGGCGGCGCACGGCCCAACGCCGACACCGAGATCGAGGCGCGCAAGCAGGAGACGCTGCACGTCCTCAACCTGTATTCGCTGCTGCCGGGCGTGCAGCAGCCGCTGTGGGACACGCTGGAGATCAGCTACTTCGCGCGCCACGACGCGGCCGACATCGCCTGGCACGCGCGCTCGCTGTACCGCCACGTCGACACGCCCATCCCGGTGGTGCGGGCGCGACTGTCGAGCGTCGGCGAGGGCCTGCAGGTGCTGGTCTACGCGCCCGACCGGCCGGATCTCTTCGCCCGCATCTGCGGCTACTTCGACGGCGCCGGCTTCAACATCCTCGACGCCAAGATCCACACCACCCGGCGCGGCTACGCACTGGACACCTTCCAGGTCGTGTCGCCGTACGTCGAGCAGCACCTCGATGTGAACTACCGCGACATGATCGCGCTGGTCGAGAACCAGCTCTCGCTGGCGCTGGCGGCCACCGGCCCGCTGCCCGAGCCCAGCCGCGGCCGGCTGTCACGGCGCGTCAAGTCGTTCCCGATCACGCCGCGCGTGCTGCTGCGCCCGGACGACCGTGCGCAGCGCTGGCTGCTCAGCGTGTCGGCCAGCGACCGCTCGGGCCTGCTCTACGCGATCGCCCGCGTGCTGGCCCACCACCAGATCAACCTGCAACTCGCCAAGGTGTCGACCCTGGGCGAGCGCGTCGAGGACACCTTCCTGATCGACGGCGCCTCGCTGCAGCAGAACAAGCGGCAGCTGGAGATCGAGACCGAGCTGCTGGACGCGATCGCCTAGGGCGCCGCCGCCGCTGGGGCGGGCCTGGCGGCTATTCGACCTTGAACTCGAACTCCTGCGTGGCCAGCACCTCGCCGTCGCTCGCCACGCACTTGTACTGGCTCATGGCCGAGCGAACCGCCGAGTGGAACACGCGCGGCCCGGACAGGATCGTCACTTCCTTGACCACGCCACCGCTGATGCGCGCCTGGGCCCTGACGACGCCCGACACGTTCTCCTGCAGCGCCTTGCGCGGCATCTCGGGCTTGGTCTGCGTGGGGCAGGCGATCGCGATGTCGCTCTTGGCGGCCGGCGGCGCCGGCGCGGGGGCCGGCGGCGGCGGCGCCTCGATCTTGTATTCGACCTTGGGCGGTTCGGGCGCCACGGTGATCGGCGGCGCGACGCTCGGCGCCACCTGGATCTCCGGCGGCGGCACATAGGGCGGCGGCGGCGCCTCGACCTTGGGGGCCGGCGGCTGCTTGACGATCTCCTTGGGCGGCGGGGGCGGCGGCGGGGGCGGCGGCGGGGGCGGCAGC
>Ga0268299_1003852_pt1 | contig 12859 bp, 14 predicted proteins | sample NOBtaG_FD_193484 | JGI IMG/M metagenome (GOLD analysis project Ga0268299, IMG submission 193484) | Activated sludge microbial communities from bioreactor in Nijmegen, Gelderland, Netherland - NOB reactor | ecosystem: Engineered > Bioreactor > Aerobic > Activated sludge | place: Netherlands...
GGGAGTATTCGCCGACCAGTCGGGCCACCTCGTTGACGGCCATGGCGGTGCGGGCCAGCAGGACCATCAACGCTTCCATGAGCAGGGTGAAGCCGCTGTCCGGACGTGCCCACGGCACCGGGATGAGCCGCAGCCCCTGTTCGGGATCGCTCACCCGGGGCACCCGGGCGTGGAGGTGGCATTCGAACTGGAAGAAGTTCATGTGCCGCCAGCTCTTGAGCACGGTGTCATGGACCGGCGAGGGCTGGGAGGTGATGGGGTGGAGGAAGCGGGTGCCGGGCTTGAAATCCAGCTCCAGATCCAGACGCCGGGCGTTCGGATCCAGGCGAACCTCCTTCACGAACCACGGGGTGCCATCGAGTCCGAGCGCCAGGGAGAAGAGCTGCGTGTCTTGCATGGCGCCGGAGCCTGCGCCAAGGGAGCCCTTCGGTCAGCTCCTTCGGAACTTCTCATCCTCGGGGCGTGGCCAGGGCCGGGGGCGGCCGGCCCTCAAGGTATTGCTCGCTGCGCTGCGCTCCACCTGGACCGCCGCCCGCCCCCGGCCCGAACGCCTTTAGGGTTCTGCGTTGCAGAACCCGGCTTCAGGAAGCCTTCTGGCAGGCCCAAAAACCCTCCTCCCCCCGTTCACGCTCGTCTACCCACTCCAAATCACTCGGAGGCGGGAATACTGGACGAAGGTAGGGCGGCCGAAGCCGACAGCGAAGCAACTGATGGATGCACGGACCGAATTTCGCAAGAAGGTCAGGGCATTGGCGCGCCGGTGGGGGTTTTGACCCCCTGCCGGGGGTGTGACGGTGCGGTTTCTTGAAGCCAAATTTCAACTATCGGATAAAACGCCCAGAAAATCCGACATCGCAGAATTTGCCATGAGTAGGGCTTTCGTGGCACTTGGTGAGCGTCATGAGTTCACTTACGCTCAGTAGAGTAACAGTCGCGGAACCAGCATCCCCAATTGGGGATTTGTTCAAGATCACAAAAGCCAAGTCCGTCGTAGGGGTGAGCCCAAATACGGTTCGAACCCTGTTCGCCCACGGCCTGCCCTATTACAAGTTGGGCCGTTTGGTCATGGTGAGTAGGTCCGAGTTCGAGGCACTGGTCAAGTCCGGGAGGGGCGCTTGAGCCCTCAATGCAGCGTGCCGCCTAGGCTGTTCTGGCACTACACCACCGGGCAGAAGATTGGGCCGATTCTCCAATCTGGTTTCCTCGAGACCGAGGACGAGACCACCGGCACCATTCCCGGGTTGCCTGGGGGCGTCTGGTTTTCGCCCCGGCAGGATCATGAGCCGACCGCCCTAAAGATAGTAGTCCTTCCTGACGGCTCCTATCGCCCCATGCCGTTCGCCGAGCAGGTGGCCAGGGTGGGAGCGTGGAGATTCGGTGTTCACGAGTTCGCGCCATTCCTGGTGACCTGGAGCGAGTTCTCCGGCCGCTGCACCAACCGAGACATGGTTCAAGGTCTGGTTGATGCCGCCCGGCTCAAAGGATCAGATGCGATGGAATTCCGGGTCAGCCTCCGACGGGTCGAGATCGTCGAGTGTTTCGCGGTTGAGGCGTTCGTGGATGGAAAGTGGCTCCGAAGGTGGCCGCCCGTTCAGGAGGAACGAGCTTGAGGGTCGGTCACCACAAATCTCGCGCTCGCCGCTGGCGGGGCGTCAGCGCATCCGGCCAGCGAAAGATCGAACGCCGCGTCCGGAACGCCCCGGCGCCGCGGTGGGAGCCCACATGGATGCGAGGTGAGAGGTGAGCCACTACCGGTTCCCGGTGTACCTACTTGGGATGCCAACCGCATCACTGGAACGGCTGATGGCCATTGTCAACTGGTGCGTCATCAACGATGGGGAAAGGCTCATCTCGCACAATCCCGCGGAGGCGGACAAGTTGTGGCAGGAGAAGCGCGAGAAGGGTGAACTGGTGCGCACACAAGGCCACCTGATCTTCGAACTTCAACGCGGCGCTCATCGGGCACCGCCTTTCTCGGCCTTGCTCCATGACTCCCGGTGCTCGTCGGCGAATGCTCCCAAGGCCTCATACGCCTCCTCGGCGATCTCACTTCCGATCTCTGCCATGACGAGGGAATCAATCATGTCCTCCCCATTCCCATGAACGCGGATTACGTCCATGAGTGACTTGAGTCTCAGAATTGCCCGGGAAATTCTATACAGCTCTCGGGGGTCGCGAATGCAGACGCTCATCGCGCACCCCCTGACATGCCAGCGGGGCGGCTTGCGTTGACCACCCGGGCCACGGCATGCGCCGCCTCCATCTCTCGGCCGGGGAGGTACTGCGCCTCCACAATACGCACCGTACCTTCCGGACCGTCTCGTTGGGCGTACCGGATGTACAAGGGCCGCTGCTGTGGCGGCTCTGCTTGGGGTTGGAACTTCGCCAGTTTCATGTGATTTTCTCTCTCGCCGGGGGCTCCCGTTAGTGGCGGGGTGGCGTGGTTGTTGGTGACTTCGACCGTGCCGGCCCCCGGCGTTTTTCGGTCGAAGAAATGGGTTCCGCCGCCGCCTCAACCGTGATGTCCTGCAGCCGCTCGATTGCGGTCCGGAGGGTTTCGACGGGAAGGGCGGTGTAGTGTTCGGAAATGCTGTCGGTCTCATGGCCGACGATCCCCTTGGCGACGGCCTGGGTGGCGCCCGTTGCCTTCAGAAGCGAGACGCAGGTGTGACGGAGGGAGTGGAAGGAGACCTTGGCGACGGTGCGGGAGCCGTCCCGGCCCTTGCCGGTCCCTTTGTGGGTGCGGGCCTGGGCGAGCCCGCAGCTCACCAGGAGTTCGTGGAATTCGTTCGAACGCTGGCCGCTGGGCATCCTGGCATGCTCGGCCCAGAGCGGGGTTTCGGGGCGGGGCAGGGGGATCTCGTCAATCCGGTCTCGAACGATCCGGAGCACCTGGGGCGGCAACGGGATCTCGACCCGTGCCCCGGTCTTGCGGGTCTCCAGGTTCAGAATTCCGGCCTGCATGTCGAACGCCCCCACGGGTGCGGTGGCGATGTCCCCGAGGCGCAGTCCGGTGAAAAAGCCCAGCGCGACGGCGTAGCGCCAGAATCCGTCGGCCTTGGCGAACAGCCGGGACACCTCGGCCGCGGTGAAGGGGCGCCGGCGCCGATCCGCCGCGGTGGCCTTGAATGGCTTGATCGGCAGCATCGGGTCCACTTCGAGGCGGCGGTTTGCGATGGCCCGCCGGAAGAACACCCGCAGGGCCTTCCGCTCGAAGTTCGCGGTCGCCACCGACTTCTTGTCCGAGACGTGGTCCAGGTAGCCCGACACCTGGGCGGTGCCGACTGCGGAGAGAAGCGGCTTCTCGTCCGTGGCGTTGAGGAACCGCAGCAGTCCCTCGGCAATGACCCGATACCGGGCGGCGGTGGATGCCGCCGCGGTTTTCGTGGCCTCGGTAATCCAGGAATCGGCCTCGGCCTTCAACGTCCAGCGCTCGCCACTGGCGCCTCCCTTGAGTGCCCGATACAGGCTGTCCACCGCATCCCCGTCCGCGTGCGCGGCCAGCATGGCCTCGACGCGGTGGAGTTGCTTCTTGGCCTCCTCCTTGTCCGGGGTGCCTGTGGTGGAGCTGACCTGCCGGCCGTTGAGGCGATACCCCACGAACCAGTTGTTGCTATCGGCGAATTTGAACAGCCAAGCCATGCCCGTGCCCTAGGCAAACCCTAAGCATTCGGGGGCGTCCAAGTCAATTCAAGCGTGTGCAACTCGTTGATAATGAACGGTTGTGAGTCAACTTTTGGAAACTGGGGTTCGAATCCCCGTGGGGTCGCCATGATCGCAAGTGGCTTTCCATCAATCGAATACGATTTTCGGGCGCCTGGCGATTCCCCGCAAAGCCTGAGCGGATCTCCATTCGTTCACTTCCAATCCCTAATGGATTCAAGGCGACGGAATCCGCGGGGACCGCCGCTACGATCTCCCGACCGTTATCCTGCCGCCGGGTCCCGCGTCCAGAGCGGATCGGTTTCGTCTTGCGGATTCGCGGTGCAGCCTTCTGCATCGGCGCCCAATGAACGTCATTGGAGAAGTCATTCAGGAGTTTGAGGTGCGCATTCCGGGGTTGGGGTATCCCATTAGGGGAAAGGTGGTTGCTCTGAATCGAGTGATCGGTCCGGGCGTCGAGCTTCCGAGCCACGCGAGCTACGTCTCCCACTACTACCACGACGAGAACGGATCTCCTGTTAAATTCGCGGTGCCCTTGCACGGCCTGAATTCCCATGAAGACGAGCTGCGAGAGTATTTGAGAAACTTCAAGAACTCGAACGTGACCGCAAATCCCGATTACTGACCCATTCGACCTATCTTGATCACGCGCAGAGATACCGAGCTTTACTCTGATATATAGTTGGGAAGCCCGTGATGCGCTGCAATTCCATGTGGTAGCTGCGGAGTATTATGCAAACTGACTTCGCTTGCGACGGTCCAAGCGTGTCGTGGACATCAAGTCTCGGTTGGAAATCCCGACTCCATCAAGCGGAAGTCCCGAATGTGAAGGCCACCGGGCGAAAGGCGTGGGGGACCCCTGGACTCCGCAGGGACGGATCGCAGGAAAAATAGGGAGTCCTCAACGCGTGGCCTCCGGAAGCGGGTAGGAGGCAGAAATGGTGGCAAGCGAAGGCGCGGCCCGACTGATCTGCGCACTCACGGGGGTGGGACCGGACTCAGACAGCGACGCGGCCCATCAGAGGGTCGCTGAAGCCCTCACGCCCTGTTTCGATCCGTCCGGCGTAACGGCGGACAAACTCCGGTAACCCTCGGATGGAAATCTCCACATCATACCACCCAAAACTCGACGCCAGATCCAGAGTGACGTCCTTCACCGCGTCGCCCGCTGGGACTTCCACGAGCCGCTCTGGGCGACCGTAGGAACGGTCCGTCAGCCGGACCGTGAGGGGCTCTGATCCGCTGTTATGCAGTTTTATCCCGGCATTCCCGGTCCATGAGTCGCCCTCCTTCACGGGGATTAGCCCGATCTCCAGCCTTGGATCTGCCGGTGTTCCACGGAACTCGCGGTAGAACCCATTGGGTCCGTGGACCCTCAGGTCGTAACGGCCTTCCGTGAAGTCGGACTCCGCCCAGTCGTCGGTGAGCACATCGCCGGTAGAAACCGCGTAGGCCCGGGGGCGGCCCGGTCCGGGGATGTAGGCGTGAAACGGGGCGCCAGCAGAGTGATCTCCGAAGATCTGGCGTCGCGCCGCCAGTTGGAGGCGCAACGCGCGCTGGTCCGCACGCCACACCGCGTCGGCGTCGAGTTCGTAGGGCAGCGAACAGGACGGACGAATTCCAACCTCCTGGCGCGGCATCCAGGACGCGGGTTCCGAAGCAGACTTTGCGACAATCAGATCAGCAGGGGAGAGCCGCCGGTACGCGGCAGGCAAGGGACGAAACTGCGCTTGATGGATGGCGGCCAGCACCGTGTCCCGACGAAGCGGGTCTGGAGAGGCGAATGTTTCGCCATGGTATGGACGGAAGACCGACCGCAGGTCCCCGCACACGGCCCGACGCCATGCGCTGATGTTGGGTTCCCGCACCGGTCGGCCCAGGCGGTGGGTGAGAAGGTTCTCCAGCAACCGGAGGATGGAAGTGTGGTCGCTGATCTCGGAGTTGACGTATCCGCCGCGACTCCAAGGGGAGGCGATGACCAAAGGAACCCGGAAACCGAGGCCGATGGGACCGGATCGTTTCGCAGCTTCCGGGTGGGTCTTGGCCCGTTCGTCCTCCTGGGTCATGAACACCCACTCCACCGGAGAATCTAGTCCGCGAGAGGCACGTCCCGATGCGGGCCGAGTGGGATCGGGCGGGACAAAAGGCGGCACATGATCGAAGTACCCGTCGTTCTCGTCATAGCAGAGGATGAAAAGGGTCTTGCGCCACACCTCAGGGTTCCGGGTCAGGATGTCGAGGCACTCCGAGAGAAACCACGCGCCATACCAGGGCGCTCCGGGGTGGTCCGAAAAATTCTGCGGGGCGACGATCCAGGAGACTGAGGGGAGGCGCCCGTGCTGCACGTCCTCCCGGAACTGGTGAAGTACATCTCCCTTGGGTGCCTGCATCTGACGGCGGGCACCGCCCTCCTCGTAAGCCAGCGATTCCAAGCTGCGGTAGTCGGGATCCCCCGAATTGGTCGTGAAGGCGCGTTCGTGCAGTTGGCGTTCGTGCGACGGCAGGGCAGCAAACTGGGCGTCCGAATACCGTTCCCGTTCTCGGCGCACCGACTCCAGCTCCGCCCGGGCGGTGGCAAGCTGGCGGTCCCGGGATGCCGATGGACTGAGCATTTCCAGGGCTTCGATTTCGGCCGGCAACGCCCGCTCTCGGGCCGCCATGTAGCGACGTCGTGAGGGGGAAAAGCGGAGCTGATACTGGGAAAACCATTCGAGGGGATTGTCGGTGAAATTGGCGAGCCAGGCGTCCGCCTCGCCGCCCAGGCCTGAATCAATGGACAGCTCGTTCTGGTAGATCCGCCACGAGACGCCGAGGGCTTCCAGCCGTTCCGGAAAGGTTTTCCATGCCGCCTCCCGGCCGTAGTCCACATCTTCGTTGCGAATGTTGGCCTTGATGTTCGACGACGGCTGCGCACGGACCGTGCCGGTCCAAAGGTGGAGTCTGTTGGGTGTGGTCCCGGTGAGCGAGGAACAGAAATTCTGGTCGCAGACGGTGAAAGCGTCGGCCAGGGCGTAGTAAAAGGGGATGTCCCGGCGGTCGTAGTACCCCAGAGTCAGGGGCATGCCTGAATACTCTTCACGGCCAGAGCGTTTGGCCTCCAGCCAGCCGTCGTGTCGTCCCTCCGCCCGGGCATCAATTTGATCCACCCACGAATGGGGCAGCGAACTCATCCAAGTCGCGCGGGTGTCATGGATGTCGAGCCGAAAGGGAACGTAGGTTTCGCCAGCGTGGTTGGACTGGCACCACACCGGCAGGCCATTGGGTAGGACCACAGCCCGGGGATCGTTGAACCCGCGGACACCCCGGAGGGTGCCGTAGCAATGATCAAACGAGCGGTTTTCCTGCATGAGAATGACCACATGTTCGGCGTCTAGCCAGGTGGTGCCCGGCGCGGGGTCAATGGCCAGCGCACGCTGAATGACCGGCGGCAGACCGCCCAGGCCGCCGCTACCCAGGGCTGCAATGGCCGCCCTCTTGAGAAAATCGCGTCGTGAATCCATGGAGAGCAAAGCTGGATTCTCGACGCAGCAACGCCGGCCGGCCTTCAATCGGCTGGTTCAATCACGCTTTCAAGAGTCGGAGGAACATCACGGAAAGCCCGTCATCAATCAGGAACTGACGGCAAGGCCACAAGCCGGTGGCGGCGGCGCGGCTGCTCAGGGGTGTCCGGCGGTTCTGGACGCAGCTCCCGCAGGACCCGGAGAAGGCGGTCTTCAGGAATGTGTGGGTGAACCAAATGTCAAAGGTGCAAATCTGACGTTCCGCCCTAATGGGCGACCCCATTGCCTCCTCGCCTGAGCCAACCGAAACCCGAACCGTGAACGTGCTCTGGGAGAGTCTGCCTTTTTTGCCCGTTTGCCGTTTGGAGTGCGTGCAAAGCGGTGATTTTGGTGTCTATCCTGGCCTTTGAAATGGTGGAGGCGTGAAGTGGACCCCGGAAATTGGACCAGTCGGTAAGTTATGGTTTTTGGGGTCTGATCGACGACAAACTGATCAGACCAATGAGTACCAAAACCAAGCGCAAGAAACACAGCGCCGCCTTCAAAGCGAAGGTGGGCCTGGAAGCGCTGATGGGCATCAAGACGGTGGCCCAGATCGCCCGGGAGTATGCGGTGCATCCGGTGCAGGTCAGCCAGTGGAAGACGGTGATCCGGGAACGATTGCCGGAGCTTTTCAGCAGCGGCGGGCTGCCCGGGGCGGACTCCGAACAACTGATCTCCGATCTGCACCGCAAGATCGGGGAACTGACGGTGGATCTGGACTACCTGAAAAAAAAGTCCAGGCAGTTGGACCTGTAAGCCGGCGCCGTGAATTGGTGGACCCCGCGGCGGAGCTGAGCCTGCGCCAACAGTGCGAGCTGTTGGGGCTGGCGCGCAGCAGCCTGTACCACGAAGGCCGAGCCGAAAGCCCGGAGAACTTGGCCCTGATGCGCCGGTTGGATGAATTGCATCTGGCCCACCCGGTGTATGGCAGCCGGCGCTTGCAAGCGAGGCTGGCGGCCGAAGGGGTGGTGGTGAACCGCAAACGGGTTCGTCGTCTGTTGCAGCAGAGGGGGTGGAGGCGATCTATCCCAAGGGGCGGACGAGTGCCCCGGGAGCGGGCCGTCGGATCTATCCGTACCTGCTCAAGGGCTTGGAGATCAATGGCCCGGACCAAGTGTGGTGCAGCGACATCACCTATGTGCCCCTGCAGCAGGGGTTCATTTATCTGGTGGCCGTCATGGACTGGTGGAGTCGCCAGGTGTTGGGCTGGGAGATTTCCAACACTTTGGAAAGCGAGTTCTGCATCCGGGCCTGGGAACGAGCCTTGGCTCAGGGGCACCGAGTGCCGGACATCGCCCACACCGACCAAGGCGCCCAGTTCACCAGCCAGGCGTACTTGGAAGCGGTGGAATCCAGCGGGGCGCAAGTGAGCATGGATGGACGCGGGCGGTGGATCGACAACCGGTTCATTGAACGGCTGTGGCGGAGCGTGAAATACGAAGACATCTACCTCCAGGATTACCTGGATGGCTTGGAGTTGGGACGCGGGCTGAGCCGTTGGTTTACGGACTACAACGAGCTGCGTCCGCACCAGGCTCTGGGCTACGCCACTCCGGGCGAAGTTCACCGTGATCCGGGCGCTCACGGCGCCCAAGTCAGGAAGCGATGAAGCGGCGTCGATACCCTAACCGTGCGCACGGCGTCCAGTCCTCCGGTCACATGGACATCAACGTCATCTCGTCGGTCGCGGGCAGCAGCATCACCGCCGCCTACGCGGTCCCTGACGAATCGTTGTTCGGCTCCTTCGAGACCAACTTCCTCAAGCCCGATGTGCGAGGAAGACTGGTGGGCAAGGTGTTCGTGTCGTGGAACTGACCTGAGCTGGCCGCACCGTAATTCGGGCGATCCGATCTGACGACGCGCTACTACGACGAAATCCTGTTCCACAACGCGACTCCCGGTGACCTCGTGTCCGGAGATAGCCCGTCTGTCAGGTTCAACGCGACCGAGGCTTCGACCGGAATCCAGCGGCCCCTGATTTGCCTCCGCATTGTAGTACAGATACTTTTTTGAATCTCTCATTGTAAATGAGCATGTCACGTTCCTCCCAATCCGCCGGGTCGAGCCAAGGGCCATTCGATACCGGCCCCATCACCGTGTAGCCGACTACGGGCGCCACGCTTGCGGGATTTGCGCTTACGCTTCGCCGGAAGGAACGAAATGCGCCTTCTTTGGGCGCAAGTTTCAGACGTGTCGGTTCAGTACGGGATAAGCGCGCCGAGGCGGAAGAAGAATGCTTCCGAACCCGTACCCAGGGGACGGATCGCACGGACGCGGACATGCGTCGTCGTGCCTTCTGTCCAGAGTTCGGTTCCCTGAGTCCAGCCGCCATGACCGAACTCTTCGCCCGCGACGCTCCAGTTGAGGAGATCCTGGCTTTCCAGGACTACCAACCGCGGAAACGTGACATCACGCTGGATGGGTATCACGAGGTGCAGCGCGGCGTAGGGAGTCCCCTCAACCGTGATCCGTTCGACCCCGAAGGGAGTGGCCTGAGGCTGATCAGGCCGGAGACCCAGCGTATACTCGAGACCGTTGGGCAAACCGTCCCCGTCGGGATCGGCCAGGGTCGAGTGTTGCGCGGAAGACCAACCCGGCACAGCAGTGACCCACGCGGCATAGCCGGTCAACGCGCCTGTTCCGGGTTTGATCTCGAAGGCGAATTCACCAGGAGGCCGTTGCATTGTACCGCGCATGTAGCCCTGGAAATAGTACGTCGCACCGGCGATGGCTTGAAATCGATGGTTCCCAAGGATGGAGCTGAAGGACGGGGGTGAACCGTAGATGGCCAGACGGGTTCGCAGGCTTTCACTATCGCCGGGCTCTCCTTCGTCCGTCAGGAAGGAGACCTCTACCCAACTTGTGGCAGGCGCAGTCCACTTCCACCACACCGAACGATCCACCGGCACCGGATCGGTCGTGTCCGGATTGGGTTCGTTGGGTTCCCCGCTCGCATTGACCAGGGTTCCGCTCGCTGTGACGGTGGCCGCGCTTCCAAGGTCGATGGCATCGGCCAAATGATCGTTGGGCGGTGGATCCGGGAGGGACAGGATCTCGATGCGTACCGGATTTCCATCGGCGTTCAGGTAGGCGACGGGCATGGTTTGAAAGTGGTAGGTCGTGCCTGCAAGAGCATGGAGGCGCGACGTGGCCACTTGGTGTAGTGACTCAAGAGACGTCCCCGTGTAGATCGCCAGATACTCCCCTCCATCCTCCTCCTCGCCGACTGGGGACGTTCGAAACTCGACCCAGCCGGTGGTCGGCGCCGTCCATTTCCACCAGAGCGACGCATGCGGATTCCACATGCGATGTCCCAAAATGCTCGTGGTGTTCGAGGAAACCGGTTCGCCGACCTCGACCGTGGCAAGAGTGGCGTCAACGGTCGCCGTCAGAGGCGGCGAGCCCTGAAGCTCGGCGGCGCCGGAAAAGGTATCGTTGGAAGGCGCTGCTAGGCTGGGTTTGATCGTCAGATGAATTCGACCGATGGCAGGCTGATCGTCATCCTGTTCCCCCAGGACCTGCAGATAGAACCGGGTTCCGGAAGTGGCATGGACGCGAACCACGCTATGGAGTTCCAGCGGCAAGGGCGAGAGAACATCGTGTTGAACACTGTGGTTGCCGGTGACCTTGAGCAACGAAATCAGGCCATCCCCGACATACACCATCAAGGTGGTGTCGAAGTCGCTTCCGCGCGTGCTGATCTCCACGGGTCCGTTGGCCGGGGCAGTCCAGCACCACCAAACCGACGCGCCGGCATTATAAACCGTGGGTTCCTGCGGCTCGAGCGTGGCGTCAAAGTTTGAACCCTCGACATCGACCGTGGCTTCGTTGCCCAGGTCAATGGCATTCGCAAAATGGTCATTGGCTGCCCCCGCGGTGCCGGCGCGGATGTCCAGAGTGAACGCGCCCCCGGCCTTGGGGCCGAGTTGTCCAGCCACCTGGATGTAGTAGGATTGTGAGGCTGTGGCGGCAAGGCGGACGAACCCCGTACCGTCCGGGTCCGCGCCAACGAGATCGTTGGCGACGAGATTCAGGGATGCCAGATCCGCGCCGGTATGGACAGTGATCGCGGTGGAGACTGAGTCGCCGTCCACGGTAGAAATGTCCACAGGCCCCGTGGCCGGGGCAGTCCATTTCCACCACACCGACCGTCCAGTGAGCGCATCGCTCAGCGGCAGGGTCTCACCAATCTGCTGGGTGGCCCCGGCGTTGGTGCCCGGAGTGCTCACGATGGGTGCGCTGCCGAGGTCGAACGCCTGATGGAAATTGTCGTTGGGCGGGGCTGGCGGACCCGGTTTGATCTCCAGTTTGATCAGCCCTACCGCTGCACTGCCCCCCATCACCTGAAAATGGTAGGTCTGCCCGGCGGTGACGGGCAGAAAGATGCGGGTACTGCGAGCGACATCGGAGTTCCATGGACCGCGAACGGCCGTGGCGAGACTGGTGCCCTGGAATGCGGACAAGGCAGTGCGAAAGGCGCTGCCGATGTTGTTGATCTCGATCACGCCGGTGTCTGGCGCCGTCCATTTCCACCAGACCGACCGCGTCCAAGATCCGGAGGGGATCCGTGGTTCCCCCGGTTCTGTGGTGGACTGGTCGATTGATCCTTCCGCGTTGACCGTGGTGGCGGAACCGAGGTCGGTGGCCTGCGCAAAGTCGTCGTTTGGCGGAGCGGCCGGTTGGGAGATGTTGATGGTCACGCCCCGCCCCGTCCCGCCCAATCCCATAACCTGAATGTGATACACCGTGCCAGCCGTGGCCTCGAGGTTGACCCGACTCCGGTACTCGCCGCCCCCGATGTCGTTGTTGTCTTCCTCGAACTCGAGGTCATTGAGCTGCGACCCGGTGTAAACAGCGAGGGCGGTATCGAGGAGCTGGCTGCCGAGCGTGTTGATCTCAAACATGGCAGTGGCGGGAGCGGTCCATCGCCACCACACCGATTTCCCATCCGCGCGTCCATACGGAGGCTTGCGCTCATCCGGTTCCTGGGTGGCGTCCAGGGTCGTGCTGCTGGAGGTCACAGGCACCTGGCTCTCCAAATCGAGGGCATCCGCGAAGTTGTCATTCGGCGGCGCGGCCGCCTGAAGCGAGGCTGCCAGGAACGGAATCATGAACGCCACGCAGCGCCGATGAGCGAGGGAAGGATGTGGCATGGCTTGAAGGAGCAGACTCGGAGCCGCGGGCGAATCTCAAGACGAATAATGGGAGATTCAGGAAACTACTTACCGGCAATTACTCTTCGAAGCGTGGCCTGAACATGCCGGGACCGATGTGGTTACGCAAGGCAAAGCCGGGCAAAATCCGGACAGGACAGCCCGACGGGGGCAAGCCGGGAAACTGGATCCAGACGGTGTCCGGCAAGGCCTGGTTCGTAATCCTGCGCCTCTACAGTCCGCTCGAACCGTTCTTTGATAAAAATTGGCGGGTGCATGACAAATTTATTGGAGGAGTGGATATTGCGCCAAATTTTGTGGTCTCGGTATCTAGGAATCTAGCGATCGGCGAAAATTCCGGTTCTTCGCTGTTTTCCGTGGCTGGATGGGTAGGTAGGATGGGCTGGAGATGATTGCAGAAAAGGCATTCGCAGGGTTGTTGCAACTGGACGAGCGGTGGACGGTGGTCGCTGCAGAGTATGAGAGCGAGCCGACGGAGAG
>Ga0268299_1003853_pt1 | contig 12858 bp, 12 predicted proteins | sample NOBtaG_FD_193484 | JGI IMG/M metagenome (GOLD analysis project Ga0268299, IMG submission 193484) | Activated sludge microbial communities from bioreactor in Nijmegen, Gelderland, Netherland - NOB reactor | ecosystem: Engineered > Bioreactor > Aerobic > Activated sludge | place: Netherlands...
CCCAGGGCATCTCCAGCGTGCTGATGCTGGCCCAGGCGGCGGAGCGGGAGCTCGGGCGCAATCCGGCCGCCGCCCGCCACCACATCGCCCAGGCCGTGGCCCAGGCCCGCCACGACCTCGACGAGGTCCGCCACATCGTGCAGGCCCTGTCGCCGCCGGCCCTCGACGGGGCGCCGCTGGCCGGGGCCCTGGCCGCGCTGTGCCGGCGCCAGTCGGCGGCGGCCGGTGTTGCCGTGAACTTCGCCGTGGTCGACGCCCCCGCCGTGACCTCCACCAGCGAGGACGCCGCCCTGTTGCGGATAGCCCAGGAGGCGATCGCCAACGCCGTTCGCCACGCCGGCGCCACCCGCATCGACGTCACCGTGTCGTACCTGCCCGATCACGTGACGCTCGACGTGGTCGACGACGGGTGCGGCTTCGACCCGGCGGCGTCGGCCCGTCCTGGCGGGCGGGCCGGGTACGGCCTGCAGACGATGGCGGCCCGGGCGGCCGAGGTGGGCGGCCGGCTCGACGTGGAGTCGAGCCCCGGGGCCGGGACCGCCGTCACCGCCACCATCCCGCTCGAAGGCCAGCAGGGCCAGGGGGAGCAGCGTGTCGACGCCGGGGCCCCGGCCGGGGCCGGCGAGCCGGTGGGTGCCCGGGAGGGGGCCGGTGCCTGACGGGCCGGCGCCTGAGCCGGTGGTGCGGGTGCTGATCGTCGACGACCATCCCGTTGTCCGGGCCGGTCTGCGGGCCATGCTCGACGCCACTCCCGGGATCACCGTGGTGGGCGACGCCCCCAACGGCAACGGCATCGCCGACCTGGTGGCGGAGACCGGGCCCGATCTGGTGCTGATGGACCTGCGGATGGGCGACGGGGTGGACGGGGTGGAGGCCACCCGCATCGTCACCGCCCTGCCCGACGGGGGCCGGCCGGCCGTGCTCGTGCTCACCGTGTACGACACCGACCAGGACATCCTGCGGGCCATCGAGGCCGGGGCCACCGGGTATCTGCTGAAGGACACACCGGCCGAGGTCCTGATCGACGCCGTGCACCGGGCGGCCCGGGGCGAGACGGTCCTGGCCGGGCCCGTCGCCAGCCGGCTCACCCAGCGGGTCCGCAGCCCCGAGCCGAGCCTGACCGGCCGGGAGCTCGAGATCCTCAGCCACCTGATCGCCGGGCGGACCAACCGGGAGATCGCCCGCCAGCTCCACATCAGCGAGGCGACGGTGAAGAGCCACCTGGCCCACATCTACACCAAGCTCGGGGTCGACAACCGGGCCGCCGCCACCTCGGCCGCCCTCCGCCGCGGCCTCGTGGCCGACCAGCCCTGAGCGCCGCCCCGCCTTCCACCTTTTCACCCACGCCACCGCCGGTGACGGGCTGGGTGAAAAGGTGGGGCGGGGAGGACAGCAGGATCAGGCGACGGGGGCAGCGCGGGCCTCGAGCCAGGAGCGCCAGCGAGGCTCGTCGCGCTCCACCGCCGCCGCCCCCTCGGGGCCGTAGAGGTACATCCACACGGAGACCCCACACGACACCGAGCCGTAGCTCTCGGCCGCGATGAACGCCGTGCCGGGGGCCGGGCTGTCGACCAGCAGGGCCAGCTTTCCCGGCTCGGAGCGCACCACGGTGCCGGCCAGGGGCGGGACATCGGCGCCGCTGACGGCCACGTGCTCCCCCACCGCCGGCTGCTCAGCCAGGCCCAGCGCCGACACCACGGTGGCCCAGGCGCCGTCGGACCCCTCGGCCCACATGGCCATGGGCAGCGACGCCGTGGCCGTCCGGCCCTTGAAGTGCTCCAGGTGGAGCTTGAGGTTGAACAGGAACAGCTTCCAGCCCTCGGTCATGGCGTCGTACTGATCGTCCCACTCCTCGCCGGTACCGAAGCCGCTGTTCACCAGGCGCACCACGCAGCTGCCCTGGTCGCGCGCCTCCACCAGCCACTCGAAGGCGAAGCCGCCCGCGCCCTCGCCGCCGTCGAACACGATCCGGTGGGGCGGCTCCCACGCCGCCACCCGGCCCTCGATCTGCATCTCGGGGCCGGGGCCGAACGACGCCGACGCCGCGCCGCCCTCCCGCTCCTCCACCACGTGGGGCACGTACCACGACGAGATGCCGGGGCCGGTGGCGATGGCCCGCCACACCTCCTCCGGGGTGCCGGGTACCTCGATCTCCAGCTCGATGCGACGGTCGTCGGTCATGTGATCGCTCTCCTCAGGGGTGGGTCGGTGGGTTGGCTTGGGACGGGTTGGGCCGGGGATGGGCCGCCACCACCAGCCGGTGCCAGCGGCCGTTGGCCGCCGACTCGTCGTGATAGCGGGCGGCCAGGTCGTTCACGGCCGCCGCCAGCTCGGCGGTGAAGGCGGCCCGCTCTGCGGCCGAGCCGAAGCGGATCTCGGTGTCGATGGTGAGCGTGGCCAGCTGCCGGCGCGCGCCGGCGGCCCGGCGGGCCAGGTCGGCCACCTCGCGCAGGGTGCGAGCCGCCACCGCCAGCAGGTAGGCGCTGGACTGCCGGTCGATCCCGGCCGGGGCGCCGACCGCACCGTCGGCGAGGGATCCAACGGCGGGCAACGGATCGGCGGCGGCCGACGGGCCGAGCGCCTCGGGCGACACCAAGTAGCTGCGGGCCGAGGCCACCACCACCCGCTCGGTGAGGCCCCGGCGGGGCCGTTCCGCCACCAGGCGGACGAGACCGTGGGCCTCCAGCAGCCGCAGGTGGTAGTTGACCTTCTGGCGGCTCTCCCCCACCACCGCCGCCACCGTGGTGGCCGATCCCGGCTCGCCCAGCGCAGCGAGGATGCGGGCCCGCACCGGGTCCATGACCACCGCCGCCGTCCGGGGGTCGGTGATGACCTCGATGTCGAGCGGTGGCGGCTCGGGATGCGTCACGGGGGTGGGCACCGGGCCAGTGTCTTATTGACAAGAGACGTTGTCAATAGCCGATTCGCCGGGGCGAATCAGGTTTGACCTCGGCGTCCTCCGGGAACACGGCCCCGGAAGGGGGGGATGGCCGCTTGGGCACACCACTGGTCGAGATGACGAAGGTCAACAAGTCGTTCGGGGCGCACCACGTCCTGCACGACATCGACCTGGCGGTCGACCCCGGCGAGGTGGTGGTGCTCATCGGCCCCTCGGGTTCGGGCAAGTCCACCCTGTGCCGCACGATCAACCGCCTGGAGCCGATCGACTCGGGCGAGATCCGGGTCGACGGCCAGCCCCTGCCAGCCGAGGGCCGGGCCCTGGCCCAGCTGCGGGCCGACGTGGGCATGGTCTTCCAGCAGTTCAACCTGTTCGCCCACCTCACGATCCTCGACAACGTCACCCTGGGCCCGGTCCGGGTGCGCCGGGTGCCCAAGCGGGAGGCCCGGGAGCAGGCCATGGCCCTGCTGGAGCGGGTGGGCATCGCCGACAAGGCGCAGCGGCGCCCGGCCGAGCTGTCGGGAGGCCAGCAGCAGCGGGCCGCCATCGCCCGGGCCCTGGCCATGCGGCCCAAGCTCATGCTGTTCGACGAACCGACCTCGGCCCTCGACCCCGAGATGATCAGCGAGGTCCTCGACGTCATGCTCGACCTGGCCGCCGAGGGCATGACGATGATCGTGGTCACCCACGAGATGGGCTTCGCCCGCTCCGCCGCCCGCCGGGTGGTGTTCCTCGACGAGGGCCGGGTGGTGGAGATCGCCGCCCCCACCGAGTTCTTCGCCCATCCCCGCTCGGAGCGGGCCCGCGACTTCGTCTCCAAGATCCTGTCGCACTGATGGCCCGCCCCACCCACCCGCCGAAACCCAGAGGAGAGACAGCAATGAGGAACCCGTTCACCATCGCCAGCCGGTTGCTGGTGGTCGTCGCCCTGGCCCTGGTGGCCGCCGCCTGCGGCAGCGACGGCGACGACACCTCGGCCGGCACCGCCGCCACATCGGCGGCGGGCGCCACCACCACCACCGCCGCGTCCGAGGGATCGGACGAGTCGGACGCCTCGGCCGGCACCGGCGCCAGCGCCGAGAACGAGGGCGAAGGCCCGGAGGTGGAGCCCGGCAGCTCGGTCGCCGCCATCCGCGACAAGGGCAAGATCACGATCGGCGTCAAGTACGACGTGCCCCTGTTCGGCCTGAAGAACCCGACCACGGGCGACATCGAGGGCTTCGACATCGAGATCGGCAAGCTCATCACCGAGGCCATCTTCGGCGACGACACGAAGGTGGAGTTCGTGGAGGCGGTGTCGAAGAACCGGGAGCCGTTCATCCAGGACGGCAAGGTGGACCTCGTGATCTCCACCTACACCATCAACGACGCCCGCAAGGAGGTGGTGGACTTCGCCGGCCCGTACTACATCGCCGGACAGGACATCCTGGTGAACGCCGACGACGACTCGATCAAGAGCGTGGACGACCTGAACGGAAAGAAGGTGTGCTCGGTCACCGGGTCCACGTCGCTCACCAACGTCCAGGAGATGGCACCCCAGGCCGACGTGTCGGTGGTGTTCGACAAGTACTCGCTGTGCGTGGAGGCCCTCAACGACGGGCGGGTGCAGGCGGTGACGACCGACAACATCATCCTGCTCGGCTTCGTGGCCGACTCCGACGGCGAGCTCAAGATCGTCGACAACGCCTTCACCGAGGAGCCCTACGGGATCGGGCTGAAGAAGGGTGACACCGCCCTGCGCGACTTCGTGAACGACGTGCTGGAGCAGAGCTACGCCGACGGCTCGTGGAAGGACGCCTTCGACCGCACGGTGGGCCAGAGCGGGCAGGAGGCGCCGACGCCGCCCCCGGTCGACCGCTACTGATCGGGCCCGGGGCATGACGCCGGGCGGCACGGGCTGCAGACGGGCACGCCGGTGGACGTGATCGCCGACAACCTCGACAGCTACCTCGGCGGGATCGCCGTGACGCTGTGGTTGTCGGTGCTCTCGTTCCTGCTGGCGGTGGCGATCGGGGTGGTGGTGGCCACGTTCCGGGTGAGCCCGCTGCGCCTGGCCCGCACCCTGGGCGCGGTGTACGTGGAGGTGTTCTTCAGCCTCCCCCTGCTGGTGTGGGCCCTGCTGTTCTTCTTCGGGCTGCCCAAGGTGGGCATCGCCTACCCGCCGTTCACGTCGGCCGTGATCGTGCTCGGCACGTTCACCGGCGCCCTGGTGGGCGAGGCGCTGCGGTCGGGCATCAACACGGTGCCGTCGGGCCAGGGCGAGGCGGCCCGGGCCGTGGGCCTCCGGTTCTGGCAGGTGCTGGGCCTGGTGGTGCTGCCCCAGGCCCTGCGCACGATGATCGGGCCACTGGGCAGCATCCTGCTGGCCCTGGTGCGCAACAGCGCGGTGGCCGCCATCGCCATGTCGGTCGACGACCTGATGTGGCGGTCCGACCAGCTCGCCACCAGCACCGCCCAGCCGGTGGCGGTGCTCACCGGCACGTTCGTGGCCTACCTGATCCTCACCGTGCCCGGCACCTGGCTGGTGAACGCCCTGGCCCGACGGTACCGGTTCACCCGATGACGGTGGCCTCGTTCCTCGACCCGCCCGGACCCCGGGGCCGGCGCCGCCAGCAGATCGCCACCGGGGTGACGGCGGTGGTCGTGGTGGCGGTGGTGGTTGTCGCCCTGCGGCGCCTGGCCGACCGGGGCCAGCTCGACGGCGACCGGTGGGAGGTCTTCGCCCAGCGCAGCGTGTGGACGTTCTACCTCCGGGGGTTCGCCCGCACCCTGCAGGCGGGGGCCGTGGGCGGGGCGCTCTCGCTCGCCCTCGGGTTGGGCCTGGCCTTCGGTCGCCTGGCCCGGGGCCGGCCGGTGCGGTGGGCGGCCACGGCCTGGATCGAGGCATTCCGGGCCGTGCCCCTGGTGCTGCTGATGTTCTTCGCTTTCCTCGGTCTGCCCCGCCTGGGGCTCGACCCCGGCCCGTTCTGGTCGGTGGTGATCGGGCTCACCGGCTACAACTCGGCCGTGTTCGCCGAGATCTTCCGGGCCGGGATCCTGGCCCTGCCGGCAGGGCAGACCGAGGCGGCCGACGCCATCGGGCTGCGCTACTGGCAGTCGATGCGCTTCGTGGTGGTGCCTCAGGCCGCCCGGGCCATGGTGCCGGCCATCGCCAGCCAGCTCGTGGTGCTGCTGAAGGACACGTCGCTGGGGGCGCTGGTGAGCTACGAGGAGCTGCTGCGGCGGGCCCAGATCACCGGCGAGTTCGCCCGCAGCCCCCTCCAGGCGTTGGCCGTGGCCGCCCTGTTCTTCGCCGTGGTGATCTTCGCCCTCAACCACCTGGCCCGCCGGCTCGAACGCCACCGTCCCACACCCCTCGCCGCCGCCGAGATCCCGCCCGAGACACTGCTCACCACGGGCGCGGTGCGCGCGGCGTGACATCACCCTGCCCCCGAGGAGGCCCACCGTGCGATCACCGCGCTCGACGCTCACCGCTTTCGCTGTCGCCACCCTGCTCTTGACCGGCTGCGGCAGCGACGGCACCGCCTCGCCTGACACCACCGCCCCGTCACCGGCGACCAGCGGGGTCGACACGACGGCCACGACCGGGGTGACCGGGCCGACCGACACCACCGACTCCCCCACCCCGGGCTCCACCCTGGTGCCGGGCGACGAGGTGGCGGCGGCCGCCGACCGGGTCACCGGGTTCCTCGACGCCCTCGGCGCCGGCGACGTGGAGGGGGCGGCCACGTTCGTTGGGCCGGTGTCGGAGGAGCGGGCGGCGGCGGCCGGAGGGCTCGAGTCGCTGCTGCGGCAGTCGGTGGAGGGCCACGGCGCCTGGTCGGCGGCGGCCGACCGCACGGTCACCGCCGTCGCCATAGACCGGGGCCTGGTGGCCGTGCAGCTCGAGGGGACGCTGAGCGTCGAGGGCCGCACCGAGCACCGGGTGGAGGTCTTTCCGGTGCGGCGGGCCGAGTCGGCCGGTGCCTGGTTCGTGGAGCCGTGGGCCTACGACCTGGCCGCCGGATCGCCGATCGAGTTCGAGGCACCATCGGTGGACGACGAGGAGCGGGCCACCACCGACCCGGCGGTACCGCTCGCCGTGACCGTACGACCCGCCGCCGACGGCACGCTCACGGTCCTGTTCGACGCCGTCACACCGGTCACCGTCGACGTCACCGCCGGCGAGCCGGCCACGGTCGAGGCGCCGCAGGCCGGAGTGGAGTCGGTGATCGTGGTCCTGCGGTCGGGCACCGACGTGGCCGCCCGGGGGTTCGTGACCGGAGCGGGCGGCGACGTGCGCCCCACCGAGCCGGCCGCCTACGCCGAGGCGGCCTTCACGGCCTGGCTCCAGGGCGACCAGCCCCGGCTGCGCAGCCTGGCCACCGACCCCGCCTATGCCGTGCTCGACAACCGGCCGCCGTCGCCCGACGACGGCTGGAGCACACCGCCCAGCTGCGAGGGCGCCGCCGGCAGCACGTACTGCCGGTGGGTGGGAGCCCGGGAGACGCTCACCCTGCGGATCGGCAACGAGGCCGCCGCCACCGGGGGAACGGCGCTGGTGGAGGCCCGGTTCGAGCCGGTGTAGCCGGGGGCCGGCGGCGCAGCGCGGCCGGGCCCGGGCGGTACCCTCGGCACCGTGGAGTTGAGCGACGAGATGGTGGCCGATCTGATCCGCCGGCTGCGGCGGGCCGAGGGCCAGCTCCGGGGCGTGCAGCAGATGCTGACCGAACGTCGGGACTGCCGCGACATCGTCACCCAGATCTCGGCCGCCTCCAAGGCGCTGGACCAGGTCGGGTTCCTGCTCGTGGCCGGCGGCCTGGAGTGGTGCCTGGCCAACCCCGAAGCCGCGGCCGAAGCCGGCTACAACCTGGCCGACGTGCAGAAGATGTTCCTCAAGCTGGCGTGAGCCAGCCGCTGGCGTGAGCCAGCCGCTGGCGTGAGCCAGCCGCTGGCGTGAGGCTTCAGGCCAGAGCAGGGGCCGGGGCGCCGGAGCGGAGCCGGTCGACCATGAGCTCGGTGTCGCAGTTGTTCGACCGGTTGTAGGGCAGCTTGGCCAGGAGCATCCCCATGGCGCAGGTGTCGGTGAGGGCGGCGCCCGTCAGCCCCACCCCGATCGCTCCGGCCACCCACTTCAGCTGGGGCACGAACAGGCTGCCCGCCACCGAGGCGGCCACGATGCCACCGGCCACCAGACGGATCTGGCGCTCGAGGGCCCAGCGCTGGTCGCCGCCCCGGCGCACCGCGCCCCCGCCCGCCTCCCATGCGGCGATGCCGCCGTCGAGCACGTGCAGGTTGTCCATGCCCAGCTCGCCCAGGGTCAGCTCGGCCTTGGTGGCCCGCCCGCCCGACTGGCAGACCAGCACGACCGGTTCGTCGATGGCGGCGATGGTGGGCCCGTGCTCGTCGAGGTCGTCGAGGGGCACATTGTAGGAACCCGGGATGTGGACGGTCTCGAACTCGCCCCCGGTACGGACGTCGATCACCCGGGTGGTGGGGTCGTCGGCCAGGAGGGCGGAGAGCTCGGCGGTGGAGAGGCGCGTGGACATGAGGGGGGGTCGATTCTTCCTTCGGCAGATGGCGGGTCAGGAGGGTCGCTCGGCGGAACCTGCCTCCGCCGACTGAACCACTTTATACCCCAGGGGGTATGTAACACACAACAGGGTAGGCGTCGGACCCATGGCACGGTTCGGCGGGCGAGCCTACGATCGGGTTCGGGAAGGCCCCACGGGGCCTGAGGGAAACCCATCCGGTTCGAGAGGAGGGCCTCGCCATGGCCACGAACCCGACAGCCACGGGCTCCGTCCGCAACATCGCCCTCGTCGGTCATACCGGTACCGGCAAGACCAGCCTGCTGGAGGCGATGCTCCTCCACGCCGGCACGGTCAACCGCCTGGGTCGGGTCGACGACGGCACCACGGTGGGCGACGCCGACCCCGACGAGCGGGCCCGCCACCAGTCGCTGGCCCTCCACGCCGTCAGCTTCGGCTGGCAGGGCCACACGGTCAACGTGCTCGACACCCCCGGCCACCCCGACTTCCGGGCTGACGCCCTCCACGCCCTGGAGGTGGCCGAGCTGGCCGTGTTCGTGATCGACGGGGTCAGCGGCGTCCAGAGCCAGGACCTGGCGCTGTGGCGGGTGGCCGAGCGCCTGCGGCGGCCCCGGATGCTGTTCGTCAACAAGCTGGACCGGGCCCACTCCTCGTTCGACCGGACCCTGGCCCAGCTCCGGGCCCGCTTCGGCTCCCAGGCCGATCCGGTGGAGCTGCCGATCGGGGAGGAGTCGGGCTTCCACGGTGTGGCCGACCTGCTCACCGACGAGGCGTTCCTCTACGACCACGGCCCCCAGCCCGACCGCACCACGGTCCCGGCCGAGCTGGCCGAGGCCGAGCGGGAGGGCCACGAGCACCTGGTCGACGACGTGGTGGAAGGCGACGAGGAGGTGCTGGAGCGCTACCTCGACGGGGTGGAGCCCACCCCGGCCGAGCTGGAGCACCTCCTCCACGACGCCCTCGACGAGGGCCGGGTCTTCCCCGTGCTGTGCGGGTCGGCCACCGGGCTGATCGGCGTCGACCACCTGCTCGATCTGGTGTGCCGGTTGGGGCCCGCCCCCGGTGATCTCGGCCCGCTCACGGTGGAGGGCCCCGGCGGGGAGGTGGCCGTGGCCTGCGACCCTCAGGGCCCGCCCCTGGCCGTGGTGTTCAAGACCCGGCTCGACGACTTCGTGGGCCAGATCTCGCTGCTCAAGGTCCTGTCGGGCACGATCCGGATCGACCAGGAGCTGGTCAACACCCGCACCCAGAAGGTGGAGCGGCTCCATCACCTCGGCCCGCTGAGCCCGGCCGGGCGATCGGGGTCCAAGGGGGCGGCGGGCGGCGACACCGGGCCGGGCGCCCGTATCGGTTCGGCCGTGGCGGGCGACATCATCGCCGTGGCCAAGCTGGCCGACACCCGCACCGGCGACACCCTGGCCCCCGTCGGCACCCCGCTCACGGTCCCCCCGCCGGCCGTGCCCCCGCCGGTGCACGGGGTGGCCATCCGGCCCCGCCAGCCCTCCCACGAGGACAAGCTGGCCACCACGCTGCGCCGGCTCCAGATCGAGGACCCGGCCCTCACCGTGGCCCACGACGCCGGCACCCGCCAGACGATCCTCACCGGCACCGGCGAGACCCACCTGGCGGTGGCGATCGCCCGCATCGAGCGCCTCGGCGTGCCGCTCGACGTGGAGGCCACCCGGGTGGCCTACCGGGAGACCCTGGCCGCCCCGGTGCAGGTGGAGGGCCGGTACAAGAAGCAGACCGGCGGCCACGGCCAGTTCGGGGTGGCCGTGGTGCGCTTCGAGCCGCTGCCGCTGGGCGCCGGCTACGAGTTCGACAGCGAGGTGACCGGCGGGGCCATCCCCCGGGGCCTGATCCCGGCGGTGGGGGCCGGCATCGCCGAGGCCATGGACCGGGGCGGCCGGTTCGGGTTCCCGGTGGTCGACGTGCGGGCGGTGTGCGTGGACGGCAAGACCCACTCGGTCGACTCGTCGGAGATGAGCTTCAAGATGGCCGGCGCCCTGGCCCTGCGCCAGGCCCTCGACCAGGTGGGGGCGGTGGTGCTGGAGCCGGTGAGCGAGCTGGCGGTGCAGGTGCCGCCCCAGTACCAGGGCGACGTGTTGGGCGACCTCAGCGCCCGCCGGGGCCAGGTGCTGGGCACCGAGCTCGACGGGGCCGACGGGGTGTCGATCCACGCCCTGGTGCCCACGGCCGAGATCCAGCAGTACGCCGTCGACCTGCGCTCGATGACGGGCGGCGCCGGCACCTTCGAGCTGACCCATCACGGCTACCAGCCCCTGCCCGAGGCGCTCGTCCCGCAGGTCACCGCCGCCTCCTGAGGCCCGGCCGTTCGCGCCGGCCCAGCCGACGCCGGTAGAGTTTGGGCCCGGAGCGGGCCGGGCATCAGATCGGATCGTGACCGCTGCCATGGAGACCTTCCCCACCGCCGCCGTACGACCACAGGGGGGTCTCGTCGAACGGTGCCCCTCGTGCCAGGGACGGGTGTTCGTCGACGACCTCACCTGCCTGCGGTGCGGCGCCGAGCTGGTGTTCGACCCGGCGGCCGGCCGCTTCAGCGGGGCCAGCCCGTATTGCATCTGGCGGATCGACCGCCGGTGCAACTGGGCCGGCCAGGCCGCCACTCACGGGGCCTGCGCCGCCTGCGTGATCCTGTGGGTGACCGACGCCGCCGCCGGCCGGCCCGACCTCACCGCCACCTACGCCGCCGCCGTCCGCCGCACCCTGCGCCGACTGGGCGACGCCTACGGGATCGCCCCCGAGCGGGCCACGCCGGCGCTGCGCTTCGAGCTCGACCTGTCCCACGACGGCCACCCGGTCACGATCGGCCACGTCGACGGCCTGGTGACACTCGACGTGGCCGAGGCCGACACCGTGCAGCTGGAGATCCAGCGCCAGACGCTGGGCGAGCCCTACCGCACCCCGCTGGGCCACGTGCGCCACGAGAGCGGGCACTGGGTGTGGGCCGCCGCGGTGGAGCCCGACACCGGCCAGCTGGACCGGTTCCGCTCGCTGTTCGGCGACGAGCGGGCCGACTACGCCGCCGCCCTGGCCGCCCACTACGACCGCCCCGATGACGGCTGGTGGCGGGGCGGCTTCGTGTCGCACTACGCCGCCGCCCATCCGTGGGAAGACTTCGCCGAGTCGGTGGCCCACGTGCTGCATCTCGACGACGTGTTGAACACCGCCGCGGTGGGCGGGCTGCTCAGCCCGTCGCTGATGACGCCGGACGCCGGCTTCGACGACCGCTACCGGGTCTGGACCGACCTGACGATCGAGCTCAACGAGATGGCCCGGGCCATGGGCGGCGAGGATCTCTACCCGTTCGCCCCGCCCCCGCCGGCGGTGGACAAGATGCGCCTGGCCGACGACGCCCTGCGCCGCCTCGGCACCCGCACCTGACACCCCGGCGCCGGCGCCGGTCACGGCCGCCGGCGCCGGGGCCGGGTCACTCCAGGAGCTCGGCCAGGCCAGCGGCGGTGGCCTGGTCGTCCAGGATGACCCCGATCCCGTCGTCGAGGGTCTCCACCGTGGGCACGATCTCCACCGGGCAGCCCTGGAGAAGGGCGCTACGCACGACCACGTCGGCGAAGCGGGCCGGCAGCAGCTCGTCGCCCGGGGCCACCGCCCCCAGGATGGGGGCTCCACCCGGTACCGCCAGCGCCGAGTCGACCGTGAACCAGGCGGTGCGGCCGTCGGCCGGGTCGTCGTGCACCAGCACGAGGGCGGCCCGACCGGTGTTGAGGGCGGCCAGCGAATCGGCGGCACCGGTGACGGCTTCGCCCTGGCTGTGGTGGAACCGCCACAGCCGGAGCAGCTCCACCGTCACTCGGGCGGCGTGGGTGGCGGTGACGCGGTGGACAGCTTCGGACAGGGCGTCGCTGTCGAGGTCGTCGGTGGCCACCGACTCCACCTCGATCTCCACCGGCACATGGGCCCGCACCTGCTCGGCCAGCCGGTCCAGATCGCCGGCCGGGGCGGCCAGGATCAGCAGCCGGGTGCGGGAGGCCAGACAGGCGTCGCGCAGGGCGGCGGCCAGAGCGATGCCGTCGGCCGCCGGCGACCGGGTGACCACCGGATCGCCGTGGCGGGGCACGACCAGCACCTCGACCTCCGCCCCTGCAGTCTCCCCGCCGGGGACAGTCTCCCCGTCGGGGACAGTCTCCCCGCCGGGGCCGGTCTCCTCGTCGTGGACGACGGCCACCAGGTGATGGGTGAGGGCCTGCTCGGCCAGCAGTATCGGGCCCAGGTAGGGCAGGTTCGCCACCGCCGCCACGTCGGATCGGGGCGGGACCGGGTAGGTGCGGACGATGGCCCGCCCGTCCGCGTCGACCAGGGCGGCCAGGCAGGCGTCGTCGCCCCCGGGATCCGGGGCCGCCACCAGCCCGCTGAGCACCGCCTGCTGTTCCGGGGTGGCACCGTCGA
>Ga0268299_1003855_pt1 | contig 12852 bp, 10 predicted proteins | sample NOBtaG_FD_193484 | JGI IMG/M metagenome (GOLD analysis project Ga0268299, IMG submission 193484) | Activated sludge microbial communities from bioreactor in Nijmegen, Gelderland, Netherland - NOB reactor | ecosystem: Engineered > Bioreactor > Aerobic > Activated sludge | place: Netherlands...
AGCCATCAGGTCGCGATCATCCTTCACGTACAGATCATGGATCGCCAGCACAGAGTCGCCGGGTTTTGCGACTGCTTTATCAACCTGCAAAATCACTTCACGACCAACCATCATCGACGCCAGCGATTCCTGCGTGGACTGTTTCGGATCAGCCTGCCCGACGACTTTACCGCCGCGCAGCACCGTCACATGGTCGCAAATTTCCAGCACTTCTTTGAGCTTGTGTGAAATAAAGATGATGCTGACACCGCGTTCCAGCAGAGTCCGCATAATTTTGAACAATCCTTCTGCTTCCTGTGGGGTCAGCACAGCGGTTGGTTCGTCCAGAATGAGGATGTCGGCTTTGCGGTAGAGCGCCTTGATGATCTCCACACGCTGCTGCACCCCAACCGATAGATCGTGAACCAGCGCATCCGGGTCTACATCGAGTCCATAATGCTGCGCGATTTCCAGAATTCGAGTGCGGGCGGCACGGCGATTGAGAAAGGGGCCGCGCGTACTTTCGTTGCCCAGCATGATATTTTCGGTGACGGTCAGCACGGGTACAAGCTGAAAGTGCTGATGCACCATGCCAATTCCCAGCGCAATCGCATCATTGGGGTTTTTGACGTGCGCGACCTGACCATTGATGAGGATTTCGCCTTCGTCCGGGGTATATAAGCCGTAAATCAGGTTCATGAGGGTGGATTTGCCCGCGCCATTTTCGCCCAATAGACCCAATACCTGACCTTTACGAAGGGTCAGATTAATATGGTCATTCGCAAGTACGCCCGGAAATCGCTTTGTCAGTCCACGTACTTCAAGCACAATTGGGGAATCACTCATTCATTGCCCCCTTCAACGAAAATACAATCTGTAGGGCAAGAGTATAGCCACGATTTAAGAGATTGAAAAAATTCCTTAATATTTTGGGCGCGTTACCCTCTATCCCGACAAAACCGCAAGGATTAGTCGGGTGGAGCGTTTAGAAATCCTTCAAAAAAAGCATTGAAATAGGTGAAGGTGCCTTCGCGTCCGACGTGTAAGGGGTGTGAGGCATCCCACTGCACCAGATAGGACAGTACCACATCGTTGGCATCCAGCGTCGAGCCGTCGTGGAATTTTACGCCCTGCCGCAGCGTGAATGTCCACTCGGTGGCGTCGTCGTTGGCGCTGTAATCGACAGCCAGCGAAGGAATCACGGTTGTGCCTGCAATCGAAAATGTCAGCAGCGCTTCATGAATCTGGTTGCAGACACGGAACGACTCGCCATCCAGTTCATCGGCGCAGTACAGGCTGATCGGCTCGGCGTTTTGCGTCCAGATAATATTGTCGTCGTTGGGGTCATCCATCACGGAGAAATATTCAAAACTCAACGGGCTGCTGTGCGCGCCTGCGATGCGCGATTGGAAAGCGGCGGCAGAACTGCCATAAGCAACGGGAATCATGGGGGCGAGTTCCCGAAGCGCGATATTCGCTTCCACATAATAGGGGTAACGTTCCTGGGGATCAAACAGCCGCGAGGCCTGAAACAGCGGCTCGGTAATTTCGGTAAACTTGTCGCCAAAACTATCGCTGGCGCTGGCACCAAAATGGAAATCGAGAAAATTGGTCGCATCGGGATAATCGGGCAGCCAGCCGAGCAAAAACAGGGGAAGTTCACCAGCAGTTGAAGCGTCCAGAAATGCGCCCGATTCCATCTCTGTCGGCTCGACTTCAATGCCAATCGCGCGCAGTTCTTCCTGAATATCGAGCGCGACGCTGCCCGGTTGGGGGAGATAACCGCGCACGACATTGCGATAGCTCAACTGGACGCGGATCGGCAGCGGTACGCCGGACTCGATCAGCAGGCTTCGCGCGCGATCAGGATCATAAGGAAAAGGGCGCACTTCTGGTGTGTAGCCAAAATGGCGGGCGGCATGAACTGATCGGCGGCCAATGAGCCTTCTGGATAATATTGATCCACAATGTGCTGCTTATTAATCGCATAGGCCATCGCCTTGCGCACCAGCGGATTATTAAACGGCGGAAAACGGTTGTTGATGCCGATATAAAAAATGGTTGTGCTGGGGCGGGGATAGAGCGCCAGATCAGCATCGTTGCGAATCAGATCGAATTCCTCGCGGCCTGGGTTATCAATCGCGTCGGTTTGGTTGGCTTTCAGCAGATCGTAGCGCGCTCTGGCTTCAGCGTTCCAGCGAATAATCAATTCCGGCTCGATTGCCAGCGGCCCCCAGTAATTTTCGTTGCGCTTGAGGATAATCTGGCTGCCCTGTTCCCAGGATTCGAGTTGGTAGGGGCCTGTACCAACCGGCTTGGTCAACAAATCGCCCGTGCCGCCTGTTGCTTGCAGATATTCGGACGGGTGGATGGCAAACGCGCCGAACGCGATTTTGGACGCGAACGCAGAATCAGGGCGGCAGAGCCGAAAGCGCACTGTCAGTTCATCAAGGGCTTCAATGGACAAAATTTCGCCCCCATAATCACAATTGGGGGCGGATATGCTGAGCCATTCCTGCGCCTGAATCACGGATGTCCAGAAAGCAAAGACAAGTATAAAAACCCCGGCGCGTATGGCGAATTTCATAAAGTCGATTCCTCAAATAAGCCATCACTGTGAACCATTCATTGCTGCCAATGAGCCATTACTGCTGAGTATTATAAACAAAAAACGCAAAGACCACTTTGAGCACCTTTGCGTTTTGGGAAGGGCTTTCTGCCCTCGAATTTCAGAAGCTCGTTATTCCTGCACCGCCAGCACTGTGACCATGCCGAACATACCGTGACGTGACTCCGCGTGAGTCAAAATGTGGCAGTGGAACGCCCACAGGCCCAATTCAGTGCAATCTACCAGCACATCATAACGTTCACCAGGGGCGACGTTGACCGTATCTGCCATGTAGGGTACAGGCAGGTTATAGCCGTCTTTGGCAAATACCAACTGCGGAATGCCATGTAAGTGGAACGGGTGGATCATGAAGCCTTCGTTCATATAACGAATGCGAATTTTATCGCCCAGTTTGGCGGCGATGGGCTGTGTATACGGGAATTCTTTGCCGTTGATCGTGAAGCCCAGCGTTGAGTCATTCAAAATCACTGTATATTCAGCCGTAACCTGCGGTTCGCGTGATTTATCGAGCGGCTCGACAATAAACGCGCCCAGCAAACCGCTCGATACCTGTTCGGCGGCGTTGTGGTGCGAATGATACATATGAGAGCCAGTGTTGCGCGCCGTGAATTCATAGGTGAATGTTTCGCCAGGTTTGATCGGCGGTTGAGTGATGAAAGGAACACCGTCCATGCTGTTTGGAACTAACAGGCCGTGCCAGTGAATGGATGTGCTTTGAGTCATCTCATTGGTGACGAGGAAACGCAGTTTGTCGCCCTCGGTCACGCGGATTTCTGGCCCTGGAACCATGCCATTGTAAGCCATCGCCGGATAGACCGTACCAGGCTTAGTTTCCCATTGTAGTTCCTGGACTTTGATTTCGAACACTTTTACGTCGCCATCCATCGAGTATTCCAGGGGTGGACGCCAGAAGGTCGTATCTTTGCCGATATTATCCAGAAAAGCCTGGACGCCTTCGCCGTGCATCTGATCCATCGCGTCGGCATCTTCAGCCGCCTGGACAGGTGGTGACATCACGTGTTCGTCGGCAAGTGAGCGCATCGGTGTCTTAAATACGTCCGGATGCACGAACGCCGCAGTGCCGCCTGCGCCGATGCCGACTAATTTGAGAAAATTTCTACGTCCGATTTGCTCTTTCACTGTGCTTGCTCCCCTCAATAAGTGTTTCAAACAATATCATTTATATTATGGGATAACCCTGGTGGAGAGGAAGAAAATATGTCATGTTTTGAAGTGACAAATTTCACTTGTCGGCAGTTTTCGCCTTGACTGATAATGAACGTAACCGCCCTACGGCGCGTTTTGCGTTTAGCCTACAGTGCGTTTCGCATCGAACCTGTGGCGTGTTTTGGATTTTTAACTGGAAAAGGTGGAAATAATGACGAGTCAGCAGCCGGAGCGTTCCCCCGAAACTTTCCCGCTCATCCCGCTTTTGGTCTTTTTTGGAGCGATCACGCTGCTGTTAGTGGTAGCGTTTGGTGGAAAATCTGAATTTGGTCAACAGATAGCACTGGAACCAACTGAATTTTCAACGACTGCCGCGCCAACTGAGGCTGGGCCGACGATGACGCCCACTGAGATTCCCCCGCGCGTGACAGCCACACCTCAGCAGGTCGCTGCCGCAGCGCTCGATCCTCAAAGTGTGTCACGCGGTGAGACGATCTTTCAGGGGTTGTGTGTAGCCTGTCATGGTTTTAATGCGCGTGGTATTTCCGGGCTGGGCAAAACCCTCGTCGGCAGTGAGTATGTCAACGGGCTGACCGATGAGGAACTTCACAACTTTTTAGTTGTTGGTCGCACGATTCAAGACCCGTTAAATACGACAGGCGTCGCCATGCCACCCAAAGGCGGCAACCCTGCGCTGACCGATGCTGATCTGTACGATGTGGTTGCTTATATCCGCAGTCTGAACACGGTAGGAGTCGCCGCTGAGCCAACTACAGCACCAACGCTTGCCCCTACTGCCTCTGGCCCGACGCTGACGCCAACCGAATTTGTTGCGCCATCTTTAGAGAGTGCTTCGGAAGCAACCGCCGAACCGTCCCGCCCGGACTTGTTCCTGACCAGCGGTGAGGTGGCCTATACACGCGCCTGCTCATCCTGTCATGGGGTGAATGGCGAAGGTGTGCAGTACCTGGGGCCAGCGCTGTCAGAAAGCCAATTGTTAGCGGATCGGAATGGGATCGGATTGTTCGAGTTTTTGACCGCTGCGCAGCCACCTGTTGACCCGCGCGTGGCCTATCCACATCCATATCGCGGCGGGTATCCCGTTTTGAACGATGAGCAAATCCGAAATATCGTCGCTTATCTGTACCAATTGGTGGGGGGAAATTGATCCTGCGCCCTGCCATGTACAGATAGAATCGGCGTGGGTGAGTTGGGGCTATAACGCACTTATAGCCCCAACTGCGAGAAGTTGATTGATAACTGTGGGCTATCGCGACAGGCTTGCGATAAACATATCGAGTGCTAAATGGGGTTCAATGCGCCCCGTTTTCATTTTCAGATCGTAATCCTGAAGCGCGCGATAAATTTCTTCGAGATCAGTCAGCGAAAATCGGCGTGACTGCTGAGCCGTTTTATCGGCGACGTAATCTGACGTTGTGCCAAGCGCTTCTTTTAAGCCGGCGCGATTTCCCGTGAGCGTCAGGTGCTCCTTCGCCAGCAGCAGCAGCCGGAACTGGCGAATGATCATGCCATAGACTTTGAACGGGTCTTCGTCTTTTTCGCGCAGCAGCCGGTAAAGATAATCCAGCGCTGCTTTACCGCGCCCTTCCGCAATAGCGTCCACCAATTGAAACGTCGTTGCTTCGGCGACGTAGGGTGTCAGCAGTTCAACGTCGCCTTCGCTGATCGGGCGTTCACCGTTGACGTAATCCACCAGCTTGGCGAGTTCGTTATCGGCGCGGCGTAAATCGTCTGCGGTCACACTCGCCAACGCCTGGGCAGCGCGTGGATCAATTTGCGCCTGATATTCGTCGGCAGCGCGTTTCATAATCCATTGGGTGCTGTCTTTGGGCGCGGTGAATGCTTTTTCATAACCGGAGGGGATTTCGCGCGCGAGCTTGAGAACTTTATTGCCGTCGGGCAGTTTGTCACGTTCGACAAATACCAGTTTTGACCAGTCTGGAAGCTGCGGAAGCGTATTCAGCAGTTGTTCGACGGCCTGTTTGCCACTTTCACCTGCGCCTTTCCGTGTGATCCACGACAGCAAATCCTTGACGATCACCAGCCGCTTATCCGCCAGAAAGGGATAGGACAAGGCGGCATTCAGGATTTCCGGGGTGCTGGCTGATTCGCCCTGAAATTCGGAAATGTTCATAGCCGCATCCGGCGAATCGCCCATCTGGTCGCGTAACTTGCGGACTTCTTCTTCGACCCGCAGACCATCATTGCCGTGCAGGATATAGAAGGTAACGTTCGGCTTGCTCATCGTGTCACGTCGAATGTGTCACAATCATGTACATCGGCGTTGGCTGACCGTTCAGCGGCATTCGCGAATTTTTGCGGGTGATGCTGATAATTTCCAGATTGCCGGGGTCGCCTTCGGTGGTAAAGTGTTTTTGCAGCGAGATACCCAGCGGCTCGGAAAAAAGAATCGTCAGCATCATCGCCAGCATCATCAGCGGCAGACGGTTGAAAGCATCGCGGCGTTTCGTTCCACTCAGGCCGACAATGGCGACAACGCTGGTCAGAAAACCCGTCGTCAGGCGGCTTGTCCCGCAGCCGGGATGAATGGCGAGGCTGTGTTCACCGCGCTGCATCCGCTGGAGCGCTTCGCGAACGGCTGATTCAACTTCTTCCTGTGGGGCATCGGCGAATAGCACAAAACCACGATCCGAACTGCGTCCCATCATCGGCACATTTTTTAATCGTTTTGAGAGAACGTGTACCGTCGCGTGTTCCAGGCCATGATTGCGGCGGGTACGCTTAATCACCGGGATGCTTAACACGGGCTGCGCCAGTATTCCAAGTTGTGCTAACATCTTCAATCCTCTTACTAACCAAACTCTATCTTACCGGACTTATCTCACGTATCATCCAGCTTCAAATCGCATTAGACTAAGATTGTACTATTTTAACTGCAAAAGGCTGGTTCAACTATGCGACATCTACCAAAGACATTTGTTCTCTGTATTTTCGCCCTTTTTATCATCGTTTTGCCAGTTTTGGCCCAGGAGGCCGAATCGATTGATTTTGGCGATACGGCAGAAGGTTCTCTCACAGCGGATACAGCAGCGCTTGAATACACCTTCGAAGGTGAACTGGGCGCTTATGTCTCCATTACAATGATCGCCGATAATTTTGATGCGTTTCTGCGCTTGAACGACTCGAAAGGCAATGAAATTGCTACCGATGATGACGGCGCGGGCAACCTGAATGCGCGCATCGGGCCGTTTAAGCTGCCTCTCAATGACACGTATACGATTGTTGCCACCAGTTTGAGCGGCACAGCCAGCGGTGACTTTACCGTCGAACTGGAAATGGCTGAAGTCAACAGCATTGAATACTCTCAGACCATCGATGGGGAATTGACGGACGATGAAACATCGGTGACGTACAATTTTACCGGACAAGAGGGTGATTCGATTCGAGTCGCTATGAATTCTGATGATTTCGATGCCTATTTGCGGCTGGCAAGTGGCGATAATCCAAGTGTTGACCTCGCGACCAATGACGATGGCGGTGGCGATCTGAATTCGCTGATCGGCCCCTATGTGCTGCCTGCAACGGGTGAATATGTGATTACCGCAACCAGCACGAGCGGCACATCAACGGGCAGTTATACGCTCAGCCTGGGCAAGATTGACCTGACCGTACTGACGTTTGACGAAGAAACCTCGGCAGAGTTGAGTTCAAACGAGCCAGTTTATTTCTCATTCGAGGGTAAAATTGGGCAGGCGGTTAATATCCGTGTGGACAGCGATGACACTATCGACACAACGCTCAGTCTGCTTGGGCCAGACAATTATGAACTCACGTCCGATGATGACAGCGGTGGTCGAATCGATCCCGAAATCCGCAGCTATGTGCTCAACCAGGATGGCAATTATACCGTTTTGGTGACCCCTTACTCAGAAGCCGAAATGGGCGAATTCACGATTACGGTATCGGAAGTTGAGCTGCCGTCGCTCGATGACGGCCCGCAGCAGCTTCGCCTGAGCGATAAACAGACGCAGCAGGTTGTTGTATTCACGGGTGAGGCTGGCGAGAAAGTGCGCCTGACCTTTGCGCTCAACGACCAGGATTCAAAATTCTCGCCATCATTTACGCTCTCACAGGCTGGCTCATCCATTAGCTACATCAGCGGCAGCAGCGTCAGCGAAATGAGCTTTGTGCTGGAAGTTCCCGCCGATGGAAGTGTCAACGTGCAGATGGACGACTACAGCTACGTTTCCAATATCGTCACGGTGACGCTGGAACGGCTTTCCGACGAATAAACGATTGATTGTTTTCGGGGCGCATCGTGTGCTGCGCCCCGTTTCTTTTTTATAACCTTGCCGTCAACTGATCGTCATGTTGGCGTTTGCTGGCGTCACGCGCCAAAACAATCCCCCTTGTAAAATAAAGATAGACAAAAATATTCTTATTGTGGGGGCTTCCTATGAAACGTTTCCTCGCCATTGTATTTGGATTGGTCTTGTTGCTGGCAATCAGCATACCTGCCGCCGCCCAAAGCAGCACTTGGGAAGCCGCATATTTTAGCAATCCGTCCCTGCTCGGCCCGCCCACACTCATTTTGACTGAGAATACGCCTTCGCACGAGTGGGGCAGCGGCTCTCCAGCCATCAATATTCCGGCGGATAATTTTTCGGCACGTTGGGCGACTACGGCTTACGTCAACGCCGGAACTTATCAGATCAGCGTCCGCGCCGACGATGGGGTTCGTGTACTGGTGGATGGAGTCTTATACATCGACCAATTTATCCCATCCCCCGGCAATTTTTATCAGGCGACGGTCAATCTGGTTGCCGGAAATCACACCTTCGTCGTGGAATATTTCGAAGCGGGTGGTCTGGCCTATCTGGCCTATAATTTCACACCCGTTAGCAGTAATCCGCCGCCGGGGAGTGGCGCAACCGCCACCGTTACAGCTTACTTTTTAAATGTACGCAGCGCGCCGAACCCCGCCGCACCCATTCTCACGCGCATCAGCCGGGGCGAGACTTACGCTGTCGTTGGGCGAAATGCGGTTAGCTCATGGCTGCAACTCAATGTCAACGGCATCATTGGGTGGGTCAACAGCAGCTATGTTACAGCTTATAACATCGGTGGTGTGCCGATCACGGATGGCAGCGGCGGCCCGTACCCACCTACGCCGATTCCACCGCCACCGGTTGGCGCATCCATCACCGTGATTACAACGCTGCTCAATGTACGCCATATTCCAAACCCTTTCACCGGACAAATTCTGACACACATCGGTTATGGGCAGAGTTATCCATTGGTGGGGCGCAATGCCGATGCGAGTTGGCTGCAAGTGAACGCGAATGGCATTTTAGGTTGGGTCAATTCCAGCTATGTAACGGCCTATAACCTCGGCAGCGTACCAATCACCGATCCTGGCACGAATCCATCACCCCCGCCCACAGCCAGCGCCTTTGGCACAGTGACGGCTTATTTTCTGAATGTACGCACCGCACCCAATGCTTATGCACCGCGTTTAACGGTGATCAGCCGGGGACAGACCTATCCTATTGTGGGGCGAACCTATGATAGCTCATGGGCGCAGCTCAATGTGAATGGCACTATCGGTTGGGTGAATCGCGGCTGGCTGACAGTCAGCAATCTCGGCGGCGTCCCGGTGACAGGATAGCCGCTATCCTGTTATCGGCTGGCTCAAGCGCGAATCGGCGGGGTTAACCTGAATCACCGCGCCCCAGGGAGCATACTGCCGCTTGAAATCATCCTGGCGAACAACTTGCCCGTTGGTGTCGAGAATCTGGCGAGTGACGATCACATAAGAACCCTCGGCAGGCCAATCGACCCAGCGCTCCTGCCCCAGCCCAATGTCGGGATTACCCACATAGGTGGTTTCGCGAGGTGGGATAATATTGCTCACTATTGGCCCCTGCTTGACCACCTGGCGGCCTGGATTGGTGCTGTAGAAGCGAAATTGTACGCTCTGGTCTGCCGGAAAAATCGAAGTTTCGATGAGCAGGTGATAGGAAGTGTCGTTGATAAATTTGAAATCGAGGCTGGTTTCGCCAAGCGCCGGGTCGCCCTGATATATGGCGGCATCCATGCCCATGCCTTCGCCTTTTTCGTAATAGCTGACGCGATAGCCATGTGAGTGCCATTCGCTCATCGGGAATCCGGCGTAGAAAGCTGCCTGAAATGCCGTCGTGCTAACCTGACAGACGCCGCCGCCCACGCCCTTAATAGTGCGATCTCCATAAATCACGAATCCCTCGACGAAGCCTTCTTCTGGGCTGATATTGCCGAGTAGGGTATTGAACGAAAATTCCTGCCCCGGTGCGATCATCGCACCGTCAAAACGCTGTGCGGCCTCGATAATGTTATTGATGCGATTTTGAGTCGAGCCAATGTAAAAAGTTGTGGACTGCGACACCATTTCCGTGATGCCGAGTTCTGCCGCCGTAATCCCCTCGTGGTAAGTGGGAAGCACATAATTAAAGGCCATGCTGACCTGCCGCGCGTTCACATCGGTGTTGAAAACGGCGGCTTCCAGGCGCGTGAGAGTCTGGTCGATGTTCAACGAACGCCCATTGACACCTGGCTCGAAAACCTCAAGCTGGCGCGTATCATCGTTGAAATGAAAACGCGCATCCTTCGCCTGCGTGATGAGTCCCGGCGCAAGATTTTCCAGAAATGAGCGGAAAGCGTTGACATTAATGCCGACATCATAGGTCATCGTGCCGTCGGTGTTGTAAACAGGCTCGACGGTCAGCAGTGAAGCGATCTGGTCAGGCGTCGCTGTCCAGGGGCCGAGAATCGGGCCGTTGGGATTGTCGGCGATCAATGTGATGGAATTGGAAACGGCGGCACGTGCTTTGGCGGCGGCGGCTTCGGTATTCCAGACCAACGGCAGCGATTCTTTAATGACGAGCGGAATTTCACCGCCTGTATCCATGCGGAGGATAATCGCATCAAGCTGTGTCAGCATCGCCGGAACATCGACGACGCGCCCGCTTGACCCCGGCGTTGCATTCACGAACAGGCCGTTAATTTCGAGCGTGGCGTCCACTGCCGGATGATTCACTTCCTGGGCGATCTGCAGCAGGCGCGCGGCGGCGACATTCTGGTCATAGCGAATAATCGGCGAAATGCTGCGTCCATTGAACCAGATGCTGGCCTGCTCGACCAGATTAAAAATGACGTTGTTATCGTGTCCGGCAGCAATGGCCTGCTCGACTGTCGCGTCAACATCGAGCGATACTCCCAGATCGCCCGCCGTGAACTGCCAGAAACGATCCCCATCGCGGAATGTGAAAATGGCGTCCTGGTCATAGCTGAAAGCCTGTGTGAGCGCTGCTGCCGCTTCGTCGCGGGTCATAGCTCCCACATTGACGCGCCCAACCCACACGCTGGGCAGAATTTTGCTGCTGAATTGCATCTGAACGATGCCGACAAAAATGACCAGCAGCAGCACCAGCAAAATGCAGCCTGTGATGAAAAGTACAGGCAGGCGAATCAGCCAGGGATTGAGTCGAGATTGGGAAGTTGGGTAACTCGTCATGACCGTCGCTTTCAAAAACCACACGATCTTGAAGGGTTCATTATACTATTCTCGCTGGAGTGGGCTAGGCTGAGAAATCACGGTGTTGGAGAGGCATTGACCGGGAACACCAAAGGGTCGGGAAGCTGGCGAAGCGCAGAAACATCCACTGCAATATCGTCAATCGTGAGGCTTCCCAGGAGTTCGGGCAGCATAGGCCGCAGCCGATCCGCCTGATCTTCCGGCAGGCTGATGTGGAATACCGCCAGCCGTTGATCATCTCCAAGCCCGATTGCCAGCAGGAGCGTCACCGTTCCATCTCGATTGTTCAGCAAGTAGTAGGCAGCATCATGACGATCCCAGTCAAAGGCGACAGGCTCACTCACCAGCGCATTACCCACATAATCCGGGTTTTTGATGATCTGCTTCATGATCTGCCACGCGACGTTGGTATCTTCCGTCTGGTTGACGGGGAATTCATCCAGCGGTGGGATAAAGATGTAAACGACGATTCCTTCAAGGATGCCGCCTGTTTCTGGCTTGCCCATGTGTTCTGTCAGGATAATGCCCGAATCTGTATTGTCCATTTCCCATCCAGTGGGAATTTTAACTTTCAGGTTGATACCCGTTGTGTCGAGTACAGCCCAGGTATCGGAAGGTATGGGGGATACATCCGGTGTCTGTGTGATGACCGCTGTTGGCTGGTTATCCAACTTGCAGCCCGCAAGATTGAGGGCTATGAACAACACCAGGAGTTTCACTATCATGGAGGCAACTAATAAAATCCATTGGACATCTCAAAAAAATGCCGTCACGATGGACGGTATTTATCATGCTAACACGACTTGAGCGGGATCGGATAAACACTTAACGATTTCTCATCATCGCCCAAGCCGCCGCCGGATCATGCTGTTTAGCCAGTGGAGTTCCTCAATTTTGAACAGAATCGCCAACAGCAGATAGATGAGAACGCTGAATCCTGCGCTGAGGCCGACGACGATAACCTCCCGTGCCAGACTACCCGTGCCAACCCAATTCAGCAGTTGAGACGACGTTACCGCTGCCGCAGCGCCCATCGCTAGTGCTGCGAGCGCCGCTTTGCCAGCCGTGAGCAGCAAACGCTGTTTACCCAGCCCATTCATGCGCCGCGCCAGCAAATAGGCCGAAACCGTTGCATGAACGGTATGCTTGAGGCTGTCGGCAACCATCAGCGAAAACAGGCCGTAACGTGGGAAAAGCACAATCGCCGCAATCATGTAAACAGTCAGGCTCAGCAGGCCGACCAGCGCAGGGGTGAGCGAATCCTGTTGGGCATAAAAAGCATAGACCAGCAGCAGATCGAGCGCCGCGAATGGCAGGCCGATCAAATAGAGGCGCAGCGCCAGCGTGGTGATAGCGGTATCGGTGGCTACGAAGGCCCCGTGCTGAAAGAGCAGCGCAACAATCGGCGTTGCCAGCACGAACAGGCCAATCGTCGCGGGCAAAATGAGCGTAATCGCCAGCCGCAGCCCCAGGCCAAGCGTATCGCGGAAGGCTGCGCGCCCTTCCTCCGTCGTGATGACCG
>Ga0268299_1003856_pt1 | contig 12835 bp, 9 predicted proteins | sample NOBtaG_FD_193484 | JGI IMG/M metagenome (GOLD analysis project Ga0268299, IMG submission 193484) | Activated sludge microbial communities from bioreactor in Nijmegen, Gelderland, Netherland - NOB reactor | ecosystem: Engineered > Bioreactor > Aerobic > Activated sludge | place: Netherlands...
AGCCGGGCCTCGGGCGTCACCGGAGGCTCGGCCCGCTCGACGCTGGAGTCGGAGGCCTACGTACCGACGGCCACCGACACCGGCGTCCCGGTCCGCAACGGGACCATCGAGAGCGATCAGGCGGCTGCAGCGGCCCGGATCGTCCAACAGCCCACACGGATCCAGGTAGGGGCGATCGCGTTGGAGGCCGACGTGATCCCGGTCGGCGTCGACGAGAAGAGCCAGTTCGACGTGCCCGCCGCCACCACCGTCGGCTGGTACCGCTACGGTGCCGCCCCCGGGCAGCCGGGTGCTTCCGTGCTGGCCGCCCACGTCGACTACAACGGGGCCCGGGGCGCCTTCTTCGACCTGTCCAAGCTGCAGGCCGGTGACCGGGTGGAGGTGCAGATGGACGACGGCGCCACCCTGCACTTCACCGTGACCGGGGTGTACGAGGTGCAGAAGCACGAGTTGCCGGCCGAGGAGCTGTTCCGCAAGGACGGCACGCCCGTGCTGAACCTCATCACCTGCGGGGGCACGTTCAATCCCCAGAACCGCTCGTACAACGCCAACGTGGTGGTGACAGCCGAGCCGGCCGACGCCGTCAGTGCCCAGGCGCTCACGGCCTGAGGGAGCCCCTGGCGGACGGTAGGTCAGCCGGCCAGGCGCTTGCGGGGTTCGTTCGACGGTTCACCGCAGTCGAGGCGGCTCACCTTGTCCTCCCATGCCTCCACCACCTTGCGAGCCTGGCCCGGTTTGCCGGCCGCCATGTAGACCTCGGTGAGCGTCACCACCAGCGTCTCGTCGGTGGGTGAGGCGACCAGACCGCGCTCGCAGGCGTGCTGGGCCGCTTCGAGGTGGCCCCGGTCCAGCTCGATGCGAGCCAGCCGGGCGGCGGCGTCGGCCACCATCGCCTCGACCCGGGCGGCGAAATGCGTCTGGTCACCCACCCAGGTCCAGTAGCGGGAGGAGGGCACCGTGAGGGGCACCCCGCGCACCAGCTCCAGGAGCGCGCCCAGGGTGGCGGCGGCCGTCGCCGGGTCCTGCCGGTTGGCCAGCTGCACTCCCCGCTCGAACTGGTCGAGGTCGGTGGTGACGCCGGCCAGCTGGTAGCGGCCGTCACGGGCCTCGGGGAAGTGGTGCCGGCCGATCCGCGCCCGCAGCTCGGCCAGCAGGTTGGGGAAGCGGCTCTGGGAGATCACCTGGCCGTCCCAGAGGGCATCGATGAGGGTGGCCCGGTTCGACGGACCGTTGCAGGCCAGATAGCAGAGCAGGGACAGCTGTTGGGAGGTCAGCTCGGTATCGAGGCCCGCCACCTCCACCGGTCCCAGCACCCGAACGGTCAATGCGGGCGCCTCGGGGGCCAGCGCCGCGGTGCCATCCTGCGGCGGCTCACCCGGGCTGCCATCGGCTTCCGCGGCCACCGGGCGCTCAGGAGCATCGGCGGCCTCAGCCGGGGCGTGGGCGGCCGGAGCCGGAACGGCGGGCCCCGGATCGGCGGTGTCAGGTGGGGGCGGGGCGGCGGCCGACGACGCCTCGGCCGGGCCGCCGGCCAGGGCGGCCAGACGCTGGCGGAGGTCGGTGACCGAAGCCGACAGTCGGAGGCCGAGCAGGAGGGGTTCGTCGCCGGATTCGGCCGCGTCCAGAAGGAGGCGGCCGAGATCGCGGGCAGCGTCGGCGGCGAGCCCCTGGGCCCGGACCGGAACCTCCCACGGCAGGAGCCGACCGTGGCCGTCGTCGATCTCCAGGCGGTGCCCGTCATCGGCCACCGGGTCGGCCACCACCACGGCCAGGGGGAACCGCCTGGCCCGGGCCCGTTCCAGGAGCGGCTCCAGTTCTTCCCGGGCGGCCCAATCGGTGACGATCACCACCGGGCTGATCGGTTCACCCCCACCGGCCACCCGGTGGGCGTAGGCGCTGGTGGCGGGCCATAGCGCCAGCTGCCCGGCCACGTCGTCGAGCCAGGGCACCAGCTCGTCCACGAGGGCCGATGGCTCGGCCTGGCGGACCAGGCGGTAGGAGCCGGTGCCCTCCACGGCCATCGTGGTGCGGATGTCGATGGTGCCGGCCGACGACGACGTGGCCAGCTCGTGCACGATCGAGCGGAGCAGGTCACGAGGGCCTTCGTCGATGCCCGACAGGGCGAGCACCCCGGTGGCCTCCAGGTTCACCAGCACCCCCTCCCCCACCGTGACCAGGGCCGGTATCGGATGACCGGCAGCGGCCGACGGCAGGTCGGTTGCGGCCAGCGAGCGGTCGAGGTGCCAGGTGAGGCCACCGTCGACGGTGGTCCAGGGCAGGGGGGCGGCGACCGGGTCGGGCCGTGAGAAGTGAACCTCGAGGCGATCGTCGCCCAGGAGGAACAGGACCGGCTGGGCCACATCCTCACCGTCCCAGACCGGGCGGGTGGCCAACGACGCGAGCGCAGCATCGAGCCAGCGGGCGGCCGCCAGGTCGGCCTGGCGGTTCAGCGCCCGCTCGATGGGGTCGAGCCCCGGACCGGGACCGGTGGGCACCCGACCGGGGCGCCGGTGGGCCATCCGGTAGCGACGGCGTCGTCGCACCAGATCGAGGCTGCCGGCGGCCAGCAGTGCTCCGCCGGCCCCCAACACGAGGGGTCCGGGCCACATGCCGTCCTCCAGGCGTCCGCTGACGACCGGCGGCGAGGTGTCGGGTCTGGCGTCCCGGCGGCCGACGCCATCGACAGCGGCTGCGGACGGCGCAGCTGGTGCAGATGGCGCCACCGGTCCATCCGCCTGCGCCGCCGGAGACAGGCGATCGGATGTCGGTTCGCCCAGGGTCGGCGGGGCGGATATGCCTGCCCCCTCCGCGACGCCCGGTGGTTCACCGGGACGGTCGGGGTCGGCCCCACCGGTGGGCGGATCACCGACGGCGGGAAGGTGGAACCGCTGTCCGGGGAAGATCAGGTCGGGGTCGTCGATCGCCGTGCTGTTGCCGGCCACCAGCTCCTCCACGTACGAGGCCACCTCGGCCGCGGCGGGATCCGGGGTCACCAGGGCGAGGCGCCCGTCCGCCAGGCCCCACAGGGTGTCGCCCCGCTCCACCTCGACCTCGGCCGCGGGAAGGTACCCGGGCGAGCCGGCGGTGCCGGTGGTCACCGGCAGCTCCAGCGTCCAACCCGGCTCCAGACGGGTGAAGCCGGCTTCCAGGACCGTGCCGTCGGGCATCGTCCGGCCCACGTTGGCGTCACGGATGGACTCCCACCGTCCGCCCGACCCCAGATGGCGCTCGGCCAGGCCCCACAGTGTGTCCCGCCGTCCCACCTCCACCTCGGCGGTGGCGGTGGCGGCACCGGGGGACACCGGGCTCACGGTCCGGGAAGGTGTGGGGTCACCGTCCAGGTCCGGCACCGCCACCGTCATGGCGGCGGTCGCCGCCGGCAGGAGGGTCAGTGGCCCGGGTGCTCCGGCCTGGACGGCCAGGGAGGCGACGAGCGTCCACTGGGCGACCACCCGGGAGGCCAGCCACCGGGTGGGGGCGAGGGCGGCCCAGTGCCGGGGCCGCCGACCCCGGACCGCCGCCCCCAGCTCCACCAGGAAGCTCAACGCCAGGTCGGCCCAGGCCAGCCAGGCCACCACGGCGAAGGCCTTCACCCAGGTCCAGGTATCGATCTGACCCCGTGTGACGGCGAAGCGGATCTCGTCCCACGACGCGACGGTGGTCGGTAGCGGGTTGCCGACCGCCCCGACCAGGGCGACCGGCACGCCCACCAGGAGCACGCCGGCCACCGCTGTGCCGCCCAGCGCCCGGATCAGAGCCGAACCCCGCCGGCCCGACATCAGGCCGTTCTCCCGACGTCCGCCCCGGTGACCGGTCGCCGGCCACGGCCCGCTCCCGCCGAGCGGAACGGCGCCCCGGCCCGCGCTGTCACGACTCGGCGCCCGGGTCCGGCGCCGGCCCGTCGGGCGGTGGCGGCGGCCAGGCGGCGTTGGCGGCGACCTCGGGCGGAGCCTGCCCCTGGGCCCGGGCCCGGGCGGCGGCGATGGCCAGGCTCACCGGGATGGTCTGCGCCGCGGGGGGAGGCGGTGGCGACGGCAGATCCGACGGGGGTGGGGGCGGAGCGGCGGGCTCCGGCCCCGGGGGCAGGGGTGGCGACGCTGCTTCGACCACCGGCGGGACGAAGCGGGGCGGGGGCCAGCGGCTGTCGGTCTCGGCGGCTGGGCCGACCGGGCTCGACAGCCGGGTGGGGCCGGGCCCCGGCAGGGCGCCCTCGTCCGGGCCCGTCTCCCCGTCGGGCCGGACGATGGCCACGGCGCCGGAGGGGACGGGAGCCGTCGGATCGCCCTGAGGGTCGGCCGGCGGCCCCGAACCGGGCTCCCCGGGGTGAGGGACAGCCAGGATCTCGACCACCCGGGATCGGATGTACTCCGTGAGCTCGGCCGCCGTCTGGGCCAGTGCGCTGCGCCGGAACGACCGGCCGCTGTCGAGGCCGTCGCGGTCGAACACGGCGGCGGCCCTGGTGTCGACCGGCAGCACGCCGAGCAGGGGCAGGCCGGCGGCATTGGCGATCTCGGCCGGCAGGTAGGGCTCGCTGCCGATGCAGACCAGGCCCAGCGTGCAGCCGGCGGCCGTGAGCTCGGCCGCCGCCGGCACGAGCGCATTCACCTCGTCCAGCCGGGGCCGGCAGACCAGCACCGTGAGCGCGGCCCGGCGGGCCAGGGTGAGGGCGGGCGAGGCGGCGGTCAGCCGCCCACAGTCGACGAACGCCCGGACCCCCTCGGCCGCCGCCAGCTCGGCCGCGCCCCGGTCTCCCCACCGGGTGAGCGCTCCGATCACCTGCTCGGGGGCCGGAGGGGCGGCCGCCACCAGCACGCCCCCGGTCAACCGCTGGGTGAGCGGCTCGAGGGTGTCGGCCGCCAGCACGGAGCGGCTGGTGGACAGGGTGAGCAGGCCGGGGTCCCAGGTGAGGCCGTGGGCGCTCGACCAGCGGGCCGCCAGCGAGCCGCCCGAGGGATCGGCCTCCACGATCAACCGGGTGACGCCCGGCTCCGACCACTGGTCGGCCAACCAGGCGGTCAGCGAGGTGACGCCGGGGCTGGCTTTGCGAGAGGCGACGGCGACGATCATCGGCCGCCTCCCCCACCCGGCCCGAGACGGGCCACAGGGCGTTCAATGGGACGCTGCAACTGTCGACGACGGGGGCTCACGCCGCTCTCCCCTGGGTTCCACTGGTCGAAGGTTCGCCCTCATCGCGCCAACCGGGTTCGGTGGGCGATCCTACACAGGACGCACCGCTCGAAACACCTGGTTCGACCAGGAACAGCACCGTTGAACAGCGGAGTCCAGCACCACCACAACAGCGGTCGGCGGAGGCCGGAGAGGGCCGACGGGACCCGGATCGGCGTGAAGTGACCACAGCTCTGCCTACCGCGCCCGACGAATCGGACTGCGCTGTCTGACCAGATCGCGATAGGTACAGCTCTGGCTACTCTGCGAGCCGAGCTCCCAGGCACACGTCGGTGCCCCCGGGAACCGGGCGATCGGGACTCCGCACGGGCCCGCCGCCCGGGAGAGCGCTAGTCGGCGGCCAGAGCCGCCTCGGCGTCGGTGAGCGCCGCCTCCAACTCCGCCACCACCACCGCGTTGTCGGCGACGATCCCGCTCAAGAGCCTCGACATGGTTGCCTCCGCCTTCTCCAGTCCCGCTTGGAGCATTCCCAGCACCTGAGTGATCTCGCTGTCGGGCCCCTCGTCCTCCATGGAGGGCAACGCTAACCGACCGCGCCGCATTTGTTAAGAACAATCTCCCGGTTTTTCCCAGAAATAGAAGGACCATTAGTGGCTTCTTTTATTCAAATAGCTTGCTGCATCGTGATGCTTGTCGTTCGTTTCGACGCTGCCTCGGACTAGCCTCGGCGGGGTGACCAGCGGTGCCCAGAGCTCCCCCGCCCCACTCCCTCCGGAGGCCTGGGCGGCTGCGGCCCGGGTCCTGGCCGAACGCCACGCCGAACCCGCCCAAGCGGAGCCGGAGCACTCGATCCTCAACCTGGCCGAGCTGCCCCGGGCCGATGACTGGAGCCTGCGGGCCGCCCTCGTGCGCCTCGCTCAACCCGAGCCGGTGCGGGCCGGCGCCGTACTCGAGATCGTCCGCCGGTGCCAGGGGGCGCTCCAGCCCCTCGCCCGGGCACTGGAGCGGCACACCGTGTGGACCGACCCGGAGCTGGGGCCGGGATCCGTCACCGGGTCGGCCGCCGGCGGCTGGGAGCTGGCCCCGGGCCGCGGCCGGCGGGCCGACATCCGGCTGGTCGACCTGGCCCGCCTGGCCGGGGGCGACGCCGCCGCGCTCAGCCTGGCGGCGGCGGCCTACGGCGAGGTGGCACCGCTCGATCCCGAAGAGTCCACGGCGTTGGGGCTGGTGGCGGTGGCGGTGGCCCTCGACGGGCTGGGCGAGACCCTCGCCTCCTGGGCCGCCACCGCCTCCGGCCCAGCGCCCCTGGCCTCGGTCGACACCGTGTGCCGGCGCCTGGCTCCCGAGCTCGACCGGCTGGGCGTCCCCCGGGAGACGCGGCCGGAGGACATGCCACCGGGCGCCCGCCGGGGCGGTGGGGAGCGGGGGCCCGGCCGCCGTCGCCCCCCGACCTCCGCGTCCTGACACCCCCCGGCGAGACGGCCCCGATCCCTTGCCGCAGACCGTCGCTGGTGACGGCCCCGGACGCCGCATCACGTGAGGGCGGGGGTGGTGGCGGGCAGGCCGAGCTCCCGGCGGAGGCGAACCAGGTCGTCCGGCCCGAGCGACGTGGTCAGCTCGGAATCGGTGAGGAACCAGTCGCACAGGGCGTTCAGGCCGAGCGAGAAGTCGCCCTCGATCTCCGACAGGTGCTCGTAGGTGAGGGTGAGGGCGAAGCTCTCCACGTCGGCGTGGGGCCGGCGGAGGAACGCCTGCTCGCAGATCACCCGGGCCGTCTCCACCGTGGCCGGCCCGGCGTCGCCCCAGCGGAACCGGTGGTCGTCGTGGGCCAGCCGGGGGTTGAGCTCCACCAGCTGCCCCGACGGGGTCGACAGCCACAGCCGGCGGTTGCCGTCCGGCCCCACCAGGCCCACCAGCTCGGGCTCGCCCTCGATCTCGGCCACGTGGCGGGCCAGCCAGCTCGCCGCCACCAGCGAGCGGTCGTCGGGATCGAGCTGCAGAGCGACCAGGTGGTTCATGAGAGCGTCGGGCGTGAGGAACTCGGCCGTGCGCACCCCGTAGCGGGCCCACGACGGCGGATACCGCCGGGGCCCGTGGGCGTCCTGGTCGAACAGGCGCAGGAGCGCGGCGTAGGTCTGGCGGGCCTCGTCCCAGTAGACGACGCCGTCGAGGCGGCCGAGGTTGACGGTGACGGAGTTGGTGGATCGCATACCCGGTACATGCGCGTCGGGGGCCCGAATGGTTACACGGGGCCTGCCGTCGCCCGCCGCCGGTACCATCGGGCTGTGACCTCGGACCCGTACCGCCTCCCAACCTCGGTGGTGCCGGAGCGCTACCGGCTCCGGTTGGCCCCCGATCTCGACGCCGAGCGGTTCGACGGCTCGGTGACGATCACCGCCCGGGTGAGCGAGCCCAGCGCCGCCGTCGTGCTGAACGCCGACGGGCTCACGGTCTCCGCCGCCACCATCCGCGTCGGCGATCGGGAAGCGGCCGCCGCCACCTGGGAGCTCGACGACGAGACCAAACGCCTGATCGTCACCCCGGCCCAACCACTGGAGCCGGGGCCGGTCGAGCTGACCCTGGCCTTCGCCGGCGCCTTCGACACCCATCTCGTGGGCCTCTACGCCAGCCGTTTCACCGGCGCCGACGGCACCGAGCACAAGCTGGCCACCACCCAGTTCGAGGCCACCTACGCCCGCAAGTGCTTCCCCTGCTGGGACGAACCGGCGTTCAAGGCGGTGTTCGAGCTCGAGCTCGACATCGATCCCGCCCTCGACGCCGTGGCCAACTCGGCCGAGGTGGGCCGCCAGCCCACCGACGACGGCAGGCTCCGGCTCACCTTCGCCCCCACGATCCCCATGAGCACCTATCTGGTGGCCTTCGTGGTGGGCCCGCTGGCCATCACCGACCCGGTCGACGTCGACGGCGTCCCCCTGCGGATCGTCCACGTGCCGGGCAAGGAGGACCTGACCGGGTTCGCCCTGGAGGCGGGGGCGTTCGCCCTGCGCTACTTCGCCGACTACTTCGGCCTGCCCTACCCGGGAGACAAGCTCGACCTGGTGGCCATCCCCGACTTCGCCTTCGGGGCCATGGAGAACCTGGGCTGCGTCACCTTCCGGGAGGTGCTGCTGCTGATCGACCCGAAGGCCGCCACCCACACCGAGCTGCAGCGGGCGGCCGACGTCATCAACCACGAGATCGCCCACATGTGGTTCGGTGACCTGGTCACGATGTCGTGGTGGAACGGGCTGTGGCTCAACGAGGCGTTCGCCACGTTCATGGAGATGCGCTGCACCGATGCCTTCCGCCCCGAGTGGGAGCGCTGGGTTGACTTCGGCCTGGCCCGCACCGAGGCCTTCGAGACCGACGCCCTCGCCGCCACCCGCCCCATCGAGTTCGAGGTGGTGAGCCCGTCGGATGCCGAAGGCATGTTCGACGTCCTCACCTACGAAAAGGGCGCCGCCGTGGTGCGGATGCTGGAGCAGTACCTGGGCGAGGACCGCTTCCGGGCCGGCATCAACCGCTACATGCGGGAGAACCAGTTCGGCAACGCCGAGACCACCGACCTGTGGGATGCCATCGAGGCCGAGACGGGTGAGCCGGTGCGGCGGATCATGGACTCCTGGATCTTCCAGGGCGGGTTCCCGTCGGTGTCGGTCGAGGCCCACCCCGACCGGCCCGAGGTGCTCACCCTGGCCCAGGAGCGCCTCCGCTACGAGCGGGGAGACGGCGTCGGCGTGACCCCCGCCGCGCCGGCCGCAGCCGGAGAGACGGAGCCGGCCCGGTGGTCGGTGCCGATCCTGTACCGGTGGGCGGCCGAGGGCGACGAGGAACCCCGGCGGGGCCGGATCCTGGTGGAGGAGGCGTCGGTGCAGACCGAGCTGGCCGCCCCACCGTCGTGGTTGGTGGTGAACGCCGGCGGGGCCGGCTTCTTCCGGGTGGCCTACGGCGAGCGCCAGCTCGACCGGCTGGCCGACGTCGCCGCCGACGAGCTGACCGCCATCGAGCGCTACGCCCTGGTCGACGACGCCTGGGCGGCGGTGGTGGCGGGGCGCACCACGTCGATGGCCTTCCTCAACCTGATCGAGGCGATGAGCGGCGAGGGCGACCGCTCGGTGTGGCAGCGCCTGATCGCCGGCCTGGGCCAGCTCGACCGTCTGGTCGAGGGGGAGGCGCAGGAGACGCTGCAGGAGATCGCCCACGACGTGTTGGCCCCCGCCCTGGCCAACCTCGGTCTGGCCCCCCGGGAGGGCGAGGACGACCGGGCCCGCCAGCTCCGGGGGGATCTGGTGCGGGCGCTGGGCACGGTGGCCGACGACCCCGAGATCCAGGAGGAGGCCCGCCGGCTGGTGGCCGTGGGGCTGCGCAACCCTGAGCTGGCCGACGCCGCCCTGCTGGCCGCCTCGGTGGACGTGGTGGCCTCCATCGGCGACGAGGCCGACTTCGAGGGGTTCGTCGATGCCTGGAAGTCGGCGTCGACCCCCCAGGCCGAGATCCGCTACCTCTACGCCCTGGCCGACTTCACCGAGCCCGATCTGGTGGCCCGGGTGCAGCGCATGGTGCTCGACGGCCTGATCCGGTCCCAGAACGCCCCCTTCCTGCTGGCCCGGTCGCTCGGCAACCGGCACAACGGGCGCGACACGTGGGAGTTCATCGCCGCCCACTGGGACCAGCTGACGTCGATGTTCGCCTCCAGCTCGGTGGTGCGGATGCTGTCGACCATGCCCCGCCTGGACCAGCCCGACCAGATCGAGGCCACGTCGGCCTTCTTCGCCGCCCACCCGGTGGCCACCGGGGCCCGCACCCTCACCCAGCTCCTGGAGCGCCAGCAGGTGAACGGAGCCCTCCGCCAGCGGGAGCAGGCCCGTCTCCGCCAGTTCCTCGTGAGCTGACCGCCCCACCGACCGGCAGCCCCGCCCGCTCCCGCTTCACGTTCGCCGGAGACCCGCCGCCCCGCCCCATGCCCCGCCTCCACCGCCTCTCCCCCACCCCGCCCCAGATCTGGGCGGTGGAGGACACCCGCCTCCAGGTCACCTGGGGTCACCTCCCGCCCGGTCCGGTCACCGCCACCTGGCCCACCGGGCAGGTCAGCGTCGAGCACGGCGGCGGCCCGGGCGCGCTCGACGTCACCGGGCTCGCACCCGACGCCGAGGTGCAGGTGGTGCTCGGCTGGCGGGGCGGCTCGGTGCCCCTCACCATCCGTACCCTGGTGCCCCCGCCGGGCGAGCTGCTGTGCCGGCTGGCCACCGTGAGCGATCTGCACCTGGGCAGCTGGCATTGGGGGGCGCTCAAGCTCACCCGGGACCGCAGCGGCCACCCCGTGCCGTTCCCCCTGCGCTGCGCCCGGGCCGCCCTGGCCGAGGCGGTGGCGTGGGGAGCGGAGCAGGTGATCGTGAAGGGCGATGCCGCCCACCGGCAGCAGAAGGCCGACTTCGACCAGGTGGGAGAGCTGCTCGACGGCCTCCCCGACCACGTCGGGGTACTGCTGATCCCGGGCAACCACGACCAGAACGGCCATACGCCCTACCCGCTGCCGGACGCGCTGGGCTCCCGGGGCGTGCCCTACGTGACCGGGGCCGATCACCTCGACCTCCCCGGCGTCCGGGTTGTGGTGGGCTCCACGGTCATCCCGGGCAAGGGCCACGGCTCGCTGAGGGCCAGCGCCGAGGCCGTGGCCGACCTCGTGGCCGGAGCGAACGGTGGACCCTGGTTCCTCGGCCTGCACCATCAGCTCCAGGCCCACCGGATCCCCACCCACTACCCGGCCGGTGTGGCGGCCCCGGCCTCCACCGCCTTCCTGGACCGGCTGGCCTCGGTCAACCCCGCCGGGATCGTCACCTCCGGTCACACCCACCGCAACCGGGCCCGCCGGCACGGGCCGCTGGTGCTGACCGAGGTCGGCTCCACCCGGGACTGGCCCGGGGTGTGGGCCGGCTACGCCGTCCACGAGGGCGGCATCCGCCAGGTGGTGCGCCGCATCGTCGAGCCCGATGCCCTGGCCTGGCTGGAGCCGAGCCACCGGGCCCTGCTCGGTCACTGGGAGATCTGGGCCCAGGGGCCGCTCCGCCAGCGCTGCCTCAGCCGCTCCTGGCCTCTACGGACCCCCAACGGGGGCGGGCCATCCGCCCGCGGGCAGTCCGAGGCTAGCTACCGCTAGGCACATGCAGCCCGTATCCCAGCACCTCCTTGCGCTCAAACCTAGCGATCGCTAGAGTCCTCACGAGCAATCTTCGAGAGCAACGTTCGAGTTAAAAGCGCCTCAGGCGCACCTGATGGGGGTCACGTGATGGACAGCGTGTACAACGTCATCGAGCTGATCGGCTCGAGCAGCGAATCCTGGGAGCAGGCCGCGGCCAACGCCGTCACCGAGGCGTCCAAGACCCTGCGCGACCTCCGGGTGGCCGAGGTGGTGGAGCAGGATCTGGTGGTCGAGGGCGGCCAGGTGGTGCTGTTCCGCACGAAGCTGCGCCTGTCGTTCAAGCACGAGATGGGCGACTGATGACGGCGGCCACCGACGGCCAGGTCCACAAGGTCATCCGCCTGGTCGCCACGTCCGGGACCTCGTGGGAGGAGGCGGCCCGGGTGGGGGTGGCCGAGGCGGCCAAGTCGATCACCGACCTGCGCACGGCCCGCCTCATCGAGAGCGACCTCATGGTCGGTCCCTCCGGCGTGACCCGCTACCGGGTGAAGCTCGAGGTGTCGTTCCAGCTCGACCGGTCCCGGCGCCGGCCCGGCTCGTCGGAGACGGTGCTGGTGCGCCGGTACCTGATCATCGCCAACCAGACCCTGCCCAGCTCGGCCCTGCACGAGCTGGTCTCGGTGCGGGCCGCCGCTGGGCCGTCGGAGTTCCACGTGCTGGTCCCCGAGCCGCCCCGCCCGGTGCTGATCGGCGATCCGGCCACGGGGCTGGTCACCCTGCCGGCGGAGGAGATCGAGCAGCAGCGGTTGCTGGGGCTGGCCGAAGCCGAGGAGCGCCTCGACGACTTCCGCCGGGCCTTCGCCGACCTCGGCGGGGCCATCAGCGGCGAGGTGGGCCTGGGCGATCCGCTCACCGCCGCCCGCCGGGTGCTGGAACGGTCGAGCTTCGACGAGATCATCGTGTCGACCCTGCCCGCCGGCGTCTCCCGCTGGCTCAAGCTCGACCTGCCGAACCGGCTGCAGCGCACCTTCGACCTGCCCGTCGTGTCGGTGGTGTCGAACGAGGGCTGAGCCCGCCCTCACCAGAGGTGGGGCATGACCTCCGTGGCCAGGAGGTCGATGGCTTCGGTGAGCTGGTGCCAGGGGAGGCCGCCGATGTCCATCAGGAACACGTGGCGGTCGAGGCCGAGGATGTCGTTGATCTCGGCGATCCGCTCCACGCACTCCGCCGGGCTGCCGCAGATGGCGGGCCCGGTGAGCAGCGAGTCGAAGTCCACGGGGCGGCCGAAGCTGCCCCGCACGTCCATGGCGAAGTTGTGGTAGTGCTCGAGGTGGGGCCGCCACCGGGCCCGGGCCTCCTGTGAGGTGCGGGCCACGTGGAGGTAGGCCGGGAACCCGATGCGGGGCACCACCCCGTTGGCGGCGCACCGCTCCCGGTAGTGGTCGACGATCTCCAGGTAGTCGGTGGGCCACCGGAACAAGCTGGGCAGCATCAGAGGCAACCCAACGTCGGCCGACAGCGCCGCCGAGATCGGCGACAGCCCGCCGCCGATCCACAGCATGTCCTGGG
>Ga0268299_1003857_pt1 | contig 12832 bp, 8 predicted proteins | sample NOBtaG_FD_193484 | JGI IMG/M metagenome (GOLD analysis project Ga0268299, IMG submission 193484) | Activated sludge microbial communities from bioreactor in Nijmegen, Gelderland, Netherland - NOB reactor | ecosystem: Engineered > Bioreactor > Aerobic > Activated sludge | place: Netherlands...
CGGTCAGCGCATCAATGCGGATATGCCGCGCTTGGCGTTCAACGGTCTCGCCCGCCCGCGCCAGCTCGTAAAGTTTGCGCCCACCCTGCTTGATTGCGCTATACATCGGCGGAATTTGCTCGATTTCGCCTGTAAATTTTGCTAATGCCTGCTGGATAATTTCTTGGGAAATATGCGCGCTGTCACGTTGGCGTAGAATTTCACCCTCAGCATCGTAAGTCTCGGTTGTAACGCCCAGGTGAACGCGCGCGCGGTAGCGTTTGGTCGAATCCATAACATATTCGCTCAAACGGGTTGCTCCGCCGAGGCAGATCACCAGAACGCCCGTCGCCAGGGGGTCAAGCGTCCCAGCATGTCCGACTTTTTTGATGTTCAGGCCGCGCCGAATTTTAGCAACGACATCATGACTGGTAACGCCAAGCGGTTTGTGAATATTGAGGAAGCCAAAAACAGACATGGTTTCAGGCAATGACCAGCGCGCCTTCTTTAACCGCTTTTTGCAGCAGCAGCGTTACTCTGGCTTTCGCGGCTTCCAGTGGGCCGGGGATGGTCGCGCCGGAAGCCTGTTTATGCCCACCGCCGCCCAGATTGAAAGCCACCTGCGCCACATCGTACCCCGCTTTGCTGCGCAGGCTGATTTCAACATTGCCATCGTGAAGTTCTTTATAGACGACAGCCACCATCGCCTCGTTGACCGTAATCAACAACTGCACCAGCCCGCCGTCCGTCATTTCGGAGATACGCGCATTTTTGAGGTCATTCTGCGTCACTGTCGCCTCGATAATGCCATGTTTAAGCGAAACGGAGGTCATGGCATGTTTCCACAATTCAATCGTGTTGTACGATTTCGTATCCAGCGTTCGCGCCGTGACTTCCGTCAGCGATGCACCGGTGTCCATTAACTGCATCGCGATTTGCAGCGTCCGAGGCCGGACATTGCTGGTGCGAAAGCCAATTGTATCCGTCACTAGCCCCGTCAGCAGCGGCAAAGCGGCATTGCGCGAAATCGGCAGATTCATGTGCGACAGCCAGTCGAAAACGACTTCGGTTGCCGAAACAGCATCCACCTTGACCAGAAAAATATTGCCGAACAAGGTATTCGTTGCATGATGATCGAGGTTAATCACCGTTTTACTGTGCGCGCGACCATAAACGCCAACCAAACCGCTGCGCGCCTCATCACTGGAATCGACGGAAACCATCACATCCCAATCGCCGCTGGCGAGGACATCACGCACGGTTTCCGAGCCGTGTAAAAACTCCAGAAAATCGGGGACGCCTTCATCAACGGCAGCGTCTACTTTTTTTCCATGTTCGCGCAGGGCATTCACAAGCCCCAGCAGTGATCCAATCGCGTCACCGTCGGGGTTGAGATGCGTTACGACCAGGATCGACTGGGCTTGTTCAATCGCGTATTCGGCTTCTGTCCAATTCGTGATATTTGATGTGGTCATGCGCTCAGGCTTCTATTTATTCTTTAGGTTCAGGAGGCGCAGGTGGAATTTCAAGTTTTGAGATGAGTTGATGCATATGCTCACCGCGTTCGAGCGTTTCGTCCCAGTGAAAGTGCAGTTCGGGCGTAACACGAATCCGGATTCGCTTGCCAATTTCACGACGCAAAAATCCTTTCGCGCGTTCCAGCCCCGCCATAACGACATCCTGTCGGCTCTCATCAGCCAGGGCATTGACATACACATCAGCGTACATCAATTCCGGGTCGAGTTTGACTTCAGTAACCGTTACGTGATGCAGCCGGGGATCGGCAATTTCGCGGAGCAGCAGTTCGCTCAGGATGGCCTGAATACGTTCAGCCATGCGGTCACGTTTAATCGACATAAAAACTCCTTTCGCGCGCTCAGTGATAAAGCCAGTAGCGCATTTTCATCGCCCTTCTGGCTTTATCAAGATGAGCGTTATCACCGGCGCGGTCTATTTAGCTTACGCGCTCAGTGACATAAAATTCGATGAGATCGCCTTCGTGGAAATCATTAAATCCGTCGAGGCCGATGCCACACTCGAAACCAGAGCGCACTTCACGTACATCTTCATTAAAGCGCTTCAGCGAACTTACGCTGAGATTTTCCGCAATCACCTTACTGCCACGTTTAACGCGGGTACGGGCATTACGGCGCGCTTCACCGTCACGGACGAAGCTGCCAGCAATCGCGCCGACTTTGGAAATTTTGAATATCTGGCGTACTTCCGCGCTCCCAATCGTCTTGTCGGCATAAACTGGTTCAAGCATACCCTTGAGTGCCAGCTCGATGTCTTCCAGCAGCTTGTAGATGACGTTATATTGGCGGACATCGACGCCCTGCGAGTCAGCAGAACGGCGCGCAGGGTTATCAATTTCCACGTTAAAGCCAATGATGATGGCATTCGAGGCAGCCGCCAGCATGACATCGTTTTCGCTGACATTCCCGATTTCAGCCGACAGAATGCGCAGTCCAATGCCATCCGCGTTGCCCTCGGCGACCTGATGCAGCGAGTCCACAATCGGTTGCAGTGTTCCCTGCACGTCGGCCTTGAGGATCAAGGTTAATTCTTTGGTCTTGCCAGCGGCGAACTGCGCAAAAACATCTTGCAGAGTCATGGCAGGCCGTGCCAGACCCGCATCAGTGTCATCAGCCACGACGTTTCGTTCATCGACGATGCCGCGCGCAACCTTCTCATTCTTAGCCGTTTCGAAGTTGTCGCCCGGTTCAGGCAGGCCACTCAGCCCCATTACCGAAACGGGAGTCGAAGGCCCTGCTTCGTTGAGGGGCTTGCCAAATTCATCAAACATCGCTTTTATGCGACCATAGGTCAGCCCTGCGACAATGACATCGCCGCGTTTAAGCGTACCGTTCAAAACCAGGAGCGTAGCAATGACCCCACGCGAGGGGTTGACCTGCGCTTCCAGCACAACGCCAGCGGGTTCAGCCTTCGGATTGGCGAAAATATCGCTTTCGTCTGCGATCAGCAAGATCGCTTCAAGCAGGTCGTCAATGCCTTTGCCTTCGACAGCGGCGACAGGCACGACGAGGGTATTTCCATCCCAATCATCGGGTACAAGGTCAAGCTCCGCCAACTGTGTTTTGACACGTTCAACATTGGCGTTGCGTTTATCCACTTTGGTGATGGCGACAATGATCGGCACATTGGCAGCACGGGCATGGTTGATCGCTTCACGCGTAGTCGGCATCACACCATCGTCTGCTGCGACCACCAGAACAGCAATATCCGCGCCCTGCGCACCGCGCGCCCGCATGGCAGTGAAGGCCTCGTGACCAGGGGTATCCAGGAACGTGATCTGCCGCCCATTATGCACGGCACGATAAGCGCCAATATGCTGCGTAATGCCGCCTGCTTCACCTTCGGCAACGCGAGTTTTACGGATTGTATCGAGAAGGGTGGTTTTGCCGTGATCGACGTGACCGAGGATCGTCACAATCGGCGCACGCTGCTTCAGGTTTTCCGGCTTTTCAGTGGTATAAATCTGCCGCCATTCCTGAGATTTAGCGGCTTCTTCTTTTTTGGCTTGTGCGGCAATCGCGCTTTGCGACTGCGCTTCATAGCCCATCTCTTCGATGACGATTGCAGCGGTGTCATAATCAATCTGCTGATTGATCGATGCCATAATGCCATTCGCGATGAGCTGCTTCATCACCGCGATAGGGCTGGTATGAATTAAATCAGCCAGCTCACGAACTGTCAGGTAGTCCGGTACCAGTATAATCTGCTTTTCCTGTGCCATCTTATCCTCCGCATGTGAAGCGATGGGTTCGGAAAAAGCGCAAATATACCGCTTAGTCTCTAACCCACCGCCAATAACCTACATTAAAAGTAAAGGCTCTACGCTCCGTCATGGTATAGCCATATTACGGTATCGCCTGTAGCAGGCGTTTGCGATCTTCATCGGTCAACGTCATCCGTAACGCTTGATTCAAAACATCACCAGACGACGCGCGTTCCCAGCACTGCGTTTGCTCACACAGGTACGCGCCACGTCCATCGAGTTTCCCACTGGGATCAATCTGTAAACCGTTCTGAGTACGCACCACGCGAACAAGTGTCCGTTTATCCGCCTTTTCTCGGCAGACGACACAGGTGCGCACCGGAACGTGTTTTGGACGTTTCCCATTCATGATGCCAACTTAGTCCAGGTAATCATCCCAATCATCGCGAGTTCGGCGTCCTTTGCGGCGGCGCTTCGAAACCACTTCTCCAATATCCTCGTCGTAAACGAGTGTGCGGCGTTTCTGGCGATCCTTCTTCTTCTTGCGTTCTTCGCCTTTGCCCTCGCCATCCTCCATTAAGACGTCAACATCCTCATCCTCGTCCTCAACGTCCTCAGTGCGCTGAACGGGCTTAACGGCTGCAACGCGTTCCTTTGGTGCAGAAGTTTGAGGCACAGGTTCATCGGCGAACGCATCCAGCACCACTTCCGGTTCTTCAGCCACAACTTCCGGCGCGGTTGGCGCTTCGCCAATAACGGTTGGTTCCGGTTCTGATATTTCAGACACTGCTTCAACTGTTTCGGGGATCACGACCTTATCCAGCGCCGCTTGCAGCTTCGAGAAAGCATCATTCGACATGCCTGTAAGCATCTGACGCAGGTAATTTTCGTCAATCAGGAAACGCCACATAATTTCGCCGACATTACGCAGCGGTTGAAGCGCTTCGACAATTTCGTCCGGCAGATCCAGCGCTTCGACAGGCAATTCGAATGCACCCTGCGGCAGCGTGGACTTGACCATATTAATTTCAGCCATGCGCGCCTGCCGTTCGGCATCACGCTCCGCGACCAACCGCCGCTCGATAACATCGGCAAATTTACCCAATGTTTGATATTCTTCCGGCATAACCGTGCGGTTGGCGGCCTTTTTCTCCATAATACGCAAGGCTTCCGCAACCAATTCAGGATACTGTGTGGGCAGTTCCGAAAGCGGCGGGAACTCGATTTTACTGAGCGCATCCTGAATCGCTTCGGTAACGCTCTTGATGTCAATGCGCCAGCCTGTCAGCTTAGCGGCTAAACGGGCATTTTGCCCTTCGCGACCAATCGCCAGCGACAGTTGATCGTCAGGAACAATCACGACGGCAGTGCGCCCCGTCGCGAGGTCATCTTCGAGGTAAACGCCGTTGACACGAGCGGGACTCAATGCTTTGGCGATGAATGCCTGCTGGTCGGGATTCCACTCGATCACATCGATTTTTTCTTCGTGAAGCTCTTTGACGATGTTCTGGATACGCATCCCGCGCATCCCAACACAAGCGCCCACCGGGTCAATCCCCTCTTGCAGCGCAGCGACAGCCACTTTGGAGCGGTAGCCTGCTTCACGAGCGATATTTTTGATTTCGACCTGACCATTGTAGATTTCGGGGACTTCGTATTCGAGCAAGCGGCGGAGCATATTGCGGTGACTGCGGCTGACGATGATTTGTGGGCCGCGATTGCTGCGTTTGACTTCCAGCACATACGTCCGCACTTTATCATGCGCCTTGTAGCGCTCACCAGGGATTTGCTGCGCGCGTGGCAGGATCGCTTCGGCGCGTCCCAGGCTCAACGTCACCATTGCGGCGTTGACGCTTTGCACCGTTCCCGTAATCAAATCACCTTCGCGATCTGCATACTCATCGTAGAGTGAACTGCGCTCAGCCTCGCGAATCTTTTGCAGAATCACCTGCTTAGCCGTCTGGGCGGCAATACGTCCAAATTTCTTCGTCGTACCCTCAACCTGTACCATCACCATATCGCCAAGCTGCGCATCTGGCTCGTAATAACGGGCTTTTTCGAGCGTGACTTCGGTGTTTGGGTTCTCAACTGAGTCAACGACTTCTTTTTCGACAAAAATGCGCGCACGCCCTGTGCCTGGGTCAATATTCGCCTCAACACGCTGGGCAGCGCTGGCGGCTGCGTCACGCCGGTAAGCGGATACCAGAGCCGTTTGCAACGCCTCTAGCACAATCTCGCGTGGCAGTGACCGCAATTCGGTAATTTCGTTGAAGGCGACTTCAAACTCGCTTCTCATGTTACTTATCTACGACTCCCATGATCGTCTGGAAATTTTCGGGGGGTGCTTTCGGGTGAACGGACGAAAATTTATTTATTAACGAACGTACCAAAAGTAAATATATAAAGAAAAGTGGGGTATACCCACTTTCGCCTAGAGACTATAATAGCACAAACTTGTTAGACTGACAAGATAGATACTTTACACAAATCTATGCCTCCAGGGGCGGCTGCGGCGAGTCGCCCCTGCATTTATCCCTGGCTTAGCCGACGGCTTCCTGCGTCGATTCGATTTCCGGGGTTGCTTCGTCTGTCGTCTCAACCTCGCCTATCGTTTCCGGCGTCGATTCAGTTTCTTGCGTCAATTCGGCTTCCAGTATCAACTCCTGTGTCGATTCAACTTCAGGTGTCACTTCATCCGTTGCTTCGGCGTTCGGGACAGCCAGTGTCGTCGGGAATGGGGCAAATTTCAGAATGCGACCAGAGCCAGCATCGGCGACAAAAACGTTGCCCGCGCCGTCAACAGCGATACCGCCAACCGTTGTGAACTGCGTCGAATCCGGGTTTTCGCGGCTGGATTGACCGAATGATCCCACACAGTTGCCCATGCTGTCATAAACCAGCACGCGGCCTGCATCGGGGTCGGTCACATAGACCATACCGCGTGTAGCATCGACAGCTAAATAGGGGCGATTTCCCAATTCCTCATACCAACCACGCACGTTAAAGCTGTACATAAACGTGCCATCATTGGTGTTAAAGACCGAAACGCGCCGATTCCAGGTGTCTGCCACGAACAGCCGTCCATCTGGATGAATCGCCAGCCCTGTTGGCTCATCAAGCTGACCGGGGCCGCTGCCACCAGAACCTATGTCGCGCACAAATTGCCCAGTTGAGGTATAGACACGAATGCGCTTATTGCCTGTATCCGCGACATAAACGCGCTCCTCATTATCGACGGCGACAGCGCGCGGCCCCCAGAAGCCATCCACAGGTTCGCTTTGCGCGCCGCTGCCATATTCACCGCGCTGACCCCACGAAGCCAGCATCTCACCTTCGGGTGAAAATACTTCGATTCGATAATTCCAGGTATCCGCCACGTAAATATTTCCGCTGGGGCCAACCGCCACACCATTCGGGCGCAGCATGACTACCGTCCCATCGCCTAGCATGGATTGGTAACTGCCACTCTGGTCAAAGATCGAAACGCGATTATTCGATTCATCAGCAGCAAACAATTGATTTTCCGAATTCACCGCCAGACTCAACGGGCGATTAAGCTGTCCTGGCTCTGCCCCTAAGGTGCCGAAAACCGTTTGCGCACCCATCAACTGCCAGTTGGCATTACAGACGTTGGCTTCGATCACATCCAGCGGATTTTGAACAGTGCCTTCGCCAACGCCAAGCGACCAGATTTGCGCGGCGACATCCTTGCGCACATAGAGGTGCATCCGGTCAGCCACAGGCCATTGCGTAATATCGAAATCGCGCCCGACGGCCTCGCCATACGTCTGATAATCGCGCGACCACCAGATGTCCCACAAGCCCTTGCGAAGCTGCGCCGATTTGACGTTTTCCGGCGAAAAATCGAACACGCGCGAGAGGCGTTCCGCTGTCAGGTTAAAATAATCCTGCATAGGCCACCACAGGCGGATATATTGGAAGTGATAGTAGCGATCTTCCAGCAGCGGCTCGACGGCAGCACGATTCGCCTCGCCAACAACAACCGCTACCGATTTGTCGATAATCGGCCTGCTGGGGCTGCTGCCGAAAAATACCGCATTCGGGAAATTGCGGAAATACCAGCTATAGGGCCAGGAGGTTTCGTTATCATACGAAAAACTCAAATCCATGCCGTCGGTGGTTTGTAAGCTGATTTCCTCAAGCTGCTTCAACACCGTCTTAATGGCGGGCGCGCCATGTGCATACACCAGATATTCCGTCGCCAGGTCGTAATTGACGAATGACGCCATCAGTGCCGAGCGCGCCGTGATAAGGCTCAACATGCAAAATACAGCAACGGCAAACATATGACGCAGATGCCGCCAGCCTGTCCGCTCAACAAACTGATAAATGATTAGGATCACCAGACCGCTTGCCGCGACCACCGCTAACCATTGACCGGACTGCGCCAGTTGTATCTGCTGTAAGCCAACGAACGGCGCTTGCCCCATCAAAAACGGTGAAATCACCTGGAACAGCGTGATAAACAACACAGGGAACATGAGCAGAATGACCCAACCGCCGCGTCTGAATTTTCCCCAATCGACTCGCTCGAAAACGCGACCAAAATACCAGCCTGCCAGGAAAATCATCGGGAATGTCAGATGTGTCCCCAGCCAGGGCATTTTTTCACCCGCCAGCGTGTAAGCGATCATGTTAAAAACGGCCCACCAGCTCACAAACAGCAAAAACGGCATCCGGACAATCCAGTCACCGCCGCGCCTGGGGTTTTCGCTTTCGGGCAAACCTTCTTCCTCGGCAATCAAGTCGCCAAGGGGCTGCGAGGGTTGGTTTTCCCGGCTAAACGTATCATTGGTTGTTTGCAGCGTGATCGGCATTTCTTCGGTGTCGGGCAGCGATTCATTTCCCGACGCCAATGCCAATTTCTCCTGCTGTGTCCGGCGGAATCTCCAGAATATTGTCAGGCCACTTAACATCGCCAATGCGCTGCCAATGACGGGCAAAAATTCGTAGATGGGCATGATGAGCAGAAGATAATAATACTGAGGTTGGCTGCCGCGCCGGACGCCTTGCTGCTCCAGCCAGTAGCCGAGGCTGCCGATCATGCCCGTCGCGAGGCCGTTGATGTTGGTAAACATCGTCGTAAAGAAAAAAGCAAAAATCACGTGGAAAATAATGGCGCACACCAACCAGCGTCGCCAATTCCAGACCGCGCCGACAATTACCGACACAGCAATTGCTGGGACAAGCGAGAGCAGCGCGCGTCCTATCCCTTCCTGCGAATAATCGGTTGGATTCGCGCCCATTGCTTTCGTCACAATCGGCGTCAACCAGGGCAAGATAAGCGTCCCCATGACGATAAGCACATCAAATTCCGGCAAGCGATGGAGAATGCGCCACCAGCCTGCGCGCCAGGAAAACCATACCAGGCCGATCATGGCTGCGCAAACAATCCACATCAGAACGACAGGCAGCGTATTGATGGTACTGACCGCTGCCGCGCCATCCTCACCCGGCACAACCGGGACGGCAGTCTGCGCGCCCTCCCGCGTAGAGTAACGCGAGAGTTCTTCGACGGCGATCAGACCCAGGCAGACAACTGCGACGATCAGCATCAAAATCGCGACATCTGACCACCGGATTCGTAATCGGCTGTCACGGTACGCCCAGAACAACGTGCCAATGATAAATGCTATACAGGTGAGGACCACCAGCAGCAACCAGATCACAAAATTGGCGGACTCGATATTGTTAAACCATCCCCCCGCGATGCGCGCTGATTCAGCCGCTTTGTCCGGGGGGATGATTGCCAGTACAATATAAAAACCAAATGCCGCTACCCCTGCCAGTAAAACCCCAAGCGACAGGATGTAGAACCAAGTTTTGCCGGGGATGCGCCACAAATATTGTGCCAGCCGCACCAGCCAGTAAAGAGTCAGAAAGCTGCCAAAAATCGCGATATAAATGAAGCCAGATTCTTTTGAGCCGAGGCTGCCAAGCATGGCGGCAGAGAATATGAACAGCCAGTGACTTCGACGCCGCTGTCGTTCAGGCCCATCGAGGTACATGAACGTACAGTACACCATCATTACGGTGAAAAAAATCGACGCCGTATCCTCGCGAATATAGCGGTTGTAATATAAAATCAGCGGCGAAATCAGCAGCATAATGGATGCTAAAAGCGCGCCGGTTCGTCCAAGCCATTTTCGAAATAAAAACGGCGACATCACCAGCATAATCCCCAGCAGTGCCGGGTAGATGCGGGCGGTGAAGTCGTTATCGCCAAACAGAAAATAGAAGAACGCGACGGCATGGAACAGAATCGGGCCATGCATCAGCGGCGTGTGTTGAAAATCGCCTGCGTTATACAAATTATAGGAATAGCGCGTATGAAGGCTCTCGTCGTGGCTCATCACGCGGTCACCCAGGTGATAAAAACGAGTGAAAATCGCCAGCATGAAAATGACGATGTAAATCAGCACTTCCCAATTCAGCACTGCCGACCACGACAACGCTCGGCTAATGAGATTGCCCGGATTATCAGGCGCGGTTGTAGGTCTAATTCGTGTTGCCATCCATCCCTCGTAATGATTCTTGATGACGCGGCTCCGGTACGGTAGGAAGCTGCGTTGCAGATTTTTGTTCACTTTCGACAGTAATTGATGCCGCGATGGTAGCAATCATCACAGGCTCAGTCACATCTGGCGTTTCGTATTTTGCCAGCAGTTCCGGCGCAGGCGGCGATGGTGGAGTCAGCGAAATCTTGCGATGCCCCATCGTAAACGGAACAATCAGCATGAGCGCGAACGCCAGCAGCACCAGCCCGTACCGCGCCTGATAGAGCCGGGGTTGCGGCTGCGGCAGTTCGGCCTGGATCGCACCCCACATTTGCTTAAAATGCGGTGTGCCACCCTGCCCCACCAGCGGAATCGCCTGCTGCAATTCGCGAGAAAAATCGCGCCGCTGACTATAAGCGTTATAACAGGTTGGGCATCGATCCAAATGCTGCGAAACGCGCCGACGCGCTTTGGGCGATAGTTCGCCGTCAATATATGCTTGAAGATGCGCTTGACAATAATGACAATTCAAATTCCACATCAGATTTAACCACTCAACAACTCATCCAGCAAGCCAACACCGACAGGCTGTAACAACCCACGCAGCGCTTCATGCGCCAATCGAACGCGGCTTTCAGCAGTTTTTTGTGGGCAGTCCATCACGTCCGCGATCTCACGATAAGTCAGCCCATGCCCATAACGCAGCACAACGGCTTCTCGCAGCCGGGGTGAAAGCGAGGCCAACGCCGTCTCGACAGCATCCTTCGCGTTTTGCTCCGCTAAAGAGCCTTCTGGTGTTTCCGATTTTGGGCCAGGGACATCAAAATGCAAAAGCTGGGCGATGTCCATCAACAGGGGGTGTTTGCGGCGATACTGATTGCGGCAGCGGCTGATGGCGATGGTATAGAGCCAGGTTTTGAACGACGCCCGCCGCGCATCATAGCGCTGCATATTCTTGAAGGCGTAGACGAACGTCTCCTGGGTTACGTCCTCGGCGTCCTGACGGTGCAGCAGTAAGCTGTAGCACAGACGGTAGATGCCCGACGCAAACTGCGTGTAGAGCGCCTCAAAGCCTTCCTGATCGCCATTCAAACAGCGCGTAATGATTTTTTCAATCTCTGCCATATCCACTCGCAAAAATAAGTTGATAACCTTTTGGCTGCCTGCCCCTCTATCCTCACTTTATACACGAAGGAGCGGCTAAATCCTCAAAGGATCATCAAGAAACAGGGTTGAATGGGACGCCATCGTAAATATCCTGCCGCAGCCATAATACCATTGTTTGCGAGGGAAGATCAGGGAATCGTGTTCGGCGCTGCATCCACCAGGCCAGTACATCCAGACCTTGCAGCGATTGAAGATTCCAGCTTCGGTTGATAATAAAATCCTGACCGACGTAAGCGCCACCCAGCGCAGGCGGTTCAGCCAGCATCGGCAGCAGGGCGATTTCCTGCGTTCGGGCTTCGTTCGCATCCGTGATAAATTGGGCATTTGTGTAATCGCGTACTGTCCAGGCGATCACACCGTCTTCCGGCGCAAGGACAAAAATCGGGATACGCGGAACGCCTCTGGTTTCACGACGGGACAGCTCCTCAAGCGTATCGCGCAGCACAAAAACTTCGCGCCCTGTCGCCTCGGTATGCCACAATTCAAGCGGGCTTTCGGCTTTTGTCACCGCCGCACCCCAGCCGCTCCCCAGCGATGTAACCATGCCGAAAATCAGCAGCCCCAAACCGCCGCCTCGCAGCGCCGCTGCCACACCCCACAGGCTCGACACCAGAAAAAAACCGAGGCCGATGAACAAAATCGAGATCGTTGACCAGACGGCGTTAATCGGGTCTACGCGCACCTGATCGAGCATATTGGCCTGTGCGCTCAGGATATTACGCGCGATTCCCTGAAAATTAATCGTGAACATTGCCAGCAGCGCGATCATGGCAACGATTAAAACGGGCTTCGTCCACCAGGGTATCTCAAAATAGGGATGGCGATCTTCCGCTAACAGGCCGACTATCAGTGAGGATACCAGCCCTGACAGCGGCAAAATCAACCAGAGGGCATGGTCTGGCCCTGCGCCGCGATAAATGACGCTGGCAAAAATGGCAAAAATGAACCACGTAATAAAAAATCGATCTACAAGCATCGTACCCCGGCGCAGGAGCAGGATGATCGACGCGATACCGAAAATCAGCAGAATGGGTTCGTAAAACAGCGTGGTCAAAAATGGAAACGCGACAGGCGCTCCCGGCTGCGGGGTCACAATGCCACGCACACCCACCAGCACCAATTCACTCACATTCGATAACCCTGGCAGATAGAGCGCAAAGGCCGTGCTGACGAGGATAATCGTCAAGGCTGCCGCACCCAATGTCGCCTGCCATGACCATCCTGCCAGCCGTTCACGAACGAAATTGGCAGAGTCGCTATCCGGGTCATTGACCCGACTCCAGGTGAGCGAGAAAAAGCCTGCGCCAATCAAAATCAGCGCTAGGACAAAACCTGCCGGATCAGTCAACAAAACCAGGCCCGCAAAAGAGGCCGCCGCAACCAGCGTATAAGCGACCTGCTGCTGTTCCCAATATTTCCACAGCGCCCA